>Ga0207708_10002267_pt1 | contig 14172 bp, 7 predicted proteins | sample KBSK5101metaG_FD_184340 | JGI IMG/M metagenome (GOLD analysis project Ga0207708, IMG submission 184340) | Corn, switchgrass and miscanthus rhizosphere microbial communities from Kellogg Biological Station, Michigan, USA - KBS K5-10-1 metaG... | ecosystem: Host-associated > Plants > Roots >...
AGCCGTAGCCCTTATCGGGCTTGTCGCTCGTCGGCTTGGTCGGCGAGCCTGAACCGCTCGGCGGCCTGCGCCTGATCCCCGCGCTTCTTGGAGACGCGGGCGAGCGCTCGCCACATCCAACCGGCGAGCTGTCGCTCACCGAGCTCCTGGGAGAGCCGGAGCGCTCGTTGGAGATCTTCTTCCGCCTCGTCGAGCAGACCCATCTCGTGCTTCGTGACCCCTCGTTCGGCCATGGCGTCGGCCAGCTCCCAGCGGGCGCCGAGGTCGCCGAACACAGCGATCGCCCCATCGAGCAGGGGTATCGCCTCGTCGAACCGCCCGCTGTCGGCATCCACACGGGCGCGCTGCGTCGTCGTCACCGCCACGCTGAACTGGTCGCCGATCCGATCCGCCAGCTCCTGCGCCTCGATGATCAAGGCCAGCGCTTTCTCGTCCTCGCCCTGTTGCGAGTGGTTGATCGACAGCGACGTCAGCGCTCGAACCTCGGCCCATCGGTCCTCGGCGTCGCGGGCGACCTCGAGCGCGCGCCGCCAGATCGCGTCGGACTCGTCGAGCTTTTCCCGCGTCCACGGCACCCAGCCCTGGAACAGGAGCGAGCGCGCGACCGCCCACGGTTCGTCGAGCCGCTCCGCCGCCGCGACGGACCGCGCAAGCAGCTGCTCTGCCGCGTCGAGATCGGCGTCGACGTTGATCGCGATGTCCCCTCGGAACCGGAGCGCCAGCGCGAGCGTCCAGTCGTCGTCCAACGCGGTGCCCAGCGCGATCGCGCGCTCGAGCGCTTGCGTCGCCTCGGTGTATTCGGCGAGCCAGTACCGCGCCTCGCCCATCCCTGCGAGCGCACGGGCCTCGCGGATGCTCCAGGTGTCCTCCGGTCCGGCAAGCGCGAGCGCGCGGAGATAGAGGTCCACGGCCGAGCGGCTCTCCAAACGACGCCGGGCGCGATCGCCCGCCTCGACCAGGGCGTCGAGCGCGCGGTTCGTGGGCTCCCGGTCCGACGGATCCAGGTCGCGGGCAGCGACCGCGGCGGCCTCGAGATGATCCGCCGCCCACATCACCGCGCCGGCCTCCTGCAGGCGCTCCGCGATCTTCGTGTGTGACCGCTGACGCTCGCGCTTCGGCAAGCTCGCATACGCGACGTCGCGGAGGACGTCATGCCGGAACCGCCAGACGGGCGACGTCCCCGCAGACGTCTCGTCGAGCACGATGATCTCCGCGTCGATCAGCTCCTCGAGGTCGGCTTCGGTCGCGTCGGCAACGAGCGCGACCTCCTCCAGGTCGAAGTCGTACTGGAAGACGGCGAGCCGCCGGGCGAGGTCTCGTTGCTCGGGGGGCAGGCCGTCCAGACGCGAGGCGACCATCGCCTGGACCGTGGGCGGGATCAACGACTGGCCGTCGCGCGAGGGCTCCTTGCCGAGCAGCATGCCGGTCGACTCCACGATGAAGAACGGGTTGCCGCCGGCCCGCCGCACGATCGTCGTGGCCTGTTCTTCGTCGAGACCGTCACCGCCCGCCTGTCGTACGAGATCGGCAGCCTCGGACTCGGGCAGCGCCTCGAGGCGGACGCACACCTGATTGACGGCCCCCGTGCCCCATCCGGGCCGCTCGTCCAGCAGCTCCGTCCGCGCCGCGACCAGCACCAACACCCGGCCGGGACTCTGTCGTCCCCGCGCGGCGATCCGCTCGACCAGATCCAGCATCTGCGGCCGCAGCGTCTGTGCGTCCTCGAACAGCAGGGTGATCGGTCGTTCCTCGGCCAGCCCTTCGAGCAACGCCAGGAAGCCCGAGCGGACGTCGTGGACGAACGCGGACTCGTCGCGCCTGGGTACCGATAAGCCGACGAGCGCTTGCAGCCGTTCGATCGTGCGGTCCTCATCACCAGAGACGGACACGCGCGAGATCAGGTCGCGCAGACGCTCCGTCGCGATCTCGGTGGTGTCGTCGTCATCGACACCGGCGACCTCGCGCACCATCGCGGCCGCGGGCGCGAACGTGGCGCTGTCCGCGCCCAGATGGCTCCGCCCGACCAGGACGGTTCCCTGCGGGTCGAGCCCGGCGAGGAACTCGGCCGCGAGCCTGGACTTGCCGATGCCCGGCTCGCCCACCAGCGTGAACAGGAGCGGCCGCGACGTTGCGATCACGCGGGAGAAGGCCTGTCGCAGCATCCCGAGCTCGTCCACCCTGCCGACGAAGGGGATCGTCCGACGGACCGAACGCGTGCTGAGACCCTCGACGCTGGACGCGGCGAGTGGCTCGGCGAAGCCCTTCGCATCGATCTGACGCTCCGAACCGAGCGACACATCGTTCTGGACAAGCGCCCGCGTGGTCCTGCCCACGAGGATCTCGCCCGGCGCCGCGGCGCTCTGCAGACGCGCCGTGGAGTTGACCACCGAGCCCGTCACGAGGACCTGGTCTTCCGGTCCCCTCCCCGTCGCGGCTTCGCCCGATTCGATGCCGATCCGGAGCTGCAGTGGATCGGGCAACCCGAGCTCCTCACACAGGCGCCCGACCCGTGACCGGATCGCGAGCCCGGCCCGCACCGCGCGGAGCGCGTCGTCCTCGTGCACCCGGGGCAACCCGAACACCGCCATCACGGCGTCGCCGATGAACTTCTCGGGTTTGCCCCGGAGCGCCACGAGCTCCTCGACGGTGACGTCGTAGAACCTGCCGAGGACCTCGCGTGCGCGTTCGGGGTCGAGCCGTTGGGAGAGCCCCGTCGAATCGACCAGATCGGCGAACAGGACGGTGACGATCTTGCGCTCGCTGGTCGCGGTCTCTTGGCTCACGACCGCGCCGCAGCTGGGGCAGAAGCGGGCCCCGTCGGGCAGCGGAGAACCACAGACGCCGCAGGTCATGTGCCCAGGATAAGGTCGCATGGCCGACACGTTGTGACGGTGACGCGGACCGCGCGGACCGCTAGCGTGAACCCCGTCGGACGACCAGGAGGCTTTGTATGAACCCACCCACGGACGAGCGTGAGGCGAGGATCGAGCTGGCGGCGGCCTTCCGGATCGCCGTGCAGTTCGACTTCCACGAGGGGATCTCGAACCACTTCTCGATGTTGATCCCGGGCCGCGAGGACCGGTTCCTGATCAATCCGTTCGGGCTGCACTTCTCCGAGATCACGGCCTCGAGCCTGGCGGTCGTGGACGTCGACGGCACGCCGGTCAGCGGGACGGCGCCGGACACCGGGATCGGGATCCACGCGCCGATCCATCGGCTGTGCCCGCAGGCCTCGGTCGTGCTCCACACGCACCAGCCGTGGACGACGGCGCTCGCGATGCAGGAGGAGCTTCACCTGGTGCCGATCAGCCAGACGTCGCTGCAGTTCACCGACCGCGTCGTCTACGACGAGCGCTACGAGGGGCTCGCGGACCTCGACGAGGGGGAGCGCCTGGCGAAGGTGCTCGGGACCAACGACGTGATGTTCCTGCGCCACCACGGGATCTTGGTCGCCGGCCGCGAGCTCGGCGCCGCGATCGACGATCTCTACATGCTCGAGAAGGCGGCGCAGCTGCAGGTGCTTGCCGCGAACCTCGGAAAGCCGACGCCGATCCCGGTCGAGACGATCGAGAAGACCCGCGGCCAGTTCTCCGGCGACGGGATGCGCGACTGGGGCCGGATGCACTGGGCGGCGCTGCTGCGGATGCTCGAGAAGACCCAGCCCGACTTCAAGGACTGACGAGCTCGCTCGTTCGTTGACAAGCGGGGCACCACCAGACGGTTCGAGCCTGTTCGCCGAGCCGTTCCGCTTTGATCGCGGTCCGGCACCGCGGGCACGCTCGACCGGTGCGCTCGTACGCGGCGAGGCCCGACGGGATGGTCCGTCGCCGGCGGCCGATGTTGGCGCGCAACAGGCGATGCGCGGTCGTGTACAGACCGCGCAGCTCCTGCGGACCGACCTCGCCGAGTCGCGCGCGGGGGGCGACCCCCTCCGCCCACAGCACCTCGGAGCGGTAGACGTTCCCGATGCCGCTCGCCGGGCGCTGGTCGAGCAGCACGACGCCGATCGGCGTCTCGGGATCGAGGAGGTCGAGGCGGCGCTCGATCTCGTCGAGGTCGATGGCTTCGTCGCAGAGGTCGGGGCCGAGCATCCGCAGCACCGGATGGCGCCGAAGGTCGGCGTCGCTCAGGAGCTCGACGGTCGGCGTGCCGCCGACGATCGCGGAGGCGCGTTCCGTGGAGAGCCTCGCGATCAGCCCCTGGCCCGGCGGCCCGCCGCGCGGCACCGCACGGCCGGGCGTTTGCTCGACGCGCCACCACCCGTCCATGCCGAGGTGGGTGTGCAGGGTGACGCCGCCGTCGAAGCCGACGAGGAGATGCTTGCCGCGCGCGGTGACCCGCATCGGGCTTCCGGGCGCCGGCTGCGGTCCGCGAACCCGCGGTCCTTCGAACGCCACGAGCAGGTCGGTTCCGAACGCCATCCGTAACCGCTGCGCTGCAGCGTGGATCGTGTCGCCCTCGGGCACGCTTCAGCCTCGGAGCGTGACGCCGCGGTAGTCCTCCGCGAACCCGGCCGCGCGGAGGGATTCGAGCGCCGCGTGTTCCCACACGGGCACGCCGTCGACCGTCCGGAGCTCGATCCGGCGCACGCGACCGTCCTTCACCAATGAGGCAAGCGAGTCGGCCCACACGTCGGGCGCGGTTTCGCCGAACGTGGTCAGCGTCTTGCCGCCACGCTCGAGGAACGCCACCGGTTGACCTTGGTGCAGCAGGACGAACGCGCCCGCCGTTCGTGAGGGACGGCCGGCGGACGCGGGCCACGGCAGCGTTGCGCCGAAGGGCTGTGCGGGGTCGGCGGCCGCGAGCGCGAGCACGTCCGCGTCGGGCGACGGATCACGGGCTGCGCGCAGCCGGTCGATCGCTCCCGGCAGGGCGAACTGCGCGGCGCCCAGACCCGCGACGAAGTAGCCCCGCCGAACGATGCCCGACGATTCCATCGCGCGGAGCACCGGATACACCGCCGCGAACCCGCCCGGGACCTCCTCGGCGAGGGTCGCCTCGCGGGTCAGCACGCCGTGTCGGTCGAGCAGCTGCATGGCGAGCGCGTGCGCACGCTCGGTCGGCGACGGCTCGGCCGCCAGCCGTTCGACGAGCGACCAGCGGCCGGCGCCGGCCGGAGGTCCCGAGACGCGAAGCGCCCCCGGCCTGGGACGGCCGGTGGCGTGTCCACGACGACGGCCGCCGTTGCCGCGGATGAACGAACGCAGCGGCGCCAATGTGTCGTTCGTGATCTCGCCCGCCCAGACCAGATCCCAGAGCGTTCGCAGGACGACCTGCTGGTCGGCGACGCCCGCGGCGGAGGAGAGGTCGGGCCAGAACGAGGCGCCGCGCTCGGACAGGTGCGCGCGGATCGCGTCGTGCACGGCGCCCACGGGCCGGTCATCGGGCGGCGCCGGCATCAGCACGCCCGCGCGTTCCCGGAACAGCAGCGTCACGCGACCGTCGTTGGCGCCGATCGATCCTCGGCCGATCCAGACGACCTCACCCGAGGCGACCAACCCGTCGAGGTCCGTCGGCCTGAATCCGTTGACGCGCGCCGGAAGCACGTCGCTCTCGAGGATGGACGCCGGGATCGATGCGCCTTGCAGGCGACCGATCGTCTCGATCAGCGCGTCGACGCCACCGCGAGGACGGTCGGCGCCCTGCCACGCGGGCAGGAACCGGGCGAACGCCGCCGCGTCGACGGGCTCGATCTCGCGACGCAGGCGAGCCAGGGAGCTGCGCCGGATCCGGCGCAGCACCTCGGGATCGCACCATTCGCGGTCGCGCCCGCCCGGGCGGAACTCCCCGTGCAGGACCCGCTCGGCCGCCTCGAGTGTCTCGAGCGATGCGCGCACGCGGTCGACGCCGGCCCCGAGCCGGCTCGCGACGTCGTGCGACTCGAACGGTCCGTGGGTGCGGGCGTAGCGGGCGACGAGTGCATCGAGCGGTCGCTCCGCCGGATCGGCGGGTTCGGTGAACGCCGCCGGCACCCCGAGCGGGATGGTGACCCCGAGCGCGTCGCGGAGACGTCCCGCGTCCTCGACGGCAGCCAGCCGCGGCTCTCCCGCGATCCGAACCTCGATCGCGCGGCCCTCGGCGACGAGCTGCTTCGCCCACCCTTCGGCGTCGCCGTCGGTACGCGCCGCGAGCTCGTCGACGCGGAGCGGTCCGAGCTCACGCAGCAGATCGTGCACGCCGTCGACGCCGCGTGCGTGCCGTCCATCGGGGAGCCGCTGCAGCTCGAGCTCGACGTCGTCGAGGGCCGCAGGGTCGAGCAGCTCTCGCAGATCCTCGGCGCCGAGCAGCTCCCGCAAGAGGTCGCGATCCAACGCCAACGCGGCCGCGCGCCGCTCCGCGAGCGGGGTCTCGGACTCGTACATCGAGACGGCCAGCCACTTGAACAGCAGCGACTGCGCGAACGGCGACGCGTGATCCGTGTCGACGCCCGCAACGCGCACGCGGCGTGACCGCACCCCGGCCATGAGCTCCTGCAACGCGGGCACGTCGAAGTAGTCGCGCAGGCACTCTCTGGTCGCCTCGAGCAGGATCGGGAACTCCGGGTGCTTGCTGGCGGCAGACAGGAGGTCGGCGCTGCGTTGTCGTTGCTGCCACAGCGGCGTCCGCATGCCCGGACGGCGGCGCGGCAGCAGCAGCGCCCGAGCCGCTGCCTCGCGGAACACCGCCGCGAACAACGGCGTCCCCGGCAACACGTCGATCACTGCGTCTGCGATCTCGTCGGGATCGAACAGCAGCATCTCCATCGGAACCGTTTCGACCGCCTCGGGCAGGCGCAGCACGATCCCGTCGTCGGTCCACATCACCTGCGCGCCCGGCCCGAACCGCTCGGTCAGGCGCGCCTCGATCGCGAGGCCCCACGGCGCGTGTACGCGCGACCCCCACGGCGTGAGGATGCAGATGCGCCAGTCGCCGAGCTCGTCGCGGAACCGTTCGATCACGATCGTGCGATCGTCGGGCACGGCGGCGGCCTCCGCCTGTTCGTCAACATAGTTGACGAGATTGCGGGCGGCGAGGTCGTCCAGACCCAGGTCGCGCCCGAGCTCTTCCAATACGTCGTCGCGGTCCTTCGCCCGGAGCTCGCGCGTGAACCGGCCGATCTTGCGCCCGAGCTCCGCCGGCCTGCCGGGCCCGGGCGCCTTCCAGAACGGGAGCTTGCCGTGCTCGCCCGGCGCGGGCGTCACGATCACACGGTCGCGGGTGATGTCGTCGATCCGCCACGAGCTGGCGCCCAACAGGAAGACCTCGCCGCGACGGGACTCGTAGACGCATTCTTCGTCGAGCTCGCCGACGCGGGAGCCGTCGGTCGTGAAGACGCCGAAGAGCCCGCGGTCGGGGATCGTGCCGCCCGACGTGATCGCGATCCGGCCCGCGCCCTCTCGCGCCCGCACCGTGCCCGCGCTACGGTCCCAGACGACCCGCGGGCGAAGCTCCGCGAAGGCGTCGGACGGATAGCGGCCGGCGAGCAGATCCAGTACGCCCAGGAACACGTCCTCGGTCAGGTCGGCGAAGTTGGCGGTGCGTCGCGCGGCCGCGAGCAGGTCATCGACGTGCCACGTGTCGACCGCCGTCATCGCGACGATCTGTTGGGCGAGCACGTCGAGGGGGTTGCGCAGGTACCGGGTCGCCTCGATGTCGGCGTGCAGCATGCCCTCGGTGACCACGGCCATCTGCAGCAGGTCGCCGCGATACTTCGGCACGAGCTTACCGACGCTCGGCGCGCCCACCTGGTGCCCGGCTCGGCCGATCCGCTGCATGCCGGTCGCGACCGAGCTCGGGGACTCCACCTGGATGACCAGGTCGACGGCGCCCATGTCGATGCCGAGCTCGAGCGAGGAGGTCGCGACGATCGCGCGGAGCTGGCCCTGCTTGAGCGCGTCCTCCACCTCGGTGCGCTGCTCGCGCGCGAGCGATCCGTGGTGCGCCCGCGCGAGGTCCTCTTCGGCGAGCTCGTTCAACCGGGCGGCGAGGCGTTCGGCCGATCGACGGTCGTTCACGAACACGATCGTCGAGCGGTGGCCGCGGATCAGCTCGAGCAGCACCGGATGGATCGACGGCCAGATCGACATCCGGTCCGCGCCGAGCCCTGCGTTGCCCATCGGCGTGTCCGTCTCGGCGATGGGGGTGCCGACCGCCCCCATATCTTCGATCGGCACGACGACCTCGAGGTCGAGCGTCTTGCGGAGCCCGGCATCGATCACGCTGACCGGGCGCGGCCTGCCCGGTCCGTCGGATCCACCGAGGAACGTCGCGATCTCCTCGAGGGGTCGCTGGGTGGCGGAGAGGCCGATGCGCTGAGGGCGCCGCTCGGCGATCGCCTCGAGTCGCTCGAGCGACAGCATCAGGTGCGCGCCCCGCTTGGTCGCGGCGACCGAGTGGATCTCGTCGACGATGACCGTTTCGACCGATCGGAGCGTTTCGCGCGCCTGGGAGGTGAGCATCAGGTAGAGCGACTCGGGCGTGGTGATCAGGATGTCGGGCGGCTCCCTGAGCAGCCGCCGCCGTTCGCGAGCGTCGGTGTCGCCCGTGCGAACGCCGACCGTCGGGACGTGCGCGAGCGGCACGCCCTCGCGCTCAGCCGCGTGCTGGATGCCGGCGAGCGGCGCGCGCAGGTTCTTCTCGATGTCGATCGCGAGCGCGCGCAGGGGGGAGAGGTACAGGACCCGCGTTCGATGCTCGCGCGGGGGCGGGGTTGTGGACGACAAGGCGTCGAGCGCGGCCAGGAACGCGGCGAGCGTCTTGCCCGAGCCGGTCGGCGCGAGCAGGAGCGTGTGGTCGCCCCGCGAGATCGCCGGCCAGGCCTTGACCTGGGCGTCGGTGGGTGCCTCGAACGAGGCCTCGAACCAGGCGCGGACGGCGGGGGAGAAGGAGAGCTTGGACACGGCGTTCCAACCGTACCCGCTCCCTCCGACATGGTGGACGGAGGGCTTCTACGAGGGATGTGTGTGCTGTTCCAGCGGAAAGCCCCCTCAGGGTGATCCTCGCACTATCGGCGAACGTCGGCCCCGCACCGCTGGAGGAGGTCCGCTCGCTCGGTCCGTTCAGCCGGCGACGTCGCGTCGCGAGAACCGGTAGGCCGCGGCCCCCAGGAAGATCACGGTGTACGCCAGGCTGATCGCGAGCCCGTTGCGCATCGGACCCAGATCGACGGGGGTTCGGAAAAGACCGATGAACGCCTGCCAGCCGTGCGTGGGTAGGAGTCCGTGGATCGCGTGGAGGCTCGAGATGTTGTCGAGGATCTCGCTCGTGATCGCGAGGATGATCGTCGCCACCGCAGCGCCCGGTCCCGAGTCCGTGAGCGTGGAGATGAACACGCCGAGCGCAGCGAGGCCGGACACCGCGAGGATCATGTAGCCGGCCGTCGCGAGCAGGCGCAGGACCGATGCGCTCATCGTCAGAGTCGTCCCACTCAACGTGACGATCGGGTGCAGCCCGAACACGATCCCACCCGCGACGATCCCGGAGACCGCGACCAGCGCGAGCATCGTCGCGAGGAGCGTCATCGCCGAGGCGTACTTGGCGAGGACCAGCCGTGCGCGCGGGACCGGGCGGATCAGGAGGTACCGGAGCGTTCCACCCTGCGCTTCACCGGCGATCGAGTCGCCGGCGAACAGCCCGGTCGCGAGCGGCAGGAAGAACGGTTGGATCACCACCAGTCCCGTCAGCGCGGCGAACATCCCGTTGCTGAGGATCTGCTCGAGGAACGGCGGGCCATCGCCGCTGTCCGGACCCGTCGGGGGCGAGAGCTTCAACGCGAGGACCATGATGATCGGGATCGCCGCCAGCGCGGCGGCGATGAGGTAGGTCCGCCATCGGCGGAGCGCCTTCATCCATTCAACGCGGAACATCTTCGCCCTCGACCAACGCGATGAAGACGTCCTCAAGCGTGCTGCGTTCCGGTGTCAGCGCGCTGACCGCGATCCCTGAGGAGACCAGGGCGCCGTTGACGGCCGCGGTCGTCGCACCGGCCAGGCGGACGCGGACCACACCTGCCCCTGGGCGCGAGCCGTCTTCGAGAAGCTCGACGCCATCGATCGACGCGATGACGGCGAGGGCGCGAGCGACGTCGTCCACCTCGATCCGCGCGTGATCGGCGAAGCCGCGCAGGGTGCCGGGGGGTCCTTCGGCGAGGAGCTTCCCGTGCGCGAGGACGCCGACCCGGTCGCACATCGCCTCGACCTCGACCAGCAGGTGGCTCGAGACGAACACGGTGGTGCCGTCGTCGGCCAGCCGCCGCAGCAGCCGCCGGATCTCGCGCATCCCCTGCGGGTCGAGCCCGTTCGTCGGCTCGTCGAGGACCAACACGTCGGGTTTGCCGAGCAACGCGGCCGCGATCCCGAGCCGCTGGCGCATGCCTTGGCTGTAGGCGCGCACCCGCTTGCCGGCCGCATCGGTGAGATCGACGATCGCGAGCACCTCGTCCAGCCGAGACAGCCGTAGGTCGGTGCCGTCTCCGTGTCCGCCCGCGCGCGCGAAGACCTCCAGGTTCCGCCGGCCCGACAGGAAGCGGTAGAAGCCCGGCTCCTCGACGAGCGCACCGACCCGTTCCAGCGCGCGCCGTCCGTCCGGCGTGAAGACCGGCGCGTCGAGCAGCTCGACCTCACCGCGGCTGGGGCGGATCAAGCCGAGGGCCATCCGGATCGTCGTCGTCTTGCCGGCGCCGTTCGGGCCGAGGAATCCGTAGAGCTCGCCGCGCTCGACGGTCAGGTCGAGCCCGTCGACGACCGACTGCTCCCCGTAGGTCTTCGAGAGGCCGCGGGTCGCGAGCGCGGTCAAGGAAGCTTGGCGACGGTGGCCTGGAGTTCGGAAACGGGCACGGCGCCCGCGAGCACCCAGGTGCCCGATGACGTGTCGGCGACGATCACCGACGCGAGCGGGCCTGCGTAGGGGAGGAAGCCCGATGCCTCCGGTGGGAGCGGCGATGTCATGGGCAACGCGACGACGGTGTCGAAGCCTTTGCCGAACGTGAGGGGTCGCGCGTCGTGCTGATCGTTCGCGTCGGCCTCGTGCTTGCCACCCGTCGGCAGCGCCGCGGTCGTCACGGTCGCGCCCGCCGGTGGCGTGAACGCGAACGTCGACGCGTCGACCGGACCGAACGAGATCGACGTGAACCCGACGCGGACCGCCGCCGTGTCGGCGCCCTTCGCGAAGACCTCGAGTTGCAGCGGCACCCAGTTGTTCGCGTCGAGCGACACGCGGACGCTTCCCACCAGCGTGGTTGAGGAGGTCGGCGTCAGCACGAGGGTGTAGGTGGGCTCGCCGGCGACCCACTGCGTCGAGGACACGCTCAACGCGGCGTCCGGCGTCAGGCGGCGCACGATCGTTGCGGCGAGCGTCGACGGATCGGGTGGGGTCGCCGTCTGCTGCTGCGCCCGGGCGGCCGCCTGCATCGCGGGCAGGTCGTAGGTGAGGTGCTTCGCGGTCTGCGTTCGTGAGTCCCAGAACCACGCGTCGGTCTTGTTCGCCACGAGGTCCCGCTCACCCGCGGGCAGCAGGTTGGCGATCCGGACGCCGTCGGGGGAGTGCCACACCTTGTAGGTCTGGTCGCCCGTGAGCAGATCGGTGAGGCCGCTGCCCGATGTTCCTCCGAGACCCGCCGGGATCTGCGGGAGACCGAGGTTGACGTTCGAGGAGGCTTCGCCCGAGAACGACGACGGCGTGGACGTCTCGGCGGTCGTGATGAGGTTGGTCAGGAGCTGCTCGGCGCTGAGGGGCGCGAGGGACGGCGGAGGCGCCTGGGCGTTGCCCGCGATCGTGCCGCCGACCACCACCGCGGCGACGACCGCCACGATCACGGCCACCGACGCTCGGCGGGAAAGGCGGAACCGGCTCACCCATCACCTATAACACCGATGGGTGCGGACGAACGTGGTCCACACGTAAACGTCGCATCGAAGCACCGCATCTCACGGTGCGTCGGGTTCGTGGGAAACCGCTACTCCGGTGCGCGGAACCCGAGCATCTCGATGCCTGCTCCCTGGAGCGCCCCCGGGATCTCCCGGGCGAACGGGTGCTGCTCGAAGGAGTGAACATCCGGGTTGTCCACCGCCAGGAGCACTGCCTCGTGATCGAACGTGGGGACCCTGTGCACGCCGGAGCCGAACGCGGCGAGGACCGATCGCGCGGCGGCCGCGTCGCCGGGGGGCACGCTCACCAGCAGGGCGTTGATCGTCTCGTCGTCGATGAGGTGCGGCATCCGCCGCGCAACCTCGTTCTCGTCGTACGTGACCGCTGCCGCCGCTCTGCGGTCCGGATCTGGCCCGAACACGGCGTTCCACAAGATCTTGCGTGCGCCCACCGATTCGTCGCGGTAGTTCGGATCGAGCCCTGAGGTGATCACGCGCCCGCGCCCCGCCCGCTCGTCGGCGACGACTCCCTGCCCGAGCAGCAGTCGGGTACCTCCGGGGTAGCCGTTGACCTCGATGCCTCCGTGCCGCTGCTTGGGGAACCACGCCGCGAGCGCGTTGCCCGCAGGCTTCTTCCACATCAGCAGGTCGTAGTCGTAGACGAACCACGCATACTTGCCGGCCTTCCTCGTCAGCGGGCTCGACGGGTCCAGACGCGCGCGAACCAGGATGTCGCGCAGCGAGATGCTGGGGAAACCGTAGCGGGCGGTCGACAGACCGAGCGCCCACGGAAGCTGCGAGCCGCCCCAGCGCCACCCGATGTAGCGGCCGCCCCGGTTGACCCAGTCGACGATCGCTCGCTGACCCTTGTGGCCCAGACGCCCGAGCATGGCGGGGGCTCCACCCGCCGGGAAGCACAGCACATCGGTACCCTGCAGCGCGCCTTGGCGGATGTCCTGCGGGTCGATGACCTCGTACGGGATCCCACCCCACTCGTGGTCGAACAGGAACTGGAGCCACCGTGTTCCTTGCCACGAATAGAACGAGCCTTCGGATACCCAAACGATCTTGATCCTCGGCATCGGGCCGTTGTGCTTCGGCGCCGGAGGCTGCGGCAGAGGCGGGGCGATCTTTGCGTGTGGATCGAGGTGGGCACCCGACCAGCCGGTGGCCGCGCCCGACAGCAATGCCAGGCTGAACCCGGTGAGGCCGTAGGCCTGGTTGATCGGCACGAAGGTGTCCTCGTTCATCGCCGCCTGGACCCAGTGCTTCTGGCGTTGGGCCATCGGGATCCAGAAGGTGCCGGCCGGCAGCGTCTCGTGGCGTGGCTCCTCCCGGTGGGGACGGTAATCGGGCACCGTCAGCGGGTGCGTGAGCCGGAACACCTGGACGTCCATGCGCTGGAGCTTGCGGACGAGCCGCTTCGACTCGGCGAGAGACTCCGCTCGGTCCGCGCGGATGAAGTAGTGCCGCACCGGTGTGCCCGGCACCTTGACCCGCACGCTGTTCTCCGGCTCATAGACCCGGTTCGGCATCAGGACGCCTTTGCGCCCCTGTTCCACGGCCTGCACCGATGCCGTGTGCCGATCCAGATGCAGGGTGCGGCGACGAGCAGCCGCCGCCGCGAGCGTCACCCACATCACGGTGTGGTGCCGGTTCCATCGTCGGTAGATCGAGGTGCCGTCGTAGACCTCGACCGTCATCCCGGCGCCCTGGAACCCGAACGAGGTCAGGGTGTCCGTGAAGATCGGCGAGAAGAAGTCGTAGCCATAGCCCTGATTGAAGTAGTGCCAGCCTCGGCGCCTGAACTCCTTGGCCATGGCGGGCCCGTAGACGTCGTAGATGTCGTGGATCTGCCGGTTCGTGACCTCGTGATAGACGGGATCGTCGGTCGGCGGGAAGAACGAGCGGTAGTACCCGAACTCGTGATGGTCGGTCAGCACCAGAGGTGGGTACTTCCGCATCAACTGGATCTTGCCGTCGGTCTCGGGCTGGGTGCGGCCGAAGTGGTCGCGGTTGAGGTCGAACGCGTAGTAGTTGCTGCGCGTGTCGAGCGCCCGTCCGTCGGGGTTCTGGATCGGGACGACGACCACCACGGCGTCCTTGAGGATCCGGTTCACGACGCAGTCGTCGCGATCGGCGAGACCGTAGACGACCGAGACGATGGCGTCGGCGCCGCTCTCCTCATCGCCGTGGATGTTGCCACACACCCACAGGAACGCCGGCGTCGTGTCGGCGAGGTGGTCGACGCGCGCTTGGGTCGTGGACGGATCGGCGATCTCGTAGTGGGCCTGCTGGACCTTCTCGAGTCCGGCGTCCGTAACGTGCT
>Ga0207708_10002268_pt1 | contig 14170 bp, 4 predicted proteins | sample KBSK5101metaG_FD_184340 | JGI IMG/M metagenome (GOLD analysis project Ga0207708, IMG submission 184340) | Corn, switchgrass and miscanthus rhizosphere microbial communities from Kellogg Biological Station, Michigan, USA - KBS K5-10-1 metaG... | ecosystem: Host-associated > Plants > Roots >...
ACCGATCCGGAGTCGGCTCTCCCTCAACATAGAGAGGAGTCAGGCTGCCGGCATCAGTAAGGGGAACGAACTCGGCAAGAGACGCAGATTGGATTTGAGGCAGTGAGCGCACTCGTTGCAGCAATTGCTCTTCAAAAATCTGGCCGCGCGCTTTGTCATAACGAGCAAGGCCAAGGTCGAATGACATCATCAAGCCGTTATTAGTCACGAATCCCGGTTCAGGGTGCTGCGTGTTGCGTAAATTTCTGAGGAAGAGTCCGGCACTCACGAGCAGGAGCATCGAAATGGCAACTTGTGTGACGACGAGTAAATTGCGCAATGTGAATCTCGTGCGACCTCTGCCAAATGTCACCGCCTGGTCTTTGAGCGTGGCTATTACGTCGGGTTTTGAACTCTGCAACGCTGGTGCAAGTCCGAAGACCACACCGGTAACAGTTGAGAGAAGGAATGTGTAGAGGAATACCCTCGCATCAAGACTCACATCCGGGGCAATTGAATTTCCTGGAAATGACTGCGGCAGGAAGGTCGCGAGCAGGTTGCTACTCCAGCCAGCCAACAACAGACCGCCGACACCTCCTATGAGAGAGAGGAGCACGCTTTCTGTCAGCATCTGCCTGATGATTCTCAAGCGTCCTGCACCAAGCGCGAGCCGGACAGCGATCTCTTTGCGCCTGGCGACAGCGCGAGCCAGCAGCATGTTTGCCACATTCGCGCAGGCCACCAGCAGAACTAATGCGACAACAGCCATCACGATTGTGATAGCGAGAAAGGCCGGTACACGGCCGGCTGGAGGAACCATTAGGCCGCGCGCCTCCGCAACTGCGACGATACGGCGTTCCATCTGCTCCGGCTCGGAATTACGTTCGCGCCTTGCTTGATGAAGTCTGCTGGCGATTGTCTCAACTGCTGCCTGCGCGCCCGGGAGCTCGACCTCAGGTTGCAAGCGGCCCAACATCATGAGCCAGCCTTCGTCGGGTGATGTAAGAGAGCGAGAGCCTGGATCAACAATGGGTTCCATCATCATGGGCACCCAGACGTCAGGTGGGGAAATTAGCGTTGCCCCGACAAACTTCTCTGGCATGACGCCAATTACAGTGAAGGAATAATTGTTAAGCTTGATCCCTTTTCCGAGGATTGCCGGATCAGAGTTGAATTGCCGCTGCCAGAGAGAGTTGCTCAAAACGACAACGGGATGAGTACCTGGTGTACGATCTTCTTCTTGCAGAAATCCGCGTCCAATCGCCGGCTTAACTTTCAGGACGTCGAAGTAATTGCCGGTAACGATCTCGCCGAAAATACGTTCAGACTCGCCATTGACGGTAAGACTCAGCGGCCTTTGCGCGTACGCCACAAGGCTGGAGAACACTTTGCTGTCATCGCGATATGCGACGTAGTCAGGATAGGAAGCCGAATTGCCGTCCCAAAGTCGCACGAGTTTGTCTGACTCGGGAAAAGGTAGAGGACGGAAGAGAGTAGCGTTAACGAAACTGAATATAGTCGTGTTAACACCGATCCCCAGGGCAATCGAAAGCACAGCTACGAAGGCGAACCCTGGCTGTTTCAGCAAGCTTCTGATTCCGTATCTCAGGTCTTTAAGGAGTGTTTCCATGTCGTGATTGCCGATTGCCAATTGCCGATTGCCAATTGGCGACTCGTTAATTTGAAGTTGGCTTTCCCTTTCCTCCGTGATTCAAACCAGCTTTGTTGTGATGACTATTCCAATCGGCAATCGGCAATTGGCAATCGGCAATGTTTTCATTCGTATCTAAGCGCCACCAACGGATCGACTTTAGTTGCGCGACGCGCTGGGATGTAACAAGCAAGTGCGGCCACCGCGACTAGACCAACAGAACCAATCGCAAATGTCAGCGCGTCTGTTGGTGTAACTCCAAACAGCACCGACTCCATCAATCGCGTTAAAGCGAACGCCGAAACAAGGCCAATTCCTACTCCAAGTAGCGACAGCACAATTCCACCGCTCACTACCAGTTTCAGCACATGCGATGTGCGCGCGCCGAGCGCCATGCGAATGCCGATCTCCTGCGTGCGTTGCGTCACTACGTACGACATCACGCCGTAGATTCCGACCCCCGCCAGCGTGAGCGTGAGAACAGCGAACGTCATCAGTAGCAACATGAAGAACCGACGCAGCGCGATCGAGTCGCCCTGCAGTTGATCGAGAGTGACAACGTTGAAGACTGCCTGGTCCTTATCAATCGCCAGAATTTCCCGCCGGACCGCAGGGAACACCCCACTCGGATCGTTATCGGTTTTGATCACGAAGTTGACGAACGATGTCGGAAACTGGCTGTGGGGCAGATACATTTGCATGGGCGGTTTCTTGTCGAGCGCGTACTGTGCGACATCACTGACAACACCGACAATTGTTCGCCATGGTTGAGGGTTCTTTTCGCTACCCGGAAACTTAATACGACGTCCGATTGGATCCTGGTTGGGCCATAATTCTTGAGCCATCGTGCGATTTATTAACGCCACAAGCTGCGAGTCTTTAACGTCGTGATCAGTTATCGAACGACCCTGCCGCAACGGGATTTCCATTGCTTGCAAATACCCGGGTGTGACGATGTAAAGATCGACACTGATCTCTTCACCCGGTGGCTTCGGATAGTCTTCGATCGCGAGACCGCGCCCATCGAAGTTGTCGCTCAGTGGCAGAACACTTGTAATTCCCGTTGCCTTCACGCCCGGGATCGCAGAGATTCGGTCGGTCGCCTGTTTGAAGAAGGCAACGCCGTTTTCGGCTTTCGGATACTTCAAGCTTGGTAATCCGATTTGCATCGTCAGCACATTCTGTGAGTTGAAACCTTTGTCGACGTTGCGCAGACGCGCCACTGTGCGAATCAACAATCCGGCACAAACGAGCAACACCAACGTCAAAGCAACTTCGGCAATTACCAACGTGCTGCGCAATCGATTGCGACTCGCAGAAGCGCCGGAGTTGCGTGCGTCTTTCAGCGATTCGGTAAGGTTAGGTTTCGAGATCTGTAATGCAGGCGCTAATCCGAAGATCAGGCCCGTGAGAACAGAAGCGACAAGAGTGAAGACAAGCGTTCGGGTATCGACCTTGATGTTGGTGAATGCAGGATTGACTTCAAAGGCGACCTTTTCAATGATTTTGGTTCCCCATACTGCCAACAACAAGCCCAATGCGCCGCCAAGTGAAGAAAGAAGCAGACTTTCAGTTAGGAGTTGTCGGATAAGTCTCACGCGACCTGCACCGATGGCTGCTCGAATAGATATTTCTTTGTATCGGGCAGTCGCGCGCGCGAGTAGAAGATTGGCGACGTTTGCACATGCCACTAAAAGAACAAAAACTACTGCGCCAAACACCAACCACAAGGTTCGCTTAAATCCGCCGACTGTATCCTCAGTGATCGAAACGACCGTGGCGCCTCTATTTCTGTTTGTCTTCGGGTGTTCTTGCTCCAAACGCTGCGCGATAACACTTATGTCGGCGCGAGCCTGGTTGATCGTTACTCCGGGCTTGAGTCGTCCGATTGCGCGCACGTGTCGCTCGTCGCGGTACTCTTCACCGTAAGGCTCAGCGATGGGTCGATAAAATTGGCCTTGCGGGGAAACCAGACTGACCGGCAGTGGTTGGAAGTCGGGACCCATTACACCGACGACGGTGTAAGGTCTGCTATTCAACAAAACCGTCTTGCCAACGATGCTCGGATCGCTATTGAAACGGCCTTGCCAAAGTCCATGGCCCAAAACGACAACGAAGTCCTTACCCTCTTGCTGGTCTTCAGCGGTAAAGACTCGTCCCAGCATTGGAGTGCCTCGCATTACTTTGAAGAAGCCATCGCCAACCTGGATAGCAGGCACTCTTTCGGCTTCGATGTCGCCCGACATGATTGGATACCAACCGGTGTACGTAGTGATTTCTTCAAGAGTGCTTGTTTGGCTGCGGAAGTCAGCAACGTCGGTCGCAGAGACTTGATTGCGACCCTTCAGTTGATCTTCATTTCCGTCGCCCCACACGAGTACAAGACTCTCTGGATCCTTATACGGCTGCGATTTCAGTAGCACCGCGTTGATGACACTGAACACCGCAGTGTTTGCACCAATGCCGAGCGCAAGCGAGAGCACTGCCACAACGGTGACCGCGGGGTTTTTGATCAGGATCCGCATGGCGTAACGAATGTCCTGTAGTAGTGTGTTCATAACTTTATTTCCGATTACTAACTACCGATTAAAGCCATTGCCGATTGCCAATTGCCGATTGTTTTCCTCCTGTGGGATCGTTTGCTTTTGGACTGACATTAAGCCGCCCCATCCTTCTTTCAATCGGCAATCGGCAATCGGCAATCGGCAATGTCTTATTCCGCTCTCAATGCCGACATCGGTTCCACTTTGCTAGCACGCAGTGCTGGAAATAGAGACGCAACCAACGCCACTGCAACCAATAACAAAGACAGGACCGCGAACGCTCGACCATCCATGGCCCCGACTCCGTACAATGTGGACTGCATCGCGCGGCCAACGAGATAAGCGCCAACTAATCCGATCAGCGTTCCTAACCCAGCGAGAATGGCTCCTTCTTTTAGAACCTGTTTAATAACTCTGGACCGTTGGGCACCGAGCGCCATCCGAACTCCAAACTCCTGCGTGCGTTGAGCGACACCGAACGAAATGACGCTATAGATTCCGACTGCCGCAAGCACCAGACCCAATGCGCCAAAGCTCGCGAACAACACCATGCTAAAACGATCGATGGCTAGCGCTTCGTCGACGATTTCCTCAACTGTTTGCACGCCAGCAAGCGGAAGATCCGGGTCAACTGAATTGACGGCACTAGCGATGCTCTTAATCATCGCGTTCGGATCGCCCTCGCTTCTCACCGCTATGGACACGCGGGGCCAGGGCAACTGTGAAAAAGGCACGTTGATCTCTGGAAACTCTTCACGAGAACCGGCGCCACGCACGTCGTGAAACACGCCGACGATCTGCCACTCAACTGGTTTTCCAAGCGTGGTGTTCAGCTGTATTCGCTCGACCTTGATTCGCTGCGTTAGAGGATCAACGCCGGGTAGGAATTTATTTACAAAGGTCTCGCTAACCATCGCCACGGGCGGACTAATCGCTGTGTCGTTTTCGTTTATGGCGCGGCCCTTAACAACGCGAACTCCGAGCGTGTCGACATATCCTGGAGTTACCATCTGGAAGGCAGATGTCGGGCGATCAGTCGGCTTAACCTCAGGCTGCCCGACAACGCTGATTGGCATTCCGAACCCTGAACCACGCCCGGGAAGGCCTGTCACCGCAGACGCATTTTTTACTCCTGGTGTCGTGCGAATCTTTTCCAGAATCTGCTGGTAGTACGAAGTGATTTGATCGGGTCCGGTCACTTTTCGTTCGGGCAGTTGCAACTGGAAGGTGAGAACGTGTTCCGGACGAATGCCAAGGTCGATCTTCGTCAAGTTCCAGAACCCTTTGAACGCCAGGCCGCCACACGCCAACAAAGTCAAGGCCAGTGAGAATTCAGCAACGACTAACAACCGCAACGCGTTTCGTCGTTTGCTGCCTGCGCCTGCACGTCCTCCAGACTTGAGCACCTCATTGAGGTCGTGTCGAGTTGCTTGCCACGCCGGTACCGCACCGAAAAGCAATCCGGATATGGTCGTAATCCCGACTGTGAAAAGCACGACGGGCGTACTAATCCGAATGTCGGCCTCCGAAGGCAGCATCGTCCCGACCGGGGGCATAACAAGTTGCATTAGATCGAGAATCAGTTGGGCCAATAGAATCCCAGCGATTCCTCCGACGATAGCCAACACGAGACTCTCTGTCAGAAACTGCGAGAACAAACGAAGTCTCGACGCACCCAATGCCGCGCGCACCGCAACTTCTCTTTGACGAACGGTGCCGCGTGCCAACAGCAAGCTCGCGACGTTGACGCAACCGATCAATAAGAGAAAGCCCACGGCTCCCAGCAACAACCAGAGATTCCGCCGTGTGGTTGGTTCAAGAAAATTCAGATGCAGCGGTTCAACGCTTACTCCCCAGTTCGTGTTGGATTGCGGATGTTCAGTTGCCAACTGAGCCGCAATTCCGGTCATCTCCGCCTGGGCCTGCTCGATCGTCACGCCGTCTTTCAATCGCGCCATGACGAGCAACATATGCGCGTCGTGCACAAGTTGTTCCGGCTTGAACGCGAGCGGTACCCATAACTGCATGGGAAGGCGGTCGTACATGCCCGCCGGCAACACGCCGACCACTGTGTAGGGCTCAGCATTCATTCGGATCTGTTTGCCGATGATGTTGACGTCACCGCCAAAATATTTGGTCCATAAACGGTTGCTGAGTATTACAACGCGGTCCTTACCAGGCTCACCCTCCTCCGGAAGGAAATCTCGTCCAAGTAACATCGGCAAGCCTTCCATTTTGAAAAAGCCGGGAGTTCGAGGTGAACCATTGATTTGTTCAGGTCTTTCTCTGGTAGCCACGTTAAATGAGTCGCCGCTCCATGCTCCCATCGCTTGAAACGACTTGCTGCGTTGCTTCCAATCAAAGTAGTCGCCCGCCGAAACAGAGACCCTCCCGCCCTGTATCCTGGACCACACCATCACTAGTTGGTCGGGATTCGGATACGGCATTGGTGCGAATACCGCATAGACCACGCTGAACAAGGCGCTGGTAGCTCCAACACCGAGCGCGAGCGTGAGAACCGCAACCGTAGTGAAACCAAAATGCTTCCACAGCATCTGCACGCCATAACGTATGTCTTGCCAGATACGACTCATGATCAAACCTTCTTTGTTGAATAGGTCCTATAGGTCAAAATTGGTCCTATCGCTTCACTCATAACGCAACGCCACCAACGGATCGACCTTCGTTGCGCGACGCGCCGGCAGATAACAAGCCAGCAATGCAACTCCAAAAAGTGCGGCAACGACGATCGCGAACGTTGTTGGATCGGTTGTCTGAACCTCAAACAGTAGAGTCTTCAACAGGCGCATTAACGCGAGCGCTGCGACAACCCCGAGACCAATGCCAACTAATGCAATCGCTAACCCCTGTTTCAAAACGAGTTTCAGGATGTCGGAGGTTTGAGCGCCCAAGGCCATTCGCACACCGATGTGATGGATCTGCTGACTGACCGAATAGGAAACGACTCCGTAGATGCCTATCGAGGCGAGCAGCAAAGCCACCGCTGCAAAAATCGTGATTAGTAAACCGGGAAACCGCCGCATGAACGCCGCCGGTGAAGTACTCACGACCTCTTCCATTGTGCGAACACCAAAGATCGCGACGTTGGGTTCGAGCGCACGCGTTTGCTCGCGAATCGCGCCTGCAATGCTCGCCGGGTCGGTGTTGGTCTTAACTACAATCGTTGTAAAGGGTGAGCCACTTTGTCGGAACGGGTAATAAAGGACGGGCCTGATTTCTTCATCGAGCCCGGAGATCTTCACATCACCAACCACACCCACAATCAAATCGCCAGGCGACTCGATATTGGAATATTTGATCCGGCGTCCGATCGGATCGCGGCCGGCAAAAACGCGGTCCGCAATAGTTTTACCGATAATGACAACGCCAGGTGTATCAGGAGTGTCACGTGACTCGAACTGACGACCGGCGAGCAGTGGGATCCCGAGTGTTTTGAAATAACTTTCATCCGGCACCCGCATATTTGCCTCGGCCACGAATCCTGAATCAGGAATCGGATCGCCTTCTACGTAGAAGCGCGTTGTGTTTCCACCTTGCAGCGGCAAGATATCGATGGTGCCGACACTCGCAACTCCTGGAACCGATTGAATACGCTCCTTGAGTTGATCGTAGAAATTATTTAACGGCTTCGAGTCGTTATACTGGGCTGGCGGTAGAACGATAGTCAGTGTTAGGACGTTTGACGGATCGAAACCACCGTTCGTTTGCAGCAAGCGAAGCAGACTCTTCAACATCAATCCCGCTCCAACAAGCAGCACAACAGCCAAGGCGATCTCCGACGCTACAAAAACACTTCGAAGGCGCTGACGTGCTCCTCCAGCCATCGTCCGGCCGCCTTCCTTCAGCGTTTCATTCAAATCTAAACGCGACGATTGGAGCGCAGGTACTGAACCAAACAGTATTCCCGTTACAGTGGATAACAGAACAGAGAAGGCGAGAATGCGAGTGTCGATGTGAAGCGACTGTAGAAAAGGCAAATTACTGAGCTGCTGCTGCGGTAAGACGCCGATCAAGGCCTGCAATCCCCAGTAGGCGACAGCTAATCCGACAACTCCACCAACGAGCGACAACAGGATCGACTCCGTCAACAGTTGCCTGGCCACACGCCAGCGGCTAGCTCCCAGCGCAGAACGAATTGCAACCTCTTTGTGCCGTGACAATGAGCGCGTTAGCAGCAGACTCGCGACATTTGCACAGGCGATCAGCAGAACGAACCCAACCGCGGCTAGCAATACGTACAGGATCGGTTTGACATCCCCAACGATCTGCTCTTGCAACAGGACGAGCCTCACGCTTGTGCCTGCATGAGATTCGCTGTTTTCGTCCGCGATGCGTTTTGCGATGGCACTCAGTTCGCTGTTTGCTTGCTCAATCGTCACACCGGGATTCAGCCGCCCTATCAGATTCGTTCCATGCATGAATCGATACGTGAGTTGGCCCTTACTAGGCTGATAAGGCAGCCAGAGATCATTATTTCTGAGGGCAAATTGGAAGGTCGGAGGCAGCACTCCAATGACCGTGTAGTTTTCCCCATTGATCGTTAACGACTGTCCAAGAATCTGACGGTCGCCTCCAAACTTGCTCTGCCACATGCCGTAGGTGAGGACTGCAACTTTCTCACCGCCGGGTTTGTCTTCGCCCGGCTGAAAGGTTCTGCCAATTACTGGTTGAACTCCCAACACTGAAAAGAAATTTGCTGAAGCGACAGGCGCCGAAATCAGTTCCGACTCCCCGCGGCCGGTCATGATGGCGCCACCGCCGGTGTAAGCAGCGAGTTCGAGAGCATGATTCTGTTGATAATCCTGGTAATCGGGATACGAGAACTCTCGTTGAGCGAATTCAAGCTGTGGCGTTCGCTCCCAAACGTGATAGAGCTGTTCAGGTGACTTGTAAGGAAGTCCGCGCAGCAGCGCAGCATCGACCACCGTGAAGATTGCGGTACTCGCACCGATGCCCAAAGCCAAAGTGGCGATCGCCGTCAGGGCGAAACTGGGTTTCTTCACCATAGTGCGAATTGCGTATCGAAGATCTTGAAATAAGCGGTTCATAGTTTTTCAATAGGTCGAATACGTCGTATAGGTCCTATTGCTCCTTACTCGTATCTCAACGCCACCACTGGATCGACTTTCGTAGCGCGTCGTGCCGGAACTAAACATGCAACGAGAGCAATCAAGCCGAGCACTACTGCGATGACCACGAACGTCATCGGATCTCTCGGCTCCACACCAAACAACATGGTCGTCAGACTTTCGAGATAGCCGGTTAGCGCGTATGCGCCGCCCAAGCCGACAACCACACCGATAACCGTCAGTAACATTCCTTGTTGCAACACCATCTTCATCACGGTGCCACGTGTCGCTCCCAGTGCCATTCGCACACCTATCTCGTGCGTTCGCTGCGACACCGAGTAAGCCATTAAGCCGTAGAGTCCGACGGCAGCGAGCAGTTGCGCCAACACTCCAAACAAACTCAGCAGCTTCGCAAACAGTCGCTCCATCGCGAGAGTTTCATTGGCTTGATCTACCTGAGTCTGGACATCATTCACCGGCAGGTTGCTGTCGACTTCACGTACAGCTTCTCGAACTGCTGTGACGTAGTTGGCTGGATCACCCTGTGTTCGTAATTCGATTGTGCTCCCCCGCATCGAGCGAAGAGATTGTTGCCAGGGTGTGTAAGCAGTGGGTTCTATTTGATCCCTTTGGCTGGTGTACTTTGCGTCTTTTGCCAAACCAACAATTTCAATCTCACCGGGCTTTGTTGGATCAAGACTGAATCTCTTCCCGATAACGTTATCGTTGGGGAAATACTTCTGAGCAAACATCTGATTTACGACCGCGACCTTCGGCGCACGCGCATCGTCTTGAGCACCAAGTGATCGCCCAACCAACAAGGGAATCTGCATGGTGTCCAGGAAGTTTTCACGCACGGTCAGAAGTTTGGTGTCGCCAGCTGAGGTCGGCGTTCCGTCTGACCCAAGCGCGGCGCCAGGGAAAAACACAGAGCTTGTTGATGCTGCGAATGACAACAGCGGAACCCGAGACGCAGTGACAGACTCCACGCCGGGCACGGCTTCCAATCGCGAAAACAATTTCTGATAGAGTTCCACGAGTCGCGCTTCGCGATAGCCCTGAAGACCTGGCTCGACACTGAACAAGAGCAGATTCTGGGTGTTGAATCCGACATCGACGTGCTGCAAGTTGCGCACACTGCGAATCAGCAGACCAGCGCCAATCAACAACAAAACCGACACCGATACTTGAACCACAACGAGCGCCTTACTGAGCCACGAACGACCGACAGCGGCGGATGTGCGTCCGGCTTCTTTAAGAGTTGGAGTGAGGTCGACACGGCTAGATCTAATTGCGGGAGCAAGACCAAATAACAGTCCAGTAAACGTGCACACTGCCAGAGTGAATCCGAGCACTCTCCAATCGAGTTGCGGATTCACAGTCTCCATCGCGCGGCCACCCCACGACGGAACCGCAAACAACCCAGTCATGATCCAATTCGCCAGGAAGACGCCTGCGGCTCCGCCGATCAGCGAAAGCAAAACACTTTCAGTCAGTAGTTGACGGATCAATCGCCAACGACCCGCTCCCATAGCCAGGCGAATGGCAATCTCTTTTCGTCTGGAGGTAGCGCGCGCAAGCAGTAGGTTCGCAACGTTGGCGCAGGCGATTAATAGAACCAGTGCTACAACACCAAGCAACAAACGGAGCGGCTTCTGATAGGAACGACGTACGATCATTTCACCCTGGCTGCCAGGATCGACAGAGAGTCGCGGATAGTCCTGTGGGCCCAACGGACGAAGCGGCGTGGTTGCTCTTGCTTGTAGTGCTTGTCGGTGCTCAGCTACAGACTGTTGGAATGCGTTGGCGAGACTCGCCTGCGCTTGTTCGCGTGTCGCGCCGGGCTGAAGTCGGCCCATTAGGCGCAACCACCAGATGCCTGCGCCACCACGCATCATCGTCTGTGGACCACTGGTCTGCGGCTCCCAGGCAAGTGGAATGGTGACGTCAACCCTCGCTCCAAGTTCGCCCACTCCTTCAAAACCTGCCGGAGTGACACCGATGATCGTGAACGGACGATTGTTGAGATTCACCGATTTTCCGATGACTTGCTTTTCGCCACCGAAGCGCGTGAGCCAGTAACGATGACTGATCACTGCTACTGGATTTGAGTTTGTGTTGTCGTCAGCGTCGTTGATCAGTCGACCTTCGACTGGAGGCACGCCCAATGTGTAGTAATAGTTTCCTGAAACAACTTGAGCACCCACACTTTCCGCCTGACCGGATGAGTTGAGATTCAGATCGATTCTGCTAAATGCAATGACGTCGGTGAGCGCTGCTCTTTCCTTACGCAGACGATCGAAGCTCTGAAACGGAAATGAGGTTCCGTTTACCAAACCAGTTGCCTTATCACGCGGATTTGAACCGTTGTAACCCCCGGGACTGAACTTTTCGGGATCATATGTTTGACGAAGCAGCACAAGCCGGTCTGGATCCTTAACGGGCAACTTCTTCAACAACACTGCGTCGACCACGCTGAACAGCGCTGTATTTGCGCCGATGCCGAGAGCGAGTGTTAAGACAGCAACTGCCGTAAACCCGGGATGCTTCCAAAGCATATGCAGGCCATAGCGAAGGTCATGGATGAGTGTGGTCATAGTTAACTGTCCCTTCATGCCCGGTCTTTGGTCTTCGCTTCGAATCAATGGTCATTTGAGAATTGATATTTGAGATTTGAAAATTTTGAGCTTTGCCAATTGAGTGACGAAATTCTCAAATCTCAAATATCAATTCTCAAATGACCATTGATTCTCTTTTCAACCGTGACGAACTCAGAAACTCTCACTCATATCGAAGCGCTACCAACGGATCGACTTTCGTTGCTCGTCGCGCTGGTACGTAACACGCCAGAACCGCCACCACGAATAACAACGCTGCGGCACTAAAGAACGTCAGAGGATCCGTTGGGCTAATCTCGAACAGCATGCCAGTGAGAATCCGCGTCAATGCAAAAGCCACGCTGAGCCCGACGACAATTCCGACGAACGTTACGACGACACCTTGCTTCAGAATCAGTGTCAGCACGTCCGCGTTCTGTGCGCCGAGCGCTAGTCGTAAACCAATCTCATTTGTCCGGTTGGTCACCGCATAAGAGATCAAACCGTAAAGACCGATACAGGCGAGCAACACGGCCAAACTTCCAAACAACGTCAGAAGTAAAGTCTGAAACTTTTCTTGTGATACCGTTTCCGAAAGAACTTGATTCATGGTCCGAACATTGGATACCGGCTGATCTTTGTCGACATTCCAAACTGCTGCGCGAACGGCAGCTGCGATGACCGATGCTTCGCCCTTGGTCCTTACGACGAGATCGCGAGGCGCAACAAAGCTGCGGCGTTCTTGCGCGTACGGAACGTACATCTCGAGGTCCGGTTCACCATACAACCCCGATTGTCGAGCGTCGCCAACTACGCCAACGACCGTAGCCCATGGATTCGGTGAGTCTGCCGGGCCCACTTTCAAACGGCGACCGACAGGATCGCTGTGGGGCCAAAACTGATTTGCGAGCCGGCGATTGATCACGACGACCGGCGGCGCTTGCGAATTGTCATGCACGTCAAAAGGCCGTCCACGATCTACAGGTATGCCGATCGCGCGAAAGTAATCAGGGCTAACCACTCGATACAGCGCCATCGGCAAGTTGCTATCGCTGGGCTGCTGCTGACCTTCAACGCTGAAGCTGAAGTTCATTGCGCTAAACGAAAGCGGCAGAAACGTAATCATTCCTGCTGACTCCACCTGTGGTATTTCGCTAACACGTCGCAGGACTTCGTCGTAGAACGCACGGCGAGCTTCTGGTTTGCCGTACTTGGCATTGGGCAACACCATTCGCATCGTCAAAAGGTTGTTCGTAGAGAAGCCGATGTCGACATTCGACAGGCGACGAAAACTTCTGATGAGGAGTCCAGCTGAGACGACGAGCACAATGGCCAGCGCAACCTGTGTTACCAGCAACAGCCGACGGCCGTGCGGAACTCGCGAGCCACCTGAAACGGGCCCGCCCTCTTTCATGCTTTCGATTGCATCGCTACGGGAAGCCTGAAAAGCAGGAAACACTCCGAAGATCAACGCCGTGAGAAACGTGGCCGCGAGACTGAATGTCAGCACCGTTGTGTCGACGCTAATGCCTCTGATCTGGGCAAGGTTCTCCGGAATCAGAGTCGATAAAACGGAAACGCCCCAAATCGCGACAACCACGCCGAGAACACCGCCCGCGACAGCAAGTACAACGCTCTCAATGAGGAACTGTCGAACGATGAACCATCGTGTCGCGCCGACTGCTGCTCTGATTGCAATTTCTTTACGCCTGCTTACTACCTGGGCCAGAAGCAAATTCGCGACGTTCGCGCACGCGATCAACAGCACAACGCCGACTGCAGCCAGCATTATCAATAACGGTGTGCGGATTTTACCCACGTAGTCATCTTGAAAAGAGTTTGCGAAGAACGTTAGATGTTCGTTCGTACGTGGGAATTCAGCTTCGAGTCGTGAACCTATCGTTCGTAGGTTCTGGCTCGCCCGTTCAATTGTGACGTTGGGTTTTAAGCGACCAATCACTCGCAGGTAGTGATCACCTCGTCCAGCAGCTTCGTCTGGGCCCATTGCAAGAGGCGTCCACAGTTCCGTTGTGCGGTTAGGAAAGAAGAACCCTCGCGGCATTACGCCGATGACCGTGAACGACTGGGCATCAAGAGTAATTTTCTGCCCGACAATAGAGTCGTCACGATTGAAGCGGCGTTCCCATAGATTGTGACTGAGAACGACCACTTGATTCTGATCAGGTTGGTCCTCTTCTAATGCGAAGGTACGTCCGCGTAGTGGCTGAACTCCCAGTAGACTCAAGACGTTCGCAGATACTAATGAGCCGTCGAGTCGTTCGGGTTCGCCGACACCCGAGAGGTTGAAAC
>Ga0207708_10002275_pt1 | contig 14163 bp, 2 predicted proteins | sample KBSK5101metaG_FD_184340 | JGI IMG/M metagenome (GOLD analysis project Ga0207708, IMG submission 184340) | Corn, switchgrass and miscanthus rhizosphere microbial communities from Kellogg Biological Station, Michigan, USA - KBS K5-10-1 metaG... | ecosystem: Host-associated > Plants > Roots >...
GTGATGCCGTACATGTTGACCAGTTGCGGCTGCTCTTCGCCGTGCCGTTCAAACCAACCGCGCAACGATTGCCATTCCAGCGCCTCACCACCAAAGATCACCAGCCGCAGCGCCAACTCCGCTCGCTCTGCTTCACTCGCCGCCGCATCCACCGCACTCAGTTGGCGGAAGGCCGAGGGCGTCTGGTTCAGCACCGTCACGCCTTCGCGCCGCAACAACTCATAGAACTCAGCCGGGGAGCGGCTGACGCCATACGGCACCACCACGAGGCGTCCGCCATAGGCCAGTGCGCCCCAGATCTCCCAGACCGAAAAGTCGAAAGCGTAGGAATGAAACAGCGTCCAGACATCGTTACCGCTGAAAGCGAAGCGCTCAGCCGTGGCGTCCAGCAAGCGCGTCACGTTGTAGTGCGTGATCAGCGTACCTTTCGGTTGTCCGGTGGAACCGGAGGTGTAGATCACGTAGGCGAGATTATCGGCCGTCGCCGTCACCGCCGGGTTCGCTGCGCTCCTTTGACTGATGCCTTCCCACTCCTGCTCCAGTGCGATCACGCGGGTCTGTTCTCCGGCCCACTGCACGCTCCCATCCAGAGTGGCACGCGTCAACAGCAGCGAGATGCCTGCATCCTGCACCATGAAAGCGAGTCGCTCATGCGGGTATTGCGGATCTAAAGGCAGGTACGCGCCGCCGGCTTTCAGCACGCCCAACAACGCCACTACCAACTCGATCGAACGCTCGCAGCAGAGCCCCACCAGCGTCTCTGGTCCCACCCCCAACTCGCGCAGGTAATGCGCGAGCTGATTGGCCCGCTCGTTCAACTCCCGGTAACTCAACTGCTCAGCTTCGTAAACCAGCGCGATCGCCTCAGGCGTCGCGGCGGCCTGTGCTTCGAACAGTTCGTGCAGGGTCAAGTGTCGAGCGTAACTAACCGAAGTGTCGTTCCACTCCACTAGCTGCTGCTCTCGCTCTTCTGCACTCAACAGCGCCAGTTCTGAAATCGCTACATCTGGATGCTCGACGATGCTGTGGAGCAAACGTTGGAAGTGTTCGGACATCTGCTTGATCGTCTCGAGGTCGAACAGGTCGGTGTTGCAATGGAGACTCCCGCTCAAACCCTTTTCCGTTTCAAACATGTTCTGAACAACATCGAATCTGGCTGTTCCACTCTCATTACCGAAAGACCTCATGGTGAGGTCGGATACGTTCGTAGCCTCTTGTTCCAACAAACTCTGGAAACCAAAAACGACCTGAACGAGCGGTGTGTGACTGAGAGCCCGCTCCGGGTTCAGTTCCTCCACGATTTTTTCAAAAGGCAGGTTCTCGTGAGCGTAGGCTTCCAACGCTGTTTCGCGCACTTGCTGTAATACTTCACGGAAATTAAGAGCGCCGGATAAACGCGTGCGCAACGCAAGCGTGTTGACGAAGAATCCGATCAATGGTTCGAGCTCGACGCGGTTGCGACCGGCAATCGGAGTCCCCACCACGATGTCTGTTTGTCCGCTGTAGCGAGAAAGCAATACCTTGAAGGCCGCCAATAACGTCATGAACAGCGTTGCTCCCTCGCTTCGGCTCAACGCTTTCAGTCCGGCGCTTACTTCCGCCGAGACGTGAAACGAATGGCTCGCTCCGCGGTATGACTGCACGGCCGGACGTGGTCTATCAATAGGCAGCTCGAGCACCGGCGGCGCTCCGTTCAGTTGTTTGCGCCAGTACGATAGCTCCCGTTCGAGAGCCTCACCCTGGAGCCACGCGCGCTGCCAAACCGCGAAGTCCGCATATTGAATGGCTAACTCCGGCAACGGCGACGGTTCGCCACGGCTAAAGGCTTCATAGATCGCCACTACTTCTTTGACGAGCACGTCCATGGACCAGCCGTCGCTGATGATATGGTGCGTGCCCAGCATTACGGCGTGACTGTCTTCGCCCAATCGCACCAAACCGACTCTCAACAACGAGTCCTGCGACAGGTTAAATGGTTGCGCTGAAAAGTCGGCCAGCAACCTCTGCAACTCTTCCTCTCGCTGTTGCTCAGTGAGGGCGCTCAAATCTTTGACGGGCAGTGCGAACGGCTGCACCGGAGCAATCACCTGTGCCGGTTCTCCGTCCACCATTTGGAAAGTAGTGCGCAGCACTTCGTGCCGTCTGGTTACTTCGGTTATGGTTCGCTCGAGCGCAGAAATGTCGAGCTTTCCCTGCAGACGAACTGCTGATGAGACGTTATAGAACGTACCGCCTGGTACGAGTTGATCGATGAACCACAAACGCTGTTGCGCGAATGAGAGTGGCGCCGATTCCGCACCACTGCCGGCGCGTTTCATCAGCGGGATCTGCTCTCCCAGTCCGTTTCTGATGAGCGTTTCAATATCAGTGGCCAACTGATTCACGGTTGGATGCTCAAAGACCGAGCGCACCGTCAGCTCCACATGGAACGTATCGCGCACACGCGAGACCACACGTGTAGCCAACAGAGAGTGGCCACCTAACTGAAAGAAGTTGTCGTAGCGGCCAACTTGAGGAACGCCGAGCAACGTGGTCCAGATGCCCGCAACGATCTCTTCGACCTCCGTCCGCGGCGCCACATACTCCGCTCGGTTCTGACTCTTGATGTCGTCCAACGACGGAAGAGCAGCGTGGTTAATTTTCCCGTTCAAGGTCAAGGGGAGTCGCTTGAGATGAACGAAGAAGCTCGGAATGGTCTCCGTCAGAATATGTTCTGACAAGTGTTCACGAAGCTGCTGGGGCTCAACCTCTTGTCGCGCCACGTAATACGCAACCAGAGCATCGTTGCCGCCCGCGTCCCTTTGCAATCTGACGACGCTGTCTCTGACCTGAAGGTGTCTGTTGAGCGCGCTTCTGATTTCGTTCAGCTCGACACGGTAGCCATGAAACTTGACCTGCTCATCTTTGCGGCCGATGTATTCAATGTCTCCGCCTGTAAGCCGTCTGGCCACGTCTCCGCTGCGATACATCTTCTCGCCGGGCCGGAACGGGTTATCGATAAAGCGCGCGATCGTCAAATCGTGTCGATTGAGATAGCCTTTCGCGAGTCCCGCGCCGGAGATGTAGAGTTCGCCAAGAACGTTCTCGGCAACTGGCTTCAGGTTCTCATCGAGAATATAAATCTGCGTGTTGGCGGCTGGCTTGCCAATCGGCACAAACGCGCGCCGATCGCTTTCAGGGTCATACTTGTAGAGCATGCAACCGACCGTGGCTTCGGTTGGCCCATACTCATTGAGAATTTCGACCGCTCCACCGAAGCTCTCATGTACTTGTCTTGCCGTTTCAGTGTCAAAGGCCTCTCCGCCAACGATGAGCCGCTTAATCCTGCTGGCGCTGTGGTCATCATCTTTTATTAGCGCCAGATGACTCGGCGTCAGTTTTAGCACCCCAACCTCGTTGTCGCGCAGTATGTCGAAAAGCGCGGACTCTCTGCCCTCCTGACGATAGACAATAATCCGGTTACCCGTAATGAGGGGGGTGAAGATGGACGTTACCGTCAGGTCGAATGAAAGCGACGAATAGAGCGGGAATGCCAACGTTTCATGCTGGACGTAGACCTCACTGGCCCACTGCGTGTAGTTGACGAGCGATCTGTGAGTGACAGCGACGCCTTTCGGAGCGCCCGTCGAACCCGAAGTGTAGATGACATAAGCCAAATCACCGGCAGAGATCTCGGCCGCCGGATTCTCCGCGCTCTCTTGCGCAATGATCTCCCATTCGCTGTCCAGACATATCACTTTCGCGTCATTGTCCGGCAATACGTCGAGCAGACTTTGCTGCGTAAGTAAAACCGCACAACCTGCATCAGCCAGGACGGAGGCCATTCGCGCTTGGGGATGGCGCGGGTCTAATGGGACGTACGCGCCCCCGGCCTTTAACACTCCGAGAATCGCAACGAGCGTCTCAAGCGAGTGTTCGAGGCAGATGCCGGCCAGCGCCCCTGGTTTGATTCCCTCATGACGTAGCTTGTGGGCCAGCCGGTTAGCGCGAACATTCAATGCCTGATAGGTGATATGGTGCTTCCCCACTGTGACCGCAATATGCTCCGGCGTCTGCTCAACCTGCTCTTCAAAAAGCCGGCAAATTGTCTCGTGCTTCCGGTATTCCTTCTGCGTCTCGTTGAACTCAACCAACTGCTGCTGTCGTTCCTCGCCGGAAAGCAATTCCAGTTGAGACACCTCAGCATCGGTGTCATGGAGCACGGCTTGCAGAATCCGCTGCAAGTGCTGTCCGAAAATCTCAATAGTTTCCGGTTCGAATAAATCCGGGTTGTATTGGATCGTGCACACGACCGGACCGCTGCCGAGACTGTAGACGAGTGTGGCGTCACTCATCAGGTGACGAACGTTCTCCTTATTATTAGTAGCATCCTGGATAGCAACGAGGTTGAAGAGGGGCGCGCGATTGTTTGCATTCTCTACGTTGAGAACTTTGACGAGCCTTTCGAAAGGATATTTCTGATTTGCGTAGGCGTCGGAGAGCGTGCCTTTCACGGCATGCAGCAGTTGTTTGACGGTTTGGTCGGGACGCACTTCGTCGCGCAGGGCCAGCACCTTGTTGAGTGAAGCTACTTCAGCGAAGCGTTCGTGTATCGCGGTGCCGATGGTTATGTCTGTCTCGCCCGTGTACTTATGCAAACAGATCTTCAGCACGGTAACCAACACCGTGAACATCAACGCTTCTTTATCGCTGCAGATCTCGCGCAATCGCGCTTCCGATTCCGGATCTATCTGAATCGTCAGGGAGCTTCGCTCACGGTTGAATACCGCTGGTCGGTTGCGGTCAAGCGGAAGGCCGGCGGCGCGCGGCTCGCCGGCAAACTTGTCCAACCAGTACGTCTTTTCCGTGTTCAACTTGTCGTCGAACAACGCTGTGTTTGTGCTATTCATTTGGGACTCTTTTACTTGCTCACGTGGAGAGGTTCTGATGAGGCGCGGAAACACGTGAACTTCTTGTGCTGAGCCTCGTCGCGGGTTGTAGTGGAATGGGCAAAGAAATGCTTGCCCCGTTTAGTCAGAAAGTCAGAAAGCGTGTTGCCTCTGCGCAACCTCTGCGTTCTCTGCGCCTCTGTGGTTAACTAATTCACAGCAATAACTCACCGCAGAGACGCAGAGAACGCCGAGGTTTCGCAGAGAAGAGCGACGTTAGAAAGAAAAGCTCTCGTCGAATTCTTCGATACTGATCTCCTCCAGCAGAAGTGCATGCTCCTGCTCCGAAAGCAACTCGAGATCGTCAACGAGCGCGTCGGGTTGCGTCACGATGCTTTCCAGGATGTTCTCCCAGTAGGTTGCCATCCTTGCAATCGTTGCCGCGTCAAAGAGATCTGTGTTGTATTCCAAACTGCCGGCTATTCTGTCGCCGCTCTCTTCCATGCTTAAAGTCAGATCAAACTTCGCAGTCGTCTGTTGGGAGGTGAAGTTAGTCATCGCAACTTCCGCTAACTCCTCGACCTCACGCGGAGCGCTCTGCAACGCGAACATCACCTGGAATAACGGCGTGTGTCCCATGTCGCGCTCGGGCTGCAACTCTTCAACCAATTTTTCAAATGGCAAGTCCTGGTGCGTATAAGCGCCAAGCGTTACCTCGCGCACTTCTTTCAGCAACTCGCGGAAGCTGAGTTTTGCGGTAACTTTAGTTCGCAACACGAGGGTGTTGATGAAGAAGCCGATGAGACCTTCAATGTCCGCTCGATTGCGGCCGGCAATGGGAGTGCCGATGACGATGTCGTCCTGGCCCGAGTACCGGTAAAGCAGAGTCTGGAACGAGGCCAGCAAAGTCATGAAAAGGGTCACTCCCTCGGCTCGGCTTAGTTCTTTGAGACTCGCGGTCAGCTCCTCTGATAAGAGGATCAAGTGATTCGCACCGTGAGAGGACTGGACGGAAGGGCGCGGCCGGTCGGTCGGCAGGTGCAGCATGGCGGGCGCACCGGAAAGCGCTTGTCTCCAGTAGCGAAGCTCTGATTCCAGCACCTCGCCTTGTAGCCACTCGCGCTGCCAGGCCGCGAAATCGGCATACTGAATCGACAACTCCGGCAATGGCGACGGCTCGCCACCGGTGAAGGCTTTATAGAGAGCTCCTATTTCACGAATGAGCACGCCGATGGACCATCCATCGCTGACGATGTGGTGCATCGTAAAGAGAACGATGTGATCATCGTCGGCAAGTCGTACTAAACCCGTTCGTAGCAATGGCCCACGTGAGAGATCGAAAGGAAGCAAAGCATCGTAAGTCACCAGGCGGCGCGCTTCAATCAGACGCTCCTCTTCACTCAATCCTCCTATATCCGTAATTGCCAGATGCAGCGGCGCCGCCGGCATGATCACTTGCACGGGCAGCCCTTCCGCTTCAGCAAAGACTGTCCTTAGCGTTTCGTGACGGCGAATCAATTCACTCAGCGCCTTTTCCAGGGCTGGCACATCGATTCGCCCTCTCAAGCGCACACTGGTGGGGACGTTATATGCGGCGCTCTCAGGTTCAAAGCGGTCAATGAACCAAAGCCGCTGCTGTGAAAACGAAAGTGGTAATTCTCTATCACGCGAAATCTGAATGATCGGCGATAGCGCGACTCCCTCTTCGGCACGCATTGCTTCTTCAATTGTCTCTGAAATCTCAGCGATAGTTGGAGACTCGAAGATGACCCGCAGCGGCAACTCGACATTGAAACTTTCACGCACCCGGGAGATGACCTGAGTCGCTAACAGTGAGTGGCCGCCCAGCTCGAAGAAGTTCTCATGAACGCCAACCTGTTCCGTCTTTAACAATTGCTCCCATATACCGCAGAGCATCTCTTCTACTGGTGTGCGCGCCGCCACGAACCTAGAGCTCGCCTCGCGGCCATTCCACTCCGGTTCAGGCAGCGCCTTGCGATCCACCTTCCCGTTCGGCGTCAGGGGGACCTCTTCGAGGGTGACGAAAGCTGAAGGCATCATGTATTCAGGCAGCCTGTCCTTTAAATATGATCGCAACTCGCTGCCATCCACCGCCTCATGGCCGACAACATAAGCTACCAGTCTCTTATCATCGGCTTCGCCTATCACCGCAACGACACACTCTCTGACAGACGTATGGGTTCCCAACACGCTCTCGATCTCGCCCAACTCGATGCGGAAGCCGCGAAGTTTTACTTGCTGATCCCGACGTCCAATGAACTCGAGTTTACCGTCAGGCAGATACCTCACCAGGTCGCCCGTCCGGTACAGCCGCTCCCCTGTTTCCTTGCCGAACGGATTCGGCACGAACTTCTCTGCCGTCTGCTCCGGTCGGCGCCAGTACCCGCGCGCTAACCCGTCGCCACCGATGCAAAGTTCTCCGCTCACGCCCACCGGCACTGCCTGCAGTTCGTCGTCCAGGACGTACACCTGCGTGTTCGACACCGCGCGCCCGATCGGCACGCTGGACCAGATTTCACTCGCCTCCTTCATCACGTGGCAACAGGTAAAGGTCGTGTTCTCCGTCGGCCCGTACCCGTTTATCAACCGGCCCGTGCCATCGGCCGCTTCCAGATACCGGCGTACTTGCGATACCCCCAACACGTCGCCGCCTGCCAGCAGTTGCCGCAGTCCCAGCAACGCTTCTAGCTGTTCCTCCACCATCAGGTGGAACAACCCGGCCGTGAGCCACAGCGTCGTCACCTGGTATTGGCGCAACGCCGCCCCGATCTCGGCCAACGAAGCTTGCCCGTCAGGCATGATCGCCAAGCGCGCGCCATTCAGCAGCGCACCCCAGATCTCGAAGGTGGAGGCGTCGAAGGAAGCAGGAGCCAGTTGCAGAAAAACTTCATCGGCCGCAAAGCTGGCATAGTTGGTCTCACGAACGAGGCGCGTGATACCGCGATGCGTGACCGCCACTCCTTTCGGCGTACCGGTCGAGCCCGAAGTGTAGATGAGGTAAGCGAGGGCCTCGCCTCCTTCATCCTCTCTTGTGCCCGCGCTCAAGTTCTCCTTGCTCTGTTGCTCGATCACTTCACGGTCGCCGTCCACCATCACCACCTGTGCCCACTGCGACGGCAGCGAGTCGGCCAACTCTTCATTCGTTACCACCACCATCGTCTGCGCGTCTTCCAACATCTGCGAGAGCCGCTCCAACGGGTATTGCGGGTCAAGCGGCACATAAGCTCCGCCGGCCTTCAAGGCCGCCAGCATGGACACCACCAGATCAACAGAACGTGGCAGGAAGATGCCCACTCGGCTCTCTACTCCAACGCCGAGAGTGCGGAGGTGGCGCGCCAGTTGGTTGGCCCGTTGGTTCAACTCATCGTAGCTGAGCTGAACGTTGTCTTCGATCAAGGCTACTGAGAGGGGCGAACTGGCGACGCGCGACTCGAACAGGCGATGAACTCCGAGGCTCGAGGGGAATTCGGCGCCGGTGTCATTCCACTCCACCAACTGCTGGTATCGCTCATCTTCACTGAGCAGCGACAACTCGGAAAGCCGTCGTTCGGGATTAGCAACAGCAGACTCCAGCAAGACCCGGAAGTGACTTACCATCCGCTTGATTGTTGAAGCGTCGAAGAGGTCAGTGTTGTACTCAACCGAACCTACCACTCCTTCGCGGGTGTCTGAAATGTTGAAAACGATGTCAAAGCGGGCGACTCCTGCCTCCTGAGACAAACGGCTCAGTTCCAGGTCGGAAATCTGTAATACTTCTCCCGGCAGGTTTTGAATAATGAGCTTTACCTGGAAAATCGGCGCGAGGCTCAAGTCACGGTCCGGATTCAACACTTCAACAAGCTTATCGAACGGCAGATCCTGATGCGTGTAAGCTTCCAGTGTCTTCTCGCGCACTCGTCGCAGCAATTCTTTGAAAGTCGGGTTGCCGGACATGTCTGTGCGCAACACCAATTGATTGACAAAGAACCCGATCATTCTTTCTGTCTCGCTGCGATTACGATTCGCGATATCAGTCCCGACGACGATGTCTTCGCTGCCGGTGTAGTGATGAAGCAGCGACTGAAACGCAGCCATGAGGGTCATAAAAAGCGTCGTGTCTTCACTGCGAGCCAATTGCTTGATTGCGTTCGTGAGATTTTTATTAAGGACCAGCGGCTGAAGTGCTCCACGGAAAGTGTTCACCGCCGGGCGAGGCCGATCTGTCGGTAACTCCAGGACTGGAGGAGCACCCGCCAACTGTTGTTTCCAATATGCTAACTGTGTTTCGAGGACTTCCCCCTGGAACCACCCGCGCTGCCACACCGCGAAGTCGGCGTACTGAAGAGGCAACTCCGGCAACGGCGACGCGTTCCCTGCGCTGAAGGCGGTATACAGAGTAGAGACTTCCTGTACGAGCACTCTCATTGACCAGCCGTCGCTGATGATATGGTGCATCGTGAAGAGAACAATGTGCTCGTCTTCGTTTAGCCGCAACAGGCTCACACGCAGCAGTGGACCATCTATCAAATCGAATGGCGCCTTAGCCTCCTGCCTGGATAGTTGTTGCGCCTTCGACTCGCGCTCATTTTCCGGCAGCGAACTCAGATCGAGCACCGGCAAGTTAAACGGTTGTGGTGGTGAAATGGCTTGAACAGGCTGTCCATCAACCATCGGCAGGGTCGTCCGAAGTATTTCATGACGGCGCACCAACTCGCTCAAAGTCTGCTCGAACGCCATCACGTTCAGCGGCCCTCGCAGACGTATTGCGACAGGGATGTTGTAGGCTGAATGCCCGCCTTCCAACTGGTCAACGAACCACAGACGCTGCTGCGCAAAAGATAACGGCAAACTTTCATCCCGCGATGCCGCCTCAATGGACGCAACGGGCAACACATGTCGCTTCTGAATCGCCTCTTGCGTAATTTCGGAAAACTCGGCGACAGTAGGCGCCTCAAATAAAGTGCGGAGCGGGATTTCAATCTGAAAAGCTTCTTTCAAACGCGAGATGATCTGTGTCGCCAGCAGAGAATGACCGCCCAACTCGAAGAAGTTGTCGTACAGGCCCACACGCTCGACTCTCAGCACCTGCTCCCACATCCCGCAGAGCACTTCCTGCACGGGGGTGGACGCCGCTACGTAACCTGGTCCAGCCTCGCTCCGATTCTGCTCAGGTAGCGGCAGCGCCTTGCGATCTATTTTCCCGTTCGGCGTTAATGGTAGCTCTGCGAGCTTCACGAAGGCCGAGGGCATCATGTACTCCGGCAATACTTTCTTCAGCTGAGCTCGTAACACGCCGTTGTCCAGTGATTCTGTCGCTTCATCGCCGGCGAGGTAAGCCACCAGGCGCTTGTCTCCGGGAACATCTTCGCGCACCACTACCACACACTCCCGCACTCCCTCTTGAGCACTCAATACATTTTCTATTTCGCCTAACTCGATCCGGAACCCGCGTACCTTCACCTGCTCGTCCACGCGTCCAATGAATTCCACGTTGCCGTCAGGCAAGTACCTCACCAGGTCTCCGGTGCGGTACAAACGGTCCCCAGCCTGGCGGCTGAAGGGATGAGGGAGGAATCGCTCGGCCGTCAACTCCGCCCGTCTCAGGTATCCGCGCGCCAGTCCCATGCCACCGAGATAGAGTTCACCCGTGACTCCTGCCGGCACAAGTTGCATGTGGCTATCCAGCACATAAAGTTGCGCGTTTGATATCGGACCGCCAATGCTCACTCGCTCCCCGGCTTTGCACGCCATCGTGCTGGCCCATACCGTCGCTTCCGTCGGACCGTAAGCATTGAAAAACCGTCGTCCAACGCTCCATTGGTCCACCAACTCGCCCGCACAAGCTTCTCCGGCCACCACGATGGTCCGTAGCGCCGGCAACTCCGCAGGCTGCAAAGTCGCCAGGGCCGTCGGCGGCAACGTCGCCATCGTCACTGACTGGCTACGCAGCAGGTTGCTCAATGGCGCGCCCGGAGCCAGCTCCTCTGCCGTACCCAAACAGAGGGTCGCGCCTGCGTGCAGCGCCATCACGATCTCGAAGATGGAGGCGTCAAAGCTGAGCGATGCAAATTGCAAGAGCCGCTCCTCCTGCTGCACTGCAAACACCTGTCGTTGCGCTTCCGCCAAATTCCATAACCCTCGATGCGTGATTAAGGTCCCCTTCGGCCTTCCGGTCGAGCCCGAGGTGTAAATGACGTAAACGAGGTTATCCGCTTTTGCGTACGCAGGAAGGTTCTCCGCGCTCCGCTCCTTTATTAGTTCCCACTCGGCATCAATCTCTATCAGCCGTACCATGCCGCTGGCAGGAACCATGTCAGTCAGCCGCTCTTGTGTTAGCAGCACTGAAACGCCGGAATCCTCCAACATCAGAGCGAGCCGCTCCAGCGGATAGCGCGGATCCAAGGGCACATACGCACCGCCGGCTTTGACTACTCCCAACAACGCCACCACCATCTCTATCGAGCGCTCGAAGCACAGCCCCACCAGCGTCTCGAGCCCCACCCCACACTGTCTCAGGTAATGCGCCACTTGATTGGCGCGCTCATTCAACTGCCGGTAAGTCGCCTGCTCTGCACCACAGACCAGCGCCACGGCATCAGGACTCGCTGCAGCCTGGGCCTCGAACAATTCAGGAAGCGTCAGGCAGCGAGCGTACTCCACTGCGGTGTCATTCCACTGCACCAGTTGCTGTGCTCGCTCCGCCTCAGTCAACAACGGCAGCCGTGAAATCTGTGCGCCCGGGTCGGCGACGACGCTCTCCAACAATTGTTGATAGTGCGCTGCCAGCCGTACGATCGTCGCTTCCTCAAATAGATCCGTGTTGTAGTGCAGGTGACCGAATACAGTGTTCTCTGTTTCGATAAGGTTGAGACCTAAATCTGCCCGTGCCGCTTTGTTGTCTACGTCAACTAAATCCAGTGTCAAACCGGGCAGTTCGAGAGTTCCTCGTTGGACGTTCTGTAAACCGAAACTGATCTGGAACACTGGGGCATGACTCAAGCTTCGTTCCGGATTCAGTTCCTCCACCAATTTTTCGAATGGCAATTCCTGATGGGCATAAGCCTCGAGCGCCACTTCGCGAACTTGTCGCAGAAGCTCGCGAAAACTTGATTTGCCATCCAATTTAGTGCGTAACACCAGCGTGTTGATGAAGAACCCGATCAGGTTTTCCACCTCGCTGCGGTTGCGGCCCGCGATGGGCGTACCGACGACAATGTCGTTCTGCCCGGTGTAGCGATGAAGTAAAACCTCGAAGGCCCCCAGCAGTATCATGAATAGGGTGAAGCCTTCACGCTTGCTCAACTCCCTCAAACTGTTCGTTAGCGATACCGGCAACGTCCACGTTACAACTGCCCCTCGATGACTCTGCGTCGCTGGGCGCGGATGATCTGCCGGCAACTCCAATGTCGGCGGCGCTCCCGCCAACTGCTTCCGCCAGTAAGCAACTTCCTTAGCGAGCGTTTCCTGCAGCCACTCATGCTGCCAGACCGCAAAGTCGGCATATTGAATCGGCAGTTCAGCCAGCGGCGATGGCCGGCCATTCAAAAACGCTTCGTAAAGCGCGCCCACTTCGCGCACGAAGATGCTCGTGGACCATGCGTCGCTGACGATGTGGTGCAGCGTGAATAACGCGATGTGTTCCTCGGCGCCGAGTCGCACCAGGCTGGCGCGCAGCAACGGCCCTACAGATAGATCAAACGGACGCTGGGCCTCCTCTGCCGCCAGACGATGCGCCGCTACTTCTCGCTCCGCTTTGGGTAGTTCACTTAAATCAACAATCGGCAGCGTCAATGCTGAGGGCGGCGCAATCACTTGTGCAGGCTGATCGTCGATCACCGAAAAGGTTGTGCGCAGCAGTTCGTGCCGCCTGACAATCTCGCTGAGAGTTCGTTCCAGCGCCGTGACGTTCAAACACCCCGTCAGTCGTAAAGCAACCGGGCTGTTGTACATCGCGTTGCCTGGTTCCAGTTGGTCTATTAACCAGAGACGCTGTTGCGCGAACGATAGCGAAGCAGAATTAGATCCGTGCGCACGCGGCTTGATCCGGGTCCGTGACAAACTTTCACCACGCTTCTTCTGGAGAAGCATTTCAAAGAGCGCGCGCCTCTGCGGAGAGAGTTTTTCGACGTCGCGTACCGCTTCACTCATTGGAGACTCCATCCTGACAATTCACAAAAGGGTCGGCCATCGCGACCACAATTTTTCTTGGACCTGTAAACGGTTCCCGTCCGTGCGCCACCAGCATGTTATCGAGGATCAACATGTCACCTTCCCGCCAGGGGAAACTCACCTGCTCTCGCTGATACGCCTCTCGAATCTGGTCCAACACCGGCAGCTCGATGGGCGAACCGTCACCATAAAACGTATTGAAGGGAACCTCTGCTGCATCAACCACTGAAAGTAATGATTCGCGAACCGAAGCTTCAAGACTGTAGATATTGAAGAAGAGTGCATGGTTGAACCAAACTGCCTCTTTTGTTTTCGGGTGCGTTCTCACGGCCGGACGAACCTGGAAAGTTCGTAAGTGGCCGTTTTCTTTCCATTCAAATTCTATCGAGGCTTGACGACAGTACGTTTCAACTTCCCGCGGGTTTTCGGTCTGAAAAACTTCCTGCCATGGAAGACCTAACCCGTCGCCGTAGTTTCTGACGTACATCACTTTCTTCTCTCTGAAGCGCTCGACGATCCGCGGAGACAGGCGTTTGAGAATCTTGCGGCTGTCGGCAATCGGAGTGTTTCCGTGTTGCGAGGCAGCTTGAACGCAGAAGAAGCAGATCTTCATCGGCCAGTTGAGCGTGTAGGATTGCTCGTTATGCAGCACGATTGGTTGATCGGGCGGATGATCGGTGGAGGTGTAAACTCCGTTGCCGATTCTCGTGCGCGGCGACGAACGCTCGCCATACTCAATCAACTCGTCAGAGATGGCTCTGATAAATTGCGCAAATTGAGAAGCCGAGGTTACATCGAAGCCGCGAAAAAGAAGGGCCCCATGCTTCGCCAGCTCGTCCTGGATCCACTCACGGTTGTTCCTGGCCCAGTTGGGAAGATTGAGATCTTCTGCGGCGGGTTCCCACATCAGCGGGAACTGTCCCTCTGGCGCGGCGCTGATCCTGACAAGAGACTCTTGTGAGAACCTTACCGCTTTAGGCTTAATCGCCGAAAACTTATTGATCGCCGACACGCTTTTCCTCTTCTCCGTGAAACCTCTGTGTTCTCTGTGTCTCTGTGGTGAGTTGTTGCTGTGAACTAGTTAAACCACAGAGACACAGAGGACGCAGAGATTGCACAGAGAAAT
>Ga0207708_10002277_pt1 | contig 14153 bp, 11 predicted proteins | sample KBSK5101metaG_FD_184340 | JGI IMG/M metagenome (GOLD analysis project Ga0207708, IMG submission 184340) | Corn, switchgrass and miscanthus rhizosphere microbial communities from Kellogg Biological Station, Michigan, USA - KBS K5-10-1 metaG... | ecosystem: Host-associated > Plants > Roots >...
CAGCTCGACCGCGGTGACGTGCCAGCCGCGACGCGCCAGCGATCTCGTTGCCTGACCCGTGCCGCAGCCGACCTCCAGCACCCGTGTCGATCCGGTCAGTCGCCCCCACCGTTGGAGGTCGTCGAAGAGGTCCTCCGGATAGCCGGGGCGGGCCTGCGCATACAGCTGCGCCGCCTGGTCGAACGTTTGCCTGAGACGCTCGCGACCCTCCGCCACGGGCACCATCCTCGCGCGTACTCACAGCCGGGCGCGAAAGCGTCTGCCGCGCAGCGCCTCCTCGACCAGCTCGACGGAGCGCCGCACGGCGGACAGCCGGGCCAGCTCCCGCTCCCACGTCTCGACCGCCCCCTCGATTGCCTCGGGCTCGAGGAGGTCCCGCAGGCTCGTACGCATCTCGCCGAGCCCGCGTTGCGCAGCCGCCTGGCAGGCCTCGACGTGGATCGCGGCGAACCGGGCCAGAACGACGACATGGCGCCGCACGGTCGGGTAGCCGCGGAACTCGGGCGGGCACAGGTCGAGCAGCCAGCCGGCGGCGGTCCGCTCCCAGGCCGGGGCGTCGGGCGGGCGTACCTGCGCCGGCCACCCGGGCGGGGTGACGAGACGATCCATGCTCATTACCTTATCGAACGCGTGTTCGATAAGGCAACCGCGTGGCGCTCCGCACCGAGCCGGATCAGCGGCTACCCCTCCCGTGTTCGGTCAGGAGCGCGAGGACGTCGCTCGCGGCCCGGTCGGGCGGGAACACCGGATAGAGCGCGCCCTCGATCAGGCCGTCCCGGATGACCATCGTGAGCCGCCGCAACAGCGGCATCCCCTCGACGGAGAACGTCGGAAGGCGCAGCGCCGTGGTGAGCTCCAGTGCGGCGTCGCTGACCAAGGGGTACGGCAGCCTCAGCCTGTCCACCGCCTCCTGCTGGTAGTCGGTGTCCTGGGTCGACAGTCCGTAGATCTCGACGCCGACGTCGGCGAACTCCGCCGACAGGTCTCGGAAACCGCAGGCCTCCGGAGTGCAGCCACGTGCACCAGGGATGGCGTCCCACCCGGCCGGTGAGTCGACCTCCGGTCGTCCGGTGCGCGGGTAGGCGAACACGACCAGCGTCCTGCCCCGGCTGCGTCGGGACAGGTCGATTGAGCCTCCTCCTGTCGTAGGCAGTGCCAGCGACGGCACCGGCATCCGACGGAGGTGATCGGCCGCGCCGTCGTCGATCGGGCGTGGAAGGGAGTCGGGCAGGGCCATCGGGTCGTTCGGCATAACGACACGGTACGTCGGCCGACGCCCGGCGCCACTCCGTGCGCGGATCTAGGGTCGGGCGGATGAAGTGCCTCTTCTGCGCCATCATCGCCGGCGAGACGCCCGCGAACATCGTGCTCGACGAACCCGACGTCGTGGCCTTCCTCGACATCCGCCCGGTGTTCAAGGGACACACGCTGCTGGCCACCCGGTCCCACGTGGAGACCCTCACCGACCTGCCCGACCAGCTGTTCGGACCCGTCATGTCGGCGACCCAGCGGCTGGCGGCGGCGGTCAAGGCAGCCCTCGGGGCGCAGGGGTCGTTCGTGGCCGTCAACAACATCGTCAGCTACCTCTCTCATTACGGACGACTCACTTATGATCATGAAACGCTTGGACTTTTTCTGAACCTAGTCAAAAGTTTTATAGGTGTGGAACAGCAAGAGTTTCTTGACGGGCTTTTGCTCAGGCATACCATGATGACGCCGGTCGCCCAATCGGCTGATATCAGCCAATGGCAAGGGACGGAAACTGCGACACATATCCAGGAAAAGATTATTGGTGAAAACACGCTTTGTACCCGGATCGTAGTAAATGCCGTCCGGACCCTTGCCGACGTCGATCTTACTGATGAGCTGAAGTGTCGTAGGGTCGAACATGGAAACTTTGTTTTCGCGGCCGTTGTTGGTGAATCCATGTTTGAATTCAGAGGCAATCGCAATCCCATGAACGCCGGGAGTGTCGGGAATGGTGCCAATCAATTGTCCATTGTCTGGATTAACAACATCGACCTGAGTACCATGCGACAGATAGAGTCGCCGTGCAGCACTGTCAATCGTCACATAGTCGAAACCTCCATTTCCCGGAACTGGATAACGAGTCTCGACTTTATATCCGGTACTCGCCTGGAACGTCGCCACGATAATCGACGTGACGATTAATGCACTCTTGATGTTTATCATTGAGTTCATCCTTTCGAATGGTTGATTACCCAAGTCCTGTCGTTTCAGTTTTTGGTACCGACTCTCTCCGCAACATTGCGTACACCGTAGGCGTAACGATCAGTGAAAGTCCCAGGGCCATTGTGAGTCCGCCGATGACGGCGATCGCCAATGGCTGTAATAACTCGGACCCGGCACCAATCGCTAATGCTAACGGGAGCATACCGAGCATTGCGGCCAACGACGTCATCAACACTGGCCGGAATCGCCTTCGACCCGATCGCAATAATGCTTCTCTTAATCTGTCTCCAGCCGCAAGATGATCTTCGACGGCGTCGAGCATCAAAATTCCGTTCTTTGCGACGATGCCGACGATCATGATCATTCCCATTAGCGAAACCACATTCAAGGTCGATCCGGTGATAAAGAGCGCGACGATAACTCCACTAAGCGCGAGCACCGCGCCCGTAACGATCGCAATCGGATGTCCGTAGGAACGAAACTCTATTAAGAGTGTGATAAAGACGAGGACAACAGCCAAGAAGAGTGACGCCGCCAGTTCGCGAAAACTCGACTGCTGCTCTTGATAAATGCCGCCATATTCAATCGTCATTCCCGGCGGCAGTTTCACATCCGCTGCGAGTTGACTTTGAATTTGTCGAATTGCCGTTCCCAGATCGCTGCCTTCGAGTCGTCCGGTGACTGCCACCATCTGTCGTAAGTTCTCTCGTTCGATCTCGGCCTGACCTTTGTCATATTCAATATCCGCTACCTGGTCCAGTCGGAAAAGTTGCCCGGAGAACGAACGCACTTGCAGCGCTTTTACCTTGTCGAGTGACTTACGCACATCTGCGGGAAAAATCACCCTCACCTTGATCAATCTGTCCTGTTGCAGAATTGAAGACGCTGCATCACCAGACATCGCGGTCGTAATTGCAGCGGCAACATCATTGGCGGTTACGCCAAACTGCGACGCTCGTAACGGATCGACGTTGAAGGTCAATGCTGGTCCGCTAATTGTTACTCCATTGAATGTGTCGACAACTCCGTGCACCTTCTTGATCGAAGTCTCGACCTCGTCAGCTTTTTCCTGTAACGCAGCCGCATCCTCACTAAACAGTTTCACTTCGATTGGCTCCGGATTTCCCTGCAGATCTCCGATGACGTCGGGAAGAATACCGACAAACTCAACTTCCAACGCAGGTTCAGCCTCGGCAATTTGCTCCCTAAGTTTGCTTATGACTTCCTCAGTGCTGCGCTTATGTCCCGGTTTTAGTTTTACTGCGAAATCACCGGTATTGGGCTCAGTAACAAACAGGCCCATTTCCAGTCCAGTTCGACGCGAATAACTTTCGATCTCAGTCATCTGCAGAAGCATTTCTTCGACGTGTTTCAGGATGCGATCGGTTTCAGCGACTGAAGATCCGGGCGGGGCTTTGTAATCAAGAACAAACGCACTCTCGTCGAATACAGGAAGAAACTCCGAACCAAGTAAGCGATAGAGGACGTAAGTCCCGCCGAGCACCACGACGATCGTGACCACAACAATCCAACGATGATCGAGGGCCGCACTCAGTATTGATTCATAGCGTCGAATGATGGCGCCAAGAAATCGGCCATGATGTTCTTCTTCGTGGTCAGTACTCCCGGGTTCGTTCTGTGGTTTGGCTCTAACAAACTTTTCGGCGAGTACCGGAGTAAATGCGAGAGCGAGCACTAGCGACGTCAGCAGTGCAACTGACATCGTTAGGGCCAATGAACGAAAGAAAACGCCGGTAACACCCGTCATTAATGTCAGCGGAAGAAAAACGACGACGGGCGTGATTGTCGAGCCGATGATTGGGACCGTGATCTCGGAGACCGCAGTCTGCACAGCTTCGCGCCGCGACTGTCCACGCGATAAATGCGTGTAGATGTTTTCGACAACAACAATGGCGTCGTCGATCACCAAACCGATCGCCGCGGCAACACCTCCCAAAGTCATCAGATCAAAGCTGAGGTGTGCGAGCCACATCGCGAGAAATGTGACTAGAACGGTAATTGGAATTACCAGGATCGCTACGAAAGTAGTACCCCAGTTACGCAGAAAGACGTAGAGGATAACCACCGATAGTAGTAAGCCGATGAGAATTGAATCACGAACAGAATTGATCGACTCACGAACAAGAAGTGATTGATCGTAGTAAGCCGTGACTCTTACGTCCTTTGGAATCTGCCCGCGCATTGCAGTGAGCGCTGCCTTGACTTCATCCGCAACTGCAACAGTGTTCGCGTCTGGTTGCCGGTTAATGTTCACTAGCGCTGCCGGATGCCCATCGGCAGTCACAATCGTGTATTGCGGTTCTACTCCCGGCGCGACTGTTGCCACGTCTGACACAACTACCGGTGCATTGTTGACCGTCGTGACGACGATGTTGTTGAGTTCGTCCGCGCGCTTTGCCTGACCACTTACTAAAGCCAACTCGAGTTGGTGGTTTTCTTCAATTAATCCCGGCGAAACAATGATGTTTGAGTTGCGGATAGCATCGGCCACTTGCTGGGACGAAACATTGTGAGCTGTCAATTTTTCAGGATCGATCGTGACATGAAACTCTCGCGTCTTCCCTCCGGCGACGCCAACATTTGCCACGCCTGGTAAACGTGCAAGCTGAGGTCTAACGATGTAGGTTGCCAGATCCGCAAGTGAAGCTTCGTCGCGCTTGTCCGAGGTAAGGCTGTAGCCAGTCACCGGAAACACGGCAAACGTTAGACGTTCAATGTTTCTAATTTCGGCTGTAGGAGGAAGTGACGACAAGAGCTGCGACATTCGCGCCTGGACCAATTGAAGTTCCTGGAGGATATCGCCGCTCCAGTCAAAGTAGAGATTGATCTCGGATGAACCACGCGCGGTCTTGGATTTGATTCGGGCAATGCCTGGTACTCCGTTCATCGCCTCTTCGATTGGACGCGTAACCGAGACGAGCGTTTGCGACGCAGGAGCTTCACCGTTATCAACAATGATCACAATTCGAGGGAAATCGGTCTGCGGAAAAACAGAAATGGGGAGCTGGAATGCTGAATAGACTCCAGCAGCACAAAGGAGCGCCACGATCACAACGATCGCTCGAGATTGACGTGAAATTACGCCAGCAAAAGTCACAGTGTTACAGGCGGTACGACCGGATTTAAGTTGGACCGTGGTGAGTCGCTCTTAAGTGCGAAATCTCCCGGTTAGCTCATTCGTCACTTTTCGTCTTTGTCAGCCTCGTCGTGCTTCTCTTCTTCCGTAGCAATTTCAACTTTTGTTTCGTCAGGCAATGCGTAGTTGCCTTCAATCACGACGGTTTCGCCACCCTTAAGTCCTTCAACAATCTCTATCTTCTCCGGTGTTCGAATCCCAATGGTGACTTTAGTTTCATGAGCCACATTTTGATCATCAACAACCATCACTGTTCCTTCGGCTGCGTCAGTAGCTTCGAGTGTTACTGCCGCAGCAGGCACGACGATGGCATCATCTTTTGAGTTGGCAAACACCGTTACCTGCGCCGCTCCATTTGCGCGCAACTTTCCGTCGCCGTTGCCTAACGTTACCCACACTTCTACTGTCCGGTTTGTTTGATCGCTTGAACGACCCAATAGATTTATCTGCCCCGTCATTTGTTCGGCTGAAGAATCTGTCGGCAGAACTGACACCACATCACCTGTCTTGAGTTGCGCAGCAACAGTGTCGGGAAAGGGAGCTTTGACAATCACGGTACTCGTGTCAGCTATGGTCACGAGTTTTCCACCAGCTGAAGCGAATTCACCTTCGTATTGAAATTGATCGGTGACGATGCCGGTGATGGGTGAGCGAATCGTTGCGTAACTTAATTGCGCGTCGAGAGTCGCTACTCGTTGTTGTGCTTGCGCGGTGCGAGCCGAAGCGAGAGCTCGATCATTTGGATTAAGAGATCGTGTTCGCAGCGCAACTGTTTGCTCCTGCAAACGCAATTCATCCTCGGCTGTTGTTAGATCGAGCTGGGAAGCTTCGAGATCCTTTTGAGAAATTCCACCTTTTTCGAAAAGCAGACGGCGCCGCTCATAGATTGCACGAGCATTGTTAACCTTCGCCCGGGCATCGTGTAGTGCTTTCTGATCCTCTGCATTTGTCTTCGGGATCGTTCCGGTTATCAGACTATTCTCGTTTGCCCGGGCCTCCCGGAGCGCGGCGAGAGCTTCCGCTCGTTGTGCCTGAAGATCACGAGATTCCAAAACCGCGATTACTTCACCGGCGCGTACCACTTTGTTTTTTAGTAGCGCCATCTGCTTGATCTGAGCGCTAATCTTTGCGCTTACATCAGCTTTTTCTCGTGGCCAAATAGTGCCGACCGCTGACACCTGAGCCGCAATTTCTCCTTTTTCGGCTTTAGCCACTTTGACGCTGACTGTTGGAGTCGGTTCCTTCTCGGCTCCGGCAGCTGACTTCTTCCAACGCCAGACAATCAAGAAAAGCAGGATGAGAAAAATCAGGCCCACAGCACCGACGATCAGCACGATGCTGCGCTGACGAACAATCCGAGCACGACGTTGTTGTTCAAGCAAACTTAGCTCGTCGGATTTGTTTTCCAGATCTTTTTGCTCGTCACTCATGAAAGTTCAAAAATTCAAGAATTCATCGCCCCGTTGCCTGCTTCAACCTTGCAAGCGCTGTTTGATAGTCAAAGATTGCCTGGTGCAAAGTACTGCGCTGTTCCACCAATGTTGTCTGTGCATCTGTGACTTCAACGATCTGGGCCTCACCCGCGCGATAGCGAGCGATCGATGCGGTCACATTCCTTTGGGCTTTGAGCACACCATCACGCGCGAGATTTATTCGGGCTGCCGCACTCACAGCCTGGGCGCGCGCCGCATAGAACTGCTGAGTAAACCCTCGTAACGCTAACGTGCGTTCATTCTCGGTAACCTCAGCTTGAAATCGTGCCTGGCGCTCACGACTACGACTCGCTCCCCAATCGAAGATGGGTATCGACAAACTGATTCCAGCAGACATGCCTGTGTGTTGCTTCAGTCGCGGGCTTTTGAGCGAATCAGTATCGAAGCCGCCATTGATTGAGTAGGAGAGCGAAGGCAACCGGTCAGCACGAGCGATCGTAATGTCCTCGCGCGCTGCGCGTATTTGCTGTTCGAACTGGATGAATTCTGCGCGACGCGAAACGTCATCAGCTCTGAACTGTTCATACTCAGCTGTCGTAGGGATCGCCAATGCAAGATCCGTAGTAACGATGGGTCTTGAGAATTCGTAGCCCACTAGTACTCGCAAAGCGCTGGCAGCAACCTGTTCTTCAACTCGTGCTCGCTCCAATGCGTCGCGTCGAGTTAGTGTTTGCAACTCGGCGCGGGTGACATCGACCGGCGCAACTTCACCTCCACTTAACAGCAGCGATGTGATCTGTTCGAAGTCTTCAGCTGCCTTGAGGTTTTCTTCAGCCGCTTGACGCTGCGCGATCGCAAGTGCGAGTCCGAAATAACTCTCGACCACAGCTTGCGCCAAAGCCCGTCTAGCGACTTCAGCACCAGCATGCGCGGCGGCCAGTAGTGCTCGATTTCTCGCAAGCGTCGCGCGTAGTTTCCCGCCGATATCAAAATCGCCCGAGACGTTAACGAGACCGTCGTAAACACCGATTCCATCGCTCGTGACAAAGCTGGGGCCGCGCGGCTCTCCGGGAGGTAGACCCAGTGCCGGTGTTGTGTAGATGTAACCTAACGGAGCGCTGACTTTCGGCAGGAATGCAGCCTGCGCTTGTTTTACATCTTCAGCAGCGATTCGCTCGTTTAGTATTGCGGTTTGGTAAGTCGATGCCTGCGCGTTCGCCAGTCGCAACGCATCATCAAGTGTGATCGGGCTTACTGGAGTAACGGACTGAATCGCGGGTGAGCTTGGAGGTGGCGATGGCGATGGGCTTTGTGCCCGCACCCAAACAGAAGAACAGAGTGCCGCAAAGAATACCGCAAAGGGTACTGCCCATTTCGGCTGCTTCGACATACTCGATCTTTGAACGAGTCGAGTATACGTAGACCAACCTTAAGGGAGGATTAATAGACCATCGCAAATCAATGGCGGTGTTCGAGGATGTAGCCTTCGCCACGACGCGTGTGAAGTAGCTTAATCACGTGTCCTTCATCGATCTTTTTTCGCAGGCGGTTCATGTAAACCTCGATTGCGTTTGAGAATGGATCAAATGAGTCGTCCCAGACGTGGGCGGCAATCTCAGCGCGCGAAACGAGTTGTCCCGCACGTCGCGCTAGATACTCCAATAGAGCATATTCCTTCGCGGTGAGTTGGACTGCATGATTTGCACGGGACACATGGTGACTTGCTGAGTCAATTCTTAGATCCTCGATTTGAAAAACGTCGGGCTGAAGTTTTGAATCTCTTCTAAGTAAAGCTCGAATGCGTGCAAGTAGTTCCAGAAACGAAAATGGCTTCGTCAAATAATCATCAGCTCCAGCGTCAAAGCCGGTAAGGCGATCGTTGACTGAAGCGCGGGCGGTCAACATCAGGACAGGTGTTGCGATGCCACTCTTCCGGAGTTCACGACAAACGTCGTAACCGTCACGTTGCGGCAACAACACATCGAGGACAATCAAGTCATAGTCGTTTATAGAGGCTTGATAACAACCCGCATCTCCGTCCTGGGCCACATCGACGGCATAACTGTGCTCTCGCAAACCTCTGGCGATCACATCTGCCATCCGAGGGTCATCTTCGACAAGCAAGATTCGCATTGGAGTTCCGGTCTCTCACGCAGGGTGAGTCGATCTGCAAACTGTTGACACGAATTTACCTTGAGCGATGTCGTGTTTCAAAGACTTGGACGCGGTCCACGCCTTAACGCAAGCGAGCCTCTTTCAAATAATTTTGGGCCTCTATTACCTCCGGCAGCTTGATGTCAGCTTGTTGCCACTGGCCCAGGAAATTCGCATAGGCAACACCGGCCTGCTTGGCATCTCCCATCTTGGACGCGGCGCGCGCTGCGCCGAGGAGGGAACGTGCGCGATTCGGTTGTCTTACAAGTGAAATCGCAAACTGCTGCGCTGCCTCTTTGGGTCGACCGGCGCGCAAAAGAATATCGCCCAACAATTCATGTGAAGGCTTGACCAGCACGGATGGTCCCGAAGGTGGCGGCGCCGACTCTTCCAGGGCCGTCGCTTTCCTTAACATCTCTATGGCCTCGTCATAGTTGCTCTTTGAGGCGCTCAAGACGGCGCTGATTTCCAATTGCCGGATCTCCAATCCCTTCACTCTGAGAGAGTTGATTTGATCTGGTCCACCGGCCATCGACTTAATCATGGCCTGAAAGTCCGCGATTCTTTGTTCAGCCTCAGTCGAGCCCTTCGCTGCGGCAGCCAGACCGCGTATGAAAATCGGCAGAGTCTCCCCACGATAAACTCGACGGGAAACGGGTGCCGGCGTCGGGCCATGACTCATATTCTCCATCGGCGCAGCGTCGGACGATTGTGGAGCGTTGGTCGCTTGGAGCGGCGCCATAAGAGTCTCCGCCTGGTCCCATCGTTCAGTCTCGACCAGAAATGCTGCTACCATTTCCGTATAGCTCGCAGCGAAGGGGTTAGGTCCGGGTTTCTTACTGGCAGCGAATTCGCTCATGTCGTTTCGCACCTGCGCCAGCAAAGCTTCCGCCTTCGTATAACGGCCTTGCTGCAAATACGCATACTGCAGCCATTGCAGGCTGTGGTAATCACGCGTGTTAAGGGCGAAGTTCTTCCGCCTCACCCAGGCATCCGAAGTTGCCCACGATGATTCGTTAGCAGCCACCACCTCCGGCCACATTCCAAGTTGCAAAAAAATATGCGAGGGCATATGTCGTGCGTGAGACGCTTCAGGTGCAATCAACGCGTAGCGCCGCGCGGCCGGCAGGGCGAGAATGGCATGCTCCGGATCATCAAAAGCATGGATGATGTAGTGCGCCGCACCAGGATGGTTGGGCCTTTTTTGAAAAACATCCAGCACAATGGCGCCGGCTTTCATCTGGCGCAGGAAGCTACGATCGTTAAGATCCCGCGATCCAAGCAACGAGAGCGCATAAAAGCAGGCCGCCTCGAGATCTTCTGGATAATCGAGATAAACCTTTTCCATCACAACCGCATAGGCTTTGTCACGCGTGCGTTTGTCGCCGTCGCCGTAAAGAACCTTCACCGCAGCCAAATATGCGCGCTCGCGGTCGGTGAGTTTCTTTGACTCTGTAATTTTCTCGACCGCCTTTCGCGCGGCGGCGGTGTCCTGCGCATTGGCCCAAAGTGGATAGTTGTAGGCCATCGCCTCGCCCCAGTGGCCCATCATGAAATCGGGCTCGATCCTGGTCGATTCGACAAACTCTTCACGCGCCTCTTCGTACCAAAAGGAATGAAGAGCGGCCACTCCCCGAAGGAAATGCGCCTGCGCTTTTTGAGAACCGGAGGTGGGAAAATCGACCTGGCCCAGGTTGGACTGTTGCGCCTTCGCGCTTGATCCAAGTGTGGCAATAACAAACACGAACAACACAGCTGCGATCAGCCTCGCAGTCAAAAAAGATCTCATAGCTCTTCCTCCTACTTACTACGCGTGGCAGGTGAGGGATTAAGACTTGAACGATGCAGACACAGTACGCTCTTATGCAACAACAAGCAATTAAGCGACTGTTGTCGTAGTCAACGTGGTGGAAGTGGATTAATAGGATTCGTCTAGTTAGCTGAGAGTATGTTCCCTGTCCAAGTCTTGGCGAAACTTCGGAGTATTTCCACATCTGATGTAGAACTATATTTGCGATAAGTAAACACATAGACGAGTCTCTGCTTGAGTCGCATGTAAGACACCGTTGCCAGGACCGGAGTCGCTTCTCCGGAGCTGCTCTTGTATGTCAACAGCAGCATCACACTATAAATACTTGGGCTGACTTCAAACTCACCCATGTTCACCGGCTGACTCATGTCAAGGTCCGGCTTCTTTAGTGCTTGCGCGACACGTTCGAGCACCGCCTTCATGCTCGGACTGTTTGGATCCAACATGGAGGCGCCGTTCTTGCGAAACTCAGCCACAACAGTAGCCAGGCTCGCCTCCGTAAACACTTCTTCTTTAGCGGTACGGAGTACCGAAACCTTCGTGTACTGTTGCATGGTTGCTTCTTGATTGCGTCGCAAAAGATCGCAGTCACTCGACATCAAGTGCGCTGCGAGCATTTCGTTGTTCGGCGCTTCAGTTTCCGAGAACCTGGCTTTGACACGTTCAAACTGCGACGTTGCTTCCTCATAGCCTTCGGGCGCCGGAATTACCACTGCGCTGCTGCCCAAACGTACGGTTATTTTGTCAGTGCTAGTGGTCCCAGCTCTGTTAGTAACCTCGCGATGCTCTTGAGAAAAGGCCGGAGCGGGCAGCAAGAAGATGATTGCCGCAACAATGAAGAATTTGGGGGTTAGGTTTTTCATGGATTCAATTCTACGGGAAATAAGCACGTCCTACACGAGGTGGTTGGTTAAGACTCGAATAATTGACGCTAGATTGTTCTTGCCGAATCTCAGTGCTTCGCAAGCTCCAGCTTGGCAATTGCCTCACGGTGCACTTCGTCAGGACCGTCTGCGAGTCGTAAGGTACGGACCTGCGCCCAGGCGCTGGCAAGGAACGTGTCCTGCGAAACACCTGCGCCGCCGTGCGCCTGAATTGCACGATCGAGCACACGTAGTGTCATGCTCGGAACGACAACTTTGATCATCGCGATCTCTGCGCGTGCTACTTTGTTGCCAACCGTGTCCATCATCTGAGCAGCTTTCAAAACCAACAGTCGCGCCTGCTCAATCTCCATTCGCGATTGAGCAATGTCCGCGCGTATCGTTCCCTGCTCTGCTAACGGTTTTCCAAACGCGACGCGGCTTTGCACGCGCTTACACATCGTTTCCAACGCACGCTCCGCAACGCCGATGCAACGCATGCAGTGATGAATGCGTCCGGGGCCCAGCCTGCCCTGCGCAATTTCAAAACCCCGTCCTTCGCCAAGCAACATGTTCGACACGGGAATGCGCACATCTTTGAATGAAACTTCAGCGTGTCCGTGAGGAGCGTGATCGTAACCAAACACCGTCAACAACCGCTCCACTTTCACACCTGGAGCATCCATCGGAACCAGAACCATTGACTGTTGTTCGTGTTTCGGCGCACTGAAGTTAGTCTTGCCCATGAAGATCGCTATCTTGCAACGTGGATCACCAGCGCCCGACGACCACCATTTGCGCCCGTTGATGACATACTCTTCTCCGTCGCGAACAATGCTCGACTCGATGTTCGTGGCGTCAGAAGAAGCGACAGCCGGCTCGGTCATCGCAAAACATGAACGAATCTCTCCGGCGAGCAGTGGCTCGAGCCAGCGCTTCTGTTGCTCAGGAGTTCCATACCGAGCGAGAACTTCCATGTTGCCGGTGTCAGGCGCGGAGCAATTGAAAACCTCTGGCGCCATCACACTGCGTCCCATGATTTCGCATAACGGTGCGTAGTCCAGATTCGTGAGCCCTGCACCCCTTTCAGATTCCGGCAGGAAAAGATTCCACAGCCCCTCAGCACGGGCTTTTACCTTCAACTCCTCGACTACCGCGGTCGGTGTCCAGCGTGAAGCCGCAATCTGTTCATGGAACTTCTGCTCATTGGGATAAATGTGCTGGTCCATGAAGTCGGCCAGGCGCTTCTGCAGTTCGCGCGTTTTGTCATTGAGCTCCAGAATCATTTTATGCGCCTCCGTTCTCCCGGATTTCTCTGTGCAACCTTCGTGTTCTCTGTGCCTCTGTGGTTATAGCAATGCACGATACAACAACCACAGAGACACAGAGAACACAAAGGTTGCACAGAGAAGAGTTCATATTAGGTCACTATCGAAAGGTGCGTAGTTCAGGTGTCGTGAGGTGCGGCACGGCATTGAACTGAAATAACTGCAAACGATCGTCTCGCAATCGCAAGCTCGTGTATGACGAGTTATATAACACGCCGGCCAACTGTCTGACGTGTGCATCAGTGACGCCGAGAGCGAGACCGGTCAACAGGCCTGTGGGAGTCGCGGATGTGGATACTAAGACATTCGCTCGAGGCGGAAGACTCTTGACCTTTGAAAGACAGCCGCGAACGCGATCCTGAAACTTCTTCCACGTCTCACCACCGTATGACAATGCTCCCGAGATCCAGGCGTCAACCATCTTGGTATCGCAGGATCGCCACTGGCGGTGAACCTTCGCGTCAGTCACTCCAACGTTCTGTTTTATCTCGCGCCGCATCTCTTCGTACTCCGCGCGAAACTCTTCATCGATCTCAGAGAGTTTCGGGCCGAGCTCGCGATAGATGTCTGTCAGATCAAATTCATTCCACTGATCGTCTACAGTTACCATCGGAAAAGATACGCGCGCCTGGTCGTAAACACTTTTTACAGCTGCCGCCGTTTGTCGTTGTCGCTGCATCGCGCCGGAGTAGACGACAGTGAATTCGAATTGCTGGGCCAGAAAGTATTCACCGAGTAATCGCGCCTGTTGTTGACCGAGATCGGAAAGTGAATCATACGCTTCGCGCGTGCCGGCCTGACCATGCCGAACGAGATAGATATTGCTCAAATGCGGTTCTCCATGGCCATGAACTCGTCAGGAAAAGTCAGATTCCGCTCGTGTTGTTTGTTCGTGTTTCATTCGTGTGCTTTCGTGGATGTCCTCGTTTCCCAGCGCAAGGAACCATCCACGAAATCACACGAAGAACACGAAATTCACTCCGTCATCGACTTTAGAGGCAGCCAAAATTTTAGAGGTAGTAGCGCCCCGCGTGTATCACAGCATCCGCAATGCGTCGCCGTGCGGCTACCGCATCAAAGGGTGCCTGATCGGAAAGTGAGCGGATATCTGAAATGAGTGTGCCGTACTCGCGATCGGCTGGCATTGCATTCACGGCTTGTTTCGCAGCGTGTTGAAGACGATCGAACGCGTCGGCAACGTGCACTCGAGTAATG
>Ga0207708_10002278_pt1 | contig 14148 bp, 8 predicted proteins | sample KBSK5101metaG_FD_184340 | JGI IMG/M metagenome (GOLD analysis project Ga0207708, IMG submission 184340) | Corn, switchgrass and miscanthus rhizosphere microbial communities from Kellogg Biological Station, Michigan, USA - KBS K5-10-1 metaG... | ecosystem: Host-associated > Plants > Roots >...
TCGGGATCGTCGTCGCGGTGCCGTTCTGCGCACACCCGGTGCCTACCGGTGCTGTTCCGGTTGTGGCGCGGCCAGGGCACCGCCTCCCCGGTGCAGCTGGCAAGGGAACTGATTTCGATTCTGGCCCAAGTGTTCCCGAACCGACTCGTGCACGCCGTCGGGGACGCCGCCTACCACGGCAAGGCGCTGCTGGTGCCCGCTACCACGATCACCGCCCGTCGCCCGGCCAACGCCGCCCTCTACGCGCTGGCGCCGCCACGCACGGGCAAGCGGTGCTCGAGATGGTCCAGGAACGCGGCGACGAGTGGGGCGTCAAGGTATTCGATCTGCAGTTCCGAAGGTGACACGTCGGTGCGTTCGGCGGTGCCTTCGGCCATCGCCGGCGTGCTGATCGCTGCGCGCGGCCCGGACGCCGAGGCGCTTAGCCTGAATCCGTGGATCGGTGATCTTATGCCGCTGCGGGGGCCCCGGTTCGGCGCGATTCGGCGGGGCGGGGATGTGGGTGGGCATGGGTAATCTGCCGGGCCGGTGCCGGCTGGTCCATGTTGTCGATGTCCTCGGGTCGGGCCTGGGATGGCGGTATGGGCAGGGGCGTCGTTTGGTCATCCGGCTCGCGGTAGCGCGGTGGTGTAGCCGATGATGTTGTCCCACAGGGTTTTCCATTCGATCTGCCAGGGCCAGTGGGCGGGCAGGTGCAGCATCGGTTTGCGGGCCGGTGCGGCGAAGCGGGCTGGCATGTTGACCAGGTCGCGGCGCAGAGTGGCGCCGCGCGCGACGGCGTGCTTACCGCCGGCGAGGGTGCCGGCGGCGCGCAGCAGGTTGTGGGTGATCACCGCGCAGGCCAGCCAGGCGCAGTTGGCGGCGAACCGCCCGGACGGCAGGTGAGCCAGTGGGCCGGCGATCAGGTCGGCGAAGGTGGTCTCCACGATCGCGTGCTTACGGTGGGTGAGGTCGGCCTCGATGGTGGGCAGGTCGGAGTTGGTGAAGAACGGGTGATACCGCCACACCGGGAACAGCGCGTCCGGGTAGTTGGCGTCGCGGACCCGGCGCACCACCAGCCGGGCGGTGAGGCGGCCATGCCCCCGGACGGTCAGGGTGTGGGTGGTTTCGGCGACCTCGGCGTCGGAGATCAGTGCGCCGGTGTCGGGGTCTTCGACCGCGCCCGGGTAGTGCACCGGAGTCCACGCGTCGTCGTCGATGGCCTCGATCGCCTTGGTGAGGCGTTTGTTTCGGCTCAGGGTCAGCGAGAACTCGACCTGCTCGTCGAGGCAGGCGCCGATCACCTTCTTGGTGCCGAACGCGGAATCGCCGCGAAGCATGATCTTCCCGCTCGACCCGGCGGCGCGGGCGGTGGCGACGGCCTGCTTCACCTGCCGGGCGGCGCCGCGCCCGGAGCCGGTCTTGCCGCCGCGCAGCCACGCCTCGGCGATCACCGGCGCCGCCTGCGCCGTGGACAACGTCGTCACCAGTGGCGACAGTCCCCGGCGCAGCAGCGCCTGCCCGGCAATCTTGGCGTGCCCGAACGAGGCGCCCTGCTTGGCCTGCCCATAGACCGGGCGCAGCAGCGAGTCGATGTCCAGGAACGCGCGCTGCTCGACGCCGGGCAACAATGGGACCCGCCGCGCAAGCGCGGCCAGATGCTCGCGGGCCACCGCGGCGAGCTGGTTGGCGTGGCCGAAGGTGAACTCGCGCAGGAAGATCCCCAGCGTCGACGGCGCGTATACCTCGCCGAACACACGCGGGGTGCCGCCGGCGCGCAGCACGTTCACGTCATCGATGCTGTCCGCGCCGCACATCATGCCCGCGATGATCGTGGTCAGCTTCCCAGCCGGGTTCACCGCGCCCGACGCCACCCGGGTGCTGGGCAGGTCGACACGCTCGCCGATCAACCGCGAAAGACCGGTCTGCTCAGCCAATTCCAACACCGGCACCAAACCCGCGGCCGACACCAGATTCTGCTCGTCAAAGACCGCCGACCCGACGGTGAACCTATGCGATGATTGCACCGAGAATGCCTTCCGACGCGCCGACGATCACGACTTACCAATCACGATTGTCCCAGGTCAGAAGGCATTTTCGCTGTTCACACGCCGATCGCCCCGAAGGCTGTTCCACGGATCCAGGCTTAGTCGTCGTGGGCCGGCGGATCCGGGCCCGCCACTGTGGAAATGGTGGTCTGCCAATGGCTGGCCTCGTTGCTCGGTCTGCCCGACACCACGGAGGGCGTGCTGCTCTCCGGCGGGTCGATGGCCAACATCACCGGGCTTGTCGCGGTGCGCAACGTGTTCGGCGCCGGGGTGGTCTACCTGTCGGACCAAACGCACTCCTCCATCGCGCGTGGCCTGCGTTCCATCGGCCAGGCCGACGACGAACTGCGAATATTGGCGACAGACAACAGCATGCGGCTGCCGGTGGACACTTTGCGCCAAGCCATCGTCGACGATCGGCGCAGCGGCAGGCACCCGCTGATGGTTGTAGCGACGGCGGGAACGACCAACACCGGTACCGTGGACGACCTTCCCCCGATCGCCGAGTTATGCCGGCAGGAAGGCCTGTGGCTTCACATCGACGCAGCCTACGGTGGCCCAGCGGCCCCGTTTGAGCCTGGCCGCCACACCCTCTCGGGCATCGAGCACGCCGATTCCCTCGTCCTCGACCCGCACAAGTGGCTCTTTCAACCACATGACGTTGGATGCCTGCTGGTCCGTCGCAGCGGGATACTCGAACAGGCCTACGCGATGAATCCGGAGTATCTCTTGGACGTCAAGGCGCGGCCCGGCGAAGTTGACTTGCGGAATCGAAGCCTGGAACTGACCCGCCGATCGCGCGCCCTCAAACTCTGGATGACGTTCCGCACCTACGGCGCGGAGCGTTTGGGTCAAGCTGTCGAGCGCGGCATTGCGCTGGCCGAACGCGCTGAACAATTGCTGCGTGAAGACGCGATGTGGGAGGTGCTGACGCCAGCGCAGCTCGGAGTTGTGACCTGGGCCGCCGTCGGGGCAGCCGACCAACAACACCGCGCCGCCGCGGCAGCCCTGACGAACGGCGGCTACGCGTCCGTGACGACCACCTCGATTCGCGGCAGATCCGTCCTGCGGTTGTGCACGCTCAACCCGCGGACGACCGAGGACGACATCCGGGGGACGCTGCGCCGACTGGCCGATTACATCCGGCACGCCAACACCGGCCCTACCCTGGTGCAACCCGACCCGCCCGAGATCAGGGGGTCATCATGAGTAACGACACGACCAGGTCGATCGGCGCAGCCAAGGAAGCGACGGTTGTCATCATCGGCGGCGGGGTCATGGGCACCAGTACCGCATACCACCTCGCCCTCGCCGGCATCCGCGACATCGTGTTGCTGGAGGCCAACGAGCTCGCTTCAGGTTCATCGGGCAAGCCCCTCGGTGGCGTCCGGGCACAATTCTCCGATCCGGCCAACATCGAACTCGGTGCGCGCAGCCTGATCGCGTTCCACCGCTTCAACGACGACTTCGGGGTGGATATCGGCTATCAGCAGGTCGGCTATCTGTTCCTCATCCGTGACGACGCCGACGTGGCCCGGTACCAGGCCAGCATCGAGCTGCAGAACTCCTTCGGCGTGGACAGCCGCATGATCAGCAGCGCGGCAGCCGCCGAGCTGTCGCCTTACGTCGACGCCAGCACAGTTGTCGCCGCGGCGTGGTCACCGACCGACGGCTTCGCACGGCCGAGCGTGGTGGTCAACACCTACGCCGCGGCCGCCGCCCCGCTCGGCGCCGAGATCTGCACAGCATCCCCGGTCGTCGGAATCGAGCAGGCGGGGGGCGACCGAGTCGCCGTGCGCACCCGAGACGGACGTGTCTACACCACGCCGACCGTCATCTGCACGTGTGGCGCTTGGTCGAAGCAGATCGGTGCGATGGTCGACGTGGACCTGCCGATCGAACCCCTCCGTCGCCAGATTGCCTTCACCACACCGCTTTACCCGCGGCCACCGCGCGTACCGTTCACCATCGACTACAGCACCACCGCCTACTTCCACTGCAGCGATGACGGCTCTGGGCTCCTGATCGGGATCGCCGCCAAGGAGCAGGCGGTTGGATTCGACACGGCGGTGACCACCGACTGGCATGACCAGCTCCGCGCGGCGTTGGCGCAGTTCGCGCCGTCGTTGACCGGCGTGCAGTTCGCCTCCGGCTGGGCCGGACTGTACGAGATGACGCCGGACTGCAACGCCCTCATCGGAGAAGCGGATACCAGCGGATTCCGCTTCCTGTACGCGGCCGGATTTTCCGGGCACGGGTTCCTGCAAGGACCCGCGGTGGGAGAGGCGGTCCGCGACCTGTACCTGGGCACCAAGCCCGCCGTCGACGTATCCGGATTCGATGTCAAACGGTTCCTCGGGAAATACCGACGCACCGAACTCAACATCATCTGACGAACACTCCGGCTACGCACTACCGAGAGGAAGACTCACCATGACGACCGCTCAAGCCGGTATCCCCACGACTCCCACCACCGAGGAACTCGTCGACCGCGCGCGGGCAGCCCTTCAGCGTTGCGGGGTGGACCCGCACACGCTGAAGGCCGACGCTGAAAGCATCACTGCCAGCAGCCCGTTGACGGGCGAGGCACTGTTCGATGTGCCGGCATCCAGGGCCGCCGACGTGGAGGCCGCGATCCAGGCCGCGCACACGGCCTACCTGACCTGGCGCAGCGTACCGGCACCCGTGCGGGGCGGGTTGATCAAGCGCCTCGGTGAGCTTCTCACCGAGCACAAGGCAGATCGTGCCGACCTCATCACTGTGGAAGTGGGCAAGATCCGCTCCGAAGCTCTGGGCGAGGTCCAGGAGATGATCGACATCTGCGACTTTGCCGTCGGCCTATCCCGCCAGCTCGACGGTCGCACCATGCCCTCCGAACGGCCAGGACACCGGCTCATGGAGACGTGGCACCCGCTCGGCGTCGTCGGGGTGATTTCCGCGTTCAACTTTCCGGCCGCGGTGTGGTCCTGGAACGCCGCCCTGGCGCTCGTCTGCGGCGACACGGTGGTGTGGAAGCCGTCCGAGAAGACAGCCCTCGTCGCCGTCGCGACGACTGCACTCGCCGCTCGTGCCGCGCGTAATGTGGTGCACCGGAGAACCTCAACGTTCTCGTGCTCACCGACGCCGCCGGCGCGCAACCCCTAGTCGACAGTCCGCTCGTTCCGCTGATCAGTGCGACCGGTTCCGAACGGATGGGGGCAGCCATCGGACCGCGGGTCGCCGCGCGCTTTGGCCGCAGCATTTTGGAGCTCGGCGGGAACAACGCGGCGGTGGTTACGCCGTCAGCGGACCTCGATTTGGCGGTGCGCGGCATCGTCTTCGCCGCCGCAGGGACCGCCGGGCAACGATGCACAACCATGCGTCGTCTCATCGTGCATGAGTCCATCGCCGACCAGTTGGCATCCGTGTACCGCGGACTGGCGGTAGGAAACCCCTTCGAGGAATCCGCCCTGGTCGGGCCGCTGATCGACGAGCAATCGTTCTCCGCGATGCAGTCCGCCCTGACACAAGCCGCCGCCGACGGTGGCACCGTGGTCGTGGGCGGCGAGCGAGTCGAAACATCCTCGGGCAACGGCTATCACGTGCGCCCGGCGGTGGTCCGCATGCCGGCACAGAGCGAGGTGGTGCGCCGTGAGACGTTCGCCCCGATCCTCTACGTCCTCACCTACTCGACATTCGACGAGGCGCTCGCACTCCACAATTCCGTGCCACAGGGACTCTCATCCAGCATCTTCACCGCCGACCAGCGCGAGGCAGAGCGATTCCTGGCCGCCGAAGGCTCCGGCTGCGGCATCGTCAACGTCAACATCGGCACCTCCGGACCGGAAATCGGCGGCGCGTTCGGCGGCGAGAAATCCACCGGCGGCGGCCGCGAGTCCGGCTCGGATGCTTGGCGCGGTTACATGCGGCGAGCCACCAACACCATCAACTACTCCACCGAACTGCCTCTTGCCCAGGGCGTCGCATTCGCATGACAAGGGACGATGCCGAACGGCGTAGCCGGGTCACCTGACGGAAACCCTTGCGCCGGTGCAGATATCGCGTGGTGGTATGGCGTTGAGCGACGACACGAATCCGTGTCATTTCGGCTGGCGGGTCCGGTCAGCTGGGCCATCATGTAGCGAGCCGCGTTGTCGACCTTGATTCGCCATGCCGATACGGCGCCTTCTAGGTCGCACGTGCGTATTGCACCGAGGATGCGCTTCGCGTCCTCGACGATCTCGTCGATGGGGTACTGGTACGTCAGTCCCATCAGCGTCACGCACCTCGGGTCCTCCCTGCACGGCGGGCCCGCGGGTCGTCGGCCATCAGAGGACAGCCATCAGAGGACAGAATGAGCATTATGCACAGAGACAGTGAGCACCCGAGGAGGCTTCGCGTCTCCTCGCTAGCAGCGGTAGCCAACCCGTCGTACACGCGGATCGATACGTGGAACCTGCTCGACGACGCGTGCCATCACCTCGCCACGATGCAGCGCGCGGGGCTGGACCCAGGACCGAAAGTCGCTCGGGTGAAGCGGCTGCTGGATCGTCTGGCCGCCTACGAGCGGTATTGGCTGTATCCGGGCGCGGCGAATCTGGAGGCGTTCCGCGGCTACCTCGCCGATCTCGCAACGGAGCGGCTCACCGACGAAGTGGCGCTGGCGGTGCGCCTGCTCTCCGAGTACGGCGACCGCGCCGCACTCTTCGACACGGCGTTACCGCTGGCCGACCAGGAGCTTGTGGCGCGGGCTAAGCAGCAGCAGTTCTACAGCGTGTTGCTGGCCGATGATTCCCCGGCCGCGGCTCCCGAAAGCCTGGCGGAGAGCCTGCGGGCGCTGCGCACACCGTCCGATGACGTGCAGTTTGAACTCCTCGTCGTCTCCAGCGTCGAGGACGCGATCACCGCGGTCGCGCTCAACGGCGAAATCCAGGCCGCCATCATCAACCACGACCTACCGCTGCGTTCGCGCGATCGTCTTCCGCTGATGACGACGCTGCTGGGCACGAAGAGCATGCCGGTCGCGACGGCGGACCTCACACACGACTGGCTCGAATGCGGCGTGTGGATCAGGGAGCTGCGCCCGCACATCGACCTGTATCTGCTCACCGACGAATCGATCGCTGCGCCGATCGAGGAGGGCGCGGACATCTACGACCGCACCTTCTACCGGCTCAACGACGCCACCGACCTGTACAGCACGTTGCTGGGCGGTATCCGCAATCGGTTCGCCACCCCGTTCTTCGACGCGTTGCGCGCCTATGCCGCGGCGCCGGTCGGGCAGTTCCACGCCCTGCCCGTGGCACGCGGTGCAAGCATCTTCAACTCGAAATCACTGCAGGACATGGGCGAGTTCTACGGCCGCAACATCTTCATGGCCGAGACCTCATCGACCTCGGGTGGGCTGGACTCGCTGCTCGACCCGCACGGCACGCTGCGCCACGCGATGGACAAGGCGGCCAAGACCTGGTGTGCCGAGCAGACGTATTTCGTCACCAACGGCACCTCAACGGCCAACAAGATTGTTGTGCAGTCGCTGGTGCGCCCGGGTGACATCGTGCTGATCGACCGCAACTGCCACAAGTCGCACCACTACGGCCTGGTTCTGGCCGGAGCCAGCCCGCTGTACCTGGACGCCTACCCGCTGGAGCCGTTCGCGATCTACGGCGCGGTGTCGCTGCGCACCATCAAGAAGGCGCTGCTCGACCTCGAGGCGGCCGGGCATCTGGACCGGGTGCGCATGCTGCTGTTGACCAACTGCACCTTCGATGGGGTTGTCTACAACCCGCGCCGGGTGATGGAAGAAGTCCTGGCGATCAAGCCCGACATCTGCTTCCTGTGGGACGAGGCGTGGTACGCGTTCGCCACCGCGGTGCCCTGGTCGCGGCAGCGCACCGCCATGATCGCCGCCGACGGGCTCGAGACCATGATGGCCTCCGCCGGATACGCCCAGGAGTACCGCCGCTGGCGCGAGTCGATGCGCGGCGTGGACCGCTCGCAGTGGGTCGACCACCGGCTGCTACCCGACCCCGAGCAGGCCCGGGTGCGGGTCTATTCGACCCACTCCACGCATAAGTCGCTCTCGGCGCTGCGGCAGGCGTCAATGATTCACATCCGCGACCAGGACTTCAACACCCGCAGCCGCGACGCGTTCGGCGAGGCATTCTTGACCCACACCTCGACCTCGCCGAACCAGCAGCTACTGGCGTCGCTGGATCTGGCCCGCCGCCAGGTCGACATCGAGGGCTTCCAGCTGGTCCGCTACGCCTACAACATGGCGCTGGTGTTCCGGCACCGGATCCGCATCGACCCGCTAATCAGCAAGTGGTTCCGGATCCTCGACGAAGCCGACTTGGTCCCCGACCAGTACCGGGCGTCCGGGGTCCGCAGCTACCGCCAGGTCAGTCAGGGCGCCCTGGAGGGCTGGAACGAGGCCTGGAGATCCGACGAGTTCGTGCTCGACCCCACGCGCATCACGCTGTTCATCGGCAAGACCGGGATGAATGGATACGACTTCCGCGAAAAGATCCTCATGGACCGGTTCGGCATCCAGATCAACAAGACCTCGATCAACAGTGTGCTGCTGATCATCACGATCGGCGTCACCTGGTCAAGCATCCACTATCTGCTCGACGCACTGCGCCGCGTCGCCGGCGACTTCGAGCGAAACCTGCGCACCGCCAGCCAGGCCAGCCGCGCCCTTCAGAAGCGCCGGGTCGAGGAAATCACCACCGACCTGCCGCCATTACCGGATTTCAGCGCGTTCGACGCCGCGTTCCGCCCCGATGGCGCGAGTCCGTTCGGCGACATGCGGTCGGCGTTCTACGCCGGTTATGAGGATTCCGACCGCGAGTACGTCCTGCTCGGCGAAGCAGCACGACGCATCGCCGAGGGCAAGACCCTGGTGTCGACCACCTTCGTGGTGCCCTACCCGCCGGGATTCCCGGTGCTGGTACCCGGTCAGATGATCTCCAAGGAAATCCTCTACTTCCTGGCCCAGCTCGACGTCAAGGAAATCCACGGCTACAACCCCGATTTGGGGCTATCGGTCTTCACCGAAGCGGCCATCGCCCGCCTCACGGCCACCCACGGCAAAGCCGATGCCCATGCGCCGCCTGGAACACAGGCCAGCATCACGCTGACCGATTAACGCCCACGACGCTGGTTTGCGTGGCGGTTTCGTGGCGACTGGTATCACGGGCGACAACATCGGGTCGGAGCGTGCAGCGACGGGCGAACACCCGGCGACGGATTGGTCACGTGGTTGAAGCGTTCGACGGTTTTTTGTCCGGTGTCTTAGCCTTCTGAGAGCCGCCGCCGACGGCGTTGGCGCGTTGACCGAGCGCCAACTGCAGTTCGAGCAGTATCCGGTCCGCGGTGTTGCTCAGTTCGATGCCCAGGATCTCCTCCACCCTGCGCAGCCGGTAGCGCAGCGTGTTCGGGTGCACGTTCAACGATTTGGCGGCGCCGCGGACATCGCCGTATTCGGCCAGGTAGGCGTGGACGCTAGCACGCAGAGAAGAGTTGTGTCGGCGGTCGTAGTCCCGTAGTGCCTCCAGGCGAGGGTCGTGCAGTTCGGGGTGCTCGGCGATGAGATCGACGATCTCGCCAAGCAGCACTGGGGTCAGTGACTCGGCGAGCGTGGTGACGCGCCCTTGCGGGAAGGTCGCGGCGGTGCCGTCGAGAACCCGGTCGACTTCGGTGCGCGCCGCGGCGACCTGAGACAGATCCGGGACGGGGATAGCGATCGCGGCGCGCAGCAGCATTGCGCGTCTCGTCTCGAACTGGTCGACCAGTTGGCGCGCCCAGGCGGTGACGCTGCGCGCGGAGGTGTACCGCGGGAGCAGCACGTAGGCCCGGTCGCCGATGATCGTCACCACGGAGTCGCGGCGAAACGAGCTCGCGTGCAATCGCAGCAGGGTGCCGATGGCCGCGAACTCGCGCGCCGCGGAGGCCTCGGTGAGTGGTGCGGCGAAACCGATCACGGCGGCGGGCCCGGCGACCGACAGATTCAGTGCGCTGGCCAGCGTGGGGACGTCGACACCGCCGCCGCGCGCTCCGAACAGTCGTTGGATGAGCAGTCCCTCCGTGGTGGGGGCGTTGAGGTTGCGGGAGATGATGCGGGCGGCCACCGCAGAGGCGCCGCGCAGCACCTCAGCGGCATCGGGGGCGAACGGCGTGGCCCCCTGCTGCACCCAGATTGAGCCGAGGAGCCTCGGCACCGACGACGAATCCGCCCCCGACTGTCTGATGCCGACCACCAGCCGTCGTTTGGTGCCCAGCTCCTGATGGGCGGGCACGTCGATGACCTCATCGGTCCCGCGCAGCCGGTCGAATACACCCCACTGCTGCAGAACACGCAGGTAGTCGCGGGGTCCTTCGCGGCCCAGGATCGACAGCGTGCGCAGTTCGTCGGCGGACTCGTCAGAGGCCGAATAGGCCAGCACCTTCGATTGCGCATCCTCGATCGAGACCATGCCGCCGGCGTTTTGCGCGGTGATCTGGGCCAGGTCGAACAGGTCGGTATCGGTGGCCAGCAGATCGGCGTCATCGACCGCCGCCACCGGGCTGTGCCGTGCCCGGGCGAGCATGCGCTGCACCAACGGGAACAGATGATCCCACCGCGCCTGAGGGTGCACGGCCACCAGCGCCACCGCGGCGTGGCGCGCGGCCACGCGGACGGCGGCCGAGTCCGCGGACTTCGACATCACGGCGATGGGCCGTTGTTCGGGGCTGCGGCGGGCCACCTGCGCCAACCACCCGGCTGCATCGCTGCCGGTGACCCCGACCTGGAGGTACAGGTCCGGCACCGGCGAGGGCGCGTCGTTCTCGATCGCCAGGTCGGCGTTGTCGACCAGGACGACTGAGGAGATGACAACGCTGTCGCCGGCCGGCGCTTCCAGGAGCCCGATGACGGCGGTATCCAGCGCGGTGATCAACTCACGCAGCGTGATCGGCTCGCCCGGACCGCCGATGGTCGCGGACTGCTGCGGTCGGCGGTGAGAGACACTCGACAAGCGACCATCTCCCCTCCGCAACACCGTGGCGCAACTTAGCCAACTGTACAACTTTCTGGCCTGTACTTCGTTCAATTGACCGATGGTCAGGAGGGTTCTGAAGTGTTGACTACTGGCTATTCCGTATACGGCGCAACTGGTCGCCGCCACATCGCCAAGGAGGTCTTATGGACGCGGTCACGATCACTCCAACCCCGGTCAACGAGCCGGTGGGGTCATTTGCGCCGGGAAGCCCCGAGCGAGCTCGGCTGCAGGCCAAACTCACCGAGCTCGGCTCGACACCCACCGAGATCCATCACGTCATCGGCGGCCAGCACCGCCGCAGCAGCGGCCGGCCCGTCAACGTGGTCCAGCCGCACCGTCATGCCGCGGTGCTGGGCACCTTCACCAACGCCGACGCCGACGATATCCGTGACGCGGTCACCGCCGCCGACAAGGCTGCTCCGCAGTGGCGGGCACTGCCGTTCGATGAGCGGGCCGCGGTATTCCTGCGGGCGGCTGACCTGCTGTCGGGGCCGTGGCGGGAAACACTGGCCGCGGCCACCATGCTCGGGCAGTCCAAGACCGCCTACCAGGCCGAGATCGACACCCCTTGCGAGTTGATCGACTTCTGGCGGTTCAACGTGCACTTCGCCCGCCAGATCCTCACCGAGCAGCCCGTCTCCTCCCCCGGAGTGTGGAACAAGGTCGAGTACCGTCCGCTGGAAGGATTCATCTACGCCATCACCCCCTTCAACTTCACCGCGATCGCGGGCAATCTGCCCACCGCGCCGGCGTTGATGGGCAACACGGTGGTGTGGAAGCCGTCCGACACCCAGGCCGTCGCCGCGTACTGGACGATGAAGCTTCTCGAAGCCGCCGGTTTGCCGCCCGGGGTGATCAACCTAGTCACCGGGCTTGGTCCCGCTGTCTCCGACGTCGTGCTGGCCGACCCCCGCCTGGCCGGGATCCACTTCACCGGGTCGACCGGAACCTTCCAGCATCTGTGGCAGCAGGTCGGCAACAATATCTCCGGTTACCACACCTACCCCCGGCTGGTCGGCGAAACCGGCGGCAAGGACTTCGTTTTGGCGCACAGCTCCGCCAATCCCGACGTGTTGACCACCGCCCTGGTGCGGGGCGCGTTCGACTACCAGGGCCAGAAGTGCTCCGCCGCCTCGCGCGCCTTCATCCCGTCCTCAGTCTGGGCCAAGATGGGCGATGACCTGATCGCCAAGACCTCCGCGCTCACCTACGGCGACGTCACCGACTTCGCGAACTTCGGCGGCGCGGTCATCGACAAGCGCTCCTTCGACCGCAACGCCGACGCGCTCGCCCGGGCCAAGTCCACATCGAGCCTCACCATCGCCGCCGGCGGCCGCGTCGACGACCGTGTCGGCTACTTCGTCGACCCGACACTGCTGCTCGGCGATGACCCCACCGACGAGGCGTTTCGCACCGAGTACTTCGGCCCGATCCTGGCCGTGCACATCTACGACGATTCACGCCGCGGCGCGTTCGACGACATGCTCACCCTCGTCGACACAGGCTCCAGCTACGCATTGACCGGAGCGATCATCGCCGACGACCGCACCGCAATCACCCAGGCCACCAACGGACTGCGCTTCGCGGCGGGCAACTTCTACATCAACGACAAGCCGTCCGGCGCCGTCGTCGGCCAGCAACCGTTTGGCGGGGCCCGCGCCTCGGGAACCAACGACAAGGCCGGTTCCCCGCAGAACCTGCTGCGGTGGACCTCCGCACGCACGATCAAGGAAACCTTCGTCCCGCCAACCGACCACCTCTACCCCCACCAGGCGGCCCAAACCACCCCCAAGGACAACTGATGGCATTCTCAACTCTGCTCAGGCCCGCCCTGCTGGCCGCGGCCCGCTCTACGCGTATGGAGCGCACGATCACCAAAGTGCCGATCACCAAGAGCGTGGTGGACCGATTCGTCGCCGGCACAACCGAACCCGACGCGGTGGAGGCAGCCCGGTCTATTCTCGCCTCCCGCCGCTACATCACCATCGACTATCTCGGCGAGGACACCAGCGACATCGAACAGGCCAACGACACAGCCAAGCACTATCTGACGCTGCTGCCCGCACTGGCCCAGCTGGCCCCGACCGCCGAGGACACCGGCACACCGCGCAGCATCGAGGTCTCACTCAAGCTGTCGGCGCTCGGGCAGTTCCTGCCCCGTGACGGACACAAAATCGCCACCGACAACGCCCACAAGATCTGCTCGGCCGCCGAGCAAGCCGGCGCCTGGGTCACCATCGACGCCGAAGACCACACCACAACCGACTCCACCCTGTCGATCGTGGCCGAACTGCGCCAAGAGTTCCCCAGCCTGGGCACCGTCTTGCAGGCCTACCTGCGACGCACCGAGGGTGACTGCCACGACCTCTCCGGTCCCGGCTCACGCATCCGGCTCTGCAAAGGCGCCTACAGCGAACCCGCGTCGGTGGCCTACCAGGGCAAGCACGACGTCGACGAGGCCTACCTACGGTGCTTGCGCATCCTGATGGACGGCCAGGGCTACCCCATGGTGGCCAGCCACGACCCACTCATCGTCGACGCCGCTCTCGAACAGGCCACCATCAGCGACCGCGGCGCCGACCGGTTCGAACTGCAGATGCTCTACGGCATCCGCGACGCCGAACAGCTACGCCTGATCAACGAGAACCAGCACCTGCGGGTCTATATCCCCTACGGCCAGGAATGGTACGGCTACTTCATGCGTCGGCTCGCAGAACGCCCGGCCAACCTGGCGTTCTTCGTGCGGTCACTGACCTCAACGAAATAGCAAACCTGGGAAGGACCTTTGCGACGTTGGAAACCGTTGCGTGGCAGCGCTTGAGGTGCTCGGCCGCACCGATGTGGTGTCATCCCATGTGTGGGTAGCGGTAGTCGGTGGCGGGCACGAAGGTCTCTTTCACCGACCGTGGTCATACCCACCGCAGCAGGTTCAGTAACCGATCCCGCCTTGTCGTTTGTGCCGCTCGCCCTGGCACCGCCAAAGGACTGTTGCCCAACCACCGCGCCGGTCGGCTTGTCATTGACGCAGAAGTTGCCGGCGGAGAACCGCAGCACCTCCATGGCCTCGCTGGTCACACGCACCGTGCGCTTCGGGACCAGGG
>Ga0207708_10002280_pt1 | contig 14137 bp, 14 predicted proteins | sample KBSK5101metaG_FD_184340 | JGI IMG/M metagenome (GOLD analysis project Ga0207708, IMG submission 184340) | Corn, switchgrass and miscanthus rhizosphere microbial communities from Kellogg Biological Station, Michigan, USA - KBS K5-10-1 metaG... | ecosystem: Host-associated > Plants > Roots >...
CCCGCGCGATGCGGTGGCGACGGTCGACGTCGCGCTGCTGAGGATCCTGGGCGGCCAGGTGCTCCGCGAGCGCGACGGCGAGGGCACCGCCCTGCTCTCGCGCGTTCGCGACCGGTTCGAAAAGGGCCCCGACCCGCTGGCGGCGGACGACCAGATCGCGCGCATCGTCTGGGCGCACAAGATGCTCGCCCGCATCCAGTCGAACGACGGCGTCGAGGCCGACTACCGCCGCATGGAGCTGGTCGTGCAGGCGCTGGAAGACTACTTCCTGTTGCGCAGGCTCTGGTACCGCGGCCCGAAGGTGGCGTTCCCCTGGCTGCTGACGCACGACGATGCCGCCCACCACGCGTTCGAGGCGGCGATGCAACCCGGCGCCGGTCAGGACGCACTGCCCGCGCTGGTGTCCGCGGTGTACGGATCGATACCTGGAGGGTGACGTCAGGTTCGCGGGTTTGAACCCGTCGACTCGATGAGATCGGTGATCGACAGCGTCACGCCGAGCGGCGGATCGACGAACGACACCCCCATGCCCGCGGGGCGCTCGTCCGAAGACCCCGATGCCGCGCGTGCCCAGCGCACTTCGGCCCTGACCGCCAGCGGCTTGCGATCGCCGGGAAAGACGAGGAACAGAAGGAAGCGCGTGCCGGGCGGCAACGGCTGGTGCGTCGCGATGAACGCGCCTTCGCGGCTGATGTTGCGCGTGATCCCTGGAAACGGGCCGGCGGCGCCGTGCAGGTCGACCGGGATCTCGGCGGCGGACCGCCCGCGGCGCGACGCCCGCGGTTGAGTCGAATCGGGATCCTGGGCGAGCAGCTGGGGCGGATGGGGATCAACGGCTCCTGAGCTCATTTTTGCGAGGCCTCCAGGAACTTGGTGGGCGCCAGGCCCGTCGCGGTTAGGTGCCTTCCGCCCACTCCGGTAATCCGTCACGCCGCGTGGCGTCCTCGACGGCGCGCGCTTCCATCTCGTAGCGATTGCGGCGGTAACCCCGCGCGAAATGCTCGGCGAGATACTGCGCCCAGAACACGAGGAAGAACGGCGCCGCCTCGTCCTGGTCGACGTGCACGAACTCGTGGACGCGCGTGAAGGGATCTGGCGCCGCCGTGTGCCAGTAGAAGATCAGGCAGACGAACGGCAGCGGCAGCGTGAACGCGGCCCAGTTGCGGCGCGCGAACCAGCGTCCCACCGGACCGCCGACGGCCAGCTCGATCACCTTCTTCCGTGTAGGTGGCTGGCGGAGATGAAGGCGGCGCGGCATGGGACCGGCACGATCTTAGCGCCCCGGAAGTCTTTGACTCCATTGGGAATCGAAGAAGGTCAGGTCCGGCGCCTCGTCCGACGATAAGGAACCTCATGCGCGCTCGACTTGCCCTGCTTGCCGTCGCGGGCGTGCTGGGCTGCGGCGGTGGCGGGTCGTTGGGCGGCGACGGCGCCGTCGATGCGCGCGACGCGCGAATGGACAAGGGCAGCGACGTGGGCGCCGACCTGCGCGCCGATCAGAGCGGCGACGTGCCGGCAGACACCGGGGCGGCCGACGTGCCCGCCGATACCGGGGTGGCGGACGTCCCGACCGACACCGGCGCGGCCGACGTCCCGACGGACACCGGCACGCCCGTGGATTCAGGCGGGTCGTGTGTCACCCAGACGATCCTCGGTCCGCGCGGCGGTACGACGTCGTCGTGCTCTTTCAAGATCTCGGCCTCCATCCCGCGGGATCAGGTGAACGTGCTGATCGGCGGCGGCCGGCTGTGCCAGCAGGGTTCAAACAACTGCAGCCCGAAGGGCGGCTGGTTCTGGTTCGGCGACGAGATCGCGCTGTGCGACGCCACTTGCCTGGTCTGGGAGAACAGCCGGAACAACCTGGTCGTCGAGGTCGGCTGCGCGTCGCAATACTGCTCCGCCTGCAATCAGGGTGGCGGCGCCTGCGGTAACGGGATCGACCAGTGCTGCGCCGGCTGGCGATGCAACGGCACCACCTGCGCGACCTGCGGGCGCGGCGGCCAGACCTGCACGACCACCGCCGACTGCTGCACCGGCGGTACGTGCACCGGCGGAATCTGCGTCAACCCCATGGGTGGCACCTGCGTTTCGCAGGCCGGCTGCTCGCAGGGTGTATGCCGCGACGGCTTCTGCCAGTGCCCCGCCGACCAGCTCTGGTGCAATAGCGGCTGCGTGAACTACCTGGATCCGAACAACTGCCGCGGCTGCGGCAACGTCTGTGCGACAGGCACCGGCCGCGTCTGCACCGTCGACGGCTGCGTCTGCGATCCCCAGAGCGCGTTCCCCGACGAGTGCAGCGGCACGTGCGTGAACAAGAAGACCGATCGCACCAACTGCGGGGCGTGCTTCAACACGTGCGGTCGGCTGGACCAGGTCTGCAACAACGGCTTGTGCGGATGCCCGGCCGGCCAGATGGACTGCAACGGCGGGTGCACCGACCTCAACAACCAGAATCACTGCGGGATGTGCAACCGCGGCTGCCCGGTCGGCACCGAGGTGTGCAGCGCGGGCACCTGCGTCTGCGCGCCCGGCTACACCCGCTGCCCGACCGGCAACTGCGTGAACCTGAAGACCGACAAGTTCAATTGCAACGCCTGCGGCACGTCCTGCCCCGGCAACAAGACGTGCAACAACGGCACGTGCGGGTAGCGCGCCCGCGGGCGGCGCCCGTCGACGTCATCCCTCCCAATCGTCTACGCCGAGCACCAGCCAGACGCCGTCGGCCCGACGAAAGTGGAAGTCCTTCCCACGCCCGCTCAAGGCGCCGCCGCACTCGACCCCTGTCGTGGCCTCGACCTCTCCGCAGACGTCGACCCGGCATCGCTCCGGCGATAGACGCGAGATGCGAATTATCGGCCACTTGTCGGCTTTTCTGATCAGGGCTTCGATCTCCTGTACATCGGCGTTCGACAGATCGTCCGCGATCAGCGTCCCGCGCCGGCCCCGGAAACAGGACGTGTCGTCACCGGCGGTAGACAGGTTCACGATACGCATTCCCCCGGGAATCTCGTCGATGCCCTTGGATGAATGCGCGAAACACCCTAAACCGAACAGCAGACCGAACCACAGTGCCCTCATCGCGATCACAGCAGCGGCTGCAGCACCGCGTACCACTGCGTTCCCAGGACAACGTAACCCTGCAGGTTCGGGTGCCACTGGTCCTCGAGCAGTGACGTCTTGTTCGGATCGAAGGGCGTGAACATGTCGACCACCAGGATGTGCTTGCCGGCGTCGGCGCGTTCCTGGACGACCGCGGGGATCGCGTCGTTGAATGTCTTGATGCGGTCGGAGAGCGCGGTGTCGTCGCCCTTGCTCGCGTCGCCGCGCGACGGGATCGGCTGCGCCACGACGATCAGCGCGTCCGGAACCTCCGCGTAGATGCTGTCGATGAGCGCGCCCAGACGCGCCGGGGCGTTCGCCATGTCGTAATTGTCGATGGCGTCGTTGGTGCCGATCATCAGCAGCACGATGCGCGGTTGGAACCGGCGTACGACCGTCGCCACTATCGTCGAGATCCCGCTGCGGCTGCCCTCGGGCGCGATCGTCCAGCCGCTGTGCCCCTCGTGGCTGCGCGGGAACGCCGCCCCGTCGACGGTGTCCGGGCCGTTCGCCTGCGAGCCGAGGAAGGTGAGGTTCTTGCCCGCGGCGTGCGCCAGGCGGAAGAGCTCGACGCGATACCCTCCCGGCGTGTCCGCGTTGTAGCCGTCCGTGATCGAGTCGCCGAACGGCATGATCGTGCACGCCGTCCCGTCCATCGGGCACGGCCGATAAGCTGGACCGATGCCGGCGGCGCCGCCGCAGCCGACCGCGAGCATGACCGCTGCCAGGAACAAGGGCGCTTTCATCGACGAGCGGCAGCTTAACCCGCGCTGGCCGTCGCAGCGTTCGATTGATATGACGGTGACCGCCTTGGCGACCGACGCACGCACGATTTACCTCGCCCGGCACGGCGAGACCGAATGGAATCGGATCGGCCGCTGGCAGGGCGCGACGGACATTCCCCTGTCCGACACGGGGCGGGCGCAGGCGCGGCTGCTGGCCGAAGCGTTGCGCCACAAGCGCATCGCCCGCGTGCACGCCAGCCACCTGTCGCGCGCGCTGGAGACCGCGCAGATCATCGCGGCGCGGCTGGGTGTGCCCGCACCGGCGGCCGATCCCCGCCTGCGCGAGCGCGGCTACGGCGCGTTCGAGGGTCTCACGCGCGTCGAATGCGCCGAGCGGTATCCAGGCGTGTGGGAACGCTACCTGGCCGATCGCCGGGCGGTGCCACCCGGCGCGGAGCCGCAGGCGGAGGTCGTCGAACGGATCACCACGGCCATGACCGAGATCGCCACGGCCGCCTGCGCGCCGTCCGGATCCGACGCGATCCTGGTGATCTCCCACGGCGGCACGATTCGCTCGTTCATTCACGCGACGGTCGGCGTGATTCCGCCGCCGCTCGAGAACGGCGCGCTGTTCCGGATCCGCTTCGAGGACGGCGCGTTCGTGTCGGCCGAACAAGAGCAAGGCTGAGCGCGGGCATGGCGATCCTTCTCGATGCGCAGCAGCTGACGGCGTCGTTCGGCGCGCGGCCGCTGTTCGAGGGCGTCAGCTTCACGGTCGACGAGAAGGAGCGCATCGGCCTGATCGGGCCGAACGGCGCGGGCAAGTCGACGCTGCTGCGCATCCTGGCCGAGGCCGCGTCGGCGGACGGCGGCGCGATCGCGCGACGGCGCGGCCTGCGCGTGGCGCTGCTGGAACAGACGCCGCACTTCGCCGCGGGTGCGACGGTGCGCGACGCCATCCTCGAGGGACTCGGCGATGCGCACGACGGCGCCGACGCGCACGAGCAGGAACGCCAGGTGTTCGCGACGCTGGCGCTCGACGCCGCCGGTATCGGGCTGGATACGCCGGTGGCGTCGCTGTCGGGCGGCTGGAAGAAGCGCGTCGCCATCGGCCGCGCCCTCGCCCGCCAGCCCGACCTGCTGCTGCTCGACGAGCCGACCAACCACCTGGACGTCGAGGGCATCGAGTGGCTCGAGGCGCTGCTTTCACGCCGTGGGGCCGCGTTCGCCACCATCACGGTGACGCACGACCGCCTGTTCCTGCAGCGGGTCACGACGCGCATCCTGGAGCTGGACCGCCGCAACCCCGGCGGGCTGCTCAGCGTCGCGGGCGACTACGCCGCCTACGTGCGCGTGAAGGCGGAGACGATGCACGCGCAGGAGCGGCGCGAGGTGGTCCTGCGCAACACCCTGCGCCGCGAGACCGAGTGGCTGCGGCGTGGCCCGGCGGCGCGCACGACCAAGCAGCAGGCGCGCATCGATCGCGCCGGGACGCTGGGCGGCGAGGTCGCGGAACTCGCGCGCCGCAACCAGACGCGGACCGCGGCGCTGGACTTCGCCGCCGCCGAGGCGCGGCCGCGCCGGCTGATCGAGACGCGCGCGATCGGGAAGAGCTACGACGGCCGCTCGATCTTCGAGGGCATCGACCTGCGCCTGGGTCCGGGCGTGCGCGTCGGCCTGCTCGGCCCCAACGGCTGCGGGAAATCGACGCTGATCCGCGTGTTGCTCGGCGAGGAAGCGCCGACCAGCGGCAGCGTGGTGCGCGCCGACGGATTGCAGGTGGCGTACTTCCAGCAGACCCGGGAAGCGCTGGACCCGGTGCGCACGCTCGCCGACACGCTGTGCCCCGACGGCGACCACGTCAGCTTTCGGGGCGCGCGCGTCCACGTGCGCGGATACCTGGAGCGCTTCCTGTTCCAGCCCGAACAGATGCAGATGCAGGTCGGCAAGCTGTCGGGCGGCGAGCAGAGCCGCCTGCTGCTCGCCCAGCTGATGTTGCGCGAGGCGCAGTTGCTGGTCCTCGACGAGCCGACCAATGACCTGGACCTGCCGACGCTCGCCGTGCTGGAGGAATCGCTGACCGGCTTCGACGGCGCCGTGCTGCTGGTGACGCACGATCGCTACTTCCTGGACCAGGTCGCGACGACGATCCTCGCGTTCGACACCCGCCCCGGCGCGCCGAGCGGCGTGGTCCCGTTCGCCAGCCTCGGCCAGTGGGAGGCCTGGCGCGCGGAGACCACGGCGGCGGAGAAGACGGCCGCCGCGACATCAGCACCCGCGTCGAACGAGACGCCATCCTCCGCACCGGCCGGCCGCAAGAAGCTCGGCTACATCGAGCAGCGCGAGTACGACGCCATCGAAGCGACGCTCGCGGCAGCCGAGTCCGCGCTGCGCGACGCCCGCGCCGCCGCCGAAGACCCGGCACACGCCAGCGACCACGCGAAGCTGGTGGCGCTGCTCGCCGCCGTCGAGGAGCGCCAGGCCGAGGTCGACCGCCTCTACGCCCGCTGGGCCGAGCTGGAAGCAAAGCTCGCGGGCGCTTAGCGCTCGAGGGATCGCTACGAATCGGTCCAGGCGCTCTGAATCTGCGCCTCGCCCCGCGAAGCGGGGAGAGGCCGACGAGCCGAAGGCTCGGCGGGTGAGGGGTCTCGGCGTCGCGATCGTTACGCGGATTCCGGAATGAACGCGCAGGCCCCTCACCCTCACCCTCTCCCCGCTTCGCGGGGAGAGGGCAATCGGTTGCGATAACCCGTACGCACCGATCGTTCCGAACTCCTCTCTATCTGATCGGTCGTCAAGCGATTGCGATGTGGACGTGGAGGTGATGTGATCGCGGCGTGTCCGATCTGCGCCGCCTGCACCGCGTGTTCGCGCTGATGCTCGCGGGGGCGGGCTGGGGGTGCGGGCCTGGGTTTGCCCTCCGGGCGCCGGGGGCGCCGAAGGAGTGTGGGCGGATCGCGGCTGGGCCCGCGGTGGTATCGGTGTTCGAGTTCGACGCGAACGGAGGGTTGAAGAAGCGGGAGGACTGGATGTTCGACGCCGCTCGGAACGTGGACGCGGCCGTCGCGGCGCGCGTGAAGCGCACGGGTGGTCGGACTTTCGTCGCACCCGACGTCGCGCACACGGACGTGGCCGCCGACGACTTTCGCCACTGGACGTCGGCGACGCTGCAGGAGATCGCGGGCCAGATCGCCGGCACCAGGTCGTCGCCGCACCAGTCAGTGGGCGACTGGCGATTTGAACAAAGCCTGACGACGTGGCGCGCGGCCCTGGGCGCGGACTTCGCCCTCGCCCTTCTCTTCGTGGACGCGTACGAACCCGCCGCGGCCAGTAATGCATCATCCACTTCAACCACCAGCCGATACGACGCCGCCCAGACCGGCATCGCCTGTCTGGTGGACCTCAATGACAGTCGTGTCGTCGCGTGCGGAACATCCCCGCGCCGATTCGGCGATCTCCGGACTGGCGACTCCGCGCGGGACGCCGTGGACGACGTCGTTGGCAGGATCTGTCCCTGAATCGTCGAAACGGGGATCTGTTGTCGCGCGACCGGGAATCGTTGGCCGATCTCGATGTCGCGTTTCCTCTTCTTCGCAGCCGTCGCGATTGTAGTCTCGACGGTGGGATGTTCGTCGAAGCCGCATGACAGCGCGGACGCAGGCGGCACGACGGGTACCGCCGGCGCGACCGGCTCGCCTGGCGGAACCGGAGGCGCGGCGATCGGCGGCACCGGCGGAGACGGTATCGGAGGCACGACGGGCAGCGCAGGCAACGGGACAGCGACGGGGAACGCGGGCATCGGCGGCACGACGAGTAGCGCCGGCGCCGGCGGCACGACGGGCAGCGCCGGCGCCGGCGGCACGACGGGTACCGCCGGCGTGACCGGCGGCGGGGGCGTCGGCACCCAATGCCTGGGCAAGGACGTCGACGTGCGCGCCACCACCGTCACGGGCGCCGTCACGATCAATGGCGTCGCAGCGACCGATCCGACGACAAAAGGCGAAGGCAGCATCTTTCTTCGCAACGCCACAGACACCGCGCTGCTCGGCAGCACAGCGAACGCGAGCGGCACCTACAGTGCGCTCGTCATCCCCGGCACCTACGACCTGTATTTCGGTTTTTCCGCCGCCGGGACCGCCGTGCCTAACAACGCGCGCGCCAAGCTTCGAAGCGGGGTCGTCGTGGGCGCCTCGCCTCTCCACCTGGACGTCGACATCCCCACCACCAAGGTTTCGGGCACCGTCACGGTCAACGGCGGCGCGATCACCAATACGAATGGGGGCGAGGGCACCGTCAGCCTGGTCAACGCCGCGGGCGATTCCGCGATTCTCGCGAACACGGCGCCAACGGGCAGCTACTCCACGCTCGTCGTTCCGGGCACCTACGACCTCTATTACACCAATACGGTCAGCGGCTCTTTGCTCCCGACGAACACAGCTGCCAAGATTCAAAGTGGAATCGTCGTCGGCACCTCTCCCCTCTCGCTGAACATCGACGTTCCTGTGCAGACCGTCTCGGCCGCCATCACGATCAACGGCGCCGCGGTCACCGGCGCCGCCAAGGGGCAATGGTTCCTGGCCCTCAAGAACGCCGCGGGCGACCGCGCGGAGCTCCTCACGTACGCGTCCAGCACCGGCGCCTACTCGGCGCGCGTCGTCCCCGGAACCTACGACCTCTACTGGACGTGCAACGGCTCGGACCTTCCGGGCAACACCGCCGCGAAGATCAAGAGCGGGATCGTCGTCGGCACCTCGGCGCTCTCGCTCAGCGTCGACGTTCCTTCCGCCACCATCTCCGGCGCCGTGACCGTCAACGGCGCGGTATCCAGCGCGCTGTTCACCGGAATCACCTACCTCAATCTCCGCAACGCCGCCGGCGACACCGTGCCGTTGCCCATCGCCACCGCCGGCACCTATTCCGCGCGCGCCATCCCCGGCACTTACGACCTCTACTACGGCAACGCCAACGCGGGCCTCAACAGTACCGTCCCGCGGAATGCCGCAGCCCGGATCCAGAGCGCGATCGTCGTGGGCACATCGCCCCTCGTGCTGAACATCGACATTCCTGCCACGACCGTCTCGGGTACAGCGACCATCAACGGCACGCCCATCACCACGACCGCGCAGAGCGCCTTCGTCCTCACCCTGCAAAGCGCGGCGGGCGACAAGGTCCAGCTCGCCACCCGTCCGCAGGGCGGCGCGTTCTCGACGCCGGTGGTGCCCGGGACCTACGACCTTTACTACACGCGACAGGGCGACATCGGGCTCGAGGTCCCGAACAACGTCCTGACCAAGATTCGCAGCGGGATCGTCGTCGGTGCGTCCCCCTTCGCCCTGGATGTCGACATCCGCGCCACAACCGTCTCGGGCGCGATCACCACCAACGGCGTCGTGAACCCCGGCGTGCCGGGCGATCTCGCGTTCATCGCCCTTTCGGACGGCGTGTCGAACATCGCGGACAGCGGCGCCCAGCTCACCCCCGCCGTCTCCGCCAGCGGCACCTACCAGACGCGCGTCCTCGCCGGCCGGTACGAGCTTTACTACTTCACCTTCCGAGCTACAGGGACCACGATTCCGCGCAACCTGAACGCCCACCTCGGCTGCTTCATCGTTCCCTGAGCAACAACAATTGTCGTTTACGCGCGGCAGGCAAACTTCCCTTGCCGCCGCGCGGGTGCGACATTCGACGCGTGACAGTTGACGACGAAGAACGTAAACGCATCGAAGAGGCACTGTCACGGTGCAATGGCAGCAAGTTCCGTGTGGCCAAGATGCTGGGCCTCGACCGCTGGTACAACAAGCCCCGCATGCCGGGAATCGCGGCGATGGCGGCATGGTTCTGGCGACAGTTCGCCCCGAACAACCCTCAGGCTCGTTTTCGTCCGACTCGGCCGCCACGACGCCAAGCGAAACCCTGACCCGTCGGTTGGCCTAGACGACCGGTATCTCGACGGCGAGGCATTCCGACCAGATCGCCGAGATCGCGCGCGGCACATCGCCGACAGGCAAGTGACAGGCGCTCAGCGTCTCCTCCACGCGCGCGACCAGATCGCGCGCCTCGTCCGGCGCAAAGAAACGGCCCTTGCTCGTGGACTCCCAGGCCCAGCCCAGCTTGGAGGAACGGCGGGCGTCGACCCAGACCCACCGATCGCCCCACGCGGTCAGCCTGAGTGAAATCCTCGCACCCTGAACCCGATACGCGATGCGCACGTCGGTGCGGCCCACCACGGCCTCGCGCCCATCAACGATCTCCTTGACGGGCGTGCACTCGACGGTCGCTCCACGTCGTGACAGCGCCTTGTGCCGCTTGTGAAACGCCAGACGGACCGCAGCCGCAAAATCGTTTTCGTCGCTCTGTTCCATTGCAGCTCCCCGGTGCCACGCGCGGAACAATGGTACGCGATCGGCGCGGCCGGTGACGGCACGCTATTGTTCTGCGCCGTGAGCGACAATCTGAAGGGACCAGCGGAACTGCTCGAACGGGGCGCAGCGGAGCTGGCCGAGGTGCTCGGACCAGCGGGCTTCGAGTTCATCCAGGCGGAGGGCGTGGACAGCGCTGGCCCGTTCGCGAACGGCGAGTTTTTCCGGGGCGACCGGAGGCTCGAGCTGCAGGTCCGGTCCGCTCCGGGAATGGTTCGCTATCACTTCGGCGAGGAGTCGCTGTCGCACGAGGATCTCGTTCGCGGCGTTCGCGCGCTCGAAGGAATCACGGTGGAGGGCCAGTACCCCGGATTCTCCCAGGACCCCATGGCCGCGTTTCGCCGTCTGCGCCACGATCTGGAACACTTTGGCGCGATCTTCCTGCGCGGTGGCGCGAAGGCTTTCCGCGCGCTCAACAAGTGGGTGAGACAGCACCCGAAGAAGAGCGGGTTCGCCGGGCTCGCCTAGACCGCGACGTCGACGATGACCGCCGAATGATCCGAGAGCGGGCGTCCGTCGGCGGCGGCGCGGGGGCGCTCCACGGTCGCGGCGACCGGCGTGACGTTGCGGCCGGCGAACCAGTCGAGGCGCGCGGGCACGCACCCGTTCCACGGCCGCAGGAGGCGCACGAGAAGGCGGGTGAGCAGGCGGCCGACCAGCTTCTGCGAGCGGTCGAGCACGTACGGATCCGTGAGGTCGTAGAAGTACGTGCCGCTGGCGCGATCGTTGAAGCCCTCGACCGTGAAGTCGCGCGCCCGCAACAGATCGAACACCGGCTGCTCGTAGCGTTTCCACGGCGTCAGGTAGTTATCGACGGTGGCGCGGAACCCGGTGATCACCAGCTTGTGCAGGAGATCCCGCGCCAGCGCCAGCGTGCTCGACAGGTCGTAGGTGCTGGTGTTGAAGTCACCGCCGACCAGCGCGCGCGCCACGCCGCTGCGCTCGACGCTGTCGAGAATGCCGCCCAGCTGGCGCGCGCGCTGCGCGGGCGAGGCGTTCGAATCGAGGTGGCAGGCCGCCACCGCGAGCGGCCCGTCGGGCAGCGTGATCTCCGCCAGCAAGGCGCGCTTCTTGCCGAGGCGCTTCTCCGAGGAATGGAACTTGTCGCGGATCGCGGGGAGGTCCACGTTCTCGACGCGTCCGATCGGAAAGCGCGAGAGGATGGCCGCGCCCGAGAGCGCCAGCGTGTTCTCGAGGCCGCCCGCGTCGTCGCCGAAGTCGTCCGTGAGCGCGAGGTACGAAACGCCGAACGCGTAGCTCATGCCGAGAGCCTCGGCCAGCTCGCGCGCGACGTTGCGGTTACCCGAACGCCCGAGACCGACGTCGACCTCGCTGAGCAAGACCACGTCGGCGCTGGAGAACGGCGGCGCCACGACCGCACGCCGCAGGTCATCCAGCCGCGCCCCGCGCTGGACGTTCCAGGCGACGGCCCGCAGTCGCCGCCCGCGCGGCGCCGCCACCGTCGCCGGTGGCGGTGTCGGCAGCGGCGCGAGATCGCCCCGCTCCACCCCCTCGAGCACGCGCATCACCTCCGCGCCGATCTCCGCCCACAGCACGCTGCGCTCCAGCGCCTTGCGCGTCCGGATCGCGCGCAGCGCCGCGTAGTGCGCGTGGATCTCGTGCTGGACGGCATCCAGCCGCGTGAACGACATGGTTCGACAATATTAGGCACTTGTCGGGCGATTGGCGCTGTGGCTTCATCTGGAGGATGAGATTTGCGATTGCGGCGTTCGTGATGGTTCTGGGCAGCGCCTCCTGCGGCGACAGCGACGGCGGCGGAACACCGGCCGGCACGTCCGGGGTCGACAGGACCAAGGCCTGGAGCGGTCTCACCACCGCGGAGAAAGGCACCGTCTGCGACTGGGTGGCGTCACTCTACGGGGGATACGGAAAGACGATCGATTGTCACAACGGTCAGACCGTCGGATCGACCCCGAGCCAGCAAGCCTGCATCGACAGCGTTCCCGCGACCTGCGCGGCCACCGTCGGCGAGGTCGAGGACTGCTCGAAGCAGGCCATGTGTCCCGACCCCACCGTCGGCCTCGCCTGCCTCCTCGCCGCCTGCGCGGGTTAGCGCGCACCGCCCTGCGACATTCGTGTCGTTGCCTCGTCTCTGTCGAGTGAGGCACCGAGGAACATGTCCTACGGCTGCGAAGTGGTCCGGATCAACGGTGAGACCATCACTCTGCTGGTCAAGCCGTCGCAGGCCGACTGCGAGCCGTTCTACCTGGGCAAGGAATTCGCGCTCGGCATCCTCCTCGGCACGGTCCAGTACAGCCCGCCCGGGATCGGGGAACGGCTCAGGACGCACTTCCTCGGACCGAGGCCGCTGGGCAGGGGCCGGCCCATGCCGCGAAGCCCGCTCCTCGACACGTTCGGGGACACCGTCTGGGATTCACTCGAAAACGGATCGATCGACGCTTCGAAGTACGTCGCGTCGTTCGACTTCGCGATCCACCAGCGCGGCAACATCGCCGTCGATCGCGATCCGATCGCGCGCTACACGATCACCGTGACCGACCGGCGCTGGCTGGCGCACCTGCGGCCCGGCGCCCGCCTCGAGAGCCATGCGTGGGGCGATCTGGGCGCGATCGTGCCGGACGAGGACGTCTTCGAGACACCTCCGCGGCTCGCCGTCGAAACGTGGCGGGCCGGCGATCGCATCTCGCTCGACGGCGCGCCCGCGATGGCGCCGGGCGAGTGGATGCACGGCCGCGGCGTCATCGAAGCGACCACGACCGTGTCGCACGCGCCGTGGGTTCCGCGGTGGACATGGGAAGGCGGGCTCGTGGTCCATCGCGCCCAGCTCGATCACGGGCCGCGCGTCTGGGCATTCGCCGAGACGTTCCGGCGACCGCCAGCGGATACGTACGAGCGCGCGTGGCGCGATCCGGACGCCTTCTTCGTGGAGCGACTCGCCGAACCGCCGCTTGCGCGGGCGCGCGCTCTTCGATTTCTCGGCGGTGGCGGTGTGACGCTGCTGGTGGGGCCGCGCGAGGTCAAGTTCCCGTCGGAAGCACCGTGGCTGTACGGTCTGTTGCGGCGGCTCCCGTTCCCGAGGAGTGTCGAGGTTGCGACCGAGCTCCTCGCCGGCTGGGTCGGCGATCCGGATGGCTGCAAGAAGAAGTTCGGCAAACCGGTTCCGGGGATCGAGCTGGGCGCGGGCGGTGTGTGGCAGCCCTACCACTTCGAATACGTATCGCCGATCCTGCTGACGATCGGCGCCCTGACCATGCTCGCCGCCGATGACCCGACGCGATCGCTCGCGTCGCACGCGCGCCTCCGTGATGCACTCCAGGCACTGAACGGCGTCCAGTTCGGCTATCCGCTCAAGGACTGGACGAGATGGACCTCCTATCTGGTCGCCGCGATGGCGGGCACGGCGCCGCCCTTTCCCGAGTTGTTCGGCGGACGCGGACCACACCGCCAGCCCGAAGGCCTCGAGTACGCGCGGGCCGAAGAGCTCGGCCTCGAAGGCGCCCCGCTGATGTTGCCGACGCCGCGGGATCTGGTCCGCCCGTGAGAGATGCGGTTATGACATGCTTGTCGCGATTGATAGGGCGCCGGTCCGGCAAGCGCCCGGAGCTTGGCCTCAGAGATCCCAGGCACGGTTCCTGCTCTCGCAACTGAATCGCGGAGGACCCACATGCCTCGCTCACCGTCGCTCGTGCTCACCGGCTTCCTCGTGGCAACGCTGGCCTCGTCCACCGTCCGAGCCGAGTGGAGTCAACCTCCGGGAGCACCGCCGAGCGCGCGGGCGGTTGCCCCCTCGCCCCCCACGCACGAAACCGACGCGACCCCGGCCCCTCCGGCACCGCGGCGCAAGGGCCTGATGATCGGCGGCCTCACGACGCTGGGCGTGACCTACCTCGTGACGGTGCTCGTCGTGCTGAG
>Ga0207708_10002284_pt1 | contig 14112 bp, 10 predicted proteins | sample KBSK5101metaG_FD_184340 | JGI IMG/M metagenome (GOLD analysis project Ga0207708, IMG submission 184340) | Corn, switchgrass and miscanthus rhizosphere microbial communities from Kellogg Biological Station, Michigan, USA - KBS K5-10-1 metaG... | ecosystem: Host-associated > Plants > Roots >...
CATCGAACACCCCGAATTCGAACCAGTTCATGGTCTCCGACACGGTGACGGAGTGCTCGGGTACCGGCTGCAACTTCCAGGAGCAGACGACCGAGACCACGTTCAAGATCACCCCGAAGAAGGGCACACAGGGCGCCGACTTCGTCGCGACGACCAACCTTTCCGGCATCCGGATCTCGTGTGACTTCGCACCGTTCAGCTATCCGGACAATCGCCAGCCGAACACGATCTGGTACACGTACGACGACGGTGCGGCTGCATCGACCAAGACGAACACGATCGTGATCGACAAGGCCTACGTCCAGATAACACCCGAGAACGGGTCGTCCAAGTACCAGATCTGCTACACGTCGCCCGTTCGGTTCAAGGACCGCACCGGCAATCTGGCCCAGCCGGATCCGTGGGCAGACGGCCCGAGCGCGTTCTTCGGCCAGACCTGGTACACAGGCCTCCTGCCCGATTGCAGCGGCAGCAAGCCGGTCGCACCGTGCTCGCTTGGCTTCACCGGGTCGGGATCGGGGGATCGCGTCGGGACGTTCCTGACGCCAGCCGGAGATCCGGGCTTCCGCTGATCGCCATCGCCACTCTTTCCTCGGGCGGGTAGTACGGGAGTACTATCCGCCCGATAGTCGTCTTTGGTAGCCATCTCGTCACTCGACGGGATCCGGAGGGGGAGCCGATGTCGAGACGTTCTTTCCGTTCACGGTTCACGTCGCGCTGGGTCGCGCTACTACCAGCGCTCGTGCTTGCAGCGAACGCTGCCATCCCGGTCAGCGCAGATGAGCCGATCCGCCTCTACCGCGCGGAGTGGGCAGTCGACAGTGAGTCGACGACAGGCACCCTCGACCTTCCCGGCGGGACCCAATCGCTCACGCTTCGCATCAGCAACGACTCGACGAGCACCGAGAACATCGGGTCCGCGAGCGTGACCTTACCGTCCGGCTACGCGCTCCTTCCGAGTGGAGGACTCGGGGCGACGGTCGTGATCTCTGGCATCGATGTGCCACCTGGCGGATCCCACGACACCACGTTCAACGTACGCGCTCCGTGCCTTCCAAACACAGACGCGACGACGTGGGTGACGACTGCCGAGAACAGCGAATCAGCTGCGTTCGCGCTCGCCGACGGGCCAGGCGACCCCACGACCACTCGAAGCGAGACGTCCTGCCAGCTCCGATTCGCGAACCAGCCGAACACGACGAAGACGCTTGACGTCATCAAGGACGGCTACAACAGCACGGGCTCTCCGCTCAGCGTCCAGATCTTCGATCCCGAGACGAACGCGGTCGTAAGCACGACCGAAGACGTCGTCATCTCGATCGGCACGAACAAGGCCGGCACCGTTGCACTTGCCGGCGATGTGGTCGCGGCAGTGAACGGGACCGCGACATTCTCGGCTCTCACCATCGACAAGGCAGGTACGCCATACACCTTGAAAGCCGAAAGCGACGTGGCGACCAACACAGACGAAACCGGCAACTTCACCGTCGCGGACACCGTCGCGAAGTGCAACGGTGCCGGGTGCAAGTTCAACCAGGCGAGCGGCGGGGTCTCATATACGACGACACCGACGACCGGGAAGAACGGCGCGACGTTCGTCGCGTCGCTCAACGTGCCGAACCTTCGGATCGATTGCGACTTCGCTCCATACAACTACCCGGCGTCGCGACAACCGAACTCGGTTTGGTTCCTGTACGACGACGGCCCCAGCAATAACTCGGCCAAGACGAATGTCATCGTGATCCCCGGCAACATCGTCAAGATCACACCGGAGAACGGTGCGTCGAAATACCGCGTCTGCTACTCCTCCCCTCTTCGGTTCAGGGATCGGAACGGGAATCTCGCGCCGCTCGACAACACTCGAACCGGTAACCCCACCGCATACTTCGGCGTGAACTGGTACACGGGTCTGCTTCCGGACTGCGCGAAGAAGAACCCCGTCCCGCCGTGCGTGGTGAAGTGGGTCGGTTCCGGGCCTGATCGCGTCGGGACCTTCCTGACCCCACCGGGCGACCCCGGCTTCCGCTGATCCAGCGGCCGGCGGGACCGGCCCTCCCTCCGCTGTTGACACCGCCCCCGGCACCGCCGGGGCGGTCACTTTTCCCGGGACGGGCTTCGACGTACTGCTCGCTAGACTCTGCAGATGGCGGTCTGCCTGGCGTGTGGTACCGAGAACGTCGAGGACGAGAGCCTCTGCGTCGATTGCGGCACGCCGCTCGCCATCGATCACCAGTACGAGATCCGGCGATTCGCCACGGTCGTCAACTCCGACCTCAAGGGTTCGACCGCCCTGGGCGAGAGGCTCGACCCGGAGTCGCTTCGCGAGCTGCTGACCCGCTACTTCGACGAGATGCGGTACGTCTACGAGTCGCACGGCGGGACGATCGAGAAGATCATCGGCGACGCCGTCGTCGCCGTCTTCGGACTGCCCCAGCCCCGGCCCGATGACGCGATCCGCGCCGTCGAGGCCGCGGCGGAGAGTCTCTCGGTGCTGGCCGACCTCAACGACGAGTTCGAGCGCACCTGGGGCGTGCGGCTGGTCGTCCGGACCGGCGTGGCGACCGGCGATGTGGTGGTCGGCGAAGCACTCGCGGGACAGCACGTCCTTACCGGCGACACCATGCGGATCTCGTCGGCGATGGAACAGAACGCGCCTCCGCTCGAGCTCCTGATCGCCGACTCGACATACGCGCTCGTGCAGGAGCAGGTCGAGGTCGAGCAGCTCGCACCCGTGACGCCTAAGGGCATGGACGTCGCGATCCCGTCCTATCGCGTCGTCGCCGTGCATCCGCGAGAGGCTGAGCAGCAGGGCGGGCCCGGTGCCGATGCGGGCACCAAACGCCTGACGGCTCGCGAAAGCCGGAAGACCGTCACGCTGGTCTTTGCCGACCCGAAGCCCACCTCGTTGACCTCCGAGCCTCCCTCGGCCGAGGCCCTGCGTGACGTCATGACCCGCTACTTCGATGCGATGCGGGTCGCCCTCGAGCGTCACGGCGGCACCGTCGAGAAGTTCATCGGCGATGCGGTGATGGCCGTCTACGGCCTGCCGGTCCGCCACGAGGACGATGCCCTTCGGGCCATCCGCGCGGCAGCCGACATGCAGGCAGCGCTCCCCGAGCTCAATCGAGCATTCCGGGAGGAGTGGCAGCTCGAGCTCCACAACCACATCGGCGTCAATACGGGCGAGGTGATCGCGGGCGACGCGTCGACCGGCCAGCGCCTGGTGACCGGTGATGCCGTCAACACCGCCGCGCGTCTCGAACAGGCGGCAGGCCAGAGCGAGATCATCCTCGGTGACCTGACGTACCGCCTCGCGCGCGACGAGATCGAGGTCGAGGAGATCGCGCCGCTCACGCTGAAGGGCAAGGCGGAGCCTGTGCCCGCCTATCGGCTGATCGGCGTGCGCGAGGTCGCCGCCCCGCGGACGACCGACAGCGCACCGTTCGTCGGCCGCGAAGAGGAGATGGGTCGCCTGAACTCGACGCTGAAGCGGCTGGAAGGCCGTGCCGGTGCGGCCCTGCTGACGGTCGTCGGTGATGCCGGGGTCGGGAAATCGCGACTTGTCAGGGAATTCGCCGTATCGGTATCCCGCGATACGCACGTCGTCCGTGGGCGGTGCCTCCCGTACGGCGACGGCATCACGTTCTGGCCCATCGCGGAGATCGTGCGCGGCGTCGCCGAGATCGCTGCCGACGACACGGTCGAGGCCGCCATCGCCAAGATCAGCTTGCTGGTCGGCGAACTCGGCGTCGAAGAGAAGGACCGGGCCGCGGTCGTCGACCGCGTCGCAGCGGCGATGGGTCTCGCTCGAGGGCAGTTCCCGGTCGCGGAGCTCTTCTGGGGCTCGCGCAAGCTGTTGGAGGCGCTCGCGCGCGAGCAGCCGCTCGTGATGATCGTGGACGACATCCACGCCGCGGAGACGACGCTCCTCGACCTGCTCGATCACCTCGTGGAGACGGTCGACACCGTGCCGATCCTGATCGTGTGCTCGGCACGGCACGAGCTGCTCGACCGGCACCCGGAGTGGTCGGAGGGCCACCGCGACGCGCTGATCATGCTGCAGCCGCTGTCGGCGGGCGACACGGGCAAGATGATCGGCGAGCTGCTCGGCCGGGTCGGGCTCGATCAGGAGATCGTGGGTCGCATCGTCGGGGCCGCCGAAGGCAATCCGCTGTTCGTCGAGCAGATGGTGTCGATGCTCATCGACAACGGCACCCTCCACCGTGATGGCGATTCATGGGTGCTGGCTGATCCGAGCGCCGACCTCGTCGTCCCGCCGGGCATCCATGCCTTGCTCGCCGCGCGCCTCGACGCCCTCGAGACCGACGAGCGAGACGTGGTCGAGCCGGCATCGGTGGTCGGCCTCGTCTTTGCCGAGGACGCCGTCCAACATCTCGTCGACGAAGCGCGCCGACCGATGGTCCCGATCCACCTCGTCACGCTCGCCCACAAGCAATTCGTACGGCCGGACCGCCAGGACGATGACGAGGCGTACCGCTTCGGGCATCAGCTGATCCGTGACACGGCGTACGGCAGCCTGCTCAAACGCGAGCGCGTGTCGCTGCACCAGCGATTCGTCGAATGGGCGGACGAGGTCAACCGGCGGCGTGGCCGCGAGACCGAATTCGAGGAGATCCTCGGGTACCACCTGGAGCAGGCGTATCGCTACCGAAGCGAGCTCGGACCGCTCGACGATGAGGCTGTCCTGCTCGGCGTTCGGGCCTCGACCCGACTCTCGTCGGCTGGCCGCCGCGCCCTGGCCCGTGGCGACTTCCCGGCGGCGGCCAATCTGCTCGACCGTGCCGCGAAACTGCTCGATACCGCGAACCCGCAGCGCGCGCCGCTCCTCGTCTCTGCGGGCGAGGCGTTCATGGAGATCGGCGAATTCGCGACGGCCGAGGACTTGCTCGTCGTCGCGGCAGGCGATGCATCCGCCATCGATGACCGTTCCGTGGCGACGACGGCGGAGCTCGTGCGCCTCCAGCTGCACCTTCGGTCCGAGGCGTCGACGTCGATCGACGAGGTCGAGCAACAGACGCTGACGGCGGTTCGCGAGCTGGAACCGTCGGGCGACGCGAACGCGCTTGCCCGCGCGTGGCGTCTCTTGACGCTCGCCTACGGCGTTTCCGGACGCTATGGGGCCGCGGGAGATGCCAATGAGCGCGCCATCGACTACGCCAAGCGGGCCGGCGACCGCGTGATCGAGATGCGCCTGCATTCGTCATCCGCGATGGTCGCGTTCTACGGACCGATGCCGGTGCCCGAGGCCATCGCGACATGCGAGCAGCTACTGCTCATCGCCGAGGGCGACCGGCGCTCCCAGGCGACGACGCTCTCGGCGCTTGCGCACCTGCGCGCGATGGTCGGGGACTTCGAGCTTGCCAGGGACGACTATCGCCGCGGACGAGCGATCCTCGAGGAGCTCGGGCTGCGCTTCGATGCGTCGCTGATCTCGATCGACTCAGGGCCGGTGGAACTACTCGCCGGGGACCCGGTCGCGGCCGAGGCCGAGCTTCGCAAGGACTACGAGGCCCTCGACGCCATGGGCGAACGGAACTACATCTCGACCATCGCCGGACTGCTCGCCGAAGCCCTCTATCGCCAGGAGCGCTTCGACGTCGCGGCGGGCTTCGCCAAGGTCTGCGAGGAGGTCGCGGCGCCGTCCGACGTCTACTCGCAATACCTGTGGCGGGGGATCCGGGGCAAGCTGCTCGCGCGCGACGGGGCGCATGACGAAGGCATCGAGCTCGCCCGCTCGGGCGTCGTCGAGACCCGTGCATCCGACGACCTCGAAGGTCAGGGCAATGCGCTGCTGTTCCTCGCCGAAGCGCAGCGAGCCGCGGGTCAGACCGACGATGCCACGCGCTCAGCGAAGGAAGCGTGCGCGCTCTTCGAGGCGAAGGGGAACGTGGTCTCTGCGCGTCGTGCTCGCGAGTTCGCGGGGGCCGGGGTCGTCGAGCCAGACCCGGGAGTACCGGCTTAGGTCCGCGGCACCGGGCGCATCGGGTAGACGCCGACGACGATCGGCGCCAGCGGGTCGAACGAAAGCTCGTAGCCGATCTCACCGCCGCGGAGCAGCTCGCCGAGGAGCGACCCCTCGCGCGGGGGAAGTCCCACGTACACCTTCGAGCCCTCGAGATCGACCGGAGTCACGTCATCGTCGTTCCCGTCGATCGCGAAACGGCGGCGAAGCTCGTGCATCGGCACATACGGACGGCTCTTGATGAAGCGTCGAAGTTGGGGCGCGGTGCAGCCGGCCGCGTTTCCACCGTTCCCACCGGCATGCCCGTTGCCGTTCATCTGACCGGTCGGGCTCGCGTGATCGTTGGCGTGGCCGTTCCCGTTCACATAGGCGACCGGCACACCATTCGACGGGTGCGAGGCGGGTGCCTCATGCGCGCCATCGACCATGGGCTCCGGATGTACGCCGTTGGGACCGTCCGTGGGTGCAGGTGCAGCAGGGGCGGGTGGGATGACCGCCGCGGGTCCCGGCGACGTCGCCGGTGCCGTGTCGGCGGACTGGGACGCGGACGGGGGCGTGGCCGGACGCGCGGGACCCGCCTCGGGACGTGCTCCCTCGTGGCGATACCGGCCGTGGTGAGGACGGCCGTGATGCCGGCGGCTCAAGGGGGTGGCCGCCGACCGCCGGAAGACCGGCGTTCGTGCTCGGCGACCGTCGGTCGCCGCTCGGTGGTGGGCATGGGATCCTAGGTGTCGTAGGGTCGGTCGCTCGGATACGACCTCGGCGGATGATACCCCAGCCTCCCCGTTCTCCCGGTCGGCTGGGCGACACGTGGCTCGTCAGCCGTCGACGATCGCGAGCTCCCGCGGCGCCTCGTTGAGCACGATCGGACCGTCCTCGCCGCAGACGACGATGTCCTCGATGCGGGCTCCGTACCGCCCTGGGTAGTAGATCCCGGGCTCGATGCTGAAGGCCATACCGACGCCGAGCGGCGTCTCGTTGCCGGCGACGATGTACGGGTCCTCGTGCCCATCGAGCCCGATCCCGTGCCCCGTCCTGTGGAAGAAGGCGGGGCCGTGGCCCGCGGCATCGATGACGGACCGTGCCGCGGCGTCCACCGCCTCGCAGGCGATGCCCGGGCGAACCGCTCGCGTGGCGGCTGCCTGCGACTCGAAGAGGACCGCGAACATGTCCGTGAAGTCGCGGTCGGGGTGTTTCGTATCGTCGCCCCCGGTCACCCAGAGGGTCCGCGTGATGTCCGAGCCGTAGCCGCCCAGCGTCCCCCCGATGTCGAGCACGATCGGCTCGCCCGCCTGGATGATCCGCTCGGACGCCTCGTGATGCGGCGACGCCGAGTTCGGGCCCGAGGCGACGATCGCGAACATCGCCGATTCGTGACCTTCGTCGATCAGCCGCTCGCGGACCTCCCTCGCGACGTCAGCCTCGGTCCGCCCGACGAGCGACCCGCCGACGATGGCCGCGACGACCCGATCCGCGGCGTGGGCGGCCGCGCGAAGCAAAGCGATCTCATCGTCGTCCTTGCTCATGCGGAGGTCCCGAAGCACGGTCGACGCCGGGAGGTACGTGGCCCGATCCCCGAGCGCTGCCTGGATCCGGAGCAGGTGCATCGCGAGCATCGTGTCCGACACGGCGAAACGCCCGGCGCCGCTCATCCCGGCGACAGCGAGCGCGTACGGGTCGTCGGTCTCCTCCCAGGTCCTGATCTCGAGGTCGGTGCGGATGCCTGCCTCGGCTGCGCCCAGCTCCAGCCGCGGCACGACGATGAAGGGAGCCGCACCTGCACGAAGGACGAGGAGCGTCAGTCGCTCCAGCGGCATCGCTGCGTAGCCCGTCATGTAGCGCATATCGGACCCGACGCCGATGAGCGTGGCCTCCAGCCCTCCGTCAACCGTGGCGGCGGCTGCGCGCTCGAGGCGCCGGGCAGATCGTGTCGAAGGAACGGTGGGGTGCTCGGTGATCATCGGGCCGTCTCGCTCGCGAGCGGCAGGCTCACCCACGCGGCGATCGTCGCCGGTCCGTCCTCGAACATCTTGCGGTAGGCGAACACACGCTCGGCGCCGCGGGCCAGGGCTCGCTTGCGCAGGTCGATGTCGTCGTGCTGCCCGACTGCGAGCACGCGGGCGCCGCTCGAGTGCGCTCGTTCGATCGCAGTCAGCGCGTCGTACGCGCTTGCGGTCATGTCGATGATCGCGAAGTCGGCGCCATGGAGCGCGGAATCGAACTCGAGAGCGGTCTTCGAGCGGACGGGCACCGCTCCGGCGGCCTCGACGGCGCGCGCCAGTCGATCGGACCAGATCAGGTCCTGGGCGAGGATCGCGATCCGCGTCGCCATGGTCGAGATCAGTCGATGGCCTGCGCGAGGTGGTGGAAGATGTCGCGCGCCGTCACGACCCCTGTGGGTCGGCCATCCTCGATGATCGGGATGTGCCGGAACCCACCGACGGCCATCTTGTGGATCGCGACCGCGATGGGGTCGTCGTGACGAAGGACGACCGGGTCAGGGGTCATGAAGTCGCGGACATGGAAGGACGCGAGACGCTTCCCCGCGGCCTTCACGACCGCGTCGCGGTCCGTGAAGATCCCGACGAGGCGCTCGTCTGCGAGGACGAGCACGCAGTCTGTCTCAGCCTCGGCCATGCGCGTGACCGCGACGTCCAGCGGCGTGTCCGGGGTGACCGTGATCGGCGGTGGCGACCCGAGGTCGTCGAGATGCTCTCCGAGGAGCTGCCCCTTGAACGCGGGCGCCTGCTGCGGGACGTCGCTCCCGAACAGGTCCGCCCCGCAGTTGTCGCAGATGTCCGCGCCGCTGAGGTTCACGAACCCGCACACCGGGCAGCGCATCCCGTCGTCGCCGGCCATCAACTCACCGTCCATGTCTCGCCGCCGTTGAGGACCGTGTCGAGGTCCCCTTCGCCGGCACGTGCGACGGCCGTGGCGAGCTGACCTTCGATCAGCTGGTCATGGGTCGGCCGGTTGATCGCCCGGAACACCCCCACCGGCACCGGGAAGTCCGGCCAGAACATCCGGGACAGCATCAGCGCGAGGTACGGCTCTTCGGCCGCCTCGTCGTGGACCAGCAGATCGGCTTCGGTCACGCCGTTCTCACCGATCGTCACGACCTCAGGGTGCAGGCCGCGCAGACGGATGCCCTTGTCGCGGTCCTTGCCGAAGATCATGGGCTTTCTGTCCTCGAGGAGGAGCATGCGGTCCTCGCGCACCTCACGGTCGGTGAAGTCGCGCCAGGCGCCGTCGTTGAAGATGTTGCAGTTCTGGAGGACCTCGACGAACGAGCTGCCCTTGTGGCGTCCGGCCCGCTCGAGGGTGTTCTGCAGATGCTCGGTATGCGTGTCCACCGAGCGGGCCACGAATGACGCCTCGGACGCGAGGGCGATCGTCAACGGCATGATCGGCGTGTCGATGGTCCCCATGGGACTCGACTTGGTCCGCTTGCCGAACTCGGACGTCGGCGATGCCTGACCCTTGGTCAACCCGTAGATCCGGTTGTTGAACATGACCAGGTTGATGTCGACGTTGCGGCGCATCGAATGGATGACGTGGTTGCCGCCGATCGACAGTGCGTCGCCGTCGCCGGTGATGACCCAGACCATCAGGTCGGGGCGAGCCGCCTTCAGCCCTGTCGCCAGGGTGGGCGCGCGTCCGTGGATGGTGTGGAAGCCGAAGGTGTTCATGTAGTACGGCAGCCGACCCGAGCAGCCGATGCCGGAGATGAAGACGATGTCCTCCTTCTTGTAGCCAAAGTCGGGCATCACCTTCTGGGTCTGCGCGAGGATCGAGTAGTCGCCGCAGCCCGGGCACCAGCGCACCTCCTGGTCGGACACGAAGTCCTTCCGGGTGAGGGCGATGACCTGCGCGTTCTCCGGACTGATGGCAGGCTGATCACCGTTCATCGGCGTGGCGGCGCCGTTCGTGTCCATGGTCATTCGAGTCCCTTGAGGATCTGTACCGCCTCGTTGACGATCTCGACGATGCGGAACGGCTTGCCGCGGACCCGGTCGTACCCGACGGCATCGACCAGGTAGCGCGCGCGGATGAGCATCAGCAGCTGGCCGAGGTTCACTTCCGGGATGAGCACCTTGCGGTAGCTCCGGATGACGTCCTCGGTGTTGGCAGGGAACGGGTTGAGATGGCGGAGATGCGCGTGCGCGACAGAGTGGCCCTCCGCCTGCAACCGCTCGACGGCCGAGCGGATCGCGCCGTACGTCGAACCCCAGCCCAGGATCAGCAGATCGCCGTTGGCCGGTCCGAAGACCTCGAGGGGCGCGATGTCGTCGGCGATCCCGGCGACCTTCGCGGCGCGCAGCATCTGCATCCGGTGGTGGTTTTCCGGGTCGTAACTGACGTTGCCCGTGACATCGGCCTTCTCGAGGCCGCCGATCCGATGCTCGAGACCGGCCGTGCCCGGAACGGCCCACGGTCGCGCGAGCGTGTCGGGGTCGCGCAGGTACGGGTAGAACGGGCCGTCGCCCTTCGTGGCATTGGGGACACCGATCGACGGTAGATCGGCCGTCGACGGGATCCGCCACGGCTCCGATCCGGTCGCGAGGAACGCATCGGACAGGTACACGACCGGCGTCATGTACTTGAGCGCGAGCCGCCAGGCCTCGATCGCGTAGTCGAAGCATTCGCCGGGCGTCGCCGGGGCGACGATCGGAAGCGGTGAGTCCGAATTGCGACCGAACATGACCTGCAGGAGGTCGGCCTGCTCGTTCTTGGTCGGCATGCCGGTCGAGGGACCGGCGCGCTGGACGTCGATGACGACGAGCGGGAGCTCGACCATGACGGCAAGGCCCATCGCCTCGCTCTTGAGCGCGATCCCAGGCCCGGAGCTCGCGGTCAGACCGAGCGCGCCACCGTAACTCGCGCCGATCGCCGCACCGATCGCGGCGATCTCGTCCTCGGCCTGGAAGGTCTTGACGCCAAAGGTCTTGTAGCCGGAAAGCTGGTGGAGGATGTCCGAGGCCGGGGTGATCGGATAGGAGCCGTAGAACAGCGGCCGGCCGGCGAGCTTGGACGCGGAGAGGAAACCGAGCGCCGTTGCCTCATTGCCAGTGATGTTCCGGTACGTGCCGGGCGGCAGGTGCGCCGGTCGCACGCGGTAGTGGGTGTGGAACATCTCGGTCGTCTCGCCGTAGGCGTAGCCGGCCTTGAGCGCACGCTTGTTCGCGTCGGCGATGACTGGTCGGGCCGAGAACTTCGAGTCGATCCAGTGGAGGGTCGGCTCCATGCTCCGCTCGTAGAGCCAGAACATCAGCCCGAGCGCGAAGAAGTTCTTCGTGAGGTCCTTCTGCTTGGTCGTCATGTCGAGCCCGTCGAGCGAGCGCTCGTTCAGGGTCGAGATCGGGATCTCGAAGACCGTGAACGACTTCAAGGACCCGTCGGTCAGTGGGTTCGACGCGTAGGCGGCCTTGTTGAGATTGGCCTGGGTGAACGCATCGCTGTTGACGATCAACGCGCCACCAGCCGGCAGCTCACCGATGTTGGTCTTGAGCGCCGCCGGGTTCATCGCGACGAGGACGTCGGGTTGATCTCCGGGCGTGTGGATATCCGTCGAACTGAAGCTGATCTGGAAGCCGCTGACGCCCGGTAGCGAACCTGCCGGCGCCCGGATCTCCGCAGGGAAGTCGGGCAGCGTGCTGATGTCGTTGCCGAAGACCGCTGCGGTCCGGGTGAACTGGGTGCCGGTGAGCTGCATACCGTCGCCGGAGTCGCCGGCGAACCTGATCGTGACTCGCTCGAGTTCCTGGACGGGGAGTTCGTGCTCCTTCGTCGTGGTCATCCGCCTTCGGGCTGCCTCATCTTCTGGTGCGGTCGTGGCGGAAGGTTGAGCAGCTCCTCCGGGAACGATTCCGCGAGGTACTTGATGATGTCGACCTGTCGGATCACGCCGACCAGTCGGCCTCCCTCGTCGACGACCGGGACGTTCCGATACCGGCCCGTCTGCATCAGGTCGATCGCGTCCCGGATGGTCTGGTCGAGATCGAGCGTCCGCGGTTCGGTCGTCATGAGCGACTCGACCGGCCCCGACAAGTCCACATGGCCGACCACGATCCGCGCGAAGATGTCGCGCTCCGTCAGCACGCCCAGAAGCGCGCCTGCGTGGTCGCACACGAAGACCGAATCGCCCGTGCCCGTGCGCTGGATCGCACGGACGCATTCCGCCAGCGTCGTGCCCGGTGAGACGGTCACGGGTTGGCGTCGGCTGAGCACGCGAAGCCGCTCATCGGTCAGTGTCGGGACGCGACGGGCGACCGCGCCCTCGGTGAGGTCGGTCACGCTCAGAGTGTAGTCCGTCCCCGCGTGTGCCGGGCGCGGCCGGCACGGTCGCCGCGCGGGCTGCTAGCCTCCGGCGCCATGGACCGGCGGACCGCCACGGGTATCGGACTGATCGTCGTTTCGGCTGCCGGATACGCGACCGGCAGCGTGTTGGCGCGGCCGATCTACGACACCGGGATCGACTGGCTGACACTCGTCCAATGGCGGTTTCTCGTCGGGGCGCTCCTCGGTTGGGCGTGGGTCTTCATCTCAGCCGAGCGACGAGCGTCGCTGGGACGACTGCCGCGACGTGCGCTCCTCGTCGCGCTGGCGCTCGGTGCCTTGTTCACCGGGAATGCGGGGACGTACTACGCCGGGCTCGAGACGGTTCCTGCGGCGCTCGCCGGTGTGTTGGTCTACACGTATCCCGTCATCGTCGCGGTCCTGTCCCTCCGCTTCGCGACGCGACTGCCGGGCCGGCGCCCGTGGATCGCTCTCGTGCTCGCGGTGATCGGCTCTGTCCTTGCACTCGGTGGCATCGACGTGGCCACAGCACCGCCGATCGAGGGCCTGTTTTTGGTGTGGGCCTCGGCCCTCATCTACTCGGTGTGGATCATCCTGTCGGCGCGGCTATCCGGAGAGCGGCGCGACCGGCTCGGCAGCGATGCACCGGATACAGCGGCACCGGCCGATGACGCCGCCGTCACCACCGCGGTGATGATGACCGCAACGGCGGTCGTCTACGCCATCGCCGGCCTTGCGATCGGCCGACCGCTGGCGCCGTCAAGGATCCCCGCCGAGGCGTGGCCACTGCTCGTCGGGGTCGGGTTCCTCGCCTCGTTCCTCGCGATCCAGACGTTCTACGCGGGCGCCCGGCGGATCGGTGCGGCGAAGGCTGCGCTCGTCAGCACCGTCGAGCCGCCGATCATCGTCGCGCTTTCCTTCGTGTTCCTCGGGCAGACGCTCGCGCCGATCCAGCTCGCAGGTGCGGCATTGATCCTTATCGCCGTGATCGTGGCGCAGACATCACCACGACCGACGGGGGCGCCTGAGCCGGCGACGCCGCTCGAGGCAGAGGTCTAAGCAGGGCCGCGGCCGCGCCCGTGATCATAAGCGCCCGGCCGCCGAGAGCATCGCCCGAGCGCCGCTTGTCACGAACGAGCCCTCCGAGCCGAGGCCGATGAACGTGAAGCCCATCTCGAGCAGTGGCGGCAGACCAGCTGCGTCGTAGATCAGGATCCCGGCGCCCTTCCCATGTGCCCGACACGCCGCGACCACCGCGCGCAACGAGTCCTGGAACCGCGGCTCGTCGAACTGCCCCGGGATCCCGAGGCTGTGCGACAGATCGGCTGGGCCGACGAACAGCACGTCGACCTCGTGGAGCGCCGCGATCGCACCGGCGTCGGCGACGGTGCCTGCCGCCTCGATCTGGACGATCCCCACGATCCGGTCATTCACGACGCGGGCGACGTCGGCGTGCCCGAGGGACCCCATCCCTCCCCCGCGTGTCCGAAGCGCGACGCCGCGCTGCCCGACCGGCGGATACCGCAGGAACGAGACCGCCTCACGCACCTCATCGATCGACTTCAGCTGCGGGAGCATCACGCCCTCGGCGCCGAGATCGAGCGCTCGGCCGACGCGAAGCCGTTCGGCGGACTGGGAGCGGACCACCGCGGCCATGGGTGTCGCGCCCGCCGCATAGAGCAGACCGAGTAGATCGCCTTCGGTCGCCGCCCCGTGCTCGAGATCGAGCACGGCCCAGTCGAAGCCGGCTTGCCCGCAAAGCTCCACGGCGAGGGGCGAAGCGAGGTCCGAGAAGACGCCGATCAGCGTCTCGCCGGAACGGATCCGCGTCT
>Ga0207708_10002286_pt1 | contig 14104 bp, 17 predicted proteins | sample KBSK5101metaG_FD_184340 | JGI IMG/M metagenome (GOLD analysis project Ga0207708, IMG submission 184340) | Corn, switchgrass and miscanthus rhizosphere microbial communities from Kellogg Biological Station, Michigan, USA - KBS K5-10-1 metaG... | ecosystem: Host-associated > Plants > Roots >...
CACTGGTGGGGGCCGCGCGGCTTCAAGGTGCACACCTGCAAGGTGGACCTGCGCCCGGGCGGTGTCTTCCTCTACGGGATGAAAGCGCCCGACGGCAGCGACACGTGGGGCAAGTTCGTCTACCGCGAGATCAAAGCGCCGGAGAAGCTGGTGTTCGTGGTGTCGTTCTCGGACCCGCAGGGCGGCGTCACGCGTCACCCGATGTCGCCGGACTGGCCGGAGTACATCCTGTCCACGGTCGAATTCTCGGACCTCGGTGGAAAGACGAAAGTCTCCATCCGCTGGCTCCCACACGAAGCCAGCGAGACGGAGCGCAAGGTGTTCGAGGCAGGCCGTCCGTCCATGACGCAGGGCTGGGGCGGCACGCTGGATCAGCTCGAGGCTTACCTGGGTAAATGAACGAGCACACCGTCGCCCTGACGCGGGTGTTCGACGCGCCGCGCAGCCGCGTATTCGACTGCTGGACGCGCGCCGAGCACATCTCGCACTGGTTCGCGCCGAAAGGCTTCACGATCCATTCGTGCGAGGCTGACGCGCGGCCGGGCGGCATCTTCAAATTTTGCATGCGAGCGCCGGACGGCGACGAATACTGGGTGCGCGGCACGTACCGCGAAGTCACTGCCCCGAGCCATCTGGTGATCGACTGCGCGGCCGACGACCCCAAGGGCGTAGAGCGGCTGCAGGAAGTGATTGACGTGACCTTCACCGAGTCGGGTGGCAGGACCACGGTGTCGTTGAACGCAATAGCACGCGGACCGAGCGACGAAGCGGCCGCGATGCTCAGGGGGATGGACAAAGGCTGGGCGCAGACCGTCGATCGGCTCGGACAACATTTGAAGAGATAACTTTCTAAGGTAATGAAATGCTGAAATGGATATTGGGCGGCGCTGCCGCGGTGGTGGTGATTTTTCTGATCGTCGTGGCCATGCAGCCGTCCGACTTCAGGGTCGAGCGCAGCGCCACCATGCGCGCGCCCGCCCCGGCGGCGTTCGCGCAGGTCAACGACTTCCAGAATTGGCGGGGGTGGTCGCCGTGGGAGAAGGTCGACCCGGCGCTCAAGCGCCAGTACGAAGGCCCCAAGGCCGGCACCGGCGCGATCTATGCGTGGCAGGGAAACAAGGACGTCGGCGAAGGCCGCATGACCATCACCGACAGCCGGCCCGCCGAGCTGGTACGCATCAAGCTCGAGTTCTTCAAGCCGTTCGCGGCGACCAATGCCGCGGAGTTCAGCTTCAAGCCGGCGGGACCCGACAGTACCGCGGTGACGTGGACCATGACCGGGCAATACAACTTCGTGTCCAAGGCCATCTGCCTGTTCATGGACATGGACAAGATGGTCGGCGGCATGTTCGAGCAGGGACTGACGCAGATGAAAACCGTAGTCGAAAGGAGCTCGTAATGCAGATCCAGCCCTACCTGTTTTTCGAAGGACGCACCGAGGAAGCGCTCGAGTTCTACCAAAGCAAGCTGGGCGCGAAGGTGGAGTTCATGATGCGCTACAAGGAGAACCCCGATCCGAAGTACAACCCGCCCAACTCCGGCGAGAAGGTGATGCATTGCAACTTCCGCATCGGCGACACGCAGGTGATGGCGTCCGACGGCAACTGCAGCGGCAAGCCGAGCTTCCAGGGCTTTTCCCTCACCTTCAACGCCAAGGACGAGGCCGACGCCAAGCGGCGCTTCAACGCACTGGCCGAAGGCGGCCAGGTGAACCTGCCGCTGAGCGAGACCTTCTTCGCCAAGAGCTTCGGCATGGTGGCGGACCGCTTCGGCCTGAACTGGATGGTGATGGCCGGCCCGAAGAACCCGGGATGAAAAAGACCTATCAGGGAAGCTGTCATTGCGGCGCGGTGCGCTTCGAGGCCGACCTCGACCTCTCGAAGGGCACGTTCAAGTGCAACTGCTCGATCTGCTTCAAGACCCGGGCGTGGCTCGCGCCGGTGGCCGCCAGCGACTTCCGCCTGCTTTCCGGCGAGAAGTCGCTGCGCGACTACCAGTTCGGCAGGAAGGCGCTGCATCACCGCTTCTGCACTAGCTGCGGCGTGCGCCCTTTCTCGCAGGGCGACGGCCAGCTCGCGGTGCGCGTGAACTGCCTGGACGGCGTGGATGCGCAGGAGCTGATCGACGCCCCGGTGAAGTACTTCAACATGCGCCACGACGACGCGAAGTCGCCGCCGGCGGAGACGCGCCACCTGTGATGACCGAACGAAAGCGCTGGCTGGCGTTTTACCTTCTGTGCGCGGGCGAATTCATGATCGTGATCGACACCACGATCGTCAACGTCGCCCTGCCTTCGATCCAGGCCGATCTTGCGTTCACCGAGAGCTCGCTGGTCTGGGTGGTGAACGCATACATGGTGACCTACGGCGGCTTCCTGCTGCTCGGCGGACGCCTGGGCGACCTGTACGGCCAGCGCCGCTGGTTCGTGCTCGGCACCGCGCTCTTTACCGTGGCCTCGCTCGTATGCGCGCTGGCGAATACGCAGTGGCTTCTGGTGGTGGCGCGTGCGGTGCAGGGCCTCGGCGGCGCCGCGGTCTCGGCGATCGCGCTCTCGCTCATCATGAACCTCTTCACCGAGGCCGGTGAGCGCGCGAAGGCGATGGGGATCTACGGCTTCATTTGCGCCGGCGGCGGCAGCGTCGGTGTGCTTGCGGGCGGCGTGCTCACCAGCGCGCTAGGCTGGCACTGGGTGTTCCTGGTCAACCTGCCGATCGGCGCGCTGGTCTGCGCGTTCTGCTTCACGCTGCTCGCGCCGGATATCGCGCCTGCGCACAAGCGTCGCCTCGATGTCGCCGGCGCAATCACGGTGACGCTCGCGTCGATGCTCGCGATCTACGGCATCGTCAACTCGACCTACGCCCTGCTGGCGGTGGCCGCGGTCCTGCTCGCGGCATTTCTCATCCTCGAGTCGCGCGTGCGCGATCCGCTCATGCCGCTGCGCCTGTTCCGCGTGCGCAGCCTGGTGGTGACCAACGTGATCGGCGTGCTGTGGGCGGCGGCGATGTTCGCCTGGTTCTTCATCTCGGCGCTCTACATGCAGATCGTGCTCGGCTACACGCCGATGCAGATCGGCCTCGCCTTCCTGCCGCCAAATCTGATCATGGCCGCGTTCTCGATCGGCCTGTCGGCGAAGCTCGTGATGCGCTTCGGCCTGAAGCTGCCGATCGGCGTCGGGATGCTGCTCGCCGCGGCGGGCCTTGGACTGCTCGCGGTCGCACCGAATGGCGGCGGTTTTCTTCTGCACGTGTTGCCGGGGATGCTGCTGCTCGGCGTCGGTTGCGGCATGGCGCTCAACCCGGTGATGCTGGCCGGGATGGGCGACGTCGACCCGGGCGAATCCGGCCTTGCCTCGGGCGTGCTGAACACCTCGTTCATGATGGGCGGTGCGCTCGGCCTCGCGGCGCTCGCCAGCCTGGCCGAAGCCAAGGGGTACCACGCCGCCTTCGCCGCCGGCGCGCTGTTCGCCTTCGCCGCGGCGGGTATCACCCTGCTGCTGGATTCGAAGGCTGCCGAAAATTCACAACCCGTGGCCGAAAGGACCTAGCGATGCAAAAGATCACCACCTTCCTGTGGTTCGACAAGGAAGCCGTAGAGGCGGCGAAGTTCTATTGTTCGATCTTCAAGAAGTCGAAGATCCTTGGCACCATGCGCAACTTCGAAGGCGTGCCCGGCTCGAACGCCGATGTGCTGACGGTGCAATTCCGGCTCGGCGACCAGGAGTTCGTCGCGCTGAACGGCGGACCGCAGTTCAAGTTCACCGAGGCGATCTCGCTCATGATCAACTGCAAGGACCAGAAGGAAGTCGACTACTACTGGGAGAAGCTGCTCGCCGGCGGCGGGAAGGAAAGCGCGTGCGGCTGGCTGAAGGACAAGTACGGGCTGTCGTGGCAGGTGACCCCGACGATCCTCATGAAGATGATCGCCGACAAGAACCGGACCAAGGCGAAGCGGGCGATGGACGCGATGATGCAGATGGTGAAGCTCGACATCCGTAAATTGAAGGAGGCCTACGATGGGTAATGCAGTCATCCACTTCGAGCTGATGTCCAGGGAGCCGGAGAAAGTCTCGGACTTCTACGCCAAGACCTTCGGCTGGAAGATCCAGCATCACCCGGAGATCAACTACCGCATCGTCGAGACCGGCGCCGAAGGCGAGATGCACGGCATCAACGGCGGCATCGTCAAGCCGGACAAGCCGGGGCCGTGGCCGGGCAACATGCTGTTCTACATCCTGGTCGATGACCTCTCCGCCTACCGCAAGAAAGTGGTCAAGGCCGGCGGCAAGATCCAGATCGAGGAGCAGAAGGTCCCCGGCATGGGCAAGTTCTCGCTGTTCACCGACCCCGAGGGCCGCATGATGGGCCTGTGGAAGGCGAAGCAGTGATCGAGATCCGACCCGCCGGCAAGCGCGTGCGCGTCGTGTTCAACGACGAGGTGATCGCCGAGAGCCGCGACGCGCTGGTGCTGAAGGAAGGTAAGTACCCGCCGGTGTACTACCTGCCGCGCAAGGATGTGAAAATGGAGCGCCTGATCCGCACCTCGCACACCACCCACTGCCCGCACAAGGGCGACGCCACCTACTACAGCGTGTGCAACGGCCGCACCGCGCGCAACGCGGTGTGGAGCTACGAGCAACCGATCGAGCAGGTGCAGGCGATCAAGGACCACCTCGCCTTCTACCCCGACAAGGTCGACGCGATCGATTGCAGCTGATGCTGCTGTCGATTTCGAATCTTTCCAAGAGCTACGCCTCGGGCCTGCAGGCGCTGAAAGGCGTCAGTCTCGAGATCCGGCGCGGAGAGATCTTCGCCCTGCTCGGCCCGAACGGCGCCGGCAAGACCACGCTGATCAACATCGTGTGCGGCATCGTGCGCCCGGGCAGCGGCGCGGTGACGGTCGACGGCCACGACATCCAGCGCGATTACCGCATCACGCGCGCGCGCATCGGCCTGGTGCCGCAGGAGCTGCACACCGACATGTTCGAGACGGTGTGGGGCACGACCAGCTTCAGCCGCGGCCTGTTCGGCCGTGCGCCGAATCCTGCGCACCTCGAGCGTGTGCTGCGCGAGCTCTCGCTCTGGGAGAAGCGCAACGACAAGATCATGACCCTGTCGGGCGGCATGAAGCGGCGCGTGCTGATCGCCAAGGCGCTCGCGCATGAGCCGGAGATCCTGTTCCTCGACGAGCCCACGGCCGGTGTCGACGTCGAGCTGCGGCGCGACATGTGGAACCTGGTGCGCCGCCTGCGCGACGGCGGCGTCACCGTGATCCTGACCACGCACTACATCGACGAGGCCGAGGAGATGGCCGACCGCATCGGCGTGATCAACAAGGGTGAGCTCATCCTGGTGGAGGAGAAGCGCGCGCTGATGAGGAAGCTGGGCAAGAAGCAGCTGACTTTGCACCTGGTACAGCCGCTGGCCGCGATCCCTGCGGGCCTTTCGCAATGGCCCATCAAATTGAAATCCGGCGGCAGCGAGATCGAATACAACTTCGACGCCCAGGACGCGCATGCCGGGATCCCGGCGCTGCTGCGCCGGCTCGGCGAGCTGAACATCGCGTTCACCGACCTGCAGACGCGGCAAAGCTCACTCGAGGACATTTTCATCGACCTGGTGCACCAGCGATGAACCGGCACGCAGTCCTCGCCATTTACAAGTTCGAGATGGCGCGCTTCAAGCGCACGCTGTGGCAGAGCCTGGCCACGCCGGTGATCACCACGTCTCTCTATTTCATCGTGTTCGGCGCCGCGATCGGCTCGCGCATGAGCGAGATCCACGGCGTGCCCTACGGCGCGTTCATCGTGCCCGGGCTGATCATGCTGTCGCTGTTCACCGAGAGCCTGTCCAACGCCTCGTTCGGCATCTACCTGCCGAAGTTCACCGGCACGATCTACGAGGTGCTGTCGGCGCCGGTGTCGGCGTTCGAGCTGGTGCTGGCCTACGTCGGCGCGGCGGCGACCAAGTCGATCATCCTCGGCCTGGTGATCCTCGCCACCGCGAACTTCTTCGTGCCGGTGAGCATCGTGCACCCGGTGTGGATGATCGTGTTCCTGGTGCTCACCGCGACCACCTTCTGCCTGTTCGGCTTCGTGCTCGGCATCTGGGCCAACGGCTTCGAGCAGCTGCAGTTCATCCCGATGCTGGTGATCACCCCGCTCACCTTCCTCGGCGGCGCCTTCTACTCGATCGACATGCTGCCGCCGGCGTGGCGCACCTTCAGCCTGTTCAACCCGATCGTGTACCTGATCAGCGGCTTCCGCTGGAGCTTCTACGGCGCCGAGGACGTGCCGGTGCTGGTGAGCCTGGCGATGACGCTCGGCTTCTTCGTCGCTTGCCTCGCGCTGGTCGCGTGGATTTTCAAGACCGGATACAGGTTGAAAACATGATCAAGACAGTATTTGCCGCTGTTGCCCTCTCCATGGCGGCTGCCGCGACCGCCCAAACCAAGAGCGGCCACGCCACCGCCAATGGCGTGAGCTATTACTACGAGATCCGCGGCAAAGGGGAGCCCCTGCTCCTCCTCCACGGCGGGCTCGGCTCGATCGACATGTTCCGGCCGGCGCTGCCGGCGCTGGCGAAGAACCGCCGCGTGATCGCCGTCGACCTGTATGGCCACGGCCGCACCGCGCTGACCGAGCGGCCGGTGAGCCTGGTCGACATGGGCGACGACATGGCGCTGATCCTGAAACAGCTCGGCATCAAGCAGGTCGACGTGCTCGGCTATTCGATGGGCGGCGGCGTGGCGTTCCGGCTCGCAGTCCAGCACCCCGAGCTGGTGCGCCGTCTGGCAATGGTGTCAGCCGGCTTCGCGCAGGAGGGGTTCTACGCCGAGATGCTGCCGATGCAGGCGCAGGTCGGCGCGGCGATGGCCGAGCACATGAAGGACACGCCGATGTACAAGTCCTACGTGGCGGTCGCTCCGAAACCGGAGGACTTCCCGCGTCTGCTCGACCGCATGGGCGAGCTCATGCGCAAGCCCTACGACTGGTCGGAGGACGTGAAGAAGCTGACGATGCCGGTGATGCTGGTCTACGGCGACAGCGACATGTACCGCCCCGAGCACATCGTCAAGTTCTACCAGCTGCTCGGCGGCGGGCTGAAGGACGCCGGCTGGGGGCGCGAGAACATGTCGAAGAACCGCCTCGCGATCCTGCCCGACCTCACGCACTACGACATTTTTCTTTCGCCGGATCTGCCGCGCACTGTATTGCCCTTCCTCAACGGCAAGAGCGGCTCGAAGAGCTGGGCCGAGCAGGTGCAGCCGAAAAAGTAGCCAGGGCGGCTGGCCTCACGACCCGCCTTCGCTGCGGATCCCCGCCTTGGCCACGACCCTGGCGTTCTGCTCGTGCTCGCGCCGCACCACCTGGGCGAAGTCGGCCATCGACGCAGGCGCCACCACGTTGTCCAGCTTCGTGAGGCGCTCGGCCACGTCGGCAAGCGCGAGCGCGGCGTTGATCTCGGCGTGCAGGCGCCTGAGCGCCGCCTCGGGCGTCCTGGCGGGCGCGAAGAAGCCGAAGTGGGAGGTGTAGCTGGAGTCCGGATAGCCGAGCTCGATCAGGGTCGGGCCTCGGGCAGCGCGGCGAGGCGCTTCGGCGCGGCGGCGGCAAGGATGCGGAACCTGCCCTGCTGCAGCATCGCGTTGACGCCCGGGCTCGGGTTGGCGGTGAACAGCTCGAACTGGCCGCCCGCGGCATCGGTGATGACCTGGCCACCACCGCGGTAAGGCACGTGCACCAGGTCGACGCCCGCGATGCGCAGCTGCTCGACCATCAGGTGGCCGAGCGTCGCGATGCCCGAAGTGCCGACGCGCAGCGCGCCCGGCTTCGCCCTTGCCTGCGCGACCACCGCTGCGAAATCCTTCCCTGCGAATGCCGGCGTCGCGAGCAGGTAGACCGGCGCATACATCACGCTCGCCAGCGGCACCACATCCCTCAGCGCGTCGTAAGGCACCTTGCCCACGTGCGGCAGCAGCGTGAGCGGGCTGATCGCGCCAAAGGCGACGGTGTGGCCGTCGGGCGCGGATTTCGCCATCGCGTCCATGCCGATCGCCCCACCGGCGCCGCCGCGGTTCTCCACCACCACCTGCTGGCCGAGCGTGGGCGCGAGCTTCTCCGCGAGGAGGCGCGCCACCGCATCGCTCGTGCCGCCAGGCGGATAGACGACGATCACGCGCAGGGGTTTGGCGGGAAAGGTCTGCGCAGCGGCCGGCAGCGCGAACAGCACGGCGAGCAGGAGAATCGCGATCCGGATCATCGCGCCAGATACCCGCTGTCCACCGGCAGCGTAACGCCGGTAATGCAGCGCGCCGCATCGCTGCACAGGAAGAGGATCGCCGCGGCGATGTCCTCGGGCTCGGGCAACCGGCCGAGCGGCGTATGGCCCATCACCGTCTTCAGCAGCTCGGGATTGGAGAAGATCGGCGTGGTCAGGTCGGTGCGCACGTAGGTCGGCGCCACCGCGTTCACGCGGATATTGTCGGCCGCCCACTCCAGCGCCAGCGCACGCGTCAGGTTGACCACGCCGCCCTTGGACGCCTGGTACGACGCGTTGGGATAGATGCCGCCCGAAAAACCCATGATCGAGGCGAGATTCACGATCGCCCCGCCGCCGCGCTTCTTCATGTGGGGATGGGCGAGGCGCGAGCACAGGAAGGTCGCGGTCAGGTTGAGATCGAGCACCGCGTTCCAATCCGCTTTCTGCACCTCGACCGCCGACTTGCGCACCGCGCGGCCGGCGTTGTTCACCAGGATGTCGAGGGTGCCGATGCGCGCGAACGCCTGCTTCACCTGCGCTTCGTCGGTCACGTCGCAGCCGGTTTCGAGGTCGAGCACCTCGACCCGCGCGCCGGCTTTTTCCAGCAGCTTCGCGGTGGCGGCGCCGATGCCTTTCGCGCCGCCGGTTACGACAGCGAGTCTTCCTCCAACGTCGAAGCGCTGCATGCGGCGGGCAGTATATCCCGCTCGAGAAAGCGCTCGCACGCCGCGGCGGGCAGCGGCGGCGCCAGCAGATAGCCCTGCATCTCGTCGCAGCCGTTAGCGGCGAGGAAGGCGCGCTGCACCGACGTCTCCACGCCCTCGGCGATGGTCTTCAGGCCGAGATTGCGCGCCATGCCGATCACCGCGCGCGCGATGGAGACATCGTCCGCGTCATCCGGCAATTCCTTGACGAACGAGCGGTCGAGCTTGAGCGCGTCGACGCGGAAGCTCTTGAGGTAGGCGAGGCTCGAGTAGCCGGTGCCGAAATCGTCGATCGCCACGCGGATGCCGCGCTCGCGCAGCCGGCTCAGCGTGTCGGTGACGTTCTCCGGGTTGCGCATCGCATCGCTCTCGGTGATCTCCACCTCGAGCAGCGCCGCGTCCACCCGGTGCCGGTGCAGCGCACGCTCGATCGACAGCGCCAGCCCGGGCACCTGGAACTGCTTCGCCGACACGTTCACGGCGACCGGCACCGGACGCAGGCCGGCGTCGATCCACGCGCGCAGCTGCGCGCACGCCGCGTCGATCACCCACTCGCCGGCCGGCACGATCAGGCCGCACTCCTCCAGCACCGGGATGAACTCGGCGGGCACGACGATGCCGTAGCCCGGCCGGTCCCAGCGCAGCAGCGCCTCGAACGCGGTGATGCGGCCCGAAGCGAGCTCTTCGCGCGGCTGGAAATGGAGCACGAACTCGCCGCGCTCCAGCGCGCGGCGCAGGTCGTTCTGCAGCATCAGGTTGCCGGCGCTGCGCTCGCCGAGCGCCGCGCTGTAGATCTGCAGGTTGTTGCGTCCGGCCAGCTTGGCCTGCAGCATCGCGGCATCCGCCGCCTGCAGCAGGTGCTCGGCATCGCTGCCGTCGTGCGGATAAGTAGCCACGCCGACGCTCGCCGTCAGGCACACTTCGCGCCCTTCCAGGCGCATCGGCATGGCGATGGCGTCGAGCACCTTGCGCGCGACCAGGCCGGCGTCCTGCGGACGGCCGAGCTCCGACAGGATCAGCGCGAACTCGTCGCCGCCCACCCGCGCGACGGTATCGCCGCCGCGCACGCAAAGCAGCAGCCGTTCCGCCGCCTTGCGCAGCGCCGCGTCTCCGGCCGCGTGGCCGAGGCCGCTGTTGACGGCGTGGAAGCCGTCGAGATCGACCACCAGCACGCCGAGCGTCCAGCGCTTGCGGTAGGCCTGGCTGATCGCCTGCGTCAGCCGGTCCTGCAGCAGCGCGCGATTCGGCAGGTCGGTCAGCCGGTCGTGGTAGATCTGGTGCGACAACTGCTCCTCGGCCAGCTTGCGATCGGTGATGTCGCGCACCACGCCCGCCATGCGCACCGCCCTGCCGTCGACGCCGTATTCCGCCTGGCCGAAGGTCTCGAGCCAGCGCACGCTGCCGTCGGGCCGGATCAGCCGTTCCTCGCCGCGGTAGCGCGGCAGCAAGCCCTTCAGGCAATCGACGAAGGTCTGCTTTGCACGCGCCGTGTCGTCCGGGTGCAAGCGCGGGAGGTAGTCGCAGAAGCGGCCGCTGAACGACCCCTGCTCGAGCTCCAGGAGCGCGTCCGGATCGCCGAACCACTGCACGTCGTCGGCGATGATGTCCCACACCCAGCTGGTTAATCCTGCCGTCCGATGGACGAACTCGAGGCGGCGCAAATGTTCTTCAAGACTCATGAGGGGCGCGATCGTATCCGTGACGCATTCCGCCAATTGGCCAACTCAGGACAATCGGGCGCGAAAACTGGCGCAGAATGTCCATTCGGGGACAAATGCAGCAGCGCCCAGAGTCCACTCGCTTCCGCACCTGCCTCGCCGCCAGCGTTCATTTTCGCGAGCTGCCGGCCGACGACCTCGACCGCATCGCGAGCCTGGGCCGGATCAATGCACTCAAGGACGGGCAGCTGCTGTACCGGGGGGGCGGCAAGCTGGACTCCCTCTGGGTCGTGCTGACCGGCAGCCTGCGCATCTCCTCCACCGACGACGGCGCGGAGTTCGTCTACGCTGTGCTCGGCCCGGGAAGCTTCTTCGGCCTGGGCTACATCCTCAGCAGCAAGCAGCTCGCGGTGAGCGCGAGCGCCTATGGCGCCACCGAGGTGGCGGCCATCGACGGCGCGCAGTTCCTCGAGCTGCTCGACAAGTCACCCCGCCTGTGGCGCCACGTCGGCGGACTACTGGCCGACCGTCTCAGCCTTGCAATGATGGCGGTGCGGGACATCAGCAGCGCGCCGCTGGACAAGCGCATCGTGCGGCGCCTGCTCGGCCAGGCAAGCGGCGGCCGCGACTTGCATCCCGGCGGGCGCGTCGAGCTGCGCCTCACGCAGTCGGACCTTGCCGCCATGCTGGGCGCGAGCCGCTCGAAGGTGAATGCCGAGCTCAAGCGGCTCGAGAGCGCGCGCATGATCGAGGTCGGCTACCGCACGATCGCGCTGGTGAGCCTGCAGAAGCTGCACGAGCTCGCGGGCCAGGACGTATTCGCGTTCTAGCGGTTTTCGCGCTCGGTATACTTTGGCTCCCTCATGTTCGACCTCGTGATCCGCGACGTGATGCTGGTCGACGGCCTCGGCTTGCCGCCCCGGCGCGGCGGCGTGGCGGTGAAGGATGGGCGCATCGTCGAGGTCGGCTACATCGGCGGCGCCTCGAGGGCCACGGTGGATGGCGACGGCCTCGCGCTGATGCCCGGGATCATCGACAACCACACGCACTACGACGCCCAGATCACCTGGGATCCCTGGGCGTCGCCCTCGCCCGCGCTCGGCGTCACCACCGCGATCATCGGCAACTGCGGCTTCACCATCGCCCCCTGCCGGCCGCAGGACCGCGACCTGGTGATGCGCAACCTGACGCAGGTGGAAGGCATGTCGCTCGACGTGCTGCGCGCCGGCATCCGCTGGGAGTTCGAGAGCGTCCCGCAGTACCTCGACATGCTCGAGCGCAACGGCGCCGCGCTCAACATCGCGGCGTTCGCCGGGCACTCCTCGATCCGCACCTACGTGATGGGGGATGCCGCGACCGAGCGCAGCGCGACGCCGGACGAAGTCCGGGCGATGAAGGACCTGCTGCTGGAAGCGATGCGCGCCGGGGCGATCGGTTTCTCCACCAGCACCTCGCCTGCGCACAACGGCGGCGGCGGCAAGCCGATGCCGTCGCGCCTCGCCGACGAAGCCGAGCTGCGCACCCTGGTCGGCAGCCTGCGCGAGGCCGGGCGCGGCGTGTTCATGCTCACCAAGGGCGGTCATACCCGCATCCCGTTCCTCGAGGAGCTGGCGCGCGACTCGACGCGCCCGGTGGTGGTCGCGGCGCTGCTCCATAACAGCACCAACCCGGAATCGGTGTTCCAGGACCTCGACGCCATCGCCGAGGCACAGGCCAACGGCTACTACCTGGTGGGCGCGGTGTCGTGCTGCCCGCTGTCGATGGACTTCACCCTGCGCTCGCCCTACGTATTCGAGGGCCTGGAGGCCTGGCAACCCGCGCTCCCCCTGAAAGGCGATGCTTTCAAGTCGAAACTGAAGCAGGCCGGATTCCGCGACGCGCTGCGCGAGGAGATCGCCAGGCCGGCGCATTTCCGCCTGTTCAACGGCGAATGGGACAAGGTGCAGGTCATCGAGGCGCGCAACAAGGAGCTGGAGCAGCGCTCGATCGCCGAGCTCGCGCAGGGCGGCGATCCGCTCGACTTCATGCTCGACCTCGCGCTGGCCGAGAACCTCGACACCGTGTTCAGCGCCCTGCTGCTCAACTCCGACGAGGACGCGGTCGCGCGCATGCTGCGCCACCCGGCGAGCCTGGTCTCGCTGTCCGACGCCGGCGCGCACCTCACGTTCTTCAACGACGCCGGCTTCGGCCTGCACCTGCTCGGCCACTGGGTGCGCGAGCGCGGCGAGCTGACGCTGGCCGACGCGGTGTGGCGCCTCACCGGCCAGCCCGCGAAGCTGTTCGGCATCCGCGGGCGCGGCGCGCTCAGGCCGGGCTACCAGGCCGACCTGCTGCTGTTCGACCCCGCGACGGTCGACCGCGGTCCGAAGCGGCGTGTGTTCGACCTGCCCGGCGGCCACCCGCGCCTCACCACCGCGCCCATCGGCGTGCACGGGGTGTGGGTGAACGGGGTACGCATCGTGGGACCTGCCGGGCCGCTCGAAGTCGGCAAATTGCCCGGACGCCTGTTGCGCGAGTTCGTAAACTAGCCGCCATGGACCTCGAGCGCTTCATTGCCGACTGCCGCGCGGCGCACGCCGCCGACCGCAGCCACAAAGCCGTGCGCGAGGTAGTGGCGCGAGCCGTGTCCGAGCCCAACGCGGTCCTCAAGTGGCTGGGCGACCCGCAGCGCGGCGAAGTGCAGAAGCTCTACCACTCGCCTGAGCTGACGATCCTCAACGTGGTGTGGGCGCCGTACATGACGATCTACCCGCACAACCACCGCATGTGGGCGGTGATCGGGGTCTACACCGGGCGCGAAGACAATATTTTCTGGAAACGCAGGGGCGACAAGGTGGAGGCCGCAGCCGCGCAGGCGCTGGGCGAGCGCGACGCGGTTCCGCTCGGCCCCGACATCATCCACTCGGTGACCAACCCGATTCCGCGGCTCACCGGCGCGATTCACGTCTACGGCGGCGACTTCTTCGGCATGGAGCGCAGCGAATGGGATCCGGAGACGCTGCGCGAGGGGCGTTACGACTCGCAAAAGGCCATGCGTCACTTCGAGGATTCGAACGCGCGTAGTTAATCAGCGACAGAAAAAGCTGATTCGCTACAACGCGTTGCGTTTTCACTAGCGGCGCTCTGTCGCCCCGGGCCGACGGTCGCCTGGACCCTTGGGTACCAGTTCCCAGCAGTTTCAAACACTTAGCCGATGGTATGGATCATGCGTATCACGATGCGCTGTCCCACCCATCACTACAGAGAGGGAACTGAAAGTGCTACAGAAAGACGGGTTCTTCCGTAACAGGCGCGACGAATCGTTTCGCCAGACTCAACCGATCGCACCGGCGCCTGTGACTGCCGCCAACACGGCACCCGCGCCCTCCACCGAGGCCGAAAAGAAAGTCGACGAGCGCAAGGAGTCCAAGCTGGTCGTCGGTCCGGACATCAAGCTGAAGGGCGTCGAGATCAGCGATTGCGACACGCTGGTCGTCGAAGGCCGCGT
>Ga0207708_10002289_pt1 | contig 14098 bp, 14 predicted proteins | sample KBSK5101metaG_FD_184340 | JGI IMG/M metagenome (GOLD analysis project Ga0207708, IMG submission 184340) | Corn, switchgrass and miscanthus rhizosphere microbial communities from Kellogg Biological Station, Michigan, USA - KBS K5-10-1 metaG... | ecosystem: Host-associated > Plants > Roots >...
GGGCCGCAGCAACACCGCGATCGCGGAGTCGCTATTCCTGACCAAGCGCGCGGTCGAGAAGCACATCAACTCGATCTTCCTCAAGCTCGGGCTCGCCGACGCGGAGGACGTCAGCAAGCGCGTCAAGGCGGCGTTGCTGTTCCTGTCGGATGCGGAGGGCGTTGCCCGCGCCGCTCCCAGCGCGCCGCGTTGAGCATCGCCGAGGCGACGATGATGCGGCTGAGGATGTACAGCCACGCGAGCACGGTGAAGGCGACGCCGAGCGACCCGTAGGTCGCCGACGCGCGCGCGACCTTCGCGCCGATGAACAGCGCGGTCGTGAGGTGGACGGCCTGGATGCCGACGGCGACGAGGATCGCGCCCGGGATCAGCGCCCTCAGCGGAGCCTCGCCGTGGGGCAGCATCCACTCCATCCACAGCCAGATCCCGAAGAACGCGAACGTGACGCCCACGGCGATGATCAGGCCGACCGTGCCGAGCTGCTCGCGGGCGGCATTGGCGCCGCCGATCACCGCGCCGACCGCGGCGATCGCACCGATGAGCACCAGCGCGCCCTTGATCGGCTGCCCCATGCGCTCGACGCCGCCGGTCCACGCGATGTAGTGCACCGCCCGGATCGCGCGCGCGGCCCAGATCGCCGCCCACAGCAGGGCGAGGACCGCGCCGGCCATCACGACCCAGCGGGTCCCGTTCGACAGCTTCGAAGAAGTTGCGACCTCCATCAGCAGCGCCTCGCTGATCCCGGTCGCCTCGGAGGCCTCGCTGGCCGCGTCGCGCTCGACCGTGGCCGCGTAGCCGAACGCCACGGCCAGCAGCAGCGCCAACGGCAGCAGCGCCCCGAACAGCCGGAAGGCGAGCGCGCCGGCCAGCAGGCCGCCGCCGTACTGCCGGTCGCGCCCGATCGCGGCGAGCGCCCACTGGACGCCAGGGGCGCGCGGGGCGATCTCCATCGCTCGCGTGCGCACGCGCTCGACACGGGCGGCGGTCCCCATCGCCGCGAAGCCTCCCACCCGGGGATGCGACTCTCAACGGCGCGGGCCCGCTCCCACCGGAAGGCCGGCATGCCCGCCACGGCGGGGGCAAGCATCCCTGACAGGCCGGCCCCGCGGTGAGAGCCTGAACCGGTGCCGGAAGGCCGCATCACGTACGTCGGCCACGCCACGATGCTGATCGAGCTCGAGGGGTCCTCCGTGCTCACCGACCCGCTGCTGCGCGACCGGATCGGGCACGTGAGCCGGATCGCGCCGTCCGTGCCCGAGCTGCTGGAGCCCGGCGCGATCCTCCTCTCGCACGCGCACCGCGACCACCTCGACCTGCCGTCGTTGCGGCGGCTCGGGATCTCCGCGCCGGTGTACGGGCCGCCGGCCGTGGTCTCGGTGCTGGCCAAGGAGGGCCGCAAGGCCACCGCGATGAAGCCGGGCGACCGCGTGCGCGTGGGCGCCATCGAGGTGACCGCCGTGCCCGCCGACCACGACGGGCGGCGGGTCCCGGTCGGCCCTGCCGAGGAGGCGATCGGGTTCGTGCTCGCGGCCGGGGGCATGCGCGTGTACTTCGCCGGCGACACCGACCTCTTCGACGGCATGCGCGAGCTCGCCCCCGGGCTCGACGTGGCGCTCCTGCCGGTGTGGGGCTGGGGCCCGAAGGTCGGGCCCGGGCACCTCGACCCCGAGCGCGCGGCGCGCGCGGCCGGGCTGCTGAAGCCGCGGCTGGCGATCCCCGTCCACTGGGGCACCTACGCCTCGCCGCGGGTCTGGTGGCGCGACGACCCGGAGCTGCCGGCGCGCGACTTCGAGCGCCACGCCGCCGAGCACGCGCCCGGCGTCGCGGTCGCGATCCTCGCCCCCGGCGGCTCCGTGCCGCTGCGGCCGGCCGCCGCGGCCGCCCGCTGAGGCCGCGATGCGCCGCATCCTGCTGCTCGCCCTCACCGCCGTGTCGCTCTACCTCGTCGGGCCGGCGATCCTCGACGTCTTCTCCTCCTGGCGCGAGGTCCTCGATCTCGATCCCTTCCTGCTGCAGCTGATCGTGATCGCCGAGATCGGCGTGTTCTGGTGCCAGTGGGTGCTGCTGCGGATCACGCTGCGCCAGAAGCGCTGGACCAACGTGGCGACCTCACAGCTCGCGGCGACCGCGGCCTCGCGCGTGATCCCGGGCGGCGGCGCCGCCGCCAACGCGCTCCAGTACTCGATGCTCGTGCGCGGCGGCGTCCCCAGCGCGACGGCCGCGAGCGGGCTGGCGGCGGCCGCGCTGATGATCACCGGGATCGTGTTCGCCCTGCCGGTGCTCGGCCTGCCCGCGGTGCTCGGGCACCGCGGCATCGACGACGACCTCGCGCTGGCCGCCTGGGCGGGGCTGTTCGCGGTCGTGCTGCTGCTCGGCGCGGGGGCGGCGCTGCTGCGCTGGGACGCGCCGCTGCGCTCGGCGGGGCGGGCGGTGGAGGGCGCGCTGAACAAGCTGCGCCGCCGCGATCCGCCGCGCTCGGGCCTCCCGGACCGGCTGCTGCGCGAGCGCGACCTGATCCGCGACGTGCTCGCCTCGCGCTGGCCCGCGGCGCTGCTGGCCACGATCGGGCGCTGGGCCTTCGACTACGTCGCGCTGCTGCTCGCGCTCGCCGCCGTCGGCGCCCGCCCCACGCCGAGCGCGGTCCTGCTGGCCTTCTGCGTCGCCCAGGCGCTGGGCCTGATCCCGCTGACCCCTGGCGGCCTCGGCTTCGTCGAGGCCGGCCTGACCGGGACGCTGGCCCTGGCGGGCGTGTCCGCGGGCGACGCCGTCGCCGCGACGCTCGCCTACCGGCTCGCGGCCTACTGGCTCCCGCTCCCGGTCGGCGCGGTTGCCTACGTCGTGCACTCCCGGATCTTCCCGGCGAGGGTCCGCGCCGCGCCGGGCTGACGACGCCTCAGGCGTGCAGCTTGCGCAGCTGGATGCCGGTGTAGATCGCGAGCATGCCCCGGAGCAGGAAGCCGATCCCGGCCAGCACGGCGACCGTCTTCAGCGACAGGTCGGGCAGCGCGAGGATCAGCACGCCGAGCACGATCTCCGCGATCGCGACGAGCATCAGCAGGGCCCGCCCGCCGACGCTCTGGAAGGAGCGGAAGAACGCGATGGCGCCCGAGATGATCAGCCAGATGCCGAGCACGAGCAGGATCGCGAGCAGCGACTCGCCCGGGCGGCGCAGGACCACCAGGCCGGCGATCATGCCGAGGATGCCGAGCACGGCCGCGAGCGACCGCGCGCCGCTGTCGAGCTCGTCGTCGAACGCCTCGATCACGCTCATCAGGCCGACGACCATCAGGTTGATGCCGGCGAAGATCGCCAGGGCGAGCAGCGTGATCTCGGGATAGACGATCGCGAGCAGCCCGGCGACGATCGCGATCGCGCCGGCGGCGATCAGGATCCAGCCGCTGCTGCGGGCGCCCGCGAGCGGGTCGGGCGCGGTGTGCGTGGACGTCTCCGTGGACATGGCCGAAGCGTCACGCGGGGCCGGTACGCGGGCAATGGCGCAGGCCGGTGTCCGCGCTCACAGGCCTGCCTCCCCCGCCGGCGCCCACGCCGCGCGCGGGCCGGTCATGCATCGCCGGCGCCGGCGTACTGGCGCACGGCCGGGCGGCCGCCGGGCGGGCGCGGCTCGAAGGCGCGCGGCTCATAGAAGCCGCCATGGCGGACCGTCACCGCGCTGGACTGCGGGATCTCGTTCCAGAGCCCCGGCAGGTCCGCGAACGGCTCGGAGACGATCAGGCGATCGTCGTTGCTGAGCCTCTTGAGCCGCTCGTTGTCGGGGTGCAGCCGCTTGACCGACTCGATGTCCGACGAGGCGAACAGCGAGCGCGCCTTGCCCTTGGTCGCGTAGCGCACCGCCCACAGCGTCTCGCCGTCCGAGACGCCGAAGCTGGCCTGGACCTCGCCCCTCGCGCCGTTCTCGCCCGCCGTCGACTCGATCAGCCCGACGGTCTGCTCGAGCGCGCCGATCGGGTCCTCCTCCAGGCCGAACGTGAGCGCGAGCTGGAAGACGACCTCGGTGTCGGTCGAGCCGTGGATGTTCGGGTAGCGCGACGGCTCGATCGCCAGCGACAGCGACCGGCGGATGTCGTGGAAGTTCTCGATGTAGCCGTTGTGCACGAACAGCCAGTTGCCCTCGCGGAACGGATGGCAGTTGGTCTGCTGCACCGGCGAGCCGATCGCCGCGCGCACGTGCGCGAGGAACAGCGGCGAGGAGATGTGCCCGGCGAGCTCGCGCAGGTTCGGATCCGCCCACGCCGGCGAGACGCTGTGGTAGACCGCCGGGCCCTCGCCGGTGCCGTACCAGCCGAGCCCGAAGCCGTCGCCGTTGGTCGGCTCCGCGCCCATGCGCGCGTGCAGGCTCTGGTCGACGATCCCGTGCTGGGTCTTGAACAGCAGCTCGTCGATCTGCACGGGCTGGCCCAGCCACGCCATCCACCGGCACATGTCATCCACCTCCAGGGGTCGCCCTGCGTGCCGCGATCGTCCCGACCGCGCACGCCCGCGGCAATGAGGCTCGCCGGTGTGCCCGCTCACATGCCCGCACGCTTGGCGGCCCGCGGGCGCGCGAATAGCGTCAGGCGATGGTGGCCGGATCGCACGTGAGACCCGGGCCCTACGGGCTGCTGCTGGCCACCGTCCTCGCGTCCGTCGCCGTCCAGGGCGCGGCGCCCCCGGGCGACGTGCAGCAGATCGTCGTCAGCGCGCTGCTCGGCGCGTCGCTCGTGCTGGCCGTGATGATCGCGCAGGCGAAGCCGGCCCTCCTGCGGCTCGCGGTCGCGTTCGCGCTCGCCGGCGTCGCCGTGAACGTCGTGAAGTCGCTCGGCGGCGTCTTCGGCGAGGGCGAGGTGCGGGCGATGAACGCGGCGGTGGTGCTGCTCGGCCCGCCGGCGGTCGCGACCGGGCTGCTGCGCTCGCTGCGCGTCACCCACGAGGTGCGGCTGGAGGCGGTCTCGGGCGTCCTGTCGCTGTACGTCCTGCTCGGGCTGTTGTTCGCGTTCCTCTTCGGCGCGATCGACCGGCTGGGCGGCGCCCCCTTCTTCGAGGACGGCCAGTCCGCGACCGCCGCGCACTGCCTGTACTTCAGCTTCACGACGCTGACCACCGTCGGCTACGGCGACTTCGTCGCCCGCACGAACCTCGGCCACACGCTGTGCGTGTTCGAGATGCTGATCGGCCAGATCTACCTGGTGACCGTGGTGTCGCTGATCGTCAGCAACCTGCGCCGGCCGCGCGAGGTGATCGAGCGGCCCGAGCCCTGAGCTCCGGCCGCGGGTAATGGCGCGGGCTTGTAGGGAGGGGGGATTCGGTTGCACTCGAGCGGTGGACCGATCCCTCTCAGGCACAGTTATCCACCGCTCGCGCGTCGAGGAGTGGAAAGTTCGGCCTCAGGCTGAAGATTCCACTCCTCGATTCACCAAGGCCCACTCCCCCTCCCTCGTGCGAATGCCGTTCCCCACGCACCGGGCAACCGCCAGACGCCCTCGGCGCCTGCCCAAGCGCGGCCAGAGCGACGGCGCGGCTAGGCGCGGACGACGACGACCGGGCAGGGCGCGTGCTCGAGCAGCGCCTTCGAGGTCGACCCGAGCAGCTTCGACTTGATGGCGCCGCGCCCGCGCGAGCCGACGACGATCGCGCACGCGGAGCGCTCGTCGGCGACCGCCGAGATCGTGTCGGAGATCCGGCGGCGGTCGGCCTCGGCGTGCGGCTCGGCGGCGGCGCCGAGCTCGCGCGCGAGACGTGCGCCGGCCTCGGCCGTCGCGGTGGCGCGGTCGTGCTGCACCTCGTCGAGCAGCGCGACCTCCTCCGTGCTCGGCAACGGGTAGCCCCCCATGCCGGACGGGTCGTACGAGGGCGCCATCGCGTAGGCGAGGCCGGGCTCCCACACGCTGACCACGACGAGCCCGCGGTCTCCGAAGAGCTCGACCGCCTTGCGGATCGCGGCCTCCGAGGCCTCCGATCCGTCGAACGCGACCACCGCGGGATGTGCGTCTGCAGCCATTGCGGAAGCACACCACCGCGCCCCGCGGGACGCCTCACCCCGATCGGATGATGCGCGTGCCCGCGGCCGCCACGATCCTCGGCCTCAATTACCCCGAGCGAGGAGGAGGCCATGAGCGTGATGGATGTCGAAGAGATGGGCCCGATCGACTACATCGTGCTCGAATGGCCCGGCGCACAGCCGAAGGGTGAGGTCGCGCCGATGATCGTCGATCTCGCCGACCGCGGCATCATCCGCGTGCTCGACATCGCCTTCATGATCAAGCGCGAGGACGGCACGGTCGACGCGCTCGAGATCGGCGACCTCGACGGCGACGGGTTCGCCGACTTCGAGGGCGCGTCGTCGGGCCTGATCGGCCAGGACGACCTCGAGGAGGCGGCCGCCGCGCTGCGCCCGGGCACGAGCGCCGCCGTGCTCGTGTGGGAGAACCGCTGGGCCGCCCCGGTCGCGGTCGCGCTGCGCAAGTCCGGCGGCGAGCTCGTGGCCAGCGGGCGCCTGCCCGTGCAGGCCGTCATCGCATCTCTCGAGGCCGCGGAAGCGGCACGCTGAACCAGGAGGAGCAACGAATGCCAGGTCTACTCCGCGGAGTCGCCCGCACCGCCGTCGTCGCCGGCACCGCCACCGCGGTCTCCAACCGCGTCTCGCGGCGGCAGGCCAACCGCTGGGCCGCCCAGGAGCCGCAGTACGCAGAGCAGCCGCAGTACGCCGAGCCGCCACCGCCGCCGCCGCCGGCGCCCGCCGCGGCCGAGGACCCGATCGCCAAGCTCAAGGAGCTCGCGGCCCTGCGCGACCAGGGCATCCTCACCGACCAGGAGTTCGCCGACCAGAAGGCGAAGCTCCTGGCCTAGCTCGAGAGCGCCGCCGCGCGGCCGTTCAGCCGTCGATCAGCCCGACGGCGCGGCCGCGCGCGACGGCCTCCGAGCGACAGCCGACGTCGAGCTTGCGGTAGGCCGACAGCGCCTGCGTCTTGACCGTGTTGGCCGAGACGTGCAGGCGGTCGCCGATCTCGCGGAAGCTCAGATGGCTGGGCAGGAAGCGCAGCACGCGCAGCTCGGCCATCGTCAGCGCGGGCAGCTCGCCGGTCTCGCCGGCCGCGAACGCGTCGGCGCGCTCCCAGCCGTCGTGCAGCCACTCGGCCAGCACCGGCGCGTCCGGCACCGCGGGAAGCAGCCGCGCGGCGCGGGCGAGCCGGGCGCGGGCGGCCGCGGCGTCGCTGAGCCGGATGTCCGCGCGCGCGAGCCAGACCTGCGCCTCGACGGCCAGCCACGGCGGCAGGCCGGCGTCGGCGGCGAGCAGCGGGTGCGCGGCGGCGGCGGCCCGGCGGGCCTCGCCGGCGTCGCCCGAGTGCGCGGCGACGGCGGCGATCGCCGCGTGCACGACCGCGACGGCGGGCAGCGGGGCCGAGAGCTCGGCCAGCGCCTCGCGGGCGCGCGCCGCGTGATCGCCGGCGCGCTCCCAGGCGCCGGTCTCGGCGGTCAGCAGGGACAGCTGCGCGTGGGCGAGCGCGCGCACGATCGCGAGGCCGCCGGTCTCGGGCCGGGCGGCGCGCGCCAGCTGCGCCTCGGCGCCCGGCCGGTCGCCGCCGAGGTGGCGGCCGACGCCGCCGAGCAGGGTCGCGAGCGCCGGCCACGGCTGCCCGGGCGCCATCAGCGCGGCGGCGCGCTCGGCGTCGGCGGCCATCGCAGCGAGGCCGGTGCTCCCCGCGCACGCGCGCAGCAGCGCTAGGGCGGCGGTCCGCTTCGCCCCGCGCCCGACGCGGGCCGCCGCCCGGTCGGCGGCCGCGGTCCAGCGCAGCGCGTCGTCCCGGCTTCCCTCGGCGAGATGCAGCGCGGCGGCGGCCATCGCGAGCTCCGGGTGCGTGGCGAGCGCGCGGGCGCCGAACGGGCGCAGCCAGTCGCGCAGCGCCGCCGGCCGCCCGGCGGCCGCCTCCGCGGGGCCGAGCGCGAACAGCACGCGGCCGGCGTACGCCGCGTCGCCGCTCGCGACCGCGTGCCGCGCGGCGTCCTCGGGCCGGTCCGCGCGGCGGTGGTGGCTCGCGGCGCGCCGGTGCAGCCCACCCACCCGCGCGGGCTCGAGCCGCTCGAGGTCGGCTCGCAGCAGCTCGCGGACGAGCGGATGGCAGCGGTAGGCGCCGTCGTCGAGCGGCTCGAGCAGCAGCTCGGCCGCGGCCAGCGCCTCGAGCATGCGGGCCGCATCGGCGCGATCGAGGATCGCGTCGCACAGCGCCGGGGTGAGCACGTCGGCGATCGAGGTGCGGCGCAGGAACGCGAGCCGGTCGTCGCGCAGGCCCGCTAGCAGCTCCGTGCGCACGTAGGCGGCGACGAGCGGGTCCGAGCCGCCGTGCCAGTCCGCGGCCGTGCCGGACGGGTGCGCGAGCGCGTCGCCCGCCATCGCCAGCGCGGCCGGCCACCCGTGCGTGCGCGCGGCGAGCTGGGCGACGTCGGCGGCGTCCAGCCGGGCGCCCGCGGCGGCCAGCAGCAGCGAGCACTCGAGCCGCGTCATCGACAGCTCGGCCGGGCCGAGCGCGAGCGCGAGCCGGTGCGCGCGCAGACGGCTCGCTGCGGGCCCCGGCCGGCGACGGGTGGCGACGGCGAGCGTGGTGCCGGCGGGCAGCCGCCCGGCGAGCTCGGCGAGCTCGTCGACCGCGGCGGCCGGCGCGCGCTGGGCGTCGTCGAGCGCGATCACGACCGGGTCCGCGCCGGCGTGCAGCGCGATCACGCGCGCCGCCGCGCCCGGCCCGGACAGCTCCGACGGGCGGATCCAGCTGAACCGCCGCCCGTCGCGCGCGGCCCACTCCGCGAGCAGCGTCGTCTTGCCGAACCCCGCGGGGGCGGCGAGCAGCACGAGCGGCAGCTCGCGGGCCGCCGCGAGCGCCCGCAGCAGCCGCGGGCGCGGCACGAGCCCGGGCGCCAACCGCGGCGCCCCGGGCGGAGGGGGCGCCAGCGGGCGCAGCGATGCGGTCGAGCGGGCAGGCGACATGGGCCGGACCCCGATGGTTCTCCGGTCCAGGGGCGCGGTCGAGGGTGCACGCCTCCCCGTCCCGGTGGCGCGCGCCCGGAGATTTCATCCCATCCGGGGGATGCAGCCCCCCGGGGCCGCACCTAGCGTCGCCCGCATGGACGCCCATGACGCCGACACCATCGCGCCGGTCATCGCCGCTTTCGCCCCGACCGAGAGCTCGCGCGACCCGGTCGAGTTCGGCGTGGCCGCGAGCGGCGTCACGGGTGCGCCGCTGATCGTCGTGCACATCCACCGCGGCGGGCCGCTCGTGTCGTGGTTCGGCGGCGACACCAGCGACTCGGTCGGCGACGACCAGCGCTCGCTCGACCGGCTCAAGCAAGACCTCGAGGGACGCGGCGTCAACGCGAGCTACGAGGTCGTCGAGGAGCGCACGGTCGGGGGCGGGCTGCTGAAGGCGATCGAGCAGCACCGGCCGCAGCTGATCGTGCTCGGCTCGTCCACGCGCGGGAAGCTCGGCCACGTGCTGCTGGGCGGCACGGCCGAGCGCGTGATCCACGACGCGTCGTGCCCGGTCGCCGTCGTTCCCCACGGCTACCAGCGCCCCGAGAAGGGCGTCCAGCTGGTCGGCGCCGCCTTCTCTGAGTCCGACGAGGGCCGCGAGGCGCTCGAGGCCGCCGCGATGATGGCCCGGCGCGGCGGCGTGCAGCTGCGCGCGATCACCGTGCTCGAGGGCGACATGGAGCAGCACGGCGGGATGATGGCCGAGCAGCACCACAGCGCCGACCCGCGCGAGGCCGGCCAGGTGCGCAAGCGGATGGGCGCCGAGGCGGCGCTGAAGGCCGCCGTCGCGGAGTTCGCCGGAGACCTCGAGACCGACATCGACGTGCTCGCGGACGATCCCGCGGACGCGCTGATCGCCGCCTCCCGGCACGTCGACCTGCTCGTGATGGGCTCGCGGGCCCGCGGACCCAAGAAGTCAGTCGCTCTCGGAAGCGTCTCGCGCCGGGTCGCCGGCGGCGCCGCCTGCCCGGTGCTGATCCTCCCGCGCGGCGCGAGCGAGATGGCCCGGCAGCTCGCCGGGGGCATCAAGTCGCGCGCCACGGAGTGACCGCGGTCGAGGCGCCCGCCACGTCGCCCGCCGACGAGCGCGCGGCGGCCGGCCGCGCTGCGCGGCGCGAGCTCCCCCGCTCCGCCCACGCCGACTGGAACCCCGCGCCTGGCCGCGAGGACCCGGTGGCGATCCTCGAGCGCCAGGGCGAGACGCGGATCCCCGAGCTGATCGCGATCCGCTACGGCCGCATGCTGCGCTCGCCGTTCGCGTTCTACCGCGGCGGCGCGGCGATCATGGCCGCCGACCTGGCCGCCGTGCCCTCGACGGGCATCACGGCGCAGCTGTGCGGCGACGCCCACCTGAGCAACTTCGGCACGTTCGCCGGCCCGGACCGGCGGCTCGTGTTCGACCTCAACGACTTCGACGAGACCCACCCGGGCCCGTTCGAGTGGGACGTCAAGCGGTTCGCCGCCAGCATCGAGGTCGCCGGCCGCGACCGGGGCTTCCCGGCCGGGGTCCGGCGCCGCGCGCTGCGTGACGGCGTGCGCGCCTATCGGAAGTCGATGCGGCGGCTCGCCGAGCAGCGCACGCTCGAGGTCTGGTACGCCCGCCACGACGTCGAGGAGCTGCTCGCGCGCCACCGCGGCAAGACCTCCGACGCCGCGGCGCGCGACGTCGACCGCCGGCTCGAGCGCACCAAGGCCAAGGACAGCCTGCGCGCGCTGTCGAAGCTGACCGAGCTGAGCGACGGCACACGCCGGTTCATCTCCGACCCGCCGCTGCTGGTGCCGCTGCGCGAGCTGATGCAGCCCGGCGAGCTCGAGGAGACCGAGCGGACGCTGCGGGCGTTCCTGCGCAGCTACCGGGCGAGCATCTCCGCCTCCCAGCGCACGCTGCTCGACCGCTTCCGCTTCACCGACATGGCGCACAAGGTCGTCGGCGTCGGCAGCGTCGGCTCGCGCGCCTGGGTGGTGCTGATGCTCGGGCGCGACGACAGCGACCCGCTCGTGCTGCAGGTCAAAGAGGCGCAGGCGTCGGTGCTGGAGCCGCACCTCGGCAAGAGCGCCTACCGGCAGCACGGCCGCCGCGTCGTCGAGGGCCAGCGCCTGATGCAGGCGGCGAGCGACATCTTCCTCGGCTGGTGCGGCGGCACGGGCCGCGACGGCGTGCACCGCGAGTTCTACGTCCGCCAGCTCTGGGACGCCAAGGGCTCCGCCGACCTCGAGCGGATCGAGCCCGACCGCTTCGGGATCTACGCCGAGCTGTGCGGCGCCGCGCTCGCGCGCGCCCACGCCCGCTCGGGCGATCCCGTGGCGATCGGCGCCTACCTGGGCCGCAGCGACGCGTTCGAGCGCGCGATGGAGGCGTTCGCCGCCGCCTACGCCGACCGCAACGAGGCCGACTTCGCGGCACTGGAAGCGGCCGCCGACGCCGGCCGGATCCCGGCGACGGACACGGCATGACCGAGCCGCAGGCCGAGCCCGGCGCCAACAGCCAACGGCTCGGACTGCTGCTCTCGATGGCGATGTTCGTGCTCGTCGTCGACACGTCGCTGATGAACGTGTCGATCTCCTCCGTCGTGCGCGACCTCGACACGACCGTCAGCAGCGTGCAGTCGACGATCGCGCTGGAGGCGCTCGTGTCCGCCGCCTTCATCCTGATCGGCGGCAAGGTCGGCGACCTGATCGGCCGCAAGCGCGCCTACGTGCTGGGCCTGCTCGGCTACGCGGCCGGCGCCACCTCGATGATGTTCGCCCAGAGCCTCGCGCCGATCATCGTCTTCTGGGCGATCACGGGCGGGCTCGGGGCCTCGCTGCTGCTGCCCGCGATGCAGTCGCTGATCCACGGCAACTTCGAGGGCGCCGCGCAGAAGAAGGTCTACGCCCTCGTCGGCGCGGCCGCCGCGATCGCCGCCGCGGTCGGCCCGCTGCTCGGCGGCTTCATCACGACCTATCTCTCGTGGCGGGTCGCGTTCGGCCTCGAGGTGGTCGTGATCGGGGTCGTGCTCTCGGGGATCGGGCTCGTGCGCGACGTCCCGTACACGGGCGACCGCAGCGTCGACGTCGTCGGCTCGCTGCTGTCCGTGGTCGGGATGGGCGGCGTCGTGCTCGGCATCCTCGTCTGGCAGGAGGGCGGCGAGGCCGTCGGCGCGCTGATCGCGTTCGGCGCGATCTCGCTCGCGGGGCTGGCGTACTGGCTGCGGCGCCGCAAGCGCGAGGGCAAGCCGGCGCTGCTGGACGCCGGGCTGTTCGAGTCGGCTCCGTTCAAGATCGGGATCACCCAGCAGATGCTCCAGCAGATCGCGCTCGGCGGCGCGATGATCGCGCTGCCGATCTACCTCCAGCTCGTGCTCGAGTACGACGCGATGGAGGCCGGGCTCTCGCTCGCGCCGCTGTCGCTGAGCATGTTCGCCGTCGCGCTGCTCGCCGGCCGCCGCGCGGGCGACCGCCGGCCCGCCTCGATCGTGCGCGCCGGCTTCGCGGCGCTCTCGGGCGGCCTGCTCGTGCTGATCGCGCTCGTCCCGAGCGCGGACTCGGGCTGGGACCTGGCGCTGCCGCTGATCGTCGCCGGCTCGGGCCTCGGCCTGCTCGTCTCCCAGCTCAACAACTACACGCTGGCCCCGATCTCCGAGGAGCGCGTCTCGGAGGCGGCCGGCGTCAACTCGGCGGCCGGCTCGTTCGGGCTCTCCTTCGGCCTGGCGTTCGCGGGCGCGATCATGCTCGCGACGCTGTCGATCGCGTTCACGGACATGGCGGAGTCGTCCAAGGTGCTTGCGCCGGCCGAGCAGCAGCAGGTCGCCAACGCGCTCGAGGACGACGCCGAGGTGATGAGCAACACCCAGCTCGAGGAGCAGCTCGCCGGCCAGCCGCCCGAGGTCCGCGCGGAGATCGTGCGGATCAACACCGACGCCCGGCCGCTGGCGCTGCAGGTGGCGCTGCTGATCCCGCTGCTGGCCGGCCTGCTCGGGCTCGGCAACTCCTTCCGGATGGCCCGGCTGCCCGATCCGGCGCCGGGCGCAGCGGAGCGATTGGCGCTCGGGTAGGCGCGCACCAGTCCCGCACACCGGCGCACCGGCTGGCATCCCCGCGCGCGTCCCGAGAGGCTCGCGCCATGCCTTGGCCGCGCCGCCACCGCGCCGCGCGAGGACTGCGGCGCTGCCCCATCTGCCGCTCGTCCGCGATCGCCGCCTTCGAGCGCCTCGACGACGAGGACGGCACCGTCACGGTGCAGCTGCGCTGCGGCCAGTGCGCCACCTGGCGCGACGCCGAGCTGCGCCCCGCCGAGGCCGCGACGCTCGAGCGCCTGCACGGCCGCGACCTCGCGCGGATGGCGCTCGGGCTCGAGCAGGGCGAGCGCTGGCGCGAGCTCGACCTCGACCGCCTGCGCGCGACGCCACCGCAGGGAGCGAGCCGCAAGACACACCGGTGAGGGGGTGTGCGCGCACCCGCGCGGCACGCAGGCGTGCGTCATCGACGCATCCGGGGCCGGACGGGACGCTGGACCCGTCGATGATCGACTGGAGGCATGACTGATGGCATCGATGGACGTTCCCGCCGACCGCCCGGCGGTGCAGAAGGCCGCTCCGGCCATCATCGCCAAGCCCACGTACATCACGTGGCTGACGCTGGCCTTCATGACCACCGCCTCGGTGGCCAGCCTGCGCAGCGCGCCGACGATGGCGGTCTACGGCCTCACGTGCGTGTTCCTCTACATCGTCCCGGCGATCGTGTTCCTGCTGCCGCAGGCGCTCGTCGCGGCGGAGCTGGCATCCGGCTGGACCGGCGGCGTCTTCCGCTGGGTCAGCGAGGGGATGTCGTCGAAGTGGGGCCTGCTCGCGGTCTGGTGCCAGTTCGCGATGACGATCTTCTACTACCCGACGCTGCTCGGGTTCGTGGCGAGCACGCTGGCGTTCGTGTTCAACCCGGATCTGGCCGACAACGGCGTGTACACCGGGATCGTCATCGTGGTCGTGTTCTGGCTCGGGGTGTTCCTGTCTGCTCGCGGCGGTACGGGCGGGATCGCGAAGCTCGCGTCGAGCGGGCTGCTGGTGGGGACGCTGATCCCGGGGGCGCTGTTGGTGATCCTCGGCG
>Ga0207708_10002292_pt1 | contig 14083 bp, 11 predicted proteins | sample KBSK5101metaG_FD_184340 | JGI IMG/M metagenome (GOLD analysis project Ga0207708, IMG submission 184340) | Corn, switchgrass and miscanthus rhizosphere microbial communities from Kellogg Biological Station, Michigan, USA - KBS K5-10-1 metaG... | ecosystem: Host-associated > Plants > Roots >...
CCGCGCGCGTCCAGCTCGTCCAGCTTGCGCGCGGACACGACCACGCGCTGCTCGAACGATCGCAGCGACTTGTTGAAGTGCTTCACCGACGAGTTGAGCGCGTTGCCCAGATCCGCGAAGTGCTCCATCACGGTCGCGATCCGCTCGTGCAGGCGGCGGCCCTCGTCGCTGATCATCTGCGCGTTCTCGGCCAGCCGTTCCTCGCGCCATCCGAAGCTCGCCGTGCGCAGCAGCGCGATCAGCGTCATCGGCGTCGCCACCATCACCCGCTGCGCTTGCCCTTCCTCCATCAGCTCCGGCATCTGTTCCAGCGCCACGCTGTAAAGCGGCTCGCCGGGCAGGAACATGACGACCATGTCGGGGGCGGCGTCCAGCGCTTCCCAGTAGCTCTTCGCGCCCAGCTTCTGCATGTGCGAGCGGACCTGAACGGCGTGCTGCTTGTACTTCGCGGCGCGCGTCTGGTCGTCGGGCGCCTCGCGCGCTTCCAGGTAGGCGCCCAGCGGCGTCTTCGCGTCGACGACGATGCGCCGTCCGCCGGGCAGGTGGACGATCATGTCGGGGCGCAGGCGCCCGTCGACGCCGGCCAGCGTCGTCTGCTCGTCGAAGTCGCAGTGGTCCAGCATTCCCGCCAGCTCGACCACGCGGCGCAGCTGCATCTCGCCCCACCGCCCGCGCACAGCCGGCGCCTTCAGCGCGCTGACCAGGCTGCCGGTCGCATCGTGAAGCTTCGCCTGCGTCTCGTTGACGGACTTCAGCTGCTGGCGCAGCTCGCCGTACGCCGTTCCGCGCTCGCGCTCCATCACCCGGATCTGCTCGTCGACCTTCTCCAGCGACGCGAGCACCGGCCCGACCATCCCGGCTATTGCCTGCTGCTGCGCCGCCTGCGCCTGCTGCTGCGCCTCTTGCCGCGCCTCCGCCTCGAGCGTCGTCTGCTCGCGCACCGCACCCAGCCGCTCGTTTGCCAGCGCGAGAAAATCTTCCTGACTGGCGCGCAGCGTATCGTGCGCGAGCGCGGCGAACGTGTCGGCGAGCTGCGACTTCGCGCCGTCCATCAGCGCCCGCTCTTCCTGTATCTGTCGCGCGAGCCCGTCGGCCCGCGCCGCCTCCGCCGCGCGCCGGCTGTCGCTCTCGCGCAGCGCCACCTCCATCACCGCGCGCGTCCGCGCCGTCGCGAGCACCCAGGCGAACGCCGCCGCCACCGCACCACCCACGAGAAACGCCGCGATGCCGACGGCCACCAGATCCATGGCACCGCATACTAGCCACCTGTTCAGGTCACGGTCAAATAAATGTCGAAAGGTCCTTTCGTGTCGGCGACTTGGACCTCGGCCTGGTTCGCCCGGCCGCGCCGCATCAGATTTTCAATTCATTTTGAAAGTTCTGGTGGCGGCTGGACGGCGCGCGCGCAAAAGTTCTATACGGGTACGTTTCAATGGCGGACGGCGGCATCAGCCAGCGCAAGGCCGATCACCTGGCGATCGCCGCATCCGGGGCGGCGGCCTTCCACCGGCCCACGCTGCTCGACGATGTCCACCTGATCCACTGCGCCCTGCCCGAACGCGCGGCCGCCGACGTCGACCTGGGCACGACGCTGCTGGGCCGCGCGATCCGCGCGCCGCTGATGGTCACGGGCATGACCGGCGGAACGCCCGCGGCCGGTGACATCAACCGCGCGCTCGCCGCCGCCGCCGCCGCGCACGGCATCCCGTTCGGGCTGGGCAGCATGCGCGCGATGATCCTTCATCCCGAGCTCGCGCCGACGTACGAGGTCCGCCGCGCGGCGCCCGAGGTCTATCTGTTCGCGAACCTGGGCGCGGTCCAGGTAGCCGCGCTGCCGATCGCGACCGTGCGCGAAGCGGTGAAGCGCGTCGAGGCCGACGCGCTCTGCATCCACCTGAACGTCGCGCAGGAGATCGCGCAGCCCGGCGGCGACCGCGACTTTCGCGGCGCGCTGGACGCGATCACGCGCGCGACGGCGGAGGTCGGCGTCCCGGTGGTGGTGAAGGAAACGGGCTGCGGCATCTCGCCGGCGGTGGCGCGGCGGCTGGTGGACGCGGGCGTGCGCGCGATCGACGTGTCCGGCGGCGGCGGCACGTCGTGGACGGCGGTCGAATCGCAGCGCGCCGCGGGCGCCGACAAGGCGCGCGGCCTGGAGCTGTGGGACTGGGGCATCCCGACAGCCGCGGCGGTGGCGTGGCTGGCGGCCGACGCGGTCCCGGGCGCGGGCATCGACGTCATCGCTTCGGGCGGGATCCGCAGCGGCCTGGACGTGGCGCGCGCGCTGGCGCTGGGCGCGCGGCTGGGCGGGCTGGCGCAGCCGGCGCTGCGCGCGGTCACCGACGGAGGGCGCGAGGGCGGCGAGGCCTTCCTCGCGCAGATCATCGACGGCGTCCGCGCGGCGGCCCTGCTGTGCGGCGTGGCGAGCGCGCGCGATCTGGCGTCGGCGCCCCGCGTGATCACGGGCGAGCTCGCGCAGTGGCTCGCGCAGAGACCGCGATGAGCGATGACGGCGTCGCGCGAGGCCGCGGCCACGCGAAGGTGATCCTGGCCGGCGAGCACGCGGTCGTGTACGGGCACCCGGCGCTGGCGGCCGGACTTTCGGTCGGGATCGAGGCGACGGCGCGGCCCGGAAGCGGGCGGCTGCGCGTGCCGGCGTGGGGCCTCGATGCGACCGCGGGCGACGACAGCCCGGTCGGACGAGCGCTGGCCGCGATCGTGAAGCGGCTGGACACGCCCGCGCTGGATTTCGACGGCGACGCGCAGGTGCCCTCGCGCGCGGGCCTGGGCAGCTCGGCTGCGCTGGCTGTGGCGGTGGCGCGCGCGGCGGCGGCCGCGAGCGGGCGCGCGTCGGACGACGACGCGATCGACGCGGCCGTCGACGAAGCCGAAGCGGTTTTCCACGGCAACCCGTCGGGCATCGACGCCGCCGCGGCGAAGACGGGAGTCGCCGGGCGCTTCACGCGCGCGGGCGGATGGCGCCCGGTGCCGGTTCGTCAGGCGATCCGACTGTGCGTCGGGCTGTCGGGGCGCCCGCGCGACACGGCGGCGCAGGTGGCGGCGGTCGCGCGCCTGCGCGAGCGGCTCTCGGTCGCCGACGACATCCTGGCGACGCTGGGCAAGCTGGCCGATGACGCCGCCGGCGCGCTCGCGAAGGGCGACGTCGACGGCCTGGGGCGGACGTTCGACGCCGCGCACGGGCTGCTGTGCGCGCTGCGCGTGTCGGGGCCGGAGCTGGACATGCTGGTCCACACGGCCCGCGGCGCGGGCGCGATCGGCGCCAAGCTGACCGGCGCGGGCGGCGGCGGCGCGGTGATCGCGCTGGCGCCGGGCCACGAGCGCGACGTCCTCGCCCGCTGGAAGGCCGCCGGCTTCGACGGCTTTCTGGCGGAGATCGCGGCGACACCGGGGGCGGGTCGATGACCGCGTCGAAGGCCGTCACCGCTGTCGCCGGCACCAACATCGCGCTGGTGAAGTACTGGGGGAAGCGCGACGTGGCGCTGAATCTGCCCGCGACGGGCAGCCTGTCGCTGACGCTGGATCGGCTGGGCACGCGCACGACGGTCGTGTTCGACGACGGCGAGCGCGATCGCTTGATCCTCGACGGCGCGCCCGCCGGCGACGCCGAGACCGCGCGCGTGTCCGCGTTCCTGGATCGCGTGCGGGCGCGCGCCGAGATCGCGCGCCGCGCGCTGGTCACCACCGACAACAGCGTTCCGACCGCGGCCGGCCTGGCGTCGTCCGCGTCCGGGTTCGCGGCGCTGGCGCTGGCGGCGGCGCGCGCGGCCGGTCTGGCGCTGTCGCCCGCCGAGCTGTCGGCGCTGGCGCGCGTCGGCTCCGGCTCCGCTGCGCGCTCGATCTTCGGCGGCTTCGTCGAGATGGCGCGCGGCGAGCGCCCCGACGGCAGCGACGCGATCGCGCACGCGCTGCCCGAAGGTGACGGGTGGGACGTACGCCTGGTCGTCGCCATCACGGCCTCGGGACCGAAGGCGATGGGCTCGACCGCGGCGATGACGCACACGGCGCGTACGTCGCCGTTCCACGACGCGTGGATCGCGTCCGTCCCTGGCGATCTCGCGGCCGCGCGCGCCGCGATCGCCGCGCGCGATCTGCCGGCGCTGGGCGCGGTCGCCGAGCGCAGCGCGCTGCGCATGCACGCCGCCGCGATGGCCGCCGATCCCGCCATCATCTACTGGAACGCCGCGACGCTGGCCGCGATCGCGTGCGTGCGCGCGCTGCGCGCCGCGGGAACGCCCGCGTTCTTCACCATCGACGCCGGACCGCACGTCAAGACGCTGTGCCACGCCGCCGACGCCGACGCCGTCGCGGCCGCGCTGCGCGCCGTCCCGGGCGTCAGCGACTGTCTGATCGCCGCGCCCGGCCCCGGCGCGCGCGTCGTGGAGGCCGCGTGACGTCCGAGATGGCGACCGCCAGCGCGCCCGGGAAGCTGTTCCTGATCGGCGAGTACGGCGTGCTCCACGGGTGGCCCGCGGTCGTCGCCGCCGTCGATCGGCGGGTGACCGGCCGCTTCATCCCCGGCGGGGCGCCCGCGACGCCGCTCGTCCAGCAGGTCGTCGAGACCGTGCGCGCCTACATGATCGAGGACGGCGCCACGCTCCCCGACGGCGCGCCCGAGCTCGACAGCAGCGCGCTCACGTCGGGAGCCGGCAAGCTCGGTCTCGGATCCAGCGCCGCGGTCGCCGCCGCGGGCGTCGGCGCGATGCTGGCGACCGCCGGCTGCGATCTGGAATACAGCCGGACGCTGGCTTTCATGCTGGCCAACCGCGCCCACCGCGCGGCGCAGGGCGGGCGCGGCTCCGGCGCCGACGTCGCCGCCGCCGTCCACGGCGGCGTCATCTACTACGCCCGTCGCGGCAACGAAACCGACGTGCAACCGCTCGACCTGCCATCCGGTATGGAGGTCATCGTGTTCTCCACCGGGACGCCGAGCTCGACCGTCGACCATGTGCGCGCGCTGGAAGAATTCGCCGAGAAGGAGCCGGAGAGGTGCAAGTCGCGGCTGGGACTGATCGGCGCCGTCGCCCGCGGCTTCACCGCCGATTGCGTCGAAGGCGACGTCCCGCGCGCGATCGAAGCGGTGACGCGCGCCAACGCCCTGCTGGAGCTGCTGGGCCACCAGATCGGGCTGCCGATCGTCACCCCGGCTCTCGCCGAGGCGGCGGCGCTGGCCCAATCGCTGGGCGGCGCGGCCAAGCCTTCCGGCGCCGGCGGCGGCGACGTCGGCGTCGCGTTTATGACCGATCAGGGGGCGGCCGAGACCTTTCGTGAGCGCGCGGCCCACCTCGGACTCGAAATCCTTAGTATAAGGACCGGCGCGGACGGCTTACGCCGCGAGCCGTCAGGTCCAGAAAGGAATCATGTCCAAGAGTAGCTCTCGCATTCCGGGGTTCTACCGACTGCCCGTGGACGAGCGCCGCCGGCTGCTGCGCCTGCACGCGGACCTGTCGGAGAAGGACATGCGCACGCTGGACGGCGGCGGCATCGATACGGCGACCGCCGATCGCGTGGTCGAGAACGCGGTGGGCGTGTACGCGCTGCCCCTGGGGATCGGACTGAACTTCGTCATCAACGGCCGCGACGTCCTGGTCCCGATGGCCGTGGAAGAGCCGTCGGTGATCGCGGCGGCGTCGAACGCCGCGCGCATGGTGCGCGAGGGCGGCGGCTTCGTCGCCGAGGCGGACGATCCGGTGATGACCGCGCAGATCGAGATCGTCGGCGTCGACGATCCCGACGCCGCCCGCAAGCGCGTCGAGGCCGCCAGCGCCGAGCTGCTCGCGCTGGCGCACGCCACCCTCCCCAGCCTGACCGATCGCGGCGGTGGCGCGCGCGAGCTGGAGGTGCGCACGCTGCCCGGGCGCGTGATCGTCCACGTGCACATCGACTGCCGCGACGCGATGGGCGCCAACATGGTGAACACCGTCGCGGAGGCGCTGGGCGAGAAGGTGGCGCGGCTGGCGCGCGGGCGGTCGGGCCTGCGCATCCTGACGAACCTCTGCGATCGCCGCCGCGTGCGCGTGCAGGCGCGCGTGCCGGCGGCCGCGCTGGCGACGGAAACGTTCGACGGCGCTTCCGTGCGCGACGGCATCGTCGCCGCGTCGCGCTTCGCCGAGGACGATCCGTACCGCGCCGCCACCCACAACAAGGGAATCATGAACGGTGTCGACGCGGTCGTGATCGCGACCGGCAACGACTGGCGCGGCGTCGAGGCGGGGGCGCACGCGTTCGCCGCCGCGGACGGCCGCTACCGCCCGCTGGCCGTCTGGCGCGCGGAAAACGGCGACCTGGTCGGCCAGCTGGAGATGCCGATGGCCGTCGGCACCGTGGGCGGCACGCTGCACGCGCACGCGGGCGCGCGGCTCGCGCAGCGGTTGCTCGGCGTCACCGACGCGAAGCTGCTGGCGATGATCATCGGCAGCGCCGGCCTGGCGTCCAACCTGGCGGCGCTGCGCGCGCTGGCGACCGAGGGCATCCAGCGCGGTCACATGGCGCTGCACCGCAAATCGCAGCCGGTCGCCGTGCTGGAACCGCCGCGCCCGACGGTGGCGACGTCGGAAGGAGGCCGCACATGATTCGCCAGATCCTGCGCCAGGGACGCGACGAGCGCAGCGCCAACGCGCCCAAGCTGTCGGCCGTCGAGCGCGCGCCGATCCGCTGGCTGGATCCGCCGCCCGGTCCGTGGACGGTCGAGCGCGCCTACGCGTACTGCGAGGAGTTCGCGCGCGCCCACACCGAGAGCTACCCGGTGGCGTCGCGCTTCGTGCCGCCCGAGGTGCGCCCGCACCTGGTCGCGCTGTACGCCTTCGCGCGCAGCGCCGACGACTTCGCCGACGAGCCCGAGTACGAGGGCCGCCGCCTCGAGGCGCTGGACCGCTGGGAAGAGGCGCTGCGCCGCTGCAGCCACGGCGAGGCCGATCATCCGGTGTTCGTCGCGCTGGCCGACACCATCGAGAAGCGCGATCTGGCGATTCCGCCGCTGGAGGACATGCTGACCGCGTTCCGCATGGACCTGGACGTGAAGCGCTACGCGACCATCTCGGCGCTGCGCGGCTACACGGCGCGTTCGGCCGAGCCGGTGGGCCGCCTGCTGCTGGCGCTGTTCGGCTACCGCGATGCGGAGCTGGTGCGCTACGCCGACGAGATGTCCACGGCGCTGCAGCTCACGAACTTCTGGCAGGACGTGGCCGGCGACGCCGCGCGCGACCGCATCTACATCCCGGCCGAGGACCTGCACTTCTTCGGCGTCACCGAAGCGGACGTCAAGGCGCTGAAGCCCGACAAGGCGCTCCGCGATCTGATCCGCTTCGAGGTGGCGCGCACGCGCGCGCTGTACGAGAAGGGCCGCCCGCTGCTCGACAAGCTGCACCGCGATCTGCGCCTGGAGCTGACGCTGATCTGGCTGGTGGGCACGACCATCCTCGACAAGATCGAAGCCGCTGACTACGACGTGTTCACGCAGCGGCCGGCGATCCGCCGCCGCGATCAGGCGGTGATCATGGCGCGCGCCGCCAAGGAATGGGCGACGCACCTCGATCTGAAGGCGCTCAAGGCCCTCTGGCCGTAAAGATCAGATCCCCTCTCCCGCTTGCGGGAGAGGGTTAGGGTGAGGGTCCGACGCGCGGCTAGCGCTTGTCGCAGAGCTTGAAGCCGGGGTCGGTCGGGCGGGCGTCGCGCACGACCGGTTCCATCCAGGCGTCGCCGAGGAGATCGGACGCGACGACGTAACAGGCGCCGGGCTGCAATGACACGTGCTTCACCGAGAACTTCGCCGGGCCCTCGCTGTTCATCGCCTTCGCGGGCGGCTTGTGCGCGCCGGCGCCCGCGGCGGTCGGGTAGCTCGCGTTGACCATGAAGTCGTGCGTGCCGGGCAGCAGCTCGGCGCGGTTGATCGGCGCGGCGCCGCCGTCCAGCTTCTTGTCGTCGATCTTTGCGAGCGCGATCGCCGGCGCGTCCGCGGACGGATCGGGCGCCGACCAGATCACGACGGCGACGTTGGCCAGCGACTGATTACCGTCGTGCAAGTAGACAGTCTTGACGCCGCAGCCCGCGGCCGCGATCGCCGCGGCCAGCAGAGGCCGGAAGCGCCGTCCGGAATCGCCGAAACGATTTCCGGAGGCTCCCATTGGTTTCACGGCGCCGAGCGTAAACAATCGCTTGTTCGCAATGCAAGCCATCGCCTCCAGATTCCCGCACGCCGAAGGTCAGATCGCGGATCAGCCGCTGCCTGACGGCGGGGCCGCTCAGGGCGCCGAGAAGCCCGGGCAGACGGCCACGTCGGCGCGCCGGACCAGCAGGCGCACGCCCTTCAACGGCGCCACGGCGGACGCCGCGCCGTCGGGGAACTGGACGGCGACGAGGTCCGGATCGGCGGTCGCGGTCGTGCGCAGGTGGGTGCCGCCCCCGATGGCGCCGACGGTGCGGCGCAGCGCGCCGACCTCGGCCACCAGCGGGATCTCCTTCGCGCACGCGTAGATCTGGTCGGGGTCGATGGCCCCGCCGGCGGCCGCCGCCGGCTTGAACCCGCCCGCCCCGAACGAGGCGACGGTGGTATCGCGCGCGGGCGCCTTGCCGAGCTGCTTCTGCTTGACCCAGCCGACGACCAGCAGGTCACCGGTGGCCGGGCGGGCGATCCGGGACCAGCCCGCCTTGTCCTCGTCGAGGACGGTGACCTCGGCGGGCGCGCCCCGGCGGTTGACGACCAGCTTCGCCAGGGGCGGTCCGTTCGGCTGCGCCGCGATCGGCACGGGCGACGACGCCCGCAGGCCCGCCGTCTGATCGACGCCGCGCCCGCCGAACGCGGCGTAGCTGTCGAAGCTGGCCAGGCTGGTCAGGCGCAAATCGCCGCAGGCGCGCGACGCGCGCAGCGATCCCTTCACGTCGCGGAATTCCGTGCGGATCTCCTTGGTCAGCTCGACCTCGACCGCGACGCGATCGGCGGTGACCTCGCCCCAGCGCAGGCGGCTGTGCGGGCCCGGCACCAGCACCTCGCCGACGACGAACGGGCGGGCGGGATAGAGGGGCAGGTTCGCCGACGTCGCCAGCCCCTTCAGCTTGACGTTCCCCGCCGCCACCGAAACGCCCGCGGCCGGCGCGTCGCGCCCGATCGGCAGTGTCACCTCCAGCGATCCGAACTGGGCGACATGCGCGTAGGGAACACCGGGCGCGATCTCCAGCGTGACACCCGCGTACGACTTCGCGGCGCGCAGCGTGCAGCCGGCGGGTCCCGGAAGCTTGAGCGGTTCAGGCGGCCCGGCGGAACGCTGCGGCGCCGGGGCGCGTGGCGTCGGAACCGCTGCCTGCGGGGGAAGGGGCACCGGGCCGGCGGCACGGGCCGGCGCGCCTGTCAGGGCGCCCACCAAAACCAAGCTCGCGATGGTACGGAACATTTTCATCGGCCTTCAGTGTCACCGGGCGCGCCGAAGAGGCTCATCGGCCTTGTTTATTCCCGGCGCCGCCACCGCCGATCTCGTTCAACGCGTCGTCAGTAGGGGCGCGGATCGGGCGCGGTCGTTGCCAGTACGGTCTTCCCGTTGGACGCGATCACGTCGCGGTACCACTTGCCCGAATCCTTGATCGTCCGCTTCTGCGTCTCGTAGTTCACGTGGACGAGGCCGAAGCGATGCTTGTAGCCCTCGGCCCACTCGAAGTTGTCGAGGATCGACCAGTGGAAGTAGGCCTCGATCGGGACGCCGGCCGCGATCGCCGCCGCCAGCTCGCGCAGGTAGCGCGCCATGAAGTCGATGCGATCGGGATCGTGCACGCCGCCGTCGGCGGCGACCCAGTCGCGCACGGACAGGCCGTTCTCGGCGACGACGATCGGCAGCTTGTAGCGTTCGTGCAGCCAGGTCGGGACCAGGCGCAGGATCGACGGCGCCACCGCCCACTCGAAGCCGGTGATCGGATAGCCGACCGGCCACGGGACGACCTCGGGCTTGCCGTCCTTCCCGCGGCGCACCGGGTCGGCGCTGTAGAGGGTCGCCCCCAGGAAGTCGAGCGGCTGCTTGATCGTCTCCATGTCGCCGGCGCGGATCGCCGGCATCGACGGGCCGTACAGCTTGACGGCGTCGTCGGGGTACCGGCCCAGGACCATCGCGTCCCACCAGTAGCCGTTCTGCTTGTAGCTGTCGTCGGCGGTCGCGAAGTAGCGCGCCTTCGCGGCGGCGAGATCGGCGGCGCCGTCGGTCGCCGGGACGTAGTTGTAGCCGGCCTGCGCGGTGCCGACGCGCGCCTTCAGCTTGGACGTCGCGCGCAGCGCCTGCACGGCGCGCCCGTGCGCCAGCAGCGTGTTGTGCGCCGCGAGCAGAAACTCGGCGAAGCGCAGCTTGTCGCCGGGCGCGTGCCGCCCCTGGATCAGGCCCGCGCCCAGGAAGACCTGCGGCTCGTTCAGCGGCATCCAGTGCTTCACGCGATCGCCCAGCCGCTTCGCCATCAGCGCGGCGTAGTCGGCGAACCAGCCGCCCACGTCGCGGTTCAACCACCCGCCGCGGTGGTAGAGCGCCAGCGGCAGATCCCAGTGATACAGCGTCACCCACGGCGTGATGCCGGCGGCGAGCAGCTCGTCGATCAGGCGATCGTAGAACTCGAGCCCCTTCGCGTTGGTCGCGCCGGTCCCGTCGGGGATCACGCGCGGCCACGAGATGCTCAGGCGGTACGCCTGGATCCCGAGCGACTTCATGATCGCGACGTCTTCCTTGTAGCGGTGGTAGTGGTCGCAGGCGACGTCGCCGCTCTGATCCTTCCAGACCGCGCCCGGCTTCTTCGTGAACATGTCCCAGATCGACGGGCCCTTGCCGTCGGCGGCCGCCGCGCCCTCCACCTGGTACGACGCCGCGGCCGCGCCCCAGATGAAGCCCTTCGGGAACTCGGTGAGGCGCGCCGGAGGTTTCGCGGCGCGCGCTCGTTTCACGGCGAGAGAATACGCGGCAGCGGCCGCGGACCAGCCAAGAAACTGTCGGCGCCCGATCGTCATGCGCCGGCGACGCTACACCGACGGGCGCGAGGCGCCAACCGGCGGCGGACGGGCATCCGGGCCGGCTTCCATTCACGTGATAACCTGCCTAACTTCTGCGGAATGATTCGGGTCTTCGGCCAGCGACGCGCATGAAAAAGCCCCTGTGGATCGTGCTCGGCCTGGTCGTGCTGGTCGGAGGCGGCGTGGGCATCTGGCAGTGGCGCAAGCATGCGGCCGCCGGCGCGGCGCCCCGCTTCGAAACGGTCGCGATCGATCGGGGCCCGATCACCGCCAAGGTGACCGCGACCGGAACGCTGTCGGCGCTGGTGACGGTCCAGGTCGGCACGCAGGTGTCGGGCCGCATCAAGGAGATCCTCGTCGACTTCAACGCGCCGGTGAAGAAGGGCCAGGTCATCGCGAGGATCGAACCGGCGCTGTTCCAGGCCGCGATGGAGTCGGCGCGCGCCAACTATCTGGCGGCGCAGGGATCGATCGCCAAGCTCGAGGCGCAGGCCGAGAACGCCAAGCTGCAGTTCGACCGCGCCGAGCAGCTTTTTGAACGCAAGGCGATCGCGCAGGCGGACCTGGACACGGCGCGGGCGACGATGCGCGCCGCCAACGGCGACGTGGTCGCCGCGAAGGGAAACATGGCGCAGGCGCAGGCGGCGCTGAACCAGGCGAAGGTGAACCTGGATTACACGACCATCGTGTCGCCCACGACGGGCGTGGTGATCTCGCGCAGCGTGGACGTCGGCCAGACGGTGGCGGCGTCGCTGTCGGCGCCGACGCTGTTCCTGATCGCCGAGGACCTGACCAAGATGCAGGTCGACACCAGCGTCGCCGAGGCCGACATCGGCAAGCTGAAGGCGGAGATGGACGCGACCTTCACCGTCGACGCTTTCCCGTCGCGAACGTTCAAGGGGAAGATCCGCCAGATCCGCAACGCGCCGCAGACGCAGCAGAACGTCGTCACCTACGACGCGGTCATCGACGTCAGCAACCCGGGCCTGGAGCTGCGCCCCGGAATGACGGCGAACGTCACCTTCATCTACGACCACCGCGACAGCGCTCTGCGCGTCGCCAACGCAGCGCTGCGCTTCCAGCCGCCGCCGGAGCTGGCGCGTGCGGCCTGGGGAGGTGGCGGTGGACCCGGACAGAAGGGCGGCGGTCAGCGCGGGCCGGGCAGCGGCGAGGGCGGCGGGCGCCGAATGGGCGGCGGACGGCCAGGTGGCGGCGGCGGCGAGACGCCGGATCGGCGAATGCTGTGGGTGCTGCGCGGCCCGACGCCGACGCCCGTGCGCGTGCGCGCCGGCGTCAGCGACGGCACCAACACGGAGATCGAGACGACCGAGCTGCACGAGGGCGACCACGTCGTCACCGACGCCGAGATGCCGGGCAGCGAAAACAAGACGCCGCCCGCGGGCGGCGGCGCCTTCAGGCGGGTGTTCTGATGGGCGAAGATCGAGACGCGGCGCCCGCGCAGTCCATCGTCGAGCTGGCGGGCGTCACGAAGGTCTACAAGCTGGGCGACGTCGAGGTGCACGCCCTGCGCGGCGTGACGCTGTCGGTTCGCAAGGGCGAGTTCGTCGCGGTGATGGGCGCGTCGGGCTCGGGCAAGTCGACGCTGATGAACATCCTCGGCTGCCTCGACAAGCCGACCACGGGCGCGTTCCAGCTGGACGGCCAGGCGATCGCGCGGCTGGACTCCGACGGGCTGGCGCGCATCCGCAACCGGACGCTCGGCTTCGTGTTCCAGAGCTTCAACCTGCTGTCGCGCACCACCGCGCTGGAGAACGTCGAGCTGCCGTTGCTGTATTCGGAAGTCCCGGCCGGCGAACGCCACGCGCGCGCGCGCGAGGCGCTGGAGCGCGTCGGCCTGGGTGAGCGCATCCACCATCACCCCAACCAGATGTCGGGCGGCCAGCAGCAGCGCGTCGCGATCGCGCGCGCGCTGGTCACGCGGCCCAAGGTGATCCTGGCCGACGAGCCGACCGGCAACCTGGACTCGGAGACCAGCGTCGAGGTGATGACGCTGTTCCAGGACCTGTGGTCGGCCGGCATCACCATCCTGCTGGTCACGCACGAACCGGATATCGCGGGATTCGCGGGGCGGGTGATCAGCATGAAGGACGGCCGCGTCCAGTTCGATCGCCGGCAAGAGCCCGACGATGCACGCCAGGCGCTGGCGCGCGCCGTCGCTGAACGCGAGCGCGAGCAAGCGGCCGAAGCGCACGGACCGGTGGCGCCATGACCGGGTTGCAGACGATCCGCATCGCGGGCAAGGCGCTGATGCGCAACAAGCTGCGTTCGTTCCTGACCGCGCTGGGGATCATCATCGGCGTCGGCGCCGTGATCGCGATGGTCGCCATCGGCGACGGCGCCAAGGCGATGGTCGAGAAGTCATTCGCCGCGATGGGATCGAATCTGCTTGTCGTGATGTCGGGGAGCACCACCGCGGGTGGCGCGCACGGCGGCTTCGGGTCGATGCCGACGCTGACCTGGGACGATCTGGCGGCGATCCAGCGCGAGGTGCCGACGATCCAGTACGTGGCGCCGCAGCTGCGATCGAACGCGCAGGTGATCACCGAAGAACAGAACTGGTCCACCAGCGTCACCGGTACGACCGCGGAATACTTCCTGGTGCGAAGCTGGCCGACGTCGGCGGGCGCGACGTTCGGCCCCTCCGACATCGACGGCGCGACCAAGGTGGTGGTGCTGGGACAGACTGTGGTCGACAAGCTGTTCGGCCCCAACGCGGACGCGGTCGGCCAGATGGTGCGCATCCGCAACATCCCTTTCCAGGTGGTGGGCGTGCTCGCGCGCAAGGGCCAGTCGCCGATGGGCCAGGACTACGACGACGGCGTGTTCATCCCGTCGACGACGTTCATGACCAAGATCCAGGGCGGCCTCAAGAAGTACCTGCAGGGGACGATCATGGCCAGCGCGCGCTCCGGCGACGAGACGTCGAAGGCCCAGCGTCAGATCACGGCGCTGCTGCGCGAGCGCCACAACCTGCCCAAGGGCACCGACGACGACTTCTCGATCCGCAACCTGGCCGAGATGGCCAGCGCGCAGCAGGAAGGAACCAAGACGCTGACCACGCTGCTGGCCAGCATC
>Ga0207708_10002295_pt1 | contig 14061 bp, 14 predicted proteins | sample KBSK5101metaG_FD_184340 | JGI IMG/M metagenome (GOLD analysis project Ga0207708, IMG submission 184340) | Corn, switchgrass and miscanthus rhizosphere microbial communities from Kellogg Biological Station, Michigan, USA - KBS K5-10-1 metaG... | ecosystem: Host-associated > Plants > Roots >...
CGATTTATCAGCAGAGCACGACCGAAAGGGCGAGACCGGCTTCGCTCGTTTCCTTGTACTTACTGTTCATGTCCTTCGCCGTTTGGGCCAGCGCTTGCACGGTTGCGTCGAAGTCGACGCGGTGTCTGGATGCGATCTCGTTGCTGGCGATCGCGTAGGCGGTCCAGGCCTTGACCGCACCGAACGCGCAACGCTCGATGCACGGCACCTGCACGTATCCGGCAACCGGGTCGCACGTCATGCCGAGGTGATGCTCCAGTGCAGACTCCGCAGCATTCTCCACTACGCGCGATTCCGCGTCATAAGCAGTCGCCACCAATGCCGCAGCCATCGACGAAGCCACGCCGATTTCCGCCTGGCAACCACCTTCCGCTGCCGACAACGTTGCGTGGTGCTTGCAGAGATAACCAATCGCCGCCGCCGCCAGCATGCCGTCGCGGACCTTCTCGAGTGGGACCTTCCGATTCTCAATGAGTCCATACACCAGCGCCGGCATGACGCCGGCAGATCCGCCCGTCGGAGCCGTGATCACGAGGTGACCGCGACCATTTTCTTCGGACGCCGCCAGCGCGTAAGCCGAGAGGGCGCCGATGCCGCGATCGGCTTGATACGAATCGTCCATCGCGCGCCTGTAAACAGTCGCTGCTTTGCTGTGCAGCTTGATCGGACCAGGCAGCACATCATTTTCCGGCATCTTCAGTCCTGACCTGACCGTCGCGGTCATCGCGTTGATGATCTTGTCGACGAAGGCGTAAACCTCTTCCTCGGTCCTGCCCATGATCGACATCTCGTTGGCAAGCATCACCTTCGCGATCGAGAGCTTGTTGTTATCGGCGTGCGCCCGCAGCTCTTTCATCGTAGCGAATGGATACTTCGGAGCGTTCTTCTTCGGCGGTGTATAACCTTTCCACTCGATGAAGCCGCCGCCAACCGAGTAATACTCCTGCTCGAGCAACACCTCGTCTCCAGCCATGAGCTTTGCGGTCATCGTGTTCGGGTGCTTGAAGTCGCCCTTGGTTGCGTCGTAGATAATGTCCTTGAGACTCACCGTCACTGACTTATCACCGAGCTTCACTGGGAACGTCTGGTCAGGCTTGTCGCGCAAGCTGTCCAGAAATGCGGGGTCGACTGTGGCCGGCTCTTTTCCCACCAGTCCAGCCAGTGCGGCGCGTTCCGTTCCGTGTCCTTTGCCCGTCGCGCTGAGGCTGCCATACAGATGAACCTTGAGCGCGGTTGCTTTGGCGAGTTTGTCCGCGGGCAGTTTCGTTGCGCGTTGATAAAAGTCGTACGTGATGCGCATCGGACCGATCGTGTGCGAGCTTGATGGCCCCGGCCCCACCTTGTAGAACTCGTCGACCGTAGTCAGGACCGGACCTTTACTCTTCTTGACGACGTTCAGATCCTGCGCAAGCGGAGGATCGGCAGTCGACCTCTGGGTTCTCTCCTGTGCGGATACCACGCGGCCGGTCATCACGGCTGTCGCGCCGACCACAGCGCTGCGCATCAGGAACGTCCGGCGATCCACACCGGTTGGAACCTCTTGCGAGAGGAGGTCGGTGGTATCGGCTAGTAAGTCTTCATTTTCATTATTGGACATGGCGGACCTCACCGTTTACTGGAATTTGCTTTCCAGTATCGATGGGGTTGAAAAAATAAATACTGTCAGAATTACTAGGAAGGAAGCTTCATTGCGCGCCGATCTCTAGCGCGACGATGTTCTTCCGGTCGCGCGTGTAGAGCCGCGTCCCTGATAAGGAAGGAACAGTCCATGATTGGTTGCTGAGTAGTTCGACTTTAGACGTCACCGTCAAACCTTCAGCCGTCGCAGTCGCAAGTATCAAATGACCATCTTCGTCGAGGATGATGAAACGACCGTCCGCAAACAGGAATGTGGCTCTCGGAAAACTCCGATGACGCCACACAACATTTCCAGTCTTGACGTTGATCGCGGTGAATGGCGCCGGTCCGAAGTCGCCGCTCGATCCGTAGATCAGATCGCCTACGCGAATCGCATTCGTGAAGTGAACTCGCATCAAGCGATTGGCCCACACCTCTTCGACAGTCGTTTTGTCTCCAGCGCGAGTAAGCTTCACGACGCGGCTGCCGCCGTTATACCCGCTCGACATGAAGAGTAAGTTGTCAGGTCCCCAAATAGGGGTGCTGGTGTTCAGCCCGTAGTCGACCGGATGCGGATGACTCCATAACAAATTCCCGTTATTGGGATCGACGCCGACAATATCGCTGTACATGAAAGCGACAAGTTGCTCCTGGCCGTCGACGTTGATGATGATCGGAGACGAGGTGGAATTCTTGAAGTCATGCTTCTTCCAGATCACCGTACCGTCTTTCTGATTGAAAGCAATGAGCGAGCTGGACGGTCCACCGACCATCATCACGACTTTGTCTTTGTAAGCGAGCGGGCTGCACGAGTAACCATTCACACGCAACGTGCCGTTGAACTCGCTGAGTAGATCGTGAGACCACAAACGCTTGCCCGTCTTCTTGTCGAGACAGTGCAGCTTGCCAGTGGCGCCGGAAGTAATGACGAGGTTTCCGACAACTAGAGGAGTTGCGTGAGGACCCGGCCCGTTCGACATGTCGTAGCCTTCTGAAAAAGGCGCGGCGTAACTGTATTCCCAGAGAGTCTTGCCGGTGGCAGCGTCGAGCGCAATGGTGATTTCGTTGTCGCCTTTCCGGTACATCGTGAAGAGCATGCCGCGCTCCACGGCGATAGCGGAGTAACCTTCGCCCAGCTCTCTTTGCCACAGCCGCCGCGGCCCGGTGGCGGGCCAGCTTGGCGCGAGGCCCTTTGTCTCGGAGATAAAGTTGCGGTGTGGACCACCCCACTGCGACCAGTCTTGCGCCTGAGCTGCTGTTTGCGACATCAACAAGAGCAGCGCAAACAGCACGATTACTTTTACAGTTTGTGCTTTGGAGTGGAGCATCGCCTTCACCTTTGATCGAGTACTGAACTATAAATAGAACAAGTCAGGAAGAGGGGCTTGCCCCCGCTGTTATGGGAAGAGCGGGGGCAAGCCACCCTTCCTGACTTGTTCTATTCTTCGGCGTTCTATTCTTTTACGGTTTCTTGAACGCGGACGGATCGATTTGAGCGTTGACTGTTATGGCTTCGCTCGTTGCCGATAGAGCAGGGAAGGGCTCGCCGTCGAACGTGGCTGTCATCTTGAATGGCAACGACAATCCCTCGACAGTTCGGTAGTCGGAATAGTTGATGATGATCTGGCCCACCACGCCACCCGGCCCGCGTCCTGTGTACTTCTGGCTAACCACGCGACCTGTTCCGGGATCGATGCCTAACGTTGTCGTGAACCCTGGCAGCTCAACATCAACCGACGACGCTTCGGTTGAGAGCGACGCCTTGAAATCAGGTCTAGTGCGCGCTCGAAGCAGAACGATTAGATCATGGTTTAGCTCTTTGTAGATTGCGGTGCGGCCGGCTTCCGACATCGGCCTGGCGGCGTTGTTTACCACAGTGAATGAATCGGAAGGCGTGATGATCGATGTCAGTGTAAAGTTTGGCCTAACTGTTTCCTGGCGGAGTGTGTCAGGGAACGACAGCACCAAACTATTCTTGATTTTATCTTCTCGCAGATTCGTCCGTTGATAACTGCGTAGCTGATCCAGTTTCGATCCGGGGCCCAAAGCTTCAGCGGCTTTTGCAATGAGCTCTTGTCCTCGTTTGACCATCTCCGCGCTGGGCGACTTGGGCGCGACCGGAACTTCCAGATATTTCTCGGGCGTGGCTTTGAAACGCGTCTGGCATTCCTCGGATCCAAAGATGTAAATGCGCCCGTTGTGAACAGCATATAGATCCGGATCTCCGCCCGTGGGTGCGCCCATCCGCGCGCAGTGGCCGTCCAACTGGATCTCGTACTTCGACGGATCTTTTTCAAACGTCGCCTTGTTCTCTTCGTTCGCGAAGAGGTACTGGAAACGGCCTCGCGTGACTTTGTGCTTCATATCTCCCTGGACTTCTTTGCCCTGCGAGAGCATTACCGGATCGAGACCTTCGAGCGGGATTAGTGTTTCCGAAGCTGGGCTTTGCGCGGCGGCGATGCTGATGAAGATGACTAAGATTAAAAGTGAACAGAAGGATTTAAACATGAGTATCTCCTAATTCGTTTGCCTCGGACGAAACGGCGCGAACTTACCAGAAGAGTCTCAAAACAGGCGCGGTTTAGTTGTGTGCGGTAGCCGAACTGTGATGAATGGGAGGAAACTTATGACCAGCCGCGGGCCGGTTTTGCTTCAATTTGCGCAGGCGACCTTGTTGATACGCCAGCCGGAAGCGGTTTTGATCAGCGTCAAATCGATCTTGATCTTGTCAGTCTCGCCGGAGGGTAGGGTCACTCTTTCAGTGGCGCTGCTGTTTTTGAGCTGCGGCGTGCTGACGCTGAAGTTCTTCTCCCAGCCATTGTCCCAATCCTGTGCGCAGATGAATATGTCTGCGTCCATGCGGCGGATCAACCTTGGCGCGTTTGCGTAAAGCTGCGGCGTCAGATACTTCAGCATCGTCGTCTTCTGCTTGAGCGGATTGCTGTTTTCGAGGGTGAGTTGATGCAAGTACCAGGAATAAAAACCGCGCGCGATATCGTCTGGTCCCGGAGACTGCTGCGCTCGCGCCGGCATTGATACAAACATCGCAGCGACGATTATCAGTAGAAATGATTTTTGCATCCCGGGATTATAGATCCATCCACAGATTACGCAGAGAAAAATATCTGTGTAATCTGTGGATGGCTTTATCCTAAAAAACAATCTGCCCGGTAGCTACGGCGTCGTACTCTCCATTCGCAACATCGACGGACCAGATAGTAGTGCCTGTTGCGTGCTCAAAGCGGCCCGTTCCACCCGTCCATTCGTAGATCAGATCGGCATGGCCCACGTTAGCGTTGAAAGTGCCGGTAATCGTTGTGGTGAGCAATTCACCAGTGGCGGCAGTCAGCGTAGCTTCTCCCTTGAAATCGAATACGCCAGGCGTAGACGTCGCCGTAAGAGTAGCAGTACGTTGCACCTGAATCGCACCAAGATGCGTGGCCGTCCCTCCCCCGCTTGCAACGACGTCCAACAGCGTGCCACTCGCATCGCGGGGCGTTGCTGATATCCAACCGTGTTCCACGAGGTGGAAAGGCCTTGGATCCGCAAGGGCCGTCAGCGAAACAACTCCGATTAGTGCGAGGCCCAGCAGGTTCTTAAATAAAAAGTGCTTCATCAAAATGTCCTTTTCTCGTTTGGTATAGTTACAAGGACAACGATAGTGGAGCCGCCATTTGCAGTCATAATCTTGCAGTAAAGCTGAGGTAACGTTTTCGTAACTCTGCGTAGTCTCCTCTGCGCCTCTGCGGTTTACGTGCTTCTTTTACCGCAGAGGCGCAGAGGACGCAGAGACTACGCAGAGTTTCTCTTGACAGTCTAGGGAGCTTACCGTTAGTCTCTGCCCCTGACAATCTAGGGGAGAGAGTGTATGGCGCGTGAGCGGACGGACTTGATGCAGGGGACGCTGGAGTTGTTGATATTGAATACTCTGGCGCGTGGGGAGATGCACGGCTACGGTATCGTTCAGCGTATACACGAGGCTGCCGAGGATTTGCTCAAAGTCGAGGATGGCTCGCTCTATCCGGCGCTTTACCGTATGGAGGAACGCGGCTGGATCAAGTCGGAGTGGGGAGTGTCGGAAAATAATCGACGAGCCAAGTTTTATAAACTCACCAAAACGGGACAAAGACAGCTCGAAGCTCAACGCGCCAACTGGAACCGCATCTCCAAAGCAGTTAGCAGGATTCTCCAGGCTACATAACCATGAAAACCAGGAAAACTTCACTCGACGTCGAAGAGGAATTGCAGTTTCACATCGAGATGCTCGAGCGTAAATATACCCAACAGGGAATGTCCGCCGCAGAAGCGACGGCGGCTGCCTCGAGACGCTTTGGAAAACTCGAGACAGTCAAAAGACAGTGCGTGACCATAAGAAAACGCAGCAGTCCTCTTCAACGTTTCCTCAAGATATCCTTAGTCCTTATTGCTCTCGCCGGTCTCGCAATACATATGCTCAGCTCGAATTACAAGGTTGAGCGCATTGGAAGCGTGTTAATCATGATCGCCATCGCGGGCCGCTTGTTGCTTTACGTGCGCGGCTTGACCCTTCCCACCAGAAACTCAGAGAAGCCTGAATGCTCGTAATCAAAGAGTTGACCAAGACCTACTCCAGCGGTGTTCAAGCGCTGCGAGGAGTTAGCCTCGATCTACCTGCCGGTGTCTTCGGCTTACTTGGACCAAACGGATCCGGTAAGACAACGTTGATGAAGATCGTTGCGACGCTGTTGGAGCCTGACTCCGGCACAGTCGAGATGAACGGCGCTGACTTGATGACTCGCAAGGACCATACGCGTCGCATGCTGGGTTACCTGCCGCAGGACTTTGGTCTTTACCCAACACTCACAGCCTGGCAGATGCTTGATTACCTCGCGAAGCTCAAGGGCGTCACAAACAAGAAAGAGCGACACACTTTGATCGATGTGCTGCTTGACCGAGTCAATCTTTCGGCCGAGCGCACACAGCGGCTGGGCGGATTTTCAGGAGGGATGCGACAGCGTTTAGGCATCGCCCAGGCGCTCATCGGCGAGCCGCAGCTAATCATCGTCGATGAGCCGACGGCAGGACTCGATCCGGAAGAACGTCTTAGATTTCATAATTTGATCTCGGAAAGCGCGAGTGAAAACACAGTAGTGATCCTGTCGACGCACATTGTGTCTGACGTCGCCAACCTTTGCAGTCACATGGCGATCATTCGGAAGGGAAAAATTATTTCCACGTGCACGCCGCGGCAGGCAGTCGAGCAACTGAAAGGATCAGTTTGGGAAGGGGCTGTCTCGCGCGATCGACTTGCGACTTTCAAGTCTGAATTCAACGTGATCTCTTCGCGGACGTTTGATGGCGAGGCGCGCGTGCGAGTGATCTCGAAAGGCTACCGTCCGAGCGAAGAGTTCACTGAAGCGACGCCGGTTCTGGAAGACTACTATTTCGATTTAGTAAATCGACAGGACCAATGAAAAACCCCTTCCACACTCCTTTCGCCGCGGTCTTCAGTAACGAAGTATTGCTCAACGCAAAGCGCGTTGCTCCGTACGTGCTGATGGTGCTCTTCGCCGCGAATGCGGTGTTGTGGTGGGGTTGGGGTCCGGCCGTAGCGAACGGCTGGGCCACCAACAGCGATTTCTACATTCAAAGAAACCACGGAGGCTTCTCATTCATCATGGGTCTTCCGATATTCACCGCGATCTTGATGGGCGACGTCGTCGTCAGGGATTTCCGTCTCGGTGTAGATCCGCTGATCTCTTCGACACCGGTTAGCCGAGCTTCATATCTGCTCGGAAAGTTCCTGGGCAGCTTCTTTGTACTGGTCTGTTGTTATTCAGTTTTTACGATTACGTTGTTTCTACTGCAATGGGCGCCATTCTCGGGAATGGTGGTCCTGCCTGTGCGGGTGGTTCCTTACTTCAAACACTTCTTTATCATAGTTGTCATCTCTCATCTGATTCTGGCGGCCATTTACTTCGCCGCCGGAACACTTAGTCGCAACGCCAAGGTAGTTTACGGGCTCGCGGCATGTTATTACCCGGTTTACATCACGCTGCTGCTGTTGGTGCTGATGAAGCTACCAAGGATATTCAGGATACTTTTCGACCCTATGGGCGCCGGCAAAGCTGGGCCCGTGATTACGGTTAACCCCTGGAATCAGAGCGCAGATGTGCTCAATAAATACGTGGTCAGCTACAGTCTCGAGCAGTATGCCAACCGTGCGTCGATGATTATTCTCAGCAGTCTGCTCTTATTGATTGTTTACTCCCGGTTTCGAATAGATCCGATGGAGCGGAAATCGGAGCCCTTCACGAAGCTGACGCTTTCAGAGGCGCCTGAAAGGATTGCTTACAGTGCTCCGTCGTATGGATCATTCGACTTACCAATCGAAGCAGCGCCGCCCCGCGATCGAATAACACTCCCTAAAGTCACTTCAACAAAAGGACAAGCGACGACTCGCTTTCAAATAATCAGCGCGATGGGCGTCGAGTTTCGACTGCTTCGCGCGGAACGAGGTCTCATTGTTCTTGTGTCGCTGGTGATGTTGCTTTCGTTTTTATCAGTTCCTTTTTCACCAATTGCGACTGTAGTCTCCTATTCCGTAACCTCGGCGACGAACACCGCGAACATGCTGTTACTGCTATTGGGTTGTGTGATCGTTTTCTACACGGGCGAAATAATGCACCGCGATCGAGAATTGAAAATTGAACCGGTTGTGTGGTCCACGCCCGCGCCGAACAGTGTCCTGCTGCTCTCAAAGTGGCTCGCTATGACGTTATTGTCGCTTGGGCTTGCGTGTGTGGGTGGTCTATCTACAATCGTGACTCAAGTAATTAGAGGGTATACGCCCGTTGATGTCTCAGCGTACTTGATCATCAACGGCGTGGTGGTTGTGCCCGCTGTAGTTTTTCTGACCTCATTCGTTGCTGTGTTGAATGTGTTACTGCGGAACAAGTACCTGGTGTACGTGGTCACCGTTGGCGCAGGCGCAGGTCTCATTTATTTATACAACATGGGTTATAAGCACTGGAGCTACAACCCGCTGCTGTATCAGCTCTGGAAATACCACGATCTCACCGACCCGACGATGCTCGCCTACAGGCTCTATTGTTTTGCACTCGCCGTCGCGTGTCTTACGCTGGCCCACCTCTTCTTTGAACGCAGATCTTTTAGCCACAAAAGGGCACAAACACAAAAATAAGTACTGACTTGTCAGTCGTAGAAGCTTCACGCAACTCGCATTCAGAAAACCGTTTTGTGTTTTTGTGGCTTGTGGCTAATCTTTGGAGAAGTCATAAAACACGCGGAATAAATTACCGTCCAGGTCGGACACTGCGAACTCGTGCAGCTTCCACGGCTTCGACTCGGGAGCAGAGATGATTCTGGCTTCGTTCGCGTTCCAGATCTCGTATAGCTCGTCTACCTCTTCTTTGCTGTTGAGATTGAGCCAGATTGTCACTGGCGCAGCCTTGCTGTGATGCTGGCGGAAATCGCGATCGGTAAGGAACATGCGGCAGTCGCCTTTTGAGATTCCAGCGATACCACCGTCAGCGCCGCCCCAATCGATGTTGAAGCCTAGTTTGCTCTCATAGTAATCCAGCGCCGCGTTCATATCGGTCACCGGTATCTCAGGTACTGCTGCGGGAAATTTCATTGCGCGTAATACCCCGGACGCGTGCGTGCTACAAGCTCTGTGCGGTTGACGATCGAAACCACGACCTGGCGCCACGTACTGTCGCGCGTCGCATTCGTCGGTTTATATCCCAAACTGTAGACTTTGCCAAGATCGTTGATTACTTGCTCGTACACACCATTAAGGTCCGATATTTTCCCTGCGCGATAATACGAACCACCACTCTCCTGCGCGAGCAGGTTAAGCGCCCGACGCGCATTTTCGTACGAATCCCCGAAGGCTCCATAGCCCCAATCCTTCTCTGTATCGAGATAAATCGGCACGATAAGCGCATCTGTCTGCCGCACCTGCTCGAGCAGATCGGCGAAGCTTATCTTCGAACCAGAGACTCGACCAATACGCGCCAGAAGACCATCTACGCCGTCAGACATCAGCACCACTGCGCGGCGACGTTCCAGCGTCTTTGGTCCAAGCACGTCGTCGAGAGCGAATTTCACTGCATCCCAGACGTGCGATTCGCCTCCGCCTTCCATGTTCAAGACACTGGCTGCCAGTTGAGCGCGGTCTAACGTGAGAGGCGAGATCAGGTTTGTGGCGCCGGAGAAGGTCACGATCGCGAGCCTGTCTTTCGGACGCGCTGCCTCGATAAATCGCAGCGTCGATTTCTTAATCAGGCCACGTTTTTCCTGGGTAGACCCTGACAGGTCAATGACTAACACGAGATCGAATGGGACGTCAGTCGAAGCAAAGTAGGTCAGGGTTTGCTCTTGCCCGTTTTCCTGTACGCGGAAATCTTCCTTTGCCAGCGAACCAACAAACATCCTCAATTTGCTGCTGAAAACGCTGACGTTGAGACTGACGAGGTTCGTCTCCGTTTTGATAACGTCGTTCGGATCGACGTCACTTTCACCGAGTTGAGTCTCACCAATGGCTTTTGTCAGCGAATCGGTTAACTGTTTTGACAACTGACTGCTGGGTGGCTGTCGTGCTTTGATGACTGGCTTGCGATAAGCCCCCTCGAGAGAGTTCATGTACTGGTCGATGGACGGCAAACCATACTCTGCACGTCTTGCATTCAGCCGTCCCTCGTCTTCAATCGGATAAAGAACCAGAAAGCCGCCCATGCTGACGGCTTGCGTGCCGAAGAGTTGCTTCATTCCAGCGCTCACGCGAAGGCGATCGTACAAACCGGCAAATTCACGCTTCTGAAGTGGATCCTTTTTGATGGCGGCGACGATTACGGGTAGTAAGTCACGTTGGAGCTCGTAGGCGCCGGCGTTTTTGAGAATATGAAACGTAGCAAAGACACCGTCCTGATCGACCACCGCGCTCGTGGGCCAACCATGCGTCTTTATCAACTGGCAGAGTTTGGCAATGTTCTCGTCGTAAGTCTTGTGGAGCTTCTCCTGGTCTGATTGTTTTGTCTGATCCTTGTCGACCACATGTAGCAGCAACTCGCGCTGCTTGCTGGCCATCTTGATCAGTTCTTCTCTGAGTTTCTTGTTTGGCGCAGCTGGTGAAGCATCAACTCGAGCGAGCATTTGCTTCACTTCATCGTCTGTGAGGCACGACTGCGCTCTGACAGCGAACGAACAACAGGCAAGCAACAGCAATGTGACTAAGACAAACTTCATCTGAGTTGATTACGAAATCACGCGGCTATTTTGCCACGTCCTTTGAATAAGCGTCATACGCTGCGCGCGCCAGCTCGGCGATCAGCTTCTCCTGGGCTGCGTCAGGCAGTTTCGATCCACTCACCAGAACTGCGATTGCAAGATGACCTCGACCGGGAGGAAGCGTGATGATGCCGACGTCGTTCGTCACTTTTGCGACTTTGGTAACCGCGTCCGGCTCGCCGGAGCCGGTCTTGTCGGCGACGATTGTGCCACGCGGCAAATCCCCTCGCAGTCGATGCAAGCCGGTAGTTGCGCGTTGCATGAATCCCCTTAGCAGGTTCACCTCGTCAGGCTGGAGGATCTTTCCCTGGTGGAGTTGCACAAGGAGTTGCGCAAGATCATCCGCGGATCCGGTGTTTGGGTTTTGACGGGTCTTCGCGAATTCACCGCTCGATATATGAATGTCGAGATTTTGAAAACCGAGCGAGCGCAGTTGCTCAGTGACTTTAAGTGGACCACCGACGAGTTGGACCAGTTTGTCGCTCGAGGTGTTGTCGCTGCGTGAGATTGAAAATTCAAGAAGCTGTCCGATCGTGTAGTCAGTGGGCTTTTGCCAGAGCGCGGCATTTGCGGTCGTGCCTTGCACAACGTCTGCTGGTGTTCCATGAATCTTCTGGTCCAGCCGCAGACGTTTCTCTTCGACGTCCTTCAGGACAGTAATCGCGAGGGGAAGTTTGTAAACGCTATAAAGAGGCAATCGAGAGTCGCCATTGATGGAGACCGTCTTTCCGCTTTCGATATGAACCACGGAGAGACCAACTGTTCCCTGTGCGCCGTCGGAGATGGTCTTTAGACGACGCTCGAGTTCGTGATCGACGTTTTGTGCCGCAGGTACAGGGGAAGGGGATTGTTTTACTTCAGCGGTGCTTGCGGTTTTTGTGCACGCTGAAGCCAACACATAGAAGAGCAGCAGAATACAGATCGAATGAAAACGCATGAGCAAATCCTCCGGTTCAAACTCTACATTGAAAACGCCCATCCTGCCCTGAGTCAAACGAAAAAATTTGCGCTGCGGTAATACGGTGAAGAGTTCAGCAACTTCTCCCTACGGTAGCAATTTTATGACCTCATAGCGAAAGGGAGAGGAATGAGAAATCAAAGTCTGTTTGCAAAGTTAACGGCGCTGGCGATGGCGCTCACTGTTTTGGTTATTACGAACGCCACGCGCGTTGAAGCGGCCCCGACGCCGAACCTGACCTCGCAACAGGTCGAGGCGGTGATTGAGGACGCATTTGCAGGCTTAGTTGCGTTTGATGTCCCGCGAGTCATGAACAATTTCGCCGCTGACGCCGTGCTTGAAGATCCGGTCGGAACTCCGGCGATGCAGGGAACACAAGCGATCACCACTTATCTGGAATCGTTCCCGACGCTCTTCAATCAAATGAAACTCTACTCACTGGACATCAAGGTGCGCGGTAATGAAGCCGCCGTCAAATGGCGGATACGTTTCGTGACCAAGACCGGAAATGTTTTCTTCCTGGAAGGTGTCGGCTTCTTTAGGTTGAACCAGCAGGGGAAGATCGAATTGGAGAGAGAGTTTTTTGATCTCGATTATTTCATCGCCGAATTGCAGAAGTGAGCCACAGATTTACTCGGATTAAGGACGGATTGATTTATCAGGTCAACCCGTTCTTGATCCGTATTATCTGTGGCTCACTTTCTGCTACAATCCCGCCCGTGCCTATGATTGCCTAATAAATCTCCAACCCTCAATTCACCACCACATGCGTAAATCGCTGGTTGCGGACTGATCTGCAGCCGCATCTTTCGTTGGAGAAATCATCATGAACGTTGCTGATCTGACCACCTTTGGTTGGAGTGACTTCTTTGAGGTTAATTTTAAATCATATGCAGACATGGGCTTCACGTGTGGCCGCGTCACACTCGAACACAGGAACCTCTTCCGCGTCTACACTCAAAACGGAGAGGTGAACGCAGAAATTTCGGGCAAGCTGCGGCACGAAGCGACGAGTCGAAGGGACTTGCCTGCGGTTGGAGACTGGGTGGTGATTCGCGCTCAGCCGGAAGGCGGCAGAGTAATGATCCATGCAGTCCTGCCGCGTAGGACCAGTTTTGCGCGCAAGATTGCAGGCTCGCGCACTGAAGAGCAGATTGTCGGCGCAAACGTCGATACGGTATTCCTGCTTACATCGCTGAACCAGGATTTTAGCCTGCGCCGGATCGAAAGGTATCTTATTATTGCGTGGGAAAGCGGTACCAAGCCGGTCATTATTCTAAGCAAGTCGGATCTATGCGACCGGGTGGCTGACTCAATCAACGAGATTCAGTCTGTTGCGCATGGTGTGCCCCTTCACGCGCTCAGTGTTGTTACGGGAAGCGGACTTCAGGATATCGAGCAGTATTTCAAGCGCGGGCAGACGGTCGCGCTCCTTGGTTCATCAGGTGTTGGCAAGTCGACGCTGATAAATCATCTGGCCGGCGTCGATCGTTTGAGAGTCCAGACGGTGCGTGAGCACGACGATCGTGGAAGACATACGACAACTCATCGCGAGCTGGTTTTATTGCCTGCGGGAGGACTCGTGCTCGACACACCGGGCATGCGTGAATTGCAGTTGTGGGATGGCGACGAAAGCTTGCAGCTTGTCTTCGACGATATCGAGGCGCTTGCCGAGCGTTGCTATTTCGGTGACTGCCAACATCAGGACGAGCCACGGTGTGTGGTCCGTGAGGCTTTAGCTGCAGGAACGATCGACGCTGGGCGATATCAGAGCTACGAGAAGTTACAGAAAGAGTTGAAATACCAGGCTCGCAGAAGAGATAAACTATCGGAGATCGTGGAGAAGAAAAAGTGGAAGAAGCTTTCGCGCCTCGCAACTGAGCGCGCGCGGCTAAAGCGTGGTTAGAAGGCTAAACTTACTGATTCTCTGTGCAACCTCTGTGTTCTCTGTGTCTCTGTGGTGAGTTATTGCTGTGATTTAGTTCAACCACAGAGACACAGAGAACACAGAGGTTGCACAGAGAGAAACTAATGCAAACAGTTCCAGCTCAGGAAGTGGAGATCTCTGCGCCGGTGGTTTCCGGCGGCGTGCAGGCAAGTGCGTTGCGACGGCTGTGCGTAGCTTTGTTCGAGCCGGTCGATATCTCGTTCCTTGTTTTCTTCCGCATCGTCTTCGGCGGCATCATGCTGTGGGA
>Ga0207708_10002297_pt1 | contig 14057 bp, 11 predicted proteins | sample KBSK5101metaG_FD_184340 | JGI IMG/M metagenome (GOLD analysis project Ga0207708, IMG submission 184340) | Corn, switchgrass and miscanthus rhizosphere microbial communities from Kellogg Biological Station, Michigan, USA - KBS K5-10-1 metaG... | ecosystem: Host-associated > Plants > Roots >...
CGATCGACGTCTCGGTGGTCGTGCTGAGCGCGCCGACGCGCGTGCCGTCCGTCTTGAACATGGCGCCGTCGCGGACGAAGCCGTGATAGAGGCTGTTGTCGAAGTTGCGCGGATGATCCTCGGTGGCGATGAAATGAATCGTCCCCTTGCCGTCGTCTGCGTACTTCAAGTACGGGCTGTAGCCGCCCTTGCCGTAGAGCCACCTGCCGCCGTACTTCCAGGTCTGCCCGTCGTCGTCCGAGTACATGTAGTTCGGATCGTGGTGGAACGCCCGGATGAAGTTGTAGAGCCGTCCGTTCGGCATCCGGAACAAGTTCGCGTAGGTCGCGTTGTTGCCTGCCACCGCCGCGTTCTCGCCCGGCGTCTCGACCACCGCGGCAGGGCCCCACGCGAGCGGATCGTGCGGCTCGGAGAGGCGGTAGTACATCCGCCGCTCCTTCGCGTGCTTGCTGTAGACGGCCAGGTAGCGGCCGTCGGGGCGGACGAAGAACGCCGGCGCGTCGTGATCGTCCTGCTCGAGGTGTGGATGGAGCACGGTCGTCCTGACCGTGCCGTTCTGCAGATCGTAGACGGCGATCTCGACGTTGCCCCAGCGCGGATCGCTCGAGTTCGCCTGGTTGCTGCCGACGGCCCGCACCGAGCCGATGACGAGCTTGCCGTCGTTGACGATGACGCGGGGATCCATGAACCACGACCACGCGCCGTTGTCGTTCAACTGCACCAGCGTCGCCGCGACGTAGTTGTGCGGATACCCTTCGACCGTGACGGTGACGAGCTCAGGGCGGGCGAGGAGCATTGCGGCGACGAGGCACGTGATCGTTGACTTCATGGCAGCGCACCGAAGATGAAAACGGTCTTCGACCGATAGGTCGCACCGGGACGAAGGATCGTGGAGGGGAAGTGGGCGTGGTTCGGCGAATCGGGGTAGTGCTGCGTCTCCAGGCAGAAGCCGCTGCGTGCTGCGTAGGTGTGGCCTGCCTTGCCGGCCTGCCCGCTCAGATGGTTGCCGGAATAGAACTGGACGCCCGGCTCGGTGGTGACAATCTCGAGCGTGCGCCCGCTCGCAGGCTCGACGACATGCGCGGCGCGGCGGAGGCCCGGCGCGCCCTGCACCACGAACGAGTGGTCGTAGCCGGTGCCGCGCTTCAACTGCTCATGCGCGTCGTTGATGCGCGCGCCGATCGGCGTCGGCCGGCGGAAATCGAACGGCGTGCCGGCCACACCGGCCAGCTCGCCGGTCGGGATCATCGTCTCGTCGACCGGCAGGAACTGATCGGCGTCGAGCGCGAGCACGTGGCCGAGGATGTCGCCGCGTCCTTCGCCCGCGAGGTTGAAGTAGGTGTGCTGCGTGAGGTTCACCGGCGTCGGCGCGTCGGTCGTCGCCTCGTACTCGACGCTCAGCTCGTTCCGCTCGTTCACCTCGTAGGTGACCCGCGCATTCAACGTGCCCGGGTAGGCCTCTTCGCCGTCGCGGCTGGTGTAGCTGAAAACGACGCGGGTGCCGCCCTCGGGCCGGTCGGCCTGCGCCCGCCACACGACCTTGTCGAATCCTTTGACGCCGCCGTGCAGGTGGTTGGGGCCGTTGTTCGTGGCCAGCTGGTAGGTACGGCCGTCGAGCGAGAAGCGCCCGTTCGCGATCCGGTTGCCGTAGCGGCCGACGACGGCGCCGAAGTACCGCGAGCGTTCGAGGTAGCCCTGCAGGTCGTCGAAGCCCAGCACGACGTCGGCGAGGTCGCCGCGCCGATCGGGGACGCGGATCGACACGATGATCGCGCCGTAGGGGATGGCGCGGACCTCGAGACCGCGCGCGTTGAGCGTGAAGAGGCCGATGTCGGTGCCGTCGGCCAGGCGGCCGAACGACGGCATCACAGCTTCACGAGATCGGCGATCTTGACGATCTTCCGCTGGTCGATGCTGTTGCGGATCGCGATCCCCGTGAGGCACGACATCGCGCCGGCGCGCGAGTCGGGCAGCTTCATGTAGTCGGGCGCCGAGGCCTTGCGGAAGATCTGGTCGCGCATGCGATCGTCGCCGCCGCCGTGTCCGCCGACCGGCTTCGGCACCGGCACGAAGGTCCGCTTGCCGAAGCTCTTGGTGATGTAAATCTCGTGCTCGTGCTCGGCCGGCCACGGCTGCCGTTCGAACGACTGGACGTCGAGCCGTCCCTTCTCGCCGTTGAAGGCGACGCGGTAGCCCTCGTACGGCGTGAACGCGTTGAGCGCATAGCTCATCGTCGCGCCGTTCGAGTACTTCACGACCGCCGACATCGTGTCGAAGATGTTGATGTCTTCGCGGAAGACGCAGCCGTCGCGGTAATAGCCGTCGACGTCCTCGCACTTCGCGTAGAGGTCCATCCGCTTCTTGTCCCTGGTCATGTCGTAGTAGAAGCGGCACTCCGCCTTGTGCGGGCAGGTGCGGCAGTTGGTGCCGCGGAACGTGCCGTTCCTGCCGTAGATCTGCAGCCCGCCCGAGCCGGAGACCTCCACCGGATCCGCCCCGAGCCACCAGTTCATCAGGTCGAAGTGATGGCTCGCCTTGTGGACCAGCAGCGATCCGCTGTTCTCGCGCAGCCGGTGCCAGCGGCGGAAGTAGTCGGCGCCATGGATGACGTCGAGATACCAGCTGAAGTCGACCGAGACGATCCGGCCGATCTCGCCCGACATCAGGATTTCTTTCATCTTCTGGTGCGCGGGCGCGTAGCGGTAGTTGAAGGTGACGACGATCTTGCGGTTGTTGCGCTTCTCGGCGTCGAGGACCGCCTGGCACTTCGTCTCGTCGGTGGTCATCGGCTTCTCGGTCATCACGTCGATGCCCCGGTCGAGGCCCTTGATGATGTACTCGTGGTGGAAGCCGTCGACGGTCGTCACCATCAGCAGGTCGGGCCGCGCCTTCTCCAGCATCTCGTTGAAGCTGGTGAAGGTCGGGCAGTTGACGCCGATGAATTCCTTCGCCACCTGCGCGCGCTTCGGGTTCGGATCGCAGAGGCCGACGAACTCGAGCAGATCCGGGTAGCGCTCCACCAGATCGCGGCCCCACATACCGCTGCCGCGGTCGCCGGTGCCGACAATCGCGTAGCGGCGGCGCGCGGCCGGCTGCGCGAGCGCCTCGGCCGGAAGGAGCGACGCCCCCAACGCGGCGGCGCCGGCGACCTTGACGAACTCGCGGCGGGAGCTGGTGGCAGCCTCGGACATCTTCGTGCCTCCTGCGGCGGATCCTAACACTCGCCGCGCCCGTCGGGTGAGATAGGATTCCCCTGCGAGGTGCGATGCCACCCCTCCCTGCGCTGCGAATCGACGCCCATCTTCACTTCTGGACCTACCGGCGGCGCGAGTACGGCTGGATCGACGACTCGATGCGCACGCTGCGCCGCGATTTCCAGCCCGGGGATGTGCAGCGCGACATGAGCCGCGCCGGCTTCACCGCCGCGGTGGTCGTTCAGGCGCGTCAGACGATCGAGGAAACGGCATCGCTCCTCGCCCTGGCCGCCGCCAACCCGTTCATCGCCGGCGTCGTCGGCTGGGTCGATCTCCAGTCGCCGGAGGTCCGCGCGCAGCTCCAGCGCTTCGCCGGCGATCCGAAGTTCGTCGGCGTCCGCCATCTCGTGCAGGGCGAAGCCGACGATCGCTTTCTCCTGCGGCCGGAATTCTGCCGCGGGCTCTCGCTGCTGGCCGAGTTCCGCCTCGCCTACGACCTCCTGATCTACGGCCGGCATCTTGCCGTCGCCGCGGAGCTCGCCGCGCGCTTTCCCGAACAGCGATTCGTCCTCGACCACCTGGCCAAGCCGGACGTGCGGCAGGGAGAGATTCGCGGCTGGCAGGAAGGGCTGCAACGGCTGGCCGCGTGCCCGAACGTGTGGTGCAAGCTGTCGGGCCTGGTGACCGAAGCCGACTGGGGCGCGTGGACGCCGGCGCAGCTGCGACCATACCTGGATGTCGCGTTCGAGTGCTTCGGCGCCGACCGCCTGATGATCGGGTCCGACTGGCCGGTCTGCACGCTGGCCGCCGACTACGCCCGCGCGATGGCGGTGGTCGTGGAGTACGTCGCCGATCGACCATCGACCGAACGCGACGCCGTCCTCGGCGGCAACGCGGCGCGATTCTGGAACCTGCCGCTGGCAGACGCCGTGGGCATGCCGGCATGACGAACCGACGCCTGCTGGCGGCGGCATGGCTCGTCTGCGCCGGCATGGCGATCGCTTGCGGCAGCCGCGACGCGAGCGGTACGCCGACGATTGCCGTGATCCCGAAAGGCACGTCACACATCTTCTGGCAGAGCATCCACGCCGGCGCCGAGAAGGCGGCGCGCGAGCTGAACGTCCGGATCATCTGGCGCGGTCCGCTGCGCGAGGACGATCGCGACTCGCAGGTCTCGGAAGTCGAGGGCTTCATCAGCCGCGGCGTGTCGGGCATCGTCCTCGCGCCGCTCGACGATGCGGCGCTGGCGGCGCCGGTGGCGGAGGCGAAGCGCCGCGGCATCCCGGTGGTGGTGATCGACTCCGGCCTCAAGGGCGACGACTACGTCAGCTTCGTCGCCACCGACAACCGCGCCGGCGGCCGGCTGGGCGGCGAGCACCTGGCTACCTCGCTCAACCGCCGCGGCAAGGTCGTCCTGCTTCGTTACGCCGAAGGCTCGGAGAGCACCATCCAGCGCGAAGCAGGATTCCTCGAGGCGATCGCGCAGGCGAACGCGATCGAGGTCGTCAGCGCCAACCAGTACGGCGGCGCCGACGTCGAGGGGGCGTACAAGAAGGGCGAGGCGCTGCTCAGCCGCTTCAAGAACGCTGACGGCAGCCTCGGCGTCGACGGCATCTTCTGCCCGAACGAGTCGACGACCATGGCGATGCTGCGCGTGCTCGAGGACAACGGGTGGGCCGGCAAGGTGAAGTTCGTCGGCTTCGACAGCTCGGACGCCCTGGCCAGGGGCCTCGAGAACGGCCACATCGACGGCCTGGTGCTGCAGGACCCCGTCAACATGGGTTACCTCGGCGTGAAGACGATGGTCGCGCACCTCAGGGGCCAGCCGGTGGAGCGGCGCGTCGACACCGGCGTTCGGGTGATCACGCGCGCGCAGATGAACGAGCCTGAGGCACGGGAGCTGCTGCGGCCCGATCTGTCGAAGTGGCTGAACCCGTGATGCCGCCGCGCTTCGAGATGCGCGGCGTCACCCGGCGGTTTGGCGCGACGGTCGCGCTCGACGGCGTCGATCTCGCCGTGCGCGGCGGCGAAGTGTGCGCGCTGGTGGGGCAGAACGGCGCCGGCAAGAGCACGCTGATGGCGATCCTCGCCGGCGCGCTCGCGCCCGACGCCGGCGAGATGCGCATCGACGGCCTGCCGTTCGCGCCGCGCGATCCGCTCGACGCGCGCCGCGCCGGCGTGGCGATGATCCACCAGGAGCTGTCGCTCGCGCCTCACCTGACGGTGATGGAGAACATCGTGCTTGGCGCCGAGCCGGTGCGCCGCGGCGCCGCGCGGCCGCTGGCGGTCGTCGATCGCCCGCGGATGCGCCAGACCGCCGAAGCCGCGCTGGCGCAGCTCGGCCGCCGCGACATCGCGGTCGATCGGCCGGCCGGCGATCTTGCCCCTGCCGCCCAGCAGCTGGTCGAGATCGCGCGCGCCCTGGCCACCGGCTGTCGTGTGCTGGTGCTCGACGAGCCGACGAGCAGCCTCGCGCACGGCGACGTGCGGGTGCTGTTCGAGCGGATTGCCCACCTCAAATCGCAGGGGATTGCGATCGTCTACATCTCGCACTTCATCGAGGAAGTGAAGGCGGTGTCGGATCGCTTCGTCGTGCTGCGCGACGGCAGGAATGCCGGCGACGGCACTACCGCCGCTGCCACCGCGGAGGACATCGTCGGCCTGATGGTGGGGCGTCGTCTCGATGGCTTGTATCCGCGCAGCCGGCGAACGCCCGGCGAGGTCCTGCTCCAGCTCGATGGCGTCGTTCCGGGCGCCGCGACCCTGACGTTGAGGCGCGGCGAGGTCGTCGGCATTGCCGGCCTCGTCGGCGCCGGCCGGACGCGTCTGCTGCGCGCGATCTTCGGCCTCGAGCCGGTCACATCGGGCCGCCTGTCGGTGGGCACGTTCACCGGCGCCGCCGAGCCACACGACCGCTGGCGCCAGGCCGTCGGCATGCTGAGCGAGGATCGCGCCGGCGAAGGGCTCGCGGCGGCGATGAGCATCGCCGACAACATGACGCTGACGCGCCTCGCGCCGTTCGGGCCGGCGTTCACGGTGATGCCGGCGCGCCAGGCATCGGCGGCCGCCGGCTGGATCGACCGGCTCGGCATCCGCTGCGACGGGCCGCGCCAGGCGGTGGCGCAGCTCTCCGGCGGCAACCAGCAGAAAGTTGCGGTCGGCCGCCTGCTGCAGCACGATGTCGATCTCCTGATCCTCGACGAGCCGACGCGCGGCATCGACGTCGTCAGCAAGGCGCAGATTTACGAGCTGCTCGATCGGCTGGTCGGCGGCGGCACCAGGGCGGCGCTGCTCGTCAGCAGCTACCTGCCGGAGCTGCTCGGCGTGTGCGATCGGATCGCGGTGATGGCGCGCGGCCGCCTTGGCGCGGCGCGGCCGGTTGAGGCATGGACAGAGCACTCGCTGTTGATGGAAGCGTCGGGCGCCGCTTCGTAGGCGCGCGGCGGCTGGCGAACGAGCGCGGGGTGCTGCTCGGCCTCGCCATCGTGATGCTCGCCTTCGGCGCCCTGGTCGGCCCGCAGTTCTTTGCCGCCGCCAACCTCGAGTTGATGGCGCGTCAGACGGTGATTGTCTGCGTCGCCGCGCTCGGGATGACGATGATCATCGTCTCGGGCGGCATCGATTTGTCGGTCGGATCGATCGTCGCGCTCGCCACCGTGGTCACCGCGCTGCTGCTGCGGCACATGGGGCCGCTCGCCGCCGCCGCCGGCGCCGTGGCCGCCGGCGCGCTGTGCGGCGCGTTGAACGGGATCCTGATCACGCGGCTCCGCGTCGTGCCCTTCATCGTCACGCTCGGGACGATGCTGCTGGTGCGCGGCGCGGCGAAGGGACTGGCGGACGAGCGGCGGATCGAGGCGCCGGCGACCTGGCTCAACGATCTGCTGCGGACCGCTCGCGGCGGCAGCGGCTGGCTGCTGCCGTCGGGCCTCTGGCTCACCCTGGCGCTGGCGGCGATGGTCGCCTTCACGCTCGATTACACGCGATTCGGCCGGCACCTGTTCGCGATCGGATCGAGCGAGCGCACCGCGCGGCTGTGCGGCGTGCGCATCGATCGGACGAAGCTGGCGGTCTACACCGCGGGCGCCGCGCTGGCGGCGCTGTCCGGCGTGCTGCAGTTCTCGAAGCTGTCGGTCGGCGATCCGACCGTCGCGCAGGGGCTCGAGCTGGACGTGATCGCCGCGGTGATCATCGGCGGCGGCAGCCTGCTCGGCGGCCGCGGCAGCGTCGCCGGCACCATCGCCGGCGCCGCGATCATGGCGGTGATCCAGATCGGCTGCTCGCAGCAGGGGCTGCCGAACTGGGTGCAGCAGATCGTCACCGGCGCGATCATCGTGTTTGCGGTCGGCCTCGACCGCTGGCGCCAGGCGGCGCTGGCACGGCCGTGAGCCGCACGCCGTATCCGCGCATCGCCACGCTCAAGACCGCCGCGGCGTTCCGTCAGCATCTCGACCGGAGCGGGATCCCGCTCGCCTTCGACGACCAGCTCGCGGCACCCGAGGCGTCGCCGTTCGCGAGGCCGATCGAGGTGGACGGCAGCCGCGTCGGCAACCGCTTCTGCATCCTGCCGATGGAGGGGTGGGACGGCACGAGCGACGGCGCGCCGAGCGAGCTGACGCGGCGGCGCTGGCGCAACTTCGGCATCAGCGGCGCCAAGTTGATCTGGGGCGGCGAGGCGGTGGCGGTGCGGCACGACGGCCGCGCCAACCCGAATCAACTGGTGCTGAACGCGCGCACGCAGCCGGCGATCGCGGCGATGCGCGAGGAGCTCACGGCCGCGCACCGCGCGCGCTTCGGCGCCGCCGCGGATGGCGATCTCCTGATCGGCCTGCAGCTCACGCACTCGGGGCGTTACGCGAGGCCGGAGGCCTACGACCGCCCGGCGCCGCTCGCCGCCACGCATCATCCCGTGCTCGATCCCCGGTTCCCGAACGGCGTGCCGGTGATCGCCGACGCCGAGCTGTCGACGCTGGAGGACGACTTCGTTGCCGCCGCGCGGCTGGCGCGCGAGGCGGGGTTTGCGTTCGTCGACATCAAGGCCTGCCACGGCTACCTGGGACACGAGCTGCTGGCGGCGCGCGGGCGGCCCGGCCGCTACGGCGGATCGCTCGAGAACCGCACGCGCTTCATGCGGACGGTGATCGAGCGCATCCGCGCCGAGGTGCCCGGTCTGCGCGTCGCGGTGCGGCTCTCGGTGTTCGACATGACGCCGTATCGCAAGCGCCCGGACGGCATCGGCGAGCCGGAGCCGGTCGGCGGCCACCTCGGATCGGTCGAGGGCGCCGTGCTGCCGGGATTCGGCGTGCTCGCGGACGACGATCGCCTGGGCGAGGCGCTCGACGACAGCCGCTTCGTGTTGCGCATGCTCGAAGGGCTCGGCGTCCGCTGGATCTGCGCCACGGCCGGCAGCCCGTACTACAACCCGCACATCCAGCGGCCGGCGATGTTCCCGCCGCTCGACGGCTACGAGCCGCCCGAGGATCCGCTGCGCGGCGTGGCGCGGCAAATCCAGGCGACGGCGCTGCTCAAGCGCGATTTTCCGGCGCTGACCTTCGTCGGCTCGGCATACAGTTACCTGCAGGAATGGCTGCCGCACGTGGGGCAGCGGAGCCTGCGCGACGGGTTGTGCGATCTCGTCGGGCTCGGACGCATCGTGCTGTCGTATCCCGAGCTGCCTGCCGATGTGCTGGCGGGCGCGCCGCTGCGGCGCAATGCGTTCTGCCGGACGTTCAGCGATTGCACGACCGGGCCGCGGCTGGGGCTGGTGTCGGGCTGCTTTCCGCTCGATCCGTTCTATACCGCGAGACCCGAAGCGATCAAAGTGCGGAACGCGCGGACCGCGCGGCTTGTGTAGCGCAGGCCTTCAGGCCTGCCGACCGCCGCGCGGGGCAGCCCTGAAGGGCTGCGCTACGAGAATCTGACGAGGAGAACTTCGATGAAGAGCACCATCTGCGTTCTCGCCGGGATCGTGATCGGCGCGGCCGGCGTCGTCGGCGCTCAACATGCGACCAGGGGTGGCTACGTCGTCGAGCGCGATGCCGAGGTCGCGAAGAAAGAACCCGGCACGCACAACGGCGGCGGCGAAACGATCGGGTATTCGTTTTTCGCGAAGACGCCGAACATGCCGTTCGTCTTCCGCAAGCGCGCGCTCAAGCCCGGTTCCGGCATCGGCTATCACGAGCAGAAGGAAGACGAGGTCTATTACGTGCTGAGCGGCAAAGGCGTGATGACGCTCGACGACAAGCAGGTGGACGTCGTGCCCGGCACTGCGGTGTTGACGCGTCCCGGCAGTTCGCATGGCCTGAAGCAAGTCGGTGGCGAGGACCTGGTGATCATGATTGCCTATGAGGCCAAGTAGGGGCTGGCGGCTGGGGGCTGGCTGAATCACATCGAACCCGGTAGCCAGTCCCCAGCCCCTGGCCTAATCCCATCCCCAGCCCCTGTCACCGCAGCAGTCCGGCCTCGGACGCGCCGACGATCGCGAACAGCACGAGCGCAAACACGAGCACGATGTTCGTCAGCACGGAGTTCTTCGGAACGCCGCTCGTCGCCGGAATCCTGACGTTGTTCAGATAGAGCAGCGTCGCCGCGAGGAACGGCACGAACAGGCTGCCGACGATCGTGAACGTCCGGATGATGATCAGCGGCTGGTCGATGAAGGCGAACGGAATCGGCACCAGCGTGACGAACAGCAGCGCGACGCGGTAGGGCGTGCTCGACACCGATGTCAGCCGCTCACGCTCGGCGCGCGAGTACCGCCGCATCAGCCCGTAGTAGTCGGCGAACAGGTACGGCAGGCTCTGCCAGATCCCGAGCAAGGACGCGAATACCGCCGCCCAGAATCCGATCGAGTAGGCGTAGAACCCCGGTGGCCCGATGATCGCGCCGAGGGTGTCGGCCATCTTCGTCACCGCTTGCGCGTTGGTGATCGGCACGCCGGCAACGTAGAAGGCCTGGTTGGCGACGATCATGATCGCCATGCCGAAGATGGCCGTGAACGCGTACGCGATGGCAATGTCGGCGCGGACGAAGCGCAGCCACCCCGCCCCGGCCATCTTTTCCTCGCGCAGCCAGTAGTTGTAGGCGAGCATCGCGATCGATCCGCCGATGCCGCCGAGCACCGACAGCACCGACGAGCCGCCGCGAGCCGGAATCGACGGCGCCACCAGGCCGCGCAGCACCCCGCCGGCATCGGAGAAAGTCAGCGCCGCGCAGGCGATGATCGAGAAGAACATCGTCGCGATCAGCACCTTCATCACCCGCTCGAACCCCTTGAAGCCGCCGGCGAAGACGACCGCGCAGCCGGCGAGCGAGTGCGCGACGGCGCCCCACGATCTCGGCACGGCGCCGTGGGTCAGCGTCGCGATGCCGAGCCCGGATGCGCTGGTCAGCGCCGCGCTCACCGAGATCGTCCAGATCACCAGATAGAACGCGAAGTAGGTGCGCACCCACCACGGCAGGTGCAGCGTCCAGCCTTCGATGGCGGTGGTGCCGGTCGCGAGCTGCCAGCGCGCGATCCCTTCGTTGAGGAACGACTTCAGGAACGCCGCGAGCGCCACCACCCACAGCAGCTGCAGCCCATGCGCCGACGCTGCCATCGTCGACGACACGATGTCGCCGGCGCCGATGCCGGCCGCGGCGACGAGCAGCCCCGGCCCGATCAACTTGATGACGTTCGTCATCGCGACAATGCGGATTGCGGATTGCGGATTGCGGATTCGATTGACTCAATTTCCGCAATCCACAATCCGCGATGTCGTGACTAATATATGCGGCAATGACATCTACGGCGGCTGCGACGGCAAGACTTCTGGCCGATGCCGGCATCGAGCGCGTGTTCGGGCTGCCCGGCGGCGAAGTGCTGGTCTTGATGGACGAACTGCGGAAGGCGGGCGTCGACTTCGTGCTGATGCGCCACGAAGCGAACGCCGGGCTCGCGGCGGCGGTGTACGGCAAGCTGCGGCGCCAGCCGGGCGTGGTGTTGACGACGCTCGGGCCCGGCGCAGCCAACCTGATGCTGCCGCTGTCAAACGCGTATCTCGATCAGGAGCCGCTGCTCGCGATCTCGGCGCAGATTCCCGACGAGTTCCCACCGTCGCACACCCATCAGCTGCTGCCGCTGCACGAGAGCTATCGGCCTGTGGCGAAGTATGTCGACAAGATCACGGCCGGAACGGTCGGCGAGGTCGTGCCGCGGGCCCTGGCGCATTGCCTGGAACGGCCGTACGGCGCGGCGTATCTGACCTTGTCGGCGCGCGAGGCGCTGAAGCGGTCGGCCGACACGGACACACCGGTAGCGCAGCCCTTCAGGGCTGCCCCCGCGGCCGTTGGCAGGCCTGAGGGCCTGCGCTACGAGAGCCGAGCGCAGGCGACTGCGCTTGCCGCGGCGCTCGGCAGGGCAAAGCGGCCGCTGGTCGTGTTCGGGCTGAGCATCGATCCGGCCAACGCCGCCCGCATCCGTCGCTGGGTCGGCGAGTGGAACCTGCCGGTTGCGGTGACGCCGAAGATCAAGGGCATCGTCGACGAGACCGCCGCGAACTTCGTCGGCGTCGCCGGCGGGATGGCGGCCGACGGCGTGCTCTGCGACGCGATTGCCGCGGCCGATCTCGTCGTCGGCTTCGGCCTCGATCCGGTCGAGATCGACAAGACCTGGCACGCCGAGCGTCCGATTCACTGGGTGCTGGAGTCGCCGAATGCGATGGGTGTGGTGCCTGATGGGGCTGCGCTTATCAGCCACGCGGCGCTGCTCGATGCGCTGCTATCGCAGGCGCCGCCGGCGGCGTGGGACGCGCCGTTCAAGGAGTTTCAGGACGCGCGCCTGAAGATGCTGAACGATCGCGGCGACTCGCCCGGCACGATGTGGCCCGGCGACATCGTGCAGGCGCTCGCCTCGGTGATGCCGCCGGAGACGATCGTCACGACCGACGTCGGCTCGCACAAGTATCTCTTCGGCCAGTACTGGCCGAGCCGCGAGCCCGAAACCTTCTGGATGTCGAACGGCCTGTCAGGGATGGCGTACGGGTTGAGCGCCGCGATTGGCGCGAAGCTCGCCCGGCCGGAGGCGCCGGTGCTGGCCGCGGTCGGCGACGGCGGCTTCTCGATGAACGCGCAGGAGCTGGAGACCGCCGATCGCGTCGGCGCACCGTTCATCACCGTGGTGCTCGAGGACGGCAGCTACTCGCTGATCAAGCTGTCGCAGGCCGGCAAGAAGCTGCCGCCGTACCGCACCGAGTTCGGCCCGATCGATACGGTGAAGATGGCCGAGGCGTGCGGTGTGCAGGGGCTGCGCACGTCGAATCCCGACGCGCTCGCCGCCGCCGCGAAGCGCGCCGTCGGCGAGCGCCGCAGCCTCGTGATCGCGGTGCCGGTCGACGACGCGGACTACACACGAATGTTCTGATCGGCGCGCCCCCTTGGTTACGCAGGCTCGAGTCTCATCCCAGCATCTTTCGCTGTCACGCTGCGATTGCGACGAAAGAACGCAAAGCCCGCAAAGCCCGCAAAGCTTTTATGCTGCTTCGTGGCTGCGTCCGGCCAGCGTGCGACAGCGGCCGGCGTTGCCGGCCGCTTGCCAAACGAAAAGCGTCTCACAAACACAAACCACAAGGCGCGATGGGCTTGTGTTTGTGAGACGCTTTCCGTCTGGCAGGCCCGCGTCGCGGGCCGTCGCGCGCTGGCGGGTCGCGTTCCGCGAGCTCGGCGGGTTCCGCGTCACTTCGTCGTTCCACGCAAGTAGCTTTGCGGGCTTCGCGGGCTTTGCGTTCACCCTGTCGCCGGCGTTGCAGCCGTCGGCGGATGATGCAATCATCAGCCACCGCCGCGGAAACGTGAGGCCGTTCGACGACGAGAATCAGCTCGTTGCGGCGACGCAATCTGTGGAGTTCATCGAGGAGCCGATATGACCACAACCAGTCCCGCGACGATCGCGGTTCTCCTGCTCCTGTTGCTGGGGATTCCGGGCTCCGCTCGGAGCCAGGACGACGTGACGGCGACGCTCAACCACATTGCCAACGCGTACGTGCTCGTCCCGAACATCACCTATCGCACCGTCAGCAACTGGGACGCGAAACTCGACGTCATCCAGCCGCGCGGCCTGACGGCGCCGAATCCCACCCTCATCTACTATCACGGCGGCGGCTGGACGGCGGGCACCAAGGAGAGCGCCACGCTTTCCATCCTGCCCTACCTGCAAATGGGCTGGAGCGTCGTCAACGTGGAATATCGACTGACGGACGTCGCGTTGGCGCCGGCCGCGGTTGAAGACAGCCGCTGCGCGCTGCGATGGGTCTACAAGAACGCCAGGCAATACAACTTCGACCTGACGAAGATCGTGACGACCGGCACCTCCGCAGGTGGCCACCTGGCGCTCGTCGCCGGCATGGTGCCGGCAGCGGCCGGCTTCGACAACACCTGCGCCGGCGATCGCTCGGGCGGATCCAATGCGCTCGGCCCGAACAACACCGATGAACTGAAAGTGGCAGCCATCGTCGACTGGTTCGGCATCGCTGATGTGAGCGAGCTCCTCAGCGGACCGAACATGAAGTCGTACGCCGTGGCGTGGCTTGGCGCAATGCCGAATCGTGAGGAGCTGGCCAGGCAGGTCTCCCCGATCACATACGCGCGTGCCGGAATTCCGCCGATCATCAGCGTGCACGGGGATGCGGATCCCACCGTCCCGTACAGCCAGAAGCAGCGTTTCCACCAGGCGCTCGATCGAATCGGCGCCGCTCACGAGCTCGTCACCGTGCCAGGCGGCCGGCACGGTAACTTTACCGACGCCGAGCAACTGAAGAACTACGCTGCGATTCGGGCCTTCTTGACGAAGCACAACGTCTTGACAGGGCACGCCACCAGCACGTCGCCGTA
>Ga0207708_10002298_pt1 | contig 14056 bp, 17 predicted proteins | sample KBSK5101metaG_FD_184340 | JGI IMG/M metagenome (GOLD analysis project Ga0207708, IMG submission 184340) | Corn, switchgrass and miscanthus rhizosphere microbial communities from Kellogg Biological Station, Michigan, USA - KBS K5-10-1 metaG... | ecosystem: Host-associated > Plants > Roots >...
AATCTGCTGCAGGTCCATGGCGGGCTGCTGGCCGAGCCCCGAGTCCGGCGGTTCTATGAAGCCTTTGGCGTGTTGGGACCGCGAGTAAATGGCTGAGCTATGCCGGCTCCCGTTTGAGAATCCGGGAACCGATTTCGGAGGTGAGGTGGCGGAGAGCCATGCTTCCGTATCGACCGGCAACGGCCGGCTGAATCCAGCACAGCCCGCCGACCAAGCTGAGCGTCACCGCACCGGTAATGAGCAGGAGCAGGAAGGGTCCGGCTCCGGCAGCGATAAGTCCCAGGCGGAGGGCATAGGCCATGGCCGCTGTCAGCAGGCCCAACCCGACGCCCGGCGCCTGCGAGTGGGCGTACTCACGCCAGCTGGCACCCAACAAGTGGAGGCTCATGGCCGCGCCAATGAAGTAGTTCAGAGTTCCAGACGGTTGTCTGGCGACTCCCATGTCGCGGCCCATCGTTCCAAAGCTGAAAAAGCGCTGATTGGAATCACTGCTTTTCCACAATACCCAGGCTTCAACGGTGGCCTCGACGACCTGTACACCGGCAATCTCACGATCGCCCCCTAACGGTCAGCGAGGTGGCTGCTCTCCAGAGGCCACCTTGCCCACGATCCAGCGGATGCCGTCCTCCCAGGACTCGGCGCTCGCCTCCAGTCCGCGGCGGGCGGCTTCTGCCTCCCAGGCGTCACACCATCGGCCGACCGCATAGGCCGGTACCTGCAGGGTCAGCAGTCGTGCCTTCGTCAGGATGCGCAGGGCCGTCTCGACCCGCGGCGCGTCATCAGACATGCGCGCGATGGTACGTCGAGCGGGTACGCTCGGATCGTGAACACACTCGACGTCCTCATGTACGGCCAACGCACAGTCCGCTCGACCATCGACCGATACCAGCCGGACGATTGGGAGCGCATCGCGCTCGGGGTCTGGACGGCCAAGGACCTTCTGGGACATCTCGGCGCGTTCGAAGTCCGTTTCGCTGACGTCCTCGCGGGCTTCGTCGGCGCGCCGGTCGAGAGCGACCTCCTCTCCGCCGACGGGCGGACATTCAACGACGACCAGGCCGCGATCCGCAAGGACTGGCCGATCGACCAGGTCCGCGCCGAGTTCCTCGACGCGCACGAGCGCGTGATGCGCCACGCAGCATCGATCTCACCGGAGACGTGGCGCGCGATCGGGACGATCCCCTGGTACGGATCCGAGTACAGCCTCGACGACCTAGTCGTGTACCAGATGTACGGCCACAAGCGCGAGCACGACCCGCAGCTGGGCGCCGTGCTGGAGGCTCGCTGAGGGCCGCGTGACGCACTAGGCGTTCGCCGGCCGGTCTGCCTCGATCGCCGACAGCGCCGTGAGGATCGCGGTGATGACCTCCGTCGTCGATGCGGCCGGGAGGTCGAGCCGGATGGTCGCCGACTGCGCCATCATCGGGTTGTATCTCCCGGCCTTCCCGGCCATGTCACGGAAGTCGGTCCGGACCAGCACGATCGGCTTCCGAACGCCATATGTGTAGCCGACCTCCCAGCACGTTCCTGAGTCCGGGTCCGGGCCGTCCATGATCGCCACGAGCCCGTCGGCCCAGTCGATGCCACCCACGTCCGTCGCGAAGATGCCGGCGGCGTCCTTGCCGGGCTCCTGTTCCTGCGGCAGGAAGATCTCGTGGCCGGCCGCACGCAGCGCCGCGACGACCTCGACATTCCAGGTCCGCTCCGGGGTCGTGAACAAGGGACCGGCGAAATACAGCTTCATGGGGCGAGTATCGCGGAGTCAGCCAGCCCCGAGTCGGTCGCGCAGGAATGTGACGGTCCGATCGAACGCGAGGTCGGCCGCGTCAGCCCGGAACTCCGGACGCGACGGTTCGGCGAACCAATGGCCCGTGCCCGGGTACTGATACGTGACGATCTCGCGACCTGCCCGCCGGTAGGCCTCCTCGAGGGCTCGGACATCGCCATCCGATGTGAACGGGTCGGTCTCCGCGAAGTGGCCGATGAGCGGTGCGCTCGCGTCCTTGATGAACTCGCCCACCCATGCGCCGTAGTAGGCGACCGTGGCGGTGACGCGTTCCCGCACGGACGGCGCCCAGATCGCATACGAGGCCCCGAACGACCAGCCGAGAACTGCGATCGGCGCGTCAGGCAGCTCGGTCGCCAGTCGGTCGGTCGCGGCCCACGCGACGTCGCCGGCGATCCCGTCGTCGCCCTCCTGCGACAGACGCTCCGCGTCATCGGGCGTCGTGGCGACCTGACCGCGAAACATGTCCGGAGCGATCACGGCGAACCCGGCATCCACGAGGCGATCCGCGTACGTGATCACGTCGTCATTCAGGCCCCACCAGGCATGGAGCACGACCACACCGCCGCGCGCCCCTTCCGGGATGCGCACGTAGGCTCGTGCGCTCTCGGCGCCGACGGCCAGCTCATCGAAGTCAGTCACGGGTCATGCATCCTCCCCAGGGGTCGCACTCGAGTGTGACAGCCGCCAGACGTGAACGGCGGGGCAGCGCTCCCGGTCTGCCGGTACTCTGGTGTCTCCCATGACGATCGCCTCACGAACCGCCACGTCCTCGTCGTCACACGTCGCCGACAGCCACGACCTGATCCGCGTCCAGGGCGCCCGGGAGAACAACCTCAAGGACATCAGCGTCGAGCTGCCCAAGCGCCGGCTGACGGTGTTCACGGGTGTGTCGGGCTCCGGCAAGAGCTCGCTCGTCTTCGACACGATCGCCGCCGAGTCGCAACGGATGATCAACGAGACGTACAGCACGTTCGTGCAGAACTTCATGCCGACCCTGGCGCGCCCGGACGTCGATGTCCTCGAGGGTCTGACGACCGCGATCATCGTCGACCAGGAACGGATGGGCGCGAACGTGCGCTCGACGGTCGGCACGGCCACGGATGCCAACGCGATGCTGCGCATCCTGTTCAGCCGGCTCGGCAAGCCGCACGTCGGCTCGCCGCAGGCGTTCTCGTTCAACATCCCGTCGGTCAAGGGCGCCGGGGCGGTCGTCATCCAACGCGGCGCCGGCAAGCCGGTCAAGGAGAGCCGCAGCTTCGAATTGACGGGCGGCATGTGCCCTCGCTGCGAGGGCATCGGGAGCGTCACCGATATCGACCTGACCGAGCTGTACGACGCGGACAAGTCGCTGTCGGAGGGGGCGATCAAGGTCCCCGGCTACACCCCAGACGGATGGGCCACGCGCATCTTCGTGGCCGCCGGGCTCGACCCGAACAAGAAGATCGCCGACTACACGGATGCCGAGCTCGATCGGTTCCTCCGGCAGGAGGCCACCAAGGTCAAGGTCGAAGGCATCAACCTCACCTACGAGGGTCTCGTCCCGAAGGTCCAGAAGACCATGCTGTCCAAGGACCGTGAGGCGATGCAGCCACACATCCGTGCCTTCGCGGATCGTGCCGTGACGTTCATGCCGTGCCCGGACTGCGGCGGTACCCGGCTGAACGATGGGGCTCGCTCGTCGCTGATCCGCGACATCAACATCGCCGACGCCTGTGCGATGCAGATCAGCGACCTCGCCGAGTGGGTCCGGAGGCTCGACGAACCGTCGGTCGGCCCGCTGCTGGCCAACCTGCGCGATCTGCTCGACTCGTTCGTCGAGATCGGGCTCGGCTACCTGTCGCTCGACCGATCGGCCGGCACGCTCTCCGGCGGCGAGGCCCAGCGCACCAAGATGATCCGCCACCTCGGGTCGTCGCTGACCGACGTGACGTACGTCTTCGACGAGCCGACGATCGGCCTGCACCCGCACGACATCCAGCGGATGAACGACCTGCTGCGTCAGTTGCGGGACAAGGGCAACACCGTGCTCGTGGTCGAGCACAAGCCCGAGACCATCGAGATCGCCGATCACGTCGTCGACCTCGGTCCGGGCGCCGGCACGGGCGGCGGCGAGGTCGTGTTCGAGGGTACCGTCGGTGAGCTGCGGTCCAGCGGCACGCTCACGGGTCGCCACCTGGACGATCGCGCGTCGCTGAAGTCGTCGGTCCGCGCGGCGACCCACCACCTCGAGATCCGCGGAGCCAGCACGAACAACCTGCAGGGCGTCGATGTCGACATTCCGCTCGGGGTACTGGTCGTCGTCACGGGCGTCGCCGGATCGGGCAAGAGCTCGCTGATCCACGGGTCCGTATCCGCTCGTGAAGGCGTCGTCTCGATCGACCAAGGGGCCATCCATGGCTCGCGCCGTAGCAACCCGGCGACGTACACCGGGCTGCTGGAGCCGATCCGCAAGGCGTTCGCCAAGGCGAACGGGGTCAAACCCGCCCTATTCAGCGCCAACTCCGAGGGCGCTTGCCCGAACTGCAACGGCGCGGGCGTGATCTACACCGAGCTCGGGATCATGGCCACGGTCGAGACCGTATACGAGGTCTGCGGTGGCAAGCGGTTCCAGGCCGACGTCCTCGACTACCACCTCGGCGGGCGTGATATCAGCGAGGTCCTCGCGATGTCCGTCACGGAGGCAGAAGCCTTCTTCAGCATGGGCGAGGCGAAGACACCCGCCGCACACGCGATCCTCGAACGACTCGCTGACGTCGGGCTCGGCTACCTCACGATCGGTCAGCCGCTGACGACGCTCTCCGGCGGCGAGCGGCAGCGACTCAAGCTCGCGACGCACATGGCAGAAAGCGGCGGCGTCTACGTCCTCGACGAGCCGACGTCGGGCCTCCACCTCGCTGACGTCGAGCAGCTGCTGCGGCTGTTGGACCGGCTGGTCGAATCCGGGAAATCGGTGATCGTGATCGAGCACCACCAGGCGGTGATGGCGCACGCCGACTGGATCATCGACCTCGGCCCGGGCGCTGGTCACGACGGCGGCAACATCGTGTTCGAGGGGACGCCGGCGGATCTGGTGGCCGATCGGCCCACCTTGACCGGTCAGCACCTGGCGGCGTATATCCGGGCCTGAGCGCGGCGACCGCCAGCAACGACCTCCGGCGCAGGCGGTCGCCGTCAGGGGGTCGGCGGGCCGATCCAGCGCTGGACGTCGAGGAGCGGCTGCTGGTTGACGTTCAGCAACCCCTCCTGGGGTCGGTCGAGATCGACCACCAGGATCGTGACGACGCCGATGACGACGATCAGCACGCTCGCGGTGAGCACGCTTCGGCGCCCCTTGAGTCCGGCGCTATACCCGACCATCGCGAGCGACAACGCCGAGCCCCCCAGCAGGAGGAGCGTGATCGGCTGCGGCACGCGGGTATACACGCCGGCGACGATCCGCTTCTCGCTGACCGTCACGAGCTGATTGAGTGATTCGCCCAGGGACGACATCAAGTCGGGGTAGTAGCCCGTCTGGGCGACGCGAGCCTCGATGGACCACATCTGCTGCGCGAGATCGGCGGACTTGACGATGTTCGCCGGCACTTCGTTCGGGTCTTCGACGATCCGCAGCGGCAGATACGCGCGCAGCAGCGCTTTGAGCTGTCCAGCGTCCGCCGTCGGGAGGTAGTCCGCTCGCTGGTATGCCGTGGCGATCGCGTTCGCCTCCTCCACGACCAGGCCGCGCCGCGCGTCGTGTCGATCGACCGCGAGGCCCATGGTGATCGCAAGGACGAAGGCGATCAGCCCAAGCAGTGATCCGACCAGCAGATCGGTGGGCCCCTCTTGCTCCCCAGGCTCCCGCGCCTGCCACCACACGCCCACACGGAAACCGATCTCGAAGCAAAGCAACGAGATGACGATGAACAGGATGAAGACGATGCCGATCGGGATCGGGTCGAGGAGACCCTGGTTCATCGGCCCCTCCGGACGAAACGCGACTCGCTCGATCGGCTGGTGACGGCTCCAGCCTGAGCGGGATCCTATCGAGGTGGCGTCCACCCGGCGTGCCCGGCGCAGGATCTCCGCGAGCTGACATACAGCATCTGGTGCCTCGCCGCGCCACGACGATGGGACGTCATCCCACGGGACCCGGGACCATCAGGCCGGTTGCTTGGGAGCAGTGCGGGGGTAGGTTGGGGAGGTCGGGTTCCGGCGGCAGCAGGTCGCGGGCCCGGGGACGAGCACCGGGGGAGAGGTTTCGGGCTCGTCCTGCACCACTGCCATCGGCAGGGAGGTTCCCCGTATGAGACGAGCCCGTCTCGGTGTCGCGCTGGGCTTCATCGCCGCCATCGCGTTCGCCGGAAGCGCCCACGCCTTCACCGGAGCGTCCAACGGCAGCTTCGAGACCGGTACCTATGTCGACAATGGGAGCGGGTTCCAGCAGCTTGATGCCCCGAACACGAGCATCGACGGCTGGAGCGTGGATTCCGGAAGCGTCGACTGGGTCGGCACCTATTGGACGGCTCCCGACGGCGCGATGAGCGTCGATCTGAGCGGCGCGGACGCCGGGACGCTGAGCCAGACCATCGATACGACGATCGGGAATACCTACACCGTCGCGTTCCTGCTCTCCGGCAACCCGGCCGGGGGGGTCCCCTTGCTGACGACGCTCGAGGTCAGCGCGACCGGCGGAACCACCGGGATGTACAGCCATGACACGACCGGCAGCGACCTCACGACCATGGTCTGGACACCCGAGACGTATGAGTTCCTGGCGACGAGCGCGACCACGACGATCAGTTTCGCCAGCACTACGGCAGGCCCGTTCGGCCCCGCGATCGACAACGTCGTCGTGACCGAGTCCGTCCCGACCAAGGACGAGTGCAAGAACGGCGGCTGGCAGTCGATGATCGACAACGCCGGTGACAGCTTCAAGAACCAGGGCGACTGCGTCAGTTACTTCGCGACGAAGGGCAAGAACCTCGGCGCCGTCCCGCCTGTCGCTCCGACGGAGGCCACCACGACAGACGCCGCGACGACACCGGCGAAGCATGCGAACAAGCACGTCGAGAAGTCGGCAACGAAGGCTGACCGACACGTCGCGAAGTCGAAGGGCAAGAGCGATACGAAGAAGGCTTCGGCCAAGAGCCACGCTCAAGGATCGAAGAAGCACAAGTAGCGGCTAGCCCGCGCGAGCGTCGACCCCCTCGGGCTGGACCGAGGGGGTCGACGTGTTTCTGAGATCAAGCGTGAGGGCTGGTGCGGTCAGCCGGCCGTCCCGAACGTCGCCCGGCCGGCCGGTCGATAGGTCTGGAGCATCACACCGGATGCGGTGGACCGAGACTCGACGAGCTCCAGGCTGTGGGTCTGGCCGTGCTCCGGAAAGAGGCGAAGCCCCTCGCCGACGATGACCGGGTAGATCCGCAAGTTGAGCTCGTCGACAAGATCGCGTTCGAGAAGCCAGCGGAGGAGCTCGCCGCTGCCGTGGAGCTGAAGTTCGCGCCCGGGCGCGGCTTTGAGCTCGCGGATCGCCCCCTCGACGTCAGCCGAGATGACGCGTGTGTTCTGCCAGCTCGGGTCCGTGAGCGTGGTGGACGGAACGTACTTCGGCAGCACGTTGATCCCATGCGAGACCGGATCACCCGCGTCGTGAAGCGGCCAGTACGGCAACCAGATCTCCCAGGTCTTGCGCCCCAGGAGGAGTGCGTCGGCTCGTTCGAACCACGACGTCACGAAGGCCCACCCCTCCTCATCGCCGAACGGCGCCGTCCAACCGCCGCGGTCGAACCCACCACGCCGGTCCTCATCGGGGCCGCCCGGCCCCTGATAGACGCCGTCGAGGGTCACCATCATCGTTGCGGTCAGCTTCATGGTCTCGCTCCCTGCGCGGTCGGGTCGAGGCGTGTTTAGCCGTGCCTTGAGAGCCTACGTCGCACTTCCCATGAGCGCACCGCAGAACCCGACGACCGTCCCGAGGGCGGCGCCGGCGCCACCCTTCTGGTATGCGAACGGGACCAACGATGCGGTCAGCATCGCGAGCACGGCGCCGGCAGCGATCGCAGCCGTGCGCGCCCCGGTGACGTTGTCGACGTTCGTGGCGACGATCCAACCGGCAGCCGATGCGACGCCGCACGCGATGACGACGGCGCCCCACATCGCGATCATGCGTCCAGGCCGCCATCCCTGGCGGACGAGCGCGGCCGACGGAGCGACCGCCTGCGGGATATTCGAGATGAATACCGCGGCCAGGAACGCGACGCTTATCGAGATACCGGCCGCGAGCTGGATGCCGAAGATGACCGATTCGGGGACTCCGTCGACGACGGAGCCGAGGACGATGCCGAGCGGACTTCCGTCGTCCTCCGAGCCACCTCCCGTTTCGGAGCCCTCGTTCTCTCCCGAATCACCGAAGCGAGCCTCGATGATCTTGTCGGCGACGATGAAGATCACCGCCCCGATGAGGAACCACAGTGCGACCTCGGCCGCTGTGATCGCCTCGGGGACCAGGTCGAACGCCACCGCCCCGAGCAGTGCGCCGGCGCCGATCCCCGCGAGGATCCCGACGATCCGGTCGGGGATGCGCACGGCGTATGGCAGCAGCCCGCTGAGTAACAGCGAGGCTTGCGCGATCGCGCCAAGAGCGAACGCCTGGAGCATGGCGGACGAACCTTAGCGGAGTCACAACCATCGGCGCACCCGTTTCGTGTAGTCGTCATACGGCGCTCCGAACCGCTCGTGCAGGTATCGCTCCTCGGGGCAGATCGCGCCCCACAGGACGAGAAGTACCGCCGCCGGGAACAGCACGAGCGCCCAGAACGACGGCGCCAGGAGCGCCAGCGCGAGGTAGAGGGCGAGCAGCCCGATGTACAGCGGGTTGCCGGATATGCGGTACGGCCCCTGGTCGATCAGCGCCTCCGCCGCCTGCCCGGGCAGAAGCCCGGTCCGGTGCCGGCCGAACAGCCACAGCGACCACCCGTTCCACAGGATGAAGAAGATCAGCAGTGCCACGCCGACCGGGACCCGCCACCCGCCGAGGTCGACCGGGTCACCCCAAGCCGTCGTCGCGACCCAACCCACGAGCAGCGGCGCGCCGATCGCGACCGGCGGCCAGAGTCGGAAGTCGACGGTGCGTCCGGGATCGCCGGTCATGGCCGGATCGGAGACCTGCCTGTCCATTCCCGACCTAGGGGCGTCTGTCAAGGCGACTCGGCGACCCGCTTCATGCCCTCGGCTTCGCGGCCGATGTAGTCCTCGGTGAGGCCCTTGTAGAACCGGCCGACGACCGAGATCAGCCAACCCCGCATGTCGAGCGTCAACGTGAGACGGGCTCGGCCCTCGCCCAAGGCCTCGACGCGGTGCCCGGCGACGCTCGTGGCGCCGGTGGCCTTCTGGGTCCACTCGAAATAGGAGGGTGCGTCCCAGACGGTGACGTCCCAGACACCCTCGGGCAGCTTGGGCTGCTTGAGCCGGACGCGGCTGCCCTTCCCGAGCGGCGCCTGCGTCAACAGCTCGACGGTCTCGAGCGTATCGATGGTCCGCGGCCAGCCTTCGATATCGCTGAGGACGTCCCAGACGCGCTGCTGCGGCGCATCGATGTCGATGGATCTCTCGAATTTCATGTCGAGAAGTCTAGAGGGGCCGAGAACCGGTCCGGGTGGCGTACCGTGGTGGTTGCGCGGTTTCCCGACATGGCGCACCTTGACACCGTGCCGCCGCAACCACTCCCACCACCCAGCGAGCCGTCCCAAGGACCGGCCGCGCCATCGCCGCTCAAGCCCCCTGCCTTGCCGTCGCTTGACTGGTACACCGAGCAGATCGAGACGCGCGAGGTCCGCAAGGCGAGGGAGCGGGCTGATCGGGCGGCCGGGCGAGCGGACCGCGCGGCACGGCGCGTCCGGGAAGCGCAGGAGCGAGCGGCGGGAAAGCGCTCAGGGGCCCAGCAACTGGTGGACGCCGTGGGTGACGCCGCGACCGCGGCGCTGACGGTGGTATCCGCCGCCGCAGAAGAGAAGCAGGCGAAGCTCGCCGCGAAGGCGCGGATGCGGGAGCTCGAGCACGCGGTCGTCACGACCCGCGCTGGCGGTCGGGTCGCGATCACGCCGCCGACCCGTGACGAGGCGCTGAAGCTCGTCGACCGGCTCGATCCCACCTCGTCCGGAGCTTCGCTCGTCCGAGGCCTGGGCTTCGTCGTCGCGGGGATCGTGGCGCTCGCCATGATGGTGATCGGCGGGTTCGGCTGGCTGGGCTTGATCGTGCCGGTGCTGATCCTCATCGCCGGCGGTGCGCTCGGCGACCAGATCCGTCTAGCCGATCTGGGCCAAAAGGCGGCACACATCCAACTCGAGCTCGCGCGGGCCAGCCTCGGCGCGACGGAACAAGCTCCCCCTGCCGCGATGTCGGAGGAAGACGCCCGTCGCGGGCGACCCGGGCTGATCGAGAGGCGCGACCCACGCACCGGCGCCGAGGTCGTTGCGGTGCTCGACCGCCTCATCGCGAACGTCGCCGGAAGGGTCCCTGAGGCAGAGCGAGACGTCGTGCGGCGTATCCGCGACAAGGCCGCACTCGCGCTTCCGGCGACGGACGCGCCACTTGACCTGACCGACCATGACGTTTGGTTGCTGCGCCAGATCTGCATCGACTATCTGCCGGGTGCTTTGGACCACTACATCGCGCTGCCGTCCAACCTCTCCTCGGAGCCGGTGCTCGACGGTCGATCCGCCCGGCAAGTACTCGACGAGCAGCTAGCGCTGATCGAAACCCGCCTCGACGAGATGGTCACCCGAACCTACCAGCGCGAGGCCGGCGGGCTCCTCACACATGGGCGTTTCCTCGCCGACAGCCTTCGCACGGACCCCTTCCAGTCACGGCTCACCGAGCTCGTGACCAAGGGAGCCGAGGCGGTACCGGCAACCGGGGCACCGGCGTACGCGAACGAGCCTGCGGTGACGGGCGAGCAGGCTGTCGTCCGGGAGCGCGAGCGCGCCTAGCCTAAAGGCGAGCGCGCGTCACTCCGTCACCGCGAACCAGTGGCCCTCGGGGTCGGCGAACGCAAAGCTCGGAGTGCCTGAGTGCTCGCCCACTTCGCTCGCTTGCACCCCGCGTTCCACGAGCGTGGTATGGGTGGCCTCGAGGTCATCGACGCGGAAGGCGACGGACGGCATCGCGAGATCGAGGTTGTCCGGGTTGTCCTTCATCAGCTCGAACGGCACGAGCTCGAACGCGAACGGCTGATCGGCGAAGCCGACCTGCACGATCGTGAACTCGCCCGCCTCGGACCGCCGCTTCTCGACCATGTGGATCTGCTCCGTCCAGAACCGACGGCACGTTTCCACGTCGTTGACGTACAGCACGACATATCCGACCTGCATGAACGACTCCTGGCACACGAGGGAGGCAAGATCCCCGTCGGGAACGGCTGGACGACCCCCGCCCGTCAGTATCTGTGAGCGCGGTAGCCGCCGCGCAGATGGAGGGGGATCGCGGACCAGCGAGCACTCGTCGAACGAGCGAACCAGGGCGACCATGAGGCCTTCGGACTGCTCGGCTCGAACGGCATGGGCGAACGCCGTTTCAGCCCGGGAGCGTGCTTCGGAGTAGCTCCGCGAGGCGCGTGATGCCAACGGTGACGCGCTCGTCCGAGACGCCCGAGTAGTTCAGGCGAGCGTGGTTGGGCTGCTGATCGTTCGCGAAGAACGTCGCCCCGGGGACGAATGCCACCTTGGCCTCCGGCAGCGCGCGGTCGCGCATGAAGGCGGTCGCGTCGAAGCCGTCCGGAAACGTCAGCCAGGTGAAGAGGCCGCCCTGTGGCCTGGTGAACTCGACCGACGGCGGAAACAGCTCATCCATGGCCCCGAGCATCAGGTCGCGCTTGCGCCGGTACACGGCGTTCACCTCGGCGATGTGCGCGTCGAGATCGAACCGGTCGAGGAAGGCGGCGGCCGCCGCCATGTTGAGCGTGCTCGTCTGCGTGTCGGCGGCCGTCTTGAGAAGACCGATGTGGCCGATGATCTCCGGGTCCGCTACGGCCCAGCCCAGGCGCATGCCCGGCACGAGGGTCTTCGAGAAGCTGCCCAGAAAGATAATCCGACCCTCCGTGTCGAGGCTCTTCAACGACGGGAGCGTCTCGCCCTCGAAGCGGAGTTGGCGGTACGGGGAGTCCTCGAGAACGACAAGGTCGTACGTGTTGGCGATCTCGATCACCCGTCGTCGACGCTCGAGGCTCATCGAGACGCCCATCGGGTTGTGGAAGTCGGGCATCGTGTAGAGGAACTTGGCAGACGGGTTCGCGAACAGGACGCGCTCCAAGTCGTCGGGGTCGAGCCCGTCATCGTCCGTTCGAACGGGCGCGTAGGCAGGCTGGCATGGGTTGAACGCCAGCATGGCGCCAAGGAAGGTCGGGTCCTCGACGACGATCACGTCACCCGGGTCGATGAGCATCTGGGCGACCAGTGACAGGCCCTGCTGGGCGCCTTGGAGGACGATCACCTCGTTCGTGCCGCATGCAACGCCGTCCGCCGCCATCCTCGCCGCGATCGCCCGTCGCAGGGATGGCAGCCCGTCGGTCACGGAGTACTGCATCGGGCTCCGATCCTCGCCGCCAAGGATCCCCTCGTAGATCTCGCGGAGCTGCGCTGTCGGGAACAGCGTGGGGTCGGGGTAACCGCCGCCGAACGAGATGATGTCGGGGTCGGCGGCGTGCTCGAGCAGGTCCCGGATCGCGGAGGGCCGAACCACGTCCATGCGCGCGGCATAGCGGTTCGCCATCACGCTGGACTCGCCTCGTCCTCGGTCAGGCCGCGCACAAGCTCCTCGTAATCCTCGTCCTTCATGCCGAACCAGTGCTCGGGCTGCGGAAACGAGCGGTCCGACACCTCGCGCACGTAGGCCTCCAGACCCTCGCGGATCACGGCCCCGGCATCCGCGAACACCTTTGCCATGCGCGGCTTGAAGCGGGGATACAGGCCGAATGCGTCGTGATAGATCAGGAGTTGCCCGTGGGCATGGGGCCCGGATCCGAGCCCCATGATGAACGCCGCTCGGGCGCGCTCGGTGATGAGCTGGCAGAGCCGGTCCGGGACCAGCTCGAGGATGATCGAGAAGACCCCGGCGTCCTCCAGGATCCGCGCGTCGTCCACGATCTGCCGAGCTCGTGCGGCATCCCGACCCTGGACCTTGAACCCACCGAGGGCTCCCGCCGACTGCGGCGTCAGGCCGAGATGTCCCATCACCGGGATCCCGGCGGCGGCGATCCCCATGACACGGTCGGCCATCTCGGCTCCACCCTCGAGCTTGACGGCATCACAGCCGGTCTCGGCCATCAGGCGCCCCGCGTTGCGGATGGCGGTCTCGACGCTGGGCTGGTAGCTCATGTAGGGCATGTCGCCGATGATCCAGGCGTTCGGGGCACCGCGTCGGACCGCGGCGGTGTGACGAACCATGTCGTCCATGGTCACGGGCAGGGTGGAGTCGAAGCCCAGCATGGTCATGCCAAGGCTGTCGCCGACGAGGATCATGTCGACGCCGGCTGCGTCCTGCAGGACGGCGGTCGGATAGTCGTAGCAGGTCAGCCACGTGATGGGCTCGCGCCGTGCGGCCTTGGCCTGGAGCTGGGGCAGGGTCATCTTCGAGCGCTCGGTCATCGGTCGCTCCGTGCAGCCATTCGGGACCGGTGGGCGACGAGCGCACCCGCGAGGCCGAAGCCGGTGATCAAGCCGGATGAGATAACGCCAGGCCCGCCGAGCGATCTGATGGCCAACGACCCGAAGGCGATCAGCCACGGGACGCCGGCGACGCTGGCCCAGCGCGCGACCCGGGGCCCGGGGCGGGCGATCAGCAGAACACCGAGCAGCAGGGCCACGATCGCGCCACCGAGGACCAGCACGGGCAGCGCTGGGGCCCTCAGCAGGACTCCCAAGTCGTTCAGGTGCTCTCCGATGAAGACGACGATCAGGAGCCCGGCGCAAGCCAACCCGGCCATGATCCAGAGTGCGCCCGCTCGTCGAAGATCGCCCATCCCGCCGCAACCATAAAGCGCCGAGTCGTTGGTGCGCGTGTCGCGCCCGCCACATCCAGAGCCTGACGCCTGACCCACCTTCCGACTGACTCACCCGAAAGCCCTATGCCGGGTATCTAGCTTTTGGCGCCGGATCCAGGTTGGATCGGGCCTTGGGATGAGACGGGAGGCTGGGATGACGGCCCAGACACTGCGCCGAGGACGGCTCGGAGGATGGTCGACATGAACAAGCTCGTCCCGCTCGGCGTCGGCATCGCCGCCGTCGCCGTGGCGGT
>Ga0207708_10002301_pt1 | contig 14051 bp, 14 predicted proteins | sample KBSK5101metaG_FD_184340 | JGI IMG/M metagenome (GOLD analysis project Ga0207708, IMG submission 184340) | Corn, switchgrass and miscanthus rhizosphere microbial communities from Kellogg Biological Station, Michigan, USA - KBS K5-10-1 metaG... | ecosystem: Host-associated > Plants > Roots >...
GAGCCCGGAGGTGAGTACCCGGAAGCCGCTGTCGCCGACCACGAGTAGCTCCGGCTCCGGCGCCGGGCCGTGCCGCCGCAACCCGAGCCCGGACAGCTCATCGGCGTCGAGCCTCCATCTGTCGGCGACATCGAGCTTGCGCATCAAGGACTACTCGTACAGGGTCGGGTGGCGGATGTCGAACGGGCTCGAAGCGCGCGTGCCTGCCACCGGCCGTCGGCAGGCCGTCTACGAACCTTGCGCGCGCTGCTGCGCGCCTCGTCCGGCTCGCGTCGCATCACCTGGAGGTTGTCCCACGCGTGCGAGGTACTCCTCAGTCTGCGCCTCGTTGAGTTGCTCGAGTCGCTCTATGAAGCTCGGGAACGCGTCCCGGTGTGTTCGAAAGTCGCCGTAGGGCATCCGGAGTTCGATGAATTTCAGGCCTTCCTCCTTGATCAGGACGGCGGTGTGGCGCTGCTGACGCCAGCGCTGTCCAAAGCCGAAAAACGCCTCCAATGCTCCTGCGACGGCAGTCAAGAAGCCTGCGCTGGCGAGCACCCACTTGGGAGTATCGAGCGCGACCAACAGCGGAATGCTCAGTCCGCCGAGAATCGTCACCCAACCCAGAACCCAGTAGGAGAGCCGGCGTCGGCGCCAGACCTCATCGAAGTGCTTTGCCTCTTCAAACCAACGCACGTCGAACAGCTGCCGCTGCCATTCATCGAGATCGAGCGCGTCGGCGAGCGCCTTGTGCGTCGACCACGATGCCTTGAGCCAATTGTGTTCCTTTCGGACGATGATTCGACCAGTATCTGTCCGCGCGCCCCGCCGCGTCGAGTGGCGAGACGGCGGGCGGAATGGTTCGCCGCACTGATCGACCGGTCGTGGGCGGTTTCGTGGCCGCGCCGGCGATCGCGCTGTCGGGCGCGGTGATGACGTCTCACCCGCACCTTGGTGATGTTCGTCGGGGGTTGGACCCCAGGACACACGGCCCGAGCCGACAGTCGGGCGAAGCCCTACCCGGAGGCGTATATGCCCGAGTCTGTCGACCCTTGTCACCTCCTGCTGATCGGCGCCGGACCCGGCGTCGGCGCCAGTGTCGTTCGGCGCTTCGGCCGCGAAGGCTTCCGCAGCACGCTCATCTCCCGCGGCGAAACGGTCGAGCAACTCGCCCCTGACCTGCGTGGCGACGGGCTTGAGATCGAGGCGGTGGGCGCAGACATCGAAGATCTCGACGGCTACCGTGCGACGCTCGAGCGGATCTTCCGCGCCCCGGGCGCCCCGGGCGTCGCCGTGTACAACGCGGCCCTGCCGGATCCGGGCGAGATCCTCGACACGACGGTTGAACGGCTCCGGACCGCATACGACGTCGATGTCGTCGGCGCGGTCGTCGCGGCACAGGTCGCCGCACCCTTCCTGCGGACCGCCGGCAGCGGCACACTGCTCTTCACCAGCGGCGGCTTCGCCGACCATCCGGTGCCCGCACTGGCGAGCCTCTCCATGGGGAAGGCCGCCCTGCGCGCGGCGGCGACCCTGATCGCCGCCGGTGTCCAGGAGGACGGCATCCATGCCGCAACCGTCACGATCGCCGGTTCGGTCGTACGCGGGACGGCGTTCGATCCGGACAACATCGCGGAACTCTTTTGGACCGCCCACACCGACCCGACCGACGCCTGGCAGACCGAGTATCGATTCACCGGCGTCGCCGTGGACGAGTAGCGTGTCGAACAGCACGCCAGGCGTCACGCCGAACCCGTCAAGCTTAGGGTCGGACCATGAAGCGAACCTGCGTTGTCTGTGGTAGCCGCTATGAGGCAAAGCCCTCCTCGCGGTATTGCGACGATGCCTGCTGCCAGAAGGGGCATGAGCTTCGCCAACTTGCCGCGACGCTGGACCTGGGGACCGGTGCGGCTCTCCCGGTTGTCCTCACCGCCAATCGCGGTGGCGATTCTGGTCGCGCGTTGAGAACCGGCGCTTCGCGCTAGGTCTTCGTCGGCCGCCTCGGGAGCTTCAGGCCGCGGCCGGCACCGCTGCAGCGGTCTGGATGAGTTGGGTCACCTCGTCGGGATGCGAGACCATCGCCACGTGGCTCGACGGCACCGCGACCGTGGTCGCGCCCATCCGGGCCGCGAACTGCCGCTCGCCCTCGGGCGGGAGGGCTTCGTCGTTCTCCGCGACCAGGTACCAGGTGGGGAGGGACCTCCAGGCGGGGGTGCCCATGGCCTCCTCGAATGCGCTCGCGGCCAGAGGCTGCTGGACTGCGTGCATCACCCTTGCCTTGACCGGATCGACGTCGGCGGCAAAGTGGGCGACGAAGTCCTCCTCCGGTAGCCATGCGTAGCCAGCGTCATCGATGTCCAGGTGAGCGATGGCGGGCGTCGGCGGATCGGGGAGCCCAGCGGCGAGTGTCTCGCCGGTGTCGAGGGCGAAGGCGGCGATGTAGACAAGGCCGACCACGTTCGGCGCCTCCGTCCCGAGTGCGGTCATGATCTGGCCGCCGTACGAGTGGCCCACGACGATCGTCGGACCATCCTGGCGGCCGAGCACCTGGCGCAGGCGCCCGACGTCATCGGCGAGCGCTCCCAGGGCGAATTGGGGGGCGGTGACGGTGTGGCCCGCGGCCTGCAGGCGCTCCACCACGTCGCTCCAGCACGAGCCCTCGGCCCACGCGCCGTGGACGAGGACGACATTCGGCTTGCTGTCGGGGGTCATGACGTGTCCTTTCTCAGCCGCCGTTGTGGAATGCGGACAGCGTGGTCCGCCCCGGCGACCGCCACACCACACGTTCGTGCGATCCCTAATCGGGTCGTCAGAGCCAGGCCCGGAACCGCTCGAGGAGCGCCGCCACGCGCCTGGGATCCTCGATCATCCACATGTGACCGAGGTCGTCGAGCCTGGCCTGCGCGGCGCCGAGCTCGCCCGCGACGGCGCCGGACATGGACGCGTCGCCGAACGGGTCGGCCGCGGCATGGAGGACGAGTCCCGGCGCGGTCGCACCCGCCGGCGTGATCGCCCAGTCGGCCCGCACGTTGGGCTGCGCCGAGCGGTACAGGCCGAGGATGCAGCGGCTCATCACCTCGTCGTGCGCCGCGCTCATCGCCCGTGCGACGTCGGAGGGAACGCCGAGTTGCCCCAGCCGGGCGGCCCGGCGCGCCAGACCCTCCGCGCCGTCGCTGTGGACGCGCGCCATGGCCTCCTCACCTGCTCCCAGCGTCTGCCAGATGCGCGCGGTGCGATGCCAGACGTACGCCGGATGAAACAGATTGGCCAGGTCCACGGTCCAGCTGCGGACGCGCGTCTCGAGACCGGTCACCAGCCGAAGGCACAGGACGCTGCCGAAATCGTGTCCTACGAGGTCGATCGGATCCTCGATCGTCTCGAGTCGTGTTGTGAGCCAGTTGGCGTAGCCGTCCTTGCTCGGGATGAACCCGCCGGGCAGGGGCGCGCCGAACCCGGGCAGGGCGAGGGACACCGAGGTACCGTCGAGGGCGTCCGCGAGCGGATCCCACACGATCTCGGTCTCGGGCAGGCCGTGGACGAAGACCGTGGTCACGCCCGCAAAGGTCGGCGCTGCCGCGCCTGACGGCATCACCTGACCGTGCGATCTCTAGGCCCGGGCGGCGACTGCGGCCTGCTCGACCGCGATTCGGGTCAGATCGACGCGCGAGTTGATGCCCAGCTTCGAGAACGCGTGGCGCAGGTGGGTGCTGACCGTGTGCGGCGAGACATAGAGCTGGCTGGCCACTTCGCGATTGGTCATGCCCTCCGCCACCAGCCGGACTACCGCGAGCTCGGAGTCGGTGAGCGCCTCCCAGCCGGCATCAGGACGCTTGGGCGAAACGAGTCGGCGCCGAACCCCGAGCTCGCGCAGCCGCCCGCGCACTCTGGTCTCGTCCCACGCGGCGTGGGCCGCGGCGTAGAGCTCCAGCGCCCGCCCGAGCTGTGCAACGGCCTCGTCGTGATCGCCGCGCTGCGCCAGCGCGACACCGGCGTCTTCGAGGGCGGACGCGAGCGCGATCGGGCGCGGGCCCTCCTCGAAGCCCACGACGGCCTCGGCGAGCACGTCGGCGTCGCTGGCGACGAGTCCGCGCACGTGCGCGGCCGCGCCCCGAACCGTGGCCACCCCGGGGTTGCGGCGGGCTCGGCGCTCGGCGCCCGCGCAGGCGGCGGCTGCGAGCTCGTCGTCCCCGGCGGCGAGCGCGATCCGCGCCAGGTCGACCTCGTCGGTGACGTCGAGCGGGAACAGCGGCAGCAGCGAGCGGGGCTCGTCCTCGCCGGCGCGCAGGTATGCGCGCGCGGCGCCGGCGTCCCCCCGGCCCATCGCAGCCAGGACGAGGAGCCACGTCGCGTGCCGCTCGACCCCGGGCACAGCGCCGCCGAGCAAGGCCGAGGCGATGTCGGTTGCCTGGCCCAGCTCCCGCATCTTGCCCGTGTGGAGTGCCGCTCGACCCCACGCCAGCAGGGCGGCCGCGTCCTGCACACCGACGATCGACTCCGGGCCCTCGCTGCTGAACCGATCCTCGAGCACGGCGAGCGTGTCGCCCGGTCTGCCGACCATGAGGAAGACGCGCGCGCGGAATGAGTCGGCGAGGCGGACCTCCCACGCCTGATGCCCGTTCTCGGCCCGGACGAGCAGGGCGTTGGACATCCGCAGGGCGTCATCCGTGCGATCCAGCACGGCAAGCAGCTCGGCGGTCCACTCCTCGGCCAGGAATCGTCGGGCGACTTCACCGGTCCGCTTGCCGAGTCGGCCGGCGGCACGGATCTGGACGAGCGAGGAGTCGAACTCCTCGGCGACGTAGGCCAGCCCGCCGCGCGCGAGGGCGAGCGCGAAGGTCGCACTGGGGTCGTCGGCGCGCGCGACGACGTCGGCCGCCTCGGGAAGCATGCCGAGCGCTTCGTCGGCCCGGCCCGCGGCGAGGAGGTTGTGCACGCGGCGTCCCAGGTGCTGGGCGCGCAGGCGCGGCGGCAAGTTCGGCAGGGCGAGGGCCAAACGGCTGGCCTCGGCCCGCACGTCCGGGGACAGCGCCAGCATCCCGGCGATCGACAAGCGGACATTGGCCTCCTCCTCGGGCGTCAACGCGTCTCGCAGCGCGTTGTCGACGACGACGCGACCCTCCTCCGCTCGACCGGCCGCATGGAGGAGGAGCGCCGTCTCGGAGATCAGCGCGGCGCGGCTGGCGCTGTCATCCGGGCTGAGCTCGAGGGCCCGCTGGCTCAGGTCGGCGGCTGCATCCGGGTTCGAGGCGGCGAGCGCCTGCGCCGCCTGCCGCAACGTACTCGCCGCCGACGCATCGCCCGGCTGCGCGCTGGCGACGAGCTGGGCGGCGACCTCGACTGGCAACGCTCCCCCGGAGAGCAGGACCTCCGCCGCCTGACGGTTCAGTGCCCGGCGCGCAGAGGCGGGGACGCTGTCGCGGACCGCTTGTCGCGTGATGTCGTGGCGGAACGCGAGGCCGGTCGCGGTCTCGACCAGGATGCCGGCCCGGGTCAGCTCCTCGACGGGATCGAGCAGGCCGCCGGGCGCGACGTCGCGCATGAGGGCAAGGTCCTCGAAGCTGAAGTCGCGACCGAGAACGGAGGCCACGAGGGCGGTTCTGCGGGCGGCGTCTGACAGCCGCTCGAGCCGCTGGAGCATGCTCTCCCGGACGCGCTGCGGAAGCCGCGCCTCGACCAGGTGCGTCTCTCCGTGCTCGACTCGGAGCAGATCCTCCTCGAGCAGGCCGAACAACAGCTCCTCGAGGAAGAACGGAACCCCCTTGGCGCTATCGGTGACCTCGAGCAGCTCCGGGGTGGGCTCGGCGCCGACGACGTCCCGGACGACCTCTGCGACGGCCGCCTCATCCAGCGGCTGGAGCTCGATGCGGTGGGCTCCGCGTTCCCCGAACTCCGCCATCGCCGCGCGAAGGTCCGACGATGCCTCGCCCGGGCGGAACGTGCCGATCCAGAGGATCGGCACGGCGGCGAGCCGCCGGGGCAGGGCGCGGAGGGCCGCGATCGTGCCGGCGTCGGCCCATTGCAGGTCATCCAGGCAGACGCACAACGGCTCGGCCAACGCAGCGGCCTCGAGGAGGACCTCGAGCTCTCGAAGCAGCCAGTAGCGCTGTTCGGGCACGGCGTCCAGCTCCTTGAGGGCAGCGCGGTCAAGGAGCGGCCTCTCCCCGTCAAAGAGCGCCGTCATCAACGCACCGAGCGGTATCACACGCTCGGCGGGATCGGCGGCGGCGTAGCTGAAGCGGATCCCGGCTCGCCCGGCGATTCGTGCTGCCTCCTCCAGCAGCCTGGTCTTGCCGAGGCCCGGCTCGCCCTCGATGGTCAGGACGGAGCCGGTGCTCGAGCGCGCCGCAGAGATGCGCTCGCCGATCTCGTCCAGCTCGTCGTCTCTGCCGCGCAGGGGGGCCGACGACCGATGCGACCTCACCACGGCGTTCCCACGACGGCGTCGGTGCCGCCGATGATCCGCAGCTCGCCAGGGACGGCCTCCTTCCCGCAGGCCGCGCAGACCGTGCGCGCGTGGAACTCCGCCCCGCAGCTGTGAGCGAAGAGGACGGGCTCCTTGCCGCGGTTGAGGTAGGAGTCGCCCCACTCCTTCAGGGCGAGGACGATCGGCCGGAGCTCACCGCCGGACTCGGTCAGGTGGTACTCATAGCGCCGAGGGCGCTCGGAGTACGGCCGGCGCTCGATGAGCCCGGCACCCTCGAGCCGTCGCAGCCTCGTGGTGAGGACGTCGCGCGAGCAGCCGGTCTTCTCCAGGAGCGCGGTGAAGCGCCGGTGGCCGTAGTAGATCTCGCGAACGACCAACAGCGAGTAGGTATCGCCCACGATGGCCAGGACGTCAGTGACGGAGCAGACGCGAGCTCCTGACGGTTCGGCGCCCATTCGGCAAAGCTAGAAGCAGTCAGTCTGGATGTCAAACTGACCCAGTAGCGATCGCACGAATGCGCGATGACGTTGCGGTGGCCGTCCGGCAAGCTCGACGCGGCGGCTGCGCGAGCGGGGCTCGCTCAGGGTTCGTAGGCGACGAAGAAAGGCCAGGGCGGATGGGCGACGACGTGATCGTTGGGTACGACGGCAAGCCGCGCTGTGCGTGGGCCGGAGCTGGTGATACCGCGTTCGGTCGCTACCACGATGAGGTCTGGGGGACGCGCACCTCCGACGAATCGGCATTGTTCGAGGCGCTCACCCTGGGCGTGTTCGAGGCCGGGCTCAGCTGGTCGATTGTGTTCGGCAAGCGGGACGCGTTCCGGAGCGCGTTCCATGGCTTCGACATCGCGCAGGTCGCGGCGATGACGGAGCGGGACGTCGACCGGCTGGTGCGGGATCCCTCGATCATCCGTAACCGCGCCAAGATCCAGGCCACCGTCGACAACGCGCGCGCGATGACGTCCTCGTCGCCGAGCCTTGCGGCGCTCGCGAGCTCCTACGCGAGCACGCGAAAGCGTGCGCCGCGGTCCGTCGCAGACCTTCCCACGTCGACACCGCAGGCGAACGCGTTTGCGGTGCAGTTGAAGGCACAGGGATTCCGCTTCGTGGGGCCGACGAGCGTGTACGCGTTCATGCAGAACGTCGGCGTGGTCAACGACCACGTCCACGGCTGCTTCCGAGCCATCGACTACACCCGGCCCGCGATTTCGGATCGATGACAGAGATGCTCGGGCAGCCCTCGATACGGAAGCCGCGCCCCCTGGCGGGAACGCGGCTTCGCATTCCTTCCCGTGGCAGCGCGGGCTAGCCGGTCGGCGGGCCGTTCGGGAAGCACTGCGCCGCCGTGCCGTGTGCGTGTGCGGCCGAGCTGATCGTCTGACCGGGCGGTCCGCCCGCGTCCTTGACGACGTGCGAGACATCCGCCCGGGCGCCGGGCGCCGCGAACGTGCCGCCCTGACCGGGCGCCAACGCCGACGAACCAGAGCCGACACAGCTCGGAGCGCCGGGGGGATCTCCAAGCGCCCCCGGAGCCGCGACCGCCAGACTCATGACCGCGATGACCCCACAAGTCATTAACCGTGTGCGCGACAACATGATCATTTCACCTCCTCGGTGGTCGGCCCAACCTCTGAAGGGTTAACCGCTACATCAACAACGCGTGCAGATCAAGGTGTGTCGTAGCCGCCAGGACGGACTATCGCTGTGTCCGGCGAGACCTCGAAAGCAGCCAGTGTTACCCGCGGCGTCTCGCGAGGCCCGACGATGGGGGCAGCGTCAGGCCAGCGGCGCTGAAGCCGCCTGGCCGCCTTGAATCCACGACACCGTGGTGCCATGGGGGCTGGCGGTCAGCGACGCCGGATCGATGTCCGGGCCCAAAGCCAGGGTCGAGCGCGTCCCGCCTACCGCGATCCGCTCGACCGCGTAGTCGTGCTGCTGCCCCAGAAGATGGGCGAGCCAGGCGATCGACCCGTTCGGAGCCACGACGATCTTCACTACCTCGACGGAGGCCTGGACATTGTCGTCAGGCCAGGCGAAGGCCTGAGTGACCAAGCGCTCGCCGGTCCTGGCATGCAGTTCGTAGATGTAGCTCGGCGAGGTCGGCGAAGCGGGTTCCTGTTGGCTGACGGCGTAGGCAAGCCGGTTGTCGCGTGCTGCGAAGTGGCCGGGAAACAGGGTGTCCCCGCCGTCCTGACCAGGCAGGACGTGGACGTGGCGATGGCCGGTGCAGACAAAGAAGGTCTTGCCGATGTCGTCGTGATGGCGCTGCTTGGCATAGACGAACAGTCCACCCGAGTGCAGCGCCGGGTGCGGTCCAGCCAGTTCCCTACAACCCCCGCTGCGAGCCGCTTCTGACGGCTCCGCTGCCGCGTCAGCCATGTCGGCGATGCTACTCCCACGCCGAGCCTGCTTCCTGGCTTCACAGGCATGTGCGCCGGGAGCGAGACCGAGCGTCCTCACCCGTTAGCGAGCTGCGTCGCTTATCCCACCGCGCCTGCACACCTCAGGGTCGGTGAGCTCGCGTTGGGCGATACGGATCACGGAGGGCGTTTCATGGATCGGCTCGCGCGGGATCGGCGTGGCGGTCGGAGCCGAGCGGCGGGATCTCGTTGGCCACCGAGGGCAACGAGGCCGAGCGCGGCGCCGGCCGGACGCGCGCGTCGCGGGCCCGCCCGGCCGCCCAGCCCACCCGCACCGGATGCAGCCGCCGCAGCAGCCGCCACGTCCTGGGGCCGGCACCGCCGGTGACCGGCAGGCGCCGCCGGGCCTGGAACGCCCTGAGGTTGTGCGCCGTCTGGGCGCCGAACAGGCCGGTGAGGCGCTGGCGCGGAAGGACCGCGGCGAGGTGCTCCTGGAGCCAGAGGACGTCGTCGCCGCGGTCGCCTCGCTGCAGTACGCGGAAGCCGGGTCCGGGCAGGCCGGCGGCGGGCCCGTAGGGGCCGCTGAGCGCGGGCCACAGGCCGTTTGCCGCGACCCAGGCGAAGTCCCACCACGAGATGCCCCTGGCGCGGTAGTGGACCGCCAGCGCGCGGAACCGGCGGGCCTCCCTGCCGGACGCGCCGTGGTCAGCCTGCCCCAACGGCAGGATCGGGCGACCGTAGATGCGGTTGGTGGCGTACGTGTGCCGGTAGACCGCGTCGACGCTCGTCCCGATGTCGCGCCAGTACATCTGCGGGAGGTCGAACTGCGCACCGCCCGGTCCCAGAAACACCGAGTAGGGAAAGGCCGGGTGGTAGTCGACGTAGGGGAACGAGGCGAGGCCGAGGCGGTACCGGTGCCCGACGGCGGCGCGCAGCCGGTGCAGGTAGACCTGCGCCGCCGCGTACCGGCCCTCGTACTCGGCCTCGGCATCGATGACCAGGCACTCGGCGCCGGCGCGGGCCGCGCGCGCGGCGGCGGCGGCCTCGCCAACGGGGTGGGTGCCGTACACGTACTGCCAGGCGCACACGTGCAGGCGCTGGGCGCGCAGCGCCGACACGAGCCCGCGGTTGAACTGCGCCCACGGCCGCACGCCGTCGGCAGCCTTGACGATGAGCGTCCGCACCCCGGCGGCGTGCGCGTCCGCGGCGATCGCCGCTATCCGGCCCCCGTCGGACCGGCTCAGGTACCAGATCCACACGGCCCGGCCGTTCGGCGGCCGCGCCGCGGCCGCGGCCGCGGGGAGACAGAGCCCGAGCACGAGCGTCGCGGCCACCAGCCCAAGGCGCAAGGGCACGTCTTAGACGCTAGTCCGACACGCCGCCGGTTCGAAGACCCGCAGGGTCGCTTGCAGCCGCGGGGGCCGCTACACGGTCTGCACGGTGTGGTGGCGACGCGCCAGGTCGGGGGGTGCGCTCGTTGACCCAGCGCAGCAGATCGGGAAGATTGTCGGGTCCGAACAAGGAGGGGCAGTGCGGAGCCTATGCAAGGCAACCGGAGTTGTGGCCGCCGTAGCAGCGGCCGTCTTGACGTTTGTGCCCGTCGCCGCCGCGAACCCGTCCAGGGTCTTGATGAGCGACGCGTGCAGTCCGTCGTTCAACGACGCGATCGGCCCGGGGACCTGCACCCGGCCGGGTGGAATGCCGTTCGACGGCTTCATCGCACAGCTGCAGCGGAACAAGTCCGCGGGCGCCTGGCACTTCTCGCCGCCCCGCGTCAACGTCGATGCGGGTGACTCGCTCACCGTGGAGAATCGCGGCGGCGAGTTGCACACCTTCACCCAGGTGTCGCAGTTCGGCGGGGGCGGCATCGTTCAGGGGCTGAACGAGATCCTGTTCGGCACGCCGAACCCGCCGATCTTCTTCGACCCGAACCAGGTCAACGTCGTTCCGCCGGGGGGCGAGGAGACGATCACGCCGACCACGCTGACGCCGGGCACGCATCTCTTCATCTGCGCGATCCACCCGTGGATGGAGGACACGGTGGTCGTCCACTGACCGCTGCGACACCCCCATGGGCACCCCGCCCGAAGGGGTGCTGGCGCCATTGCGTCGTGCGCCCAGAGCGAGGAGCCTCGAGCGGCGGTGTCGTTTTCTCGGAATCCAGTGGACGTGTTGACGGTCGACGACTCGGTCCAGTTTCTCGAGGCCGCCCGCGAGCTCATCGCCACAACCGAGGGCTTTCGCCTCGTCGGTGAGGCCGGCTCGGGCGAGGAGGGCGTAGCCGCTGCCCGGAGACTCAGCCCGGACCTGGTGCTGCTCGACGTCCGGATGCCGGAGATGGACGGCATCGAGGCGGCCCGCCGGCTCACGGCCGTGGATCCGCGGATGGTGATCTTCCTGGTCTCGGCCAACGAACAGGCCGATGCGCCGCACGGCGTCGGTTCGTGTGGCGCCGCCGCGTTTGTCCGCAAGCAGGACCTCGCGCCCAGCACTCTGCATCGCCTCTGGGCGACGCACGGCGCGTAGCCGCGGTTTCCCCAGCTCCGCAGACCCGTCTGGGATGCTTGTCGAGGACAACGCGGGGGTTCCTCGTGCTGTGGGTCGGTTGTCATGGAATCTCCGCGCTCGAACACCTCAGTAGCGCTAGCGGTGCCGCCCATCCAGGGGACGGTCCAGGTCCAGGGCACCCGCTCAGGTTTTGACGCGCGCGTCGGCCTTATGGCAGTGGTCGGACTCGCGCTCGCCGGCGTCTCGGTCGCGATCGCAGCCGGCGGCTCGGGCAGCAAGCCCGCGTTGGCGGTGCTCAATGGCCTGAGCGTCGCGGTTCCGATCGGGGTCGGGCTCTACCTCTGGCCTCGCGAGGAGTCGAAGCGCCTCGGGAGCCTGATGGTGGCGCTGGGCGTGGTCTATTTCGTCGTGTCGCTGTCGGCATCGCGCGACGAGCTCGTGTACAGCGTTGGGCGGGTCGCCGCCTTCGGCGCAAGCGCGCTCGTGGTCTACGTGATCCTGGCGTTTCCGCGCGGTCGGCTCGAGACCGCCGCGGCCCGCGTGATCTTCGTGGCGGTCGCGGTGGATCTCGCCGTGCTCTACCTCCCGCTGGTTCCGCTGGTCCGCTTCTTCCCGCATCCGTTTCCCTGGGGAGGGTGCAACGCCACGTGTCCCCCCAACGCGTTCTTCGCCGGTCATCAGCCCGCGTTCGTGGGCGCGGTGCGGTCGCTTGGTGAGCTGATTGGGGTGGTGTTCTTTGCGGCCGCGGTGGTGCTGATCGGACTGACCATCAGGTCGGCCAGTCGTCTTCGTCGCCGTACGTTGCTCCCGGTCCTGGTCGCCTCCGCGTTGTGGCTGGTGGCGCTCATCGCGTTGTTCGTCGGCCGTCGCGTGGGGGGCGACGACGACGTCACCGACGTCGCGAGTTGGACGGTGCTGGCTTCGATTCCGCTGATCGCACTGGGGATGCTTCTCGGCGTGCTGCAGTGGCGGCTCTACGTCGCCGCGGCGCTGCCCGGGCTGATCCGCCGGCTGTCGGCGCACCCGGAGCCGCTCGACCTGCGCCGCGCGCTGGCGGACGCGCTCGAGGATCCGTCGCTGGAGATCGCGTACTGGATCCCTTCCACGCATGGGTACGCCGACGCCGACGGCCGCGCCGTGCTCCTTCCCGAGGGGGATCCCGCGCGCGCAGTGACCCCGATCGCCAGCGCCGGCGAGCGGGTTGCCGCGATCGTGCACGACCCGGCGCTGCAGGAGCGGCCCGAGCTCGTCGAGGCGGCCGCTGCGACCGCGATGCTCATGCTCGACCGGGACCGGCTCAACATCGAGCTGCGGGCATCGCTCGCCGAGCTCCGGGCCACGCAGACCCGCATCCTGTCCGCTGCCGACGGAGAACGGAAGCGGATCGAGCGCGACCTCCATGACGGAGCGCAGCAACGACTCATCGCCCTGCGCATCAAGCTCTCCCTGATCAGCGAGCTGATGGAAAGGGGTTCTCCCCGGGCACTCGAGCTTCAGCACAGGCTCGCCGACGACGTGGACGCGGCACTGGAGGAGATTCGCGGACTCGCGCAGGGCATCTATCCACCCCTGCTGGCATCCCACGGACTCAGCGACGCGCTCGATGCCGTGGCGGCAGCCTCATCGGTGCCGACGCGTGTGCGCGTCAGCGACCATCGGCGCTTCGCGCCCGAGAGCGAGAGCGCCGTGTACTTCTGTTGCCGCGAAGCGCTTCAGAACGTTGCGAAGCACGCGGAAAGCGCGACCGGAGCATCGATCGATGTGTCCTCGCACGACGGGATGCTCACGTTTGCCGTTGCCGATGACGGCGCTGGATTCGAACCCGCTCGCACCGGCCGCGGCAACGGCCTGATCAACATGCGCGACCGCCTCACGGTGGTGGGCGGGGAACTCGACGTCCGGTCGCACCCGGGAACCGGCACCGTCGTCTCCGGCGCGATTCCGCTCGGGCTGACCTGATCGGGGCGGTTGCTAGCCGTCGGCGGGCTCGTCCGCGAGGTACAGCAGCGTCGCTTTGACGCGCCGGCTGATGTCGGCTGCATCGGAGAAGCCGAGCTTCATGAAGATGGCGTGGATGTGCTTCTCGACGGCCCGCTTGGTGAGGTGGAGCGATTCCGCGATGGCTGCGTTGCTCTTGCCCTGGGCGATCTCGGCGAGGATCTGCTGCTCGCGCGGCGTGAGTTGCGCGACCGGCGAGTGCTCCGCGCGTCCACGTGCGCGGATCAGCCGGTCGACCACCTTCGGATCCACCACGGAGTCGCCTCGCACCACGGCGCGGATGGCGCCCAGCAGCTGGTTGCGATCGTGGACGCGGTCCTTGAGCAGGTAGGCGCGCCGGTCGGAGCCATCCGCGAGCAGCTCCAGGCTGTAGCGCGGGTCGGAGTACTGGCTGAGTACGACCACGCCGAGCTCAGGGTGGCTGTTCCGCAGCTCGTTGGCCAGCACGATGCCCTCGTCCTCGCGGTTGGGCGGCATGCGGATGTCCGTGACGAGCGCGTCGGGATCGTGAGCGTCGATCGCGGCCCGTGCCGTGTGCGGGTCCGAGCACGCCTCCACGACCTCGACACCGGGCTCCTCGGCGAGCAGGCTCCGGATCGCTTCGAGCACCAAGAAGCTGTCGTCGGCCACCACGACCGTGATCACTTGGTTGGCCCTCATGGCCTTCGGAGGAAGTCTCGGCGGGGTCCTGGGGGTCGGCGCAGCGAAAGCCACGATAACGCCTCGCGCCCCCCGGCTGAGGGCATGCTGGCCTACCGCTCCCGGTAGGCCAGCACCATTGCA
>Ga0207708_10002306_pt1 | contig 14040 bp, 11 predicted proteins | sample KBSK5101metaG_FD_184340 | JGI IMG/M metagenome (GOLD analysis project Ga0207708, IMG submission 184340) | Corn, switchgrass and miscanthus rhizosphere microbial communities from Kellogg Biological Station, Michigan, USA - KBS K5-10-1 metaG... | ecosystem: Host-associated > Plants > Roots >...
AAGCCCCTGGTCCAGGCGACGCGTCCCCGATCGATGACGGCGATGGCGAGGCCGGGCACCCGCGCCTGCTCCATCAACCGCGGCAGGTCCGCGGCGAGCCCCGCGGTGATCGCGTTGACATCCCGTTGAGCTGACGTCGCGGCCTGCGGCGGCAAAAACCACCACGCCAGCGCGAGAAAAACGGCGGTGAACGGCCGAATCATGCGCGCTGAGACGAGAATCGCGCGCGCGAGGTTGCTGCGCCGCGGCCGCCCCGCCCCATGGGTGGTACGAGTTGCAGTATCATTTGAGTCTCAACCGTTTTGCCGGCGGCACCTGCCCTCGGGCGGGCGGGGAGGAGCGTTCATGGCACATCGATCAAGACCGACGACCAACAAGCGCCAGCGCGAGCAGGCCCGGATCGCGAAGCGCAACGACAAGGCCGCGCGACTGGCCGACCGCGCCAAGCGGTCCACCGACCGATCCGAGCTGCCTCCGGGCGTCGACCCCGACATCGCCGACATCCGGCCCGGTCCGCAGCCGCTCGCCGACTGGCAGATCGAGCCGGAAGAAGAAGAAAAGGAAGTCTAGTTCACCCACTCGGCGATGAACACGTTGGTTTCCCCTTCGGACTTCGCGTTGCGGTTCGATGCGAAGACCAGGTGCCGCCCGTCGGGCGAGAACATCGGGAACCCGTCGAACGTGTCGTTGAACGTCACCTGCTCAAGTCCCGTACCGTCCAGGTTGATCAGGAAAACGTCGAAGTTCCGCTGCTGCGGATCTTTCACGTTCGAGGCGAAGACCAGCCGCTTCTGATCCGGGTGCCATGACGGCGCGAAGCTCGCCGCCCCAAGCGTGGTGAGCTGCCGGCGATTCTTTCCGTCGCGATCCATCACGTAGAGCTCCAGCTTCGTCGGCCGCCACAGGTGCTCTTTCAGCAGCGCCAGGTAGTCGGTGAGCTCCTGCCCCTGCGACAGCGGGCGGCCGCGGTAGGCGATCAGCTTGCCGTCCCACGAGAAGAACGGGCCGCCGTCGGGGCCGGGGCTGTTGGTCAGCCGCCGCACGCCGGAGCCGTCGCCGTTCATCGTATAGACCTCCATGTCGCCGTCGCGCACGCTGGTGAACGCGATCACGCCGTCGGGGGCAATCGTCGCCTCGGCGTCGTAGCCCGGCGTGGTGGTGAGCGGATGCAGATTGCTGCCGTCGGCATTGGCCCGGTAGATGTCGTAGCCGTCGTAGATCGGCCACACGTATCCGCGCTCGTAGGTCGGCTTCGGCGGGCACGCCTCACCCGCCTTGTGCGTGGACGCGAACAGGATCTCCTTCCCGCCCGGATAGAAATACCCGCACGTCGTCCTGCCGGTGCCCGTGCTGACGCGCTTGAGATCGCTGCCGTCGATCTTCATCGTGAAGATCTGGTCGCAGGCGACGCCGTCGCGCGTGGACTGGAAGATCAGCCGCGTCCCGTCCGGCGAGAAGTACGCCTCCGCGTTCTCGCCACCGAACGTCAGCTGGCGGATGTTGCGCAGATGACGTTCGACGGGCGCCGGGCGCGCGGGCGGCTGCTGGATCGACCCCAGGACGGTCACGGCGCCGGCGGCCATCGCCATCACGACCGCGGTGCAGAAGGCGGTTCTCGTCTCACTCATGCTGGTAAGATTACCCGAAGCCATGCGGGATTCGGACAGCCGGCCGATACGCACGCTCTTCATCTGCCAGCAGAATCGCAAACGCAGCGCCACGGCCGAACGCGTGTTCGCCAAGGATCCGACGCTCGACGTCCGCTCGGCGGGCACCGCCAGCGACGCGCTGGTCCAGGTGAACCGCCGCATGATCGAGTGGGCGGACGTGATCTTCGTCATGGACGACGGACAGCGCCGCGACCTGGGGCGGATGTTCCCGGGCGACGAGGCGGTGGACCGCGCCATCTGCCTCGACATCCCCGACCTCTACCCGTTCCTCGATCCGGAACTGGTCACGCTGCTCCGCGAGCGCACCCAGCCTCACCTCGACGTGCTTCGAGGCTCCCGATGATGGCCACGGAAAAAGGCCACAGACAAACACGGAAGAAGAAGAAGGCCACAGATAAACACAGACGAACACAGATAAAGCGTCACGACCCCTACGTCCTCAGATCAGTGTTTATCGGTGTTTATCCGTGGCCTTCCCCTGTCTCTCGCGAAGAATGTCAGCGGCGGCGAAGACGCAGGGCATTGGCGATCACTGACAGGGAACTGAGCGTCATCGCGGCGCTGGCCCAGATCGGGCTGATCAGCGGGCCGCCGAACGGATAGAGCACACCGGCGGCGACGGGGACGCCGATGGCGTTGTAGGCGAAGGCGAGGAACAGGTTCTGGCGGATGTTGCGCATGGTGTCGCGGCTCAGGCGGCGCGCGCGCACGAGGCCGCGCGGATCCCCTTTCACCAGCGTGATGCCGGCGCTTTCCATGGCGACATCGGTGCCGGTGCCCATGGCGATGCCGACCGTGGCCTGCGCCAGCGCCGGCGCGTCGTTGATGCCGTCGCCGGCCATCGCCACGATCGCGCCGCGCGACTGCAGCTCGCTCACCACCTGCCGCTTGTCGCCGGGCAGCACGTCGGCGCGCACGTCATCCGGGGCAAAGCCGAGCGCGGCGCCGACCGCCATCGCGGTGGGACGCGCATCTCCCGTCAGCATCACGATCCGCATGCCGCCGGCGCGCAGCGTGTCGAGCGCCTCGCGGGCGCCGGCCTTGATCGGATCGGCGACGGCGAAGAGGCCGGCCAGCCGGCCGTCGATCGCCGCGTACAGGACGGTGCGGGCCTGGTGCCGCTGCGCATCGGCGGCGGCGGACGCCGCGGCGATGTCGACGGCGTGCTCGCGCATCATGACGGCGTTGCCGATCGCGACGTCGTGCGCGCCGACCCGGCCGTCGACGCCCTGCCCTGTCGTCGAATGGAACGTCGCCTCGGCCGGCCAGGTGAGGCCGCGGCTCTTCGCCGCGCGGACGATCGCGGCGGCGAGGGGGTGCTCGCTGGCCTGCTCGAGCGCGGCCGACGTGCGCAGCAGTTCGTCTTCAGCGATACCGAAGGTCTCGATCGCCACGACCTCCGGCCGCCCCTCGGTGAGCGTCCCCGTCTTGTCGATCACCAGCGTGTCGACCTGCTCGAGCCGCTCCAGCGCCTCGGCGTTCTTGACCAGGACGCCTTCGGACGCGCCGCGGCCGGTGCCGACCATGATCGCCATCGGGGTCGCGAGCCCGAGCGCGCACGGGCACGCGATGATCAACACCGCGACCGCGCTGACCAGCGCCAGCGCGAAGCGCGGCTCCGGCCCCCACACGCTCCAGGCGACGAACGCGGCGATTGCCGCCGCCACGACGAACGGCACGAACCACGCCGCAATCCGATCGGCAAGGCGCTGCACCGGCGCGCGCGTGCGCTGCGCGTCGGCCACCATCTGGACGATCTGCGCCAGCAGCGTGTCGCGGCCGACCCGCTCGGCGCGCATCACGAACGAGCCGGTCCCGTTGAGCGTGCCGCCGATGACCCGATCCCCCGGCTCCTTCGCCACCGGCATCGACTCGCCGGTGACCATCGACTCGTCGATCGCGGTGCGGCCCTTCGTCACCGCGCCGTCCACCGGCACCTTCTCGCCGGGGCGGACCCGCAGCAGATCGCCGACGTGGACGTCGGCGATGTCGACGTCGTTTTCCATCAGGCCGAGCACGCGCCGCGCCGTCCGCGGCGCCAGCCCGAGCAGCCCTTTCAGCGCCGCCGACGTGCGGCTGCGGGCGCGAATCTCGAGCACCTGCCCGAGCAGGACCAGCGCGGTGATGACGACGGCGGTGTCGAAGTAGGGCTCGACGCGAGCGTGCATGCGGAAGCCGTCGGGAAAAATGCCCGGCGTCACGGTGGCGACCGCGCTGTAGACGAACGCGGCCCCCACGCCGACGGCGATCAGCGTGAACATGTTGGGGCTGCGGTTGACCAGCGAGCCCCACGCGCGCTCGAAGAACGGCCAACCCGCCCAGAACACCACCGGCGTAGCCAGCGCCAGCTGGATCCAGTCGGCGGCGCGCAGGTTCACGCGGGCGTGCACCACGTCGGGCGCCAGCATCTCCGTCATCGCGAACAGCACGATCGGCAGGGACAGCATGGACGCGGCGCGGAACCGCCGCGTCATGTCGATCAGCTCGACGTTGGGCCCCTCGTCGAGCGTGACCATCGCCGGCTCGAGCGCCATGCCGCAGATCGGGCACGCGCCCGGGCCTTGCTGGCGCACCTCCGGGTGCATCGGGCAGGTGTAGACCGCGTCGGGATCGGCAGGTGGTGCGGCGGCGGACGGCTCGAGGTAGCGCGCGGGATCGGCGCGAAACCTGTCCAGACACCCCTTCGCACAGAAGTAGTACGTCCGCCCCTGGTAATCGGTGCGCAGCGGCGTGGCCGGATCGACCTGCATGCCGCAGACGGGGTCGATGGGAAGTGTCGAGGTCATGAAGGATGGACTGCCCTGGGGCTTCCCGCAGGGCACGCCCATCTACGGATTATGACGCCTACTTCCGCTTCGAGGATCGCCCGGTCTTACGCGACGTCTTGCGCGAGGTCTTGCGGGTGGCCGCCCGCGACGTCCCGCTGGATGCCCGCTTGCGCGCCGCGGCGCCCTTGCGCCCGCCTTTGCGCGCCGGTCCCTTGTTGGTCGCGCGGCCGCGGCCCGATCCGCTCTTCTTGCCCCCGTGGTCCATCTTGTTGACCGTCGCCCACGCCCGGCGTTCGGCTTCCCCCTCCGAGACGCCGCGATCTTCGTAGCCTTCCTCGATGTGCTCCGCTTGCCGCTTCTGCTTGTCGGTGTAGGCCGACTTGTCACCGCGTGGCATGAGTACCTCCTCGCCGTACGACGCAACATGCATGCCGCGGGTGAGGAGGTCGGGGGTCAGAAGTCGGGACTACGAGCCCAACCTCGCGACCAGCTCTTCGAGCCGGTCGTAGCTGATGCCTGCGCCGCGGGACATCCCCGACGCGATCACCATGTCGCGCACCTGCATTGAGGGATACCTGACGGTCGCCGTCAACCGGGTCTTGCCCTCTTCTTCAGTGAGCTCCGAGGTCACGACCGAGACCACGTCGGGAAACTCCTCGAAGATCTCGGTGAAGACGACGCGGCTCGGCGGCACGATCTCGCGATACTCGCCGTGGAAGGCGGCCTCCCCCTTCGGGTGGCGATTGACGAACCGCCACTTGCCGCCGACGCGAAGGTCCACCTCGCAGACCGGGACCGAGTAGCCGTCGCCGAGACACCCCCACCATTGCCTGACGTGTTCGGGCTTCGTCATCGCCTCGAACACGAGCTGCCGCGGCGCGTCGAACAGACGCGTCAGGCGGATCTCGTGATCCGACGGCGTGGTGACCTTGAAACTGTCGCTATTCACGGCGGTGCCTGCGACCATGACGCTTCGCCTCCTTCTTCTTCTGCAGGTGCTGTAAGTACTGATCCAGACGATCGAACCGCTGTTCCCAGACGTGGCGGTAGCGGTCGGTCCACTCCGCCACCTCTTTCAGCGGAGCGCCCTCGATCCGGCAGTGCCGCCACTGCGCCTCGCGGCGGCGCGCGATCAAGCCCGCCCTCTCCAGCACGCGCAGGTGCTTGGAGACCGCCGGCAGGCTCATGTCGAACGGCTCCGCGAGCTCGGTGACCGAGCATTCACCCGCGATCAGCCGGCCGAGGATGGCGCGGCGGGTCGGGTCGGCGAGGGCGGCGAACGTAGCGCTCAATTGATCCGACGCCATGATTAGTAAACCATTCGGTTAATTAACCTGACGGTTTTATACAACCGCGGCGTCCCGGTGTCAAGTGTCACAGTTAACCGAGCGGTGTCGAGTTACGTATAGACCACGAACGAGGGAGGCGCGCGTGATCGAGACCGCCTGGCAGGATGTACGTTACGGGTACCGGCTGCTGCGCCGCAGCCCGTTGTTCACGCTCACGGCCGCGCTGTCGCTTGCCGTCGGCATCGGCGCCAACACCTCGATCTTCTCCGTCGCCAGCGCGATGCTGTTCCGGCCGCTGCCGGGCATTGCCGAGCCGTCGCGGCTCGTCGACATCGGGCGCACGCAGGACGGCCACGACTTCGACAACAGCTCGTACCCGAACTACCTCGACATCCGCGCGCGGGTGACGACGCTGGCGGACGTCTATGCCATCAAGTTCGAATCGCAGCCCATGGGGCTCGGCGGGCAGGACGGCGCCGAGCGCCTCTACGGCGCCATCGTCAGCGCGAACTACTTTTCCGTGCTCGGCACCCGGGCCCACGCCGGCCGGCTGCTGACGCCGTCGGACGACGAGGGGGCGCCCGGCAGCCATCCGGTGATGGTGATCAGCTACGAGCTGTGGCAGCGCCGCTTCGGCGGACGCGCAGAGGTCGTCGGCGAGACGGTGCCGCTGAACGGGCATCCCTTCACCATCGTCGGCGTGACGCCGCCGGGCTTCCAGGGGACGACGCTGCTGCGGAGCGACGCGTGGGTGCCGATCTCGGCGACGCCGCTGGCCTCGCCGCGCCTCGGCACGAGCCTGCTGACGTCGCGCCAGTCGGTGTGGCTGCTGATGGGCGGCCGCCTCAAGCCCGGCGTCACCGTCGCGCAGGCGCGCGCCGAGCTGCTGGCCATCGGCGCCGCGCTCGAGCGCGAGTTCCCCCAGATCAACCGCGGCAAGGGGCTCACCGCGATGGCGTCCGCGGTCGTTCCCGGGCACATCGACGTGTTCGCCGGCTTCCTGGGCCTGCTCATGGCGATCGTGGGGCTGGTGCTGACGATCGCGTGCGTCAACCTGTCGGGCATGCTGCTCGCGCGTGCGGCGGGCCGGCGACGCGAGATCGCCGTCCGCCTGGCGATCGGCGCGTCGCGCTGGCGGCTGATCCGGCAGATGCTGACCGAAACGGCGCTCCTGTTCGCGGTCGGGTGCGGGCTGGGGCTCGCGCTCGCGCGGTGGTTCCGCGCTCTGCTGCTGGCGGTGCTGCCGTCGCTGCCGGTTCCGGTCGGGATCGACATGCCGACCGACGTGCGCGTGCTCGCCTTCGCCGTCGGCGTGTCCTTCCTCGCCGCGGTGCTCTGCGGCCTCGCGCCGGCGCTGCAGGCCTCGCGCCCCGACCTGGTGCCGGCGCTGAAGGTCGATGGCGGCGCCATCGGACGCCTGCGACTGCGCAGTGCGTTCATGGTCGGGCAGGTCGCGATGTCGCTGCTGCTCGTCCTGACCGCGGGCCTGTTCCTGCGCGCGCTCGGCCACGCCGCGTCAATCCAGCCGGGCTTCGATCAGCGCAACGTGGACGTCGCGATGCTGGATCTCTCCCTGGCGCGCTACACGGAAGCCACCGGCGCGCGCTTCGGCATGGACCTGGTGCAGCGCGCGGCCTCGCAACCCGGCGTGCTGTCAGCGGCGCTCGTTTCCGATCTGCCGCTCGACGGCGGCCGCCAGGGCTTCGGCAGCATCCGCACGCCGGGCCTGCGCCGCGGCGACAGCGACCGGATCAACGCCGACTGGAACATCATCTCGCCGGGCTATTTCAAGACGCTGGGGCTTGCGCTCGTGCGGGGCCGCGACTTCTCGGACGCCGACGTCGCCGGCGCGCCGCGCGCGGCGATCGTCAACGTCGCGATGGCGCGCGCCATCTGGGGCACGGCCGACGTGCTCGGGCGCACGATCGAGACGGATGACAGCGACAAGTGGGAGCCCCTGACGATCGTCGGCGTCGCGGCCGACGCGCAGGTGATATCGCTCGGGCAACCCGCCGGCCCCTATCTCTACGTCCCCTTCGCGCAGCGTTACACGTCGCGCACGGCGCTGGTGGTGAAGTCGGCCGGGGGCACCGTCATTCCGCAGATCCGCGCGCTCGTCCGTCAGCTCAATCCCAACCTGCCGATATCGCAGGCCATGCCGCTCACGCAGGTGACGGCCGTCGGGTTGATCCCGCAGCGCATCGCCGCCGCGGTCGCCGGCAGTCTCGGGCTGGTCGGACTGCTCCTCGCCGCGATCGGGATCTACGGAGTCACGTCGTACAGCGTGGCGCGCCGCGTCCGCGAGATAGGCATCCGCGTCGCGCTCGGCGCCGACGGCCAGTCGGTGCTCCGGCTGATCCTGCGGCAGGGTCTCGTGCTGACGCTGGCCGGCATCGTCATCGGCCTCGCCGCGGGCGTGCTCGTGTCCCTAGTGTTGCGGTCGCTGCTCCTGGGGATCGCGGCCGTCGATCCGGTCACGTTCGCGGGCGGGAGCGTGCTCTTCCTCGCCGTCGCGCTCGCCGCCGGCTACTTCCCCGCGCGGCGCGCGACGAAGGTGGATCCCATGGTGGCCTTGCGGGCCGAGTGATAAACTGGAGGAATGTCAGCAATCAACGGCGACAAGGGACGGCACTCGATCAACCGCAAGCGGGGCGTGCTCCGCCGCGCGAAGATCCGGCAGATGATGGCCGATCGGAAGACCGCGAAGACGGGCGAGGCGACCACGGCGCCGAAAGCGGCGAAGTCGAAATAATCAGCAATCCGTCGATCGGCAATCGGGCAATCGCCAATCCGTCAATCGGCAGTCTGCAATCGTCAATCGGCAATCGCCAGCGTCGTCCCGGTCCACCGCCAGCAGTGGGACGACGTCAGGTGTACGCCTCCCTTCCAGCGATCGATGCCGTTCAGCGCGATCTGATCCGCGCGGCCGGCGAGCACGTCGCGCCCGGTCTCGGTAATCCGCACGGCGCCGGACGGCAGCGTGCCGGCGCGATCGCGGACGTCCAGCGTGACCAGCGGATGCGGGCCGCGGTTGAGCCGCTTCACGATTGCCCAGAACGTCACGTCTCCCATGAAGATCCGTTCCTCGGTGCGCGTGAGCGCGGCGAAGAGCTCCACTGGTGAGCGCTCCCCTTCCGCCAGGATCGCCAGCATCCCCTGTTCGCTGCGGGTGAGGCCGTTGACGGTCGACGGGAACTCTTCGAGGTAGCGCCGCAGCGCCCCCGCGAGAAACGGCAGCTCGCGCGACTCGGTCGCGGCCAGGGCGACCAGCTGGCGCGGATCCTCGGCGCAGACGGCCGCCCACGCCCGCGACGCCAGGTCGATCTGCGCGCCGGTGATCGGCTCCCGCATCGCGAAGAGCGAGGGGAACTGCTGCGGCTGCAGCGGGCCGAGATAGGTGTCGTCGCAGACGAGACTGAGCTTCGGGCGGGCGGCGGCGCTGGCGCCGTGCGCGCCGAGCCACGCCAGGTGCTTGATCAGGATCAACTGATCGTAGAGATCGTGCTCGAACCAGAGCACCACTTCGTCGTGATCGCGCCACCGCTCGAGCGCGGCATCCTCGCGCGCGTACTGGTTCTCGATGTCGCGCGGGCTGCCGTAACCCTCCGACACCAGGTGCGCGACGCGGATCCGCCGCCACTCCTCCGGTGACGCCGACGCCGGCGCGGGCCCTTCGTGCAGTACGTCGGACCACGAGCAGAACGTGCCGGGAATCGACGAGCGCTCGAGTCCCTCACGCGTCGAATCACCGTTCACAATATGTAAGATGGGCATGTGCGGCTCCGGGCCCGTCTCCTGATCCTACCGCTACTGATGGCGGTCGCGGCGTGCTCGCGGGACGCGGCGCGGCCTTCTGCGCCGCAGCAGAACGCACCGCTTCCGCCGCCGCGCGCGGTCGTCCTCGTCACCATCGACACGCTGCGCGCGGATCATCTCGGCATCTACGGCCACCAGGGCGCGCGCACGGCCGCGATCGACGGCCTGGCGCGCGACGGGGTCCGCTTCGATCGCGCGTTCGCCACGGCGCCCATCACGCTGACCTCGCACGCGAGCCTGATGACCGGGCGCTACCCGCAGGGGCACGGCGCGCGGCACAACGGGATGCACCTCGATCTCAAGGTGCCGACCATCGCGGAGGCGTTCGGCCGCGCCGGGTTCAGGACGGCCGCGTTCGTGGCCGCGTTCCCGCTCGATCGCCGCTTCGGGTTGATCAAGGGCTTCCAGGTCTACGGCGACCAGATGCCGCGCGACGCCGACGGGCATCTCGCCAACGAACGCCCCGGCCGCGTCGTCGTGGACGAAGCGCTGGCGTGGCTCGATCAGCATCGCGAGGATCGCGTCTTCCTGTGGGTGCACCTCTTCGAGCCGCACGCGCCGTACGGCAACCCCGGCGATCCCGCGCAGTCCACGCGGCCGGCGATCGCGCGCTACGACGACGACATCGCGGAGGCGGACGCGCAGGTCGGACGGCTGCTGACGGCGCTCGCCCCCGATCGCGCGCGGACGCTCGTCGCGCTCGCCGGGGATCACGGCGAAGCGTTCGGCGAGCACGGCGAGATCAGCCACAGCCTCTTCGCCTACGACACGACGCTGCGCGTGCCGCTCATCGTCGCGGGGCCCGGGCTGCCGAAAGGCATCGTCATCCCCGATCCGATATCGCTGGTGGACGTCGCGCCAACGCTGGCGGCGCTGGCCGGGCTCGATCGCTTCGACGGGGACGGCCGCGCCGTTCTCCCGCCCGACGGCACTCGCGCGGCAGGGGGAGGCGGCGGCAGCGAGGCGCCGCGCGGCGTCTACGCCGAGACGTTCGCGCCGCTGCTGGATTTCGGCTGGAGCCCGCTGCGGACGCTGCGCAGCGGCGACTGGAAGTACATCGCGGCGCCGAAGCCCGAGCTCTACGACGTCGCGCACGATCCCGGTGAAACGCGGAACCTGGTCACCGAGCAGGCGGCGCGCGCGGCGAATCTCTCGCGGCAGGTGGATGCCTTCTCGCACGCGGCGCTCGCGACGACGGAGGCGTCGCCGGATCGGGAGACGCTGGCGCGGCTGCAGGCGCTCGGCTACCTGGGCGGACGACCGGGCGAACGGGGCAACCGGCCCGACCCGAAAGATCGGCGCGAGCTGGCCGCGGAGCTCGCGCGGATCACGTCGGGCGAAGTGCACGGCGACGCGCTCGAGCGCGCGCTGCGATCGGTCCTGCGCGCAGATCCGAAAAACCCGCAGGCGAACCTGCGCCTCGGCTACGTGCTGCTCGAATCGGGCCGATGCGCGCAGGCGGTGCCGCTCTTCAGCGCGGCGATCGACGCGCACCTGCCGACCGCGGATGCTTATCTCGGACGCGCGAACTGCGAGCTGACGGCGAAGAACCCGGCCGCGGCCGAGCGCACGCTGACGGCGGCGCAGGCGATCGACCCGGACAACCCCGTCGTCAGCGCCAATCTCGGGCTGGTGCTGTCGGACAGCGGGAAGCCGGCGGCCGCCATTCCGCACCTGCAGCGGGCGCTCGCGCTCGATCCCGATCTCCACCAGGCGCGGTTCGGGCTGGCCATCGCCTACGCCCGGACGAACCAGCGCGGCGATGCCGCGCGGGAAGCGGAAGAGCTGCTCAAGCGGCTTCCGCCGGACGCCCCGCAGCGCCCCGAGGTCCAGCGCCTGCTGACCACGGTGCGGAATTCGGGATAACCAACCCAAGCGTTTGGATCGGGCCAATTACGGGCTCATATACCAGCGCCGTGTATCCAGCGTTTCCCCAGTCTTTTCATCACTTTAAATCGTGGGTTCGTCCCAATGTCGGTGGTTCACACCTTGCTTTTGCAGTTCGTCACCGCGGTTCGTTCGGATCGCGGCCCAATTAAACGGGAGGCTAGAAGGAATGAAAAGAATCATCGTTGCGATGATCGCGATCTGCGCGTTCGCCGTCATGGCGGCGCCCGCGATGGCGCAGCAGACGACAGGCAGCATCCAGGGCCGAATCATCGATGCGCAGAAGGCCGCGGTGCCGGGCGTCACGGTCACGGCGAAGAGCGGCGCGACCGGCTTCAGCCGCACCGAGGTGACCGACGCCGAAGGCGTCTACCGCCTGAACGCGCTCCCCGTCGGCACGTATGACGTGCACGCCGAGCTGTCCGGCTTCCAGCCGTACGACCGCAAGAGCGTCGTCGTCAACATCGGTCAGACGGTCGACCTGAACATCGACTTGAACGTCGCCGGCGTCTCCGAGAGCGTCAAGGTCACGGCGGAACTGCCGCTGATCCAGACTTCGAGCTCCTCGGTGGGCGGTGTCGTCGACACCGGCCGCATCGAGAACCTCCCCCTGAACGGCCGACAGTTCGCCAACCTGGCCGTGACGATTCCCGGCGTCGGCCTGGGCTTCCACTCCGACCCGACCAAGAGCACGCAGTACTCGCCGCAGATCAACGGCGGCAACGGCCGCAACCTGAATTATCAGATCGACGGCGGCGACAACAACGACGACACCGTCGGCGGCCTGCTGCAGCTCTTCCCGCTCGAGGCAATCCAGGAGTTCAACGTCGTCACCTCGCGCAGCAAGGCGGAGTACGGACGCAGCAACGGCGGCGTCATGAACATCGTCACCAAGAGCGGCACCAACGCGATGCAGGGCAGCTTCTTCGAGCTCTTCCGCGACAAGTCGATGAACGCGCTCACCGAGACCGAGAAGCTCGCGGGCGAGGACGCCGGAGTGGATCCCGTCAAGGGGGACTATCGCCGCAACCAGTTTGGCGGCAGCTTCGGCGGACCGATCGTGAGGGACAAGGCCCACTTCTTCTTCGCGGCGGAGCGCACGCAGCAGGATACGACGCAGGCGGTGGACACCGACGGCCTGTTCCCGCAGTTCGACGGCGTCTTCACGACGCCCTATCGTGAGAACCTGCTCACCGGCAAGGTGACGTCGCAGATCAGCGCGCAGCAGTACCTGGCGGTTCGCTACGGCCGCAACACCAACAGCCAGCCCTACGGCGCCAGCTCGAACACCGCGCCGAACGCGTGGGGAGACAGCGCGAACACGTTCAACTCGATCAACCTGAATCACAACTGGGTGCTCGGCGGATCGAGGCTGAACGAGTTCATCTTCCAGTACGCGGATTTCCGCAACCATATCGGCGCGGCGAGCACGGACCCGTTCCAGGTCTTCCCGAGCGGTGTGTCGGCGGGCCAGAGCCCCAACACCCCGCAGACGACCGAGCAGCACAAGTTCCAGTTCCGCGACGACTTCTCCTGGCACATGTCCGGCGGCGGCGGTCTGGGGCACGACTTCAAGGCGGGCGTGAACTTCATCAACGAGCCGCGTCTGTTCATCACGTTCAACTCCGGCAAGGGCGTGTTCCAGTACACGCACCTCGACAACAATCTCAACGGTCCCATCTCGAACGTGACGGAGAACGACGGTGACGCGTCGGCGAACATCGCGCTGAAGCAGTACGCCTTCTTCGTCCAGGACGACTGGCACCCGACGGCGCGCCTGACGGCGAACCTCGGCCTGCGCTACGACCTCATCGACGGCTACCAGTTCGACCAGTCGCTGAACCCGAACTTCGTGAAGTTCCAGCAGCTCGGGGCCGCGGGCGCGCTCGCCGGCATCAAGGGGCTCGAGAACTTCGGGAAGAGCCCGCAGAACGACAAGAACAACTGGCAGCCGCGCCTGGGCCTCGCCTTCGACGTCCGCGGCGATGGCCGTGACGTGCTGCGCGCCGGCTGGGGCATCTACATGGACATGGCCTACACCAACTCCAACGCGCTGTTCGCCGCGAGCGACGCGACCGGCAAGGGGTTCGGCACGGTCGTGAACATCGACAACCAGAGCGCCGGCGGAATCAAGAATCCTGACGGAAGCTCCTACCAGATCGGACAGCCGATCGGGAACATCATTTCGCAGAACCAGGCGGACACGAGCACGATCCCGCTGTTCGGACAGTGGACGGATCCGCGGCTGCAGATGCCCTACACGCGGCAGACAGCGGTCGGCTGGTCGCACCAGCTGATGGCGAGCACCGTGCTGACGTTCGACTACGTGAACGCGCAGGGGCGCGACCTGAACGTGCGTCCGCGCATCAACACGTTCCCGGTCGGGCAGGCGGGCACGACGCGCCGGCTGGCCTTCACCGGCCTGACGCCCAACGCGATCGGCACGCGTCCCGCGATCAGCGCCGGCCACAGCGACTACAACGCCGCCATCTTCGGCCTGAAGCGCCGGATGACCAACGGAATCGACTTCACGGCGACCTACACCCTGGCGGACGCGAAGAGCACGATCGGCACCTCGGCGGACGAGCTCAACGCGAACAACCTGCAGGA
>Ga0207708_10002307_pt1 | contig 14031 bp, 13 predicted proteins | sample KBSK5101metaG_FD_184340 | JGI IMG/M metagenome (GOLD analysis project Ga0207708, IMG submission 184340) | Corn, switchgrass and miscanthus rhizosphere microbial communities from Kellogg Biological Station, Michigan, USA - KBS K5-10-1 metaG... | ecosystem: Host-associated > Plants > Roots >...
GACGCGATGGCCGACGGCGCGGTCGGCCTGAGCTCGGGGCTCGACTACCCGCCGGGCAGCTACGCCACGACCGAGGAGCTCGCGGCGCTCAACACGGTCGCGGGCGAGGCCGGCGGCTTCTATCACAGCCACGTCCGGTACACGCTCGGCGATCGGTATCTCGACCCATTCAAGGAGGCGATCGAGATCGGTCGACGTTCGGGTGCCCCCGCTCACATCACGCACTTCTATCACCGCGAGACGCATCCGGGTGGCGCCGACCGACTGCTCGCGCTCGTCGATGACGCTCGCGCCGAGGGGCTCGACGTCACCTTCGATTCCTACCCGTACGAGTGGGCGAGCACTCGGCTCCTGATCCAGCTACCGCAATGGGTCCAGGCGGGCGGTCCGCTGGCACTCAAGGAACGGATCGCTGACACCGCGACTCGGGACCGTCTCAAGAAGGAGATGGCGCCCGCGTACACGAGTCCCGCGGGCTGGGCGGATCTGCGGCTCGGCAACTTCCAACGTCCGGACCTGCTGCGCTGGGAGGCGCACACGCTCGCCGACGTGATGGCCGATGCCGGCACCGATCCAGTCGACACGATCTGCGATCTGTTGCTTGCGGAGGACCTCGGCGTCAACCAGGTCACGTCAGGACCGTGGACCAGGAGCCTCCCCGACTTCGTCAAGCATCCGGTCGGGATGGTGGGGACCGACTCGACGTTCATCGGCGCCAAGCCGAGCCCGCGGACGTACGGCTCCTATCCTCGGATCCTCGGCCAGTTCGTCCGAGACGAGCGCCTGCTCAGCCTGGAGGAGGCGGTCAGAAAGATGACCGGTGCCGCGGCGGCGCGACTCGGTCTTCGGGAGCGCGGCACGATCCGCGATGGCAACCTGGCCGATCTCGTCGTGTTCGACCCCGAGACCATCCGGAGCAATGCCACGTACGACGAGCCACGAAGGTTCCCGACGGGCATCGACCATGTCATCGTCAACGGGACACTCGTCGTTCGCGACGGCGAACACACGGGCGCAACGCCCGGTCGCGCGATCCGGCTCGGCATCGACTGACTCAGGCGGTCGGCGATTCCCCGGTCGTGCCGTCGGCGGCAAGGCGCGCGTAGCGCCGGACCTCGAGATGCATCCGGTCGATCGCGACCTGCATCGCCGTCGTCACCGACGCGTTGCCTGCCGTGCTCGCCCAGCCGATGGCCAGCCGCATCGCGATGGCACCCGACTCCAGCCACTCGTCGCATGCCTGACGGATCCGCTCCACATAGTTGATCGCGACGATCTCGTCGGTCTCGGGCATCAGGACGGCGTACCGGCCTGGCGCGAGGCGAGCGACATAGTCGGCCCGGCGCGCGAGTTTCGCGATCGTGTCGGCGACGTCAGGTTCGACCTTCTCCGCGGCGCCCGTGCCGAGCCGATCGACCAACCGCTCGAGCCCGTCGAGCTCCAGGACCACCATGGTCGTCGGGCGCCGGTAGCGCCCCTCACGCTCGTCCTCGTGGGCGACGATGGCCTCGAATGACACGGCATCGAGGATGGCCCGGTGCGTGTCGGGGCGCGGACCGTCGTCGAGCGCATCGGGATCGGCGTGACCGTCCGAAGTGTCGGAACTGTCCACCGATGGAGTCTTGCCAGCCCCCGCGGGGGTCGACGACGTCGCGGCACCGCCCGACGTCCCGATGTAGGACGACGCGAGCATGACCTCGACCATGGCAAATCGGCGTTCTCGCCGCGCCCGATCGAGAACCGGCCACGCGACCGCAAGCACGATCAGGGTCGCCACCGTCCCGACAACGAAGGCGAACACCGTGCCGATAGGAACGTTCATCGCAGGGCCACCCCCCTGTTGCGCCACGCCTTTCGTGACGCGCCACCGTCTCCGGCGGGCCCGGATGATACGGGCAGCGGAGGCCCGGCGGACCGCATCAGGCCCTGCCGCGCGGCGATTCACGGTGCTGCTCGACACCGTGCCGGGGTGGTCAGGTGAGGTCGCAGCGGGTCCGGTCGGGAACGGGGCGGTTGGGCCGGCGCGCGATGGTATCGTCGCGGGCATGACGACCCGGACGTCCGTCCCCGACGCGCTCGTCATCCCACCCGGCACCTCGGTCCCAGGTCGCGCGCGGCCGGCCGGTCCGCTTCGCCGCGAGGGTCCGGCCAAGCTCACCGGCACTGCGCTCTACACCGACGACATCGTCGTCCCGGGCGCCTGGTACGGCGCCACGATCCGCTCGACCGACGCGCACGCCACCTACGAGGCGCTCGAGCTCGACCCCGAGTTCGACTGGACGAAGGTCGTCGTCGTCACCGCCGATGACATCCCCGGCGAGAACATCGTCAGCTCGATCAAGAACGACCAGCCCATCCTGGTCCCGGTCGGTGGCGAGATCCTCCACCACGCTGAGCCGCTCGCACTGATCGCAGCCCCGGACAAAGCGACGCTGCGCGAAGCCCGTCGGCGTGCCAGGCCGCGCACGACCAAGCTGCCGGCGGTCTTCGACCCCGACGCATCCGAGCATGTCTTCGCCGCGTATGCGATCGGCCGCGGCGACCCCGACGCCGCCTTCGCCGCAGCCGACATGATCCTCGAGGGCGAGTACAGGGTCGGCCACCAGGAGCAGCTCTACATCGAGAACAACGCGATGATCGCCGTGCCGACCGACGGCGGGGGCGTGACCGTCACAGGTTCCCTCCAGTGCCCCTACTACGTGCACTCGGCGCTCAAGAAGGGACTCGGCCTCGAGGACGACACCGCTCGCGTGGTGCAGGCGGAGACCGGTGGTGGGTTCGGCGGGAAGGAGGAGTTCCCATCAGTCATCGCGCTCCACGCCGCTCTGCTGGCCCGCAAGACCCAGAAGCCCGTGCGGATGATCTATGACCGGCACGAGGACATCGCGGCCACGACCAAGCGCCACCCGGCGATCGTCCGCCATCGGACCGGCGTGACGCGCGATGGCGTCCTGATCGCGCAGGACATCGAGGTCGTGATGGACGGCGGCGCGTATTGCACGCTCACCCCGGTCGTCCTCTCGCGTGGCGCGATCCACGCCGGCGGCCCGTACCGCTGCCCGAACGTGCGCATCCGGGCCAAGGCGACGCGGACGAACACCCCACCCAACGGAGCGTTCCGCGGCTTCGGCGCGCCACAGACCGAGTTCGCCGCCGAGACACACCTGAACCGGATCGCCGAGCGGCTGGCGATCTCGCCGCTCGACATCCGTCGCCGGAACGTCTACCGCGACGGCGACACGACGCCGACCGGTCAGATCCTGCGCGAGAGCGTCGCCGGCGAGGAGGTCCTCGAGCGCGCCGCGGAGGCGGCCGAATTCGTTCACATGCGCAACCGGACCGGCGACGCCCGGAACGCGCGGGCCGGTTCCGGGACGATCCCCGGCTCGGCGCTCCGGACCGATCGGGCCCGCCTTGCCTCGGGGATCGGCCTCGCCCTGGCCTGGCATGGGGCCGGTTTCACCGGCTCGGGCGAGGTCCATCTCGCCTCGGTCGTCTCGATCGAGCTCACCGCCGAGGGCCAAGTCCGGATCCTGACGGGCTCGACCGAGATGGGGCAGGGGACCAAGACGATCTTCCCGCAGCTCGTTGCCGAAGCGCTTGGTCTCGATGAAAGCCTGGTCGAGATCGCGCCTCAGGACACCGCGTACGTCCCTGACTCCGGCCCGACGGTCGCGTCGCGGACCGCGATGGTCGTCGGTGGCCTGCTCATCAAGGCGGCCCAGCGACTCCGGGCGCAGGTCGAGGAGGCGACAGGCGGTTCGTTCCGTGACACCGCCGCCGCGTATGCGACTGACCACGGCACGACCCGCATCGACCAGCAGTACGAGCCCTATCCGGGCGGAACGCCGTTCGATGACGCGACCTACACCGGTGATGCCTACCCGGCGTTCGGATGGGCGGCGTGCGTCGCCCATGTCGAGGTCGATCTCGACACCGGCGAGGTCCACGTCCGCGACGTGGTGGCGGCGGACGACATCGGCCGGGTCATCCACCCGGTGCTGGCCGAGGGACAGGTCGAGGGTGGGACGCTGCAGGCCGTCGGTTACGCCACGATCGAGGAGATCAAGCTGCGCGACGGGCGCTACCTCAACGACCGCCTCGCCACCTACATCATCCCGACGGCGCTCGACGCACCGCGCATCTCGACGATCCTCGTCGAGGCGCCGTTCAGCGGCGCCCCCCACGGCGCGAAGGGGGTCGGTGAACTGCCGATGGACGTCGGGGCGCCGGCGGTCGTGGCCGCCATCGCCGATGCCACGGGTGTCTGGATCAATGACCTGCCGGCGACACCAGAACGGATCCTTGGAGCGATGGCCGAGCGGCCAGACGTCGCCGGTCTCCGACCCGCCGAATCGGCACCGGCGAAGGGACTGATCTCGTGACGGTCTACCGGCTCTCGGTCAACGGCACGCCGGTCGAGGTCGACGTCCCCGGAATGCGCCGCCTCCTCGACGTCCTGCGCGAGGACCTCGCTCTCACCGGGACCAAGGAGGGGTGCGGCGAGGGCGAATGCGGGGCGTGCACGGTCCTCGTCGATGGCGCTCCAGTCGACTCCTGCCTCGTCCCGATCTGCCAGGTCGCCGAGGCGCAGATCCGGACTGTCGAGGGTCTCGCACCGGCGGTGTCGGAGCACGATCGCCTCGATGAGCTGCAACACGCCTTCCTCGTCACGGGTGGTGCGCAGTGCGGCATCTGCACGCCGGGGATGCTGATGGCGGCGCGCGCCTATCTCGATGCGGGCGGCGGCCCCGATGAGGACGCGATCCGCGAGTCCATCGCGGGAAATCTCTGCCGCTGCACCGGATATACCAAGATCGTCGACGCCATCGCGCTCGTCGCACGGGGAGGTGCGCTGTGAGCTCATCCGACCGCGTCGCGGTCCCGACCAACGGCCATCATCCGGCCCTCAAGGACGACGCGCTCGATGCGCCACATCACGATGCGACGGGCTCTGACGACAGGCCGGCGGAGCCCGCTGAGACGTCGACCGCGATGCCGGCCGTGACGCCGGGCCAGGTCATCGCCGGCTTCGGCGTCCTTGCTGCGCTCGCATTGCTGCTCCTCGGTCGCAGGCGCGGCCGCGGCTGACCGTCCCACCCGTGCCCATCGAGCCGCCCGTCACGAGCCCACGCGACCTGCCCGCAGCCTATGCGGTGCTCGCGTCCGGTTCGGCGGACGCGCCGGTCAAGCCGGTCGCTGGCGGCACCGATCTCATGGTGAGCCTGACCGGGGAACTGGCACCGCCCCCGGCGAGCGTCGTCGATCTCTGGGCGATCGAGGCGCTCCGCGGGATCGCCATCGATGGCGACGCACTCACGCTCGGCGCGCTGACCACCTACACCGATGTCCGCCGATCGGCGCTGTGCCGAGAGCACGTCCCGGCGCTGGTCGAGGCGGCCGCGACCATCGGCGCGGCACAGATCCAGAACCGGGGCACGCTCGGCGGCAATATCGCGAACGCGTCTCCGGCCGGGGACACGCTCCCGGTGCTGCTCGCCGCGGATGCCGTCATCGTCGTGGGCTCGGAACGGGGAGAGCGCGACGTACCGGCGGCCGAGTTCTGGACGGGTTATCGAGAGACGGCGCTCGCCCACGACGAACTGATCGTCCGCATCCGGCTGCCGCTCGCAGCGGAGCGTGAGATGCGCTTCCGGAAGGTCGGTACGCGACGGGCGCAGGCGATCAGCAAGGTCGTGATCGCCGTCGCATGGCAGGGCGACGGGTCGTGGCGCGACGTGCGAGTCGCCCTCGGCTCAGTCGCGGCCACCCCGGTCCGTGCCGCGGCCACGGAAGCCGCGCTCGAGGATCGGCGACCGACGCCTGAGACGGCTGATGCCGCGGCCGAGACGCTCGCCGGGGAGCTGGCACCGATCGACGACGTCCGCTCGACCGCCGAATACCGGCGGCTCGTGGCGGCCCGCGTGCTGCATCGGATCATCCGCGACGCCGGCGGCTGGTGATCGACCGCGCGACCCTCGAGCAGCTCTTCGAGGGCGCACCGCGATTCCTCGATCGACTCGAACGAGCGGGCCCGTTCCCGTCCGATGACGTCCTGTTCCACGTCGCCCGCGACATCGCCCACGCGATGCCGGAGCCCGAGCAGATCGAGCTGATCGACGCGCACCCGCGCCTCGGGGCACCACCCGGGACGGTCTCACAGATGAGCTACGTGGAGCAGGGGTACGACCGGGGAACCGGCACGCCCGCCGATCCCGAGGTCGATGTCGCGATCGAGCTCGAGCGTCTCAACGACGCCTACGAAGAGCGCCACGGGTTCCGCTACTGCGTCTTCGTCGCCGGCCGCTCGCGCGAAGCGCTGCTCCCCGATATGGCGGCGGCCATCGACGCGGACCGGACGAGCGAGCTCCACCGAGCTCTAGACGCTGTAGTCGACATCGCTATCGACCGCCATGGCAAGCTGACCGCACGATGATCGAACTCGGACCCAACCGCTACGGCAAGGCCGCGATCCGCCTCGTCCGTGTCGGCCGCGACACGACGCCGCATCGACTGCGCGACCTCACCGTCGCGATCGCGCTCGAGGGTGACTTCACGGCCGCCCATGTCGACGGCGACAACTCGCTGGTCGTCGCGACCGACACGATGAAGAACACGACCTATGCCCTCGCCGCGGAGCACCTGACCGGGTCGATCGAGGCCTTCGCCGCGGTCCTCGGGCGCCATTTCCTGGAGTTCGAACAGGTCGACCGCGCGATCGTCAACATCCGCGAGCATGCCTGGCGGGCCATCGATGTCGACGGGACGCCGGCGCCGGACGCGTTCACCCGGACGGGGGAGGGGACGCGGGTCGCGACCGTCGCCGTCGGTCACGATGCGACGGTGGTCGAGGCGGGCATCGAGGACCTGATCGTGATGAAGACGACGCGGTCGGCCTTCTCTGGCTTCCCGCGCGACCGATACACCACGCTCGCCGAGACCGACGACCGCCTCATGGCCACCAAGGTCACCGCGATCTGGCGCTATGGCGCGCCGGACATCGACTTCGATGCGACGTGGGATGCGGTCCGTGGCACGTTGCTGGAAGTCTTCGCCGACCACGATTCGCCGAGCGTCCAGACCTCGATCTGGATCATGGCGAAGGCCATGCTCGAGCGGCACGAGGAGCTCGACGAGGTGCGCATGGTGCTCCCGAACCTGCATCACTGGACGGTCGACCTCGACCGGTTCGGCATCGACAACGACCGGCTCGTCTACATCGCCACGACCGAGCCGCACGGCCTCATCGAGGCGACGGTCCGTCGCTCTGAGGCGACCTGATGCCACCGCACGGCGTCATCGTCACCGGCCCGCCGGTCCAAGGTTCCGACTGGGTCCTGACCGACGACGCGCTCGCGTTCGTGGCGGACCTTCAGCGCCGGTTCGGCCAGATGCGCATCGATCTGATCCAGCGACGCCACGAGCGCCAGGCCGAGCTCGAGAACGGCGTGACGCTCGACTTCTTGCCTGGGACCCGCGACGTGCGCGAATCCGACTGGACGGTGGCACCGACGCCGGCTGACTTCGACGACCGCCGGGTCGAGATCACCGGCCCGGCAGAGCCCAAGATGATGATCAACGCGCTCAATTCGGGTGCCCGCGTGTTCATGGCGGACCTCGAGGACGCGCTCTCGCCGACGTGGGAGAACATCGTCACCGGGCAGGCGGCGCTGATCGACGCGGTGCGTGGCACGCTCGCGTTCGAGTCGCCCGAGGGCAAGTCGTATCGGCTCAACGAGCAGACCGCGCAGCTCGTCGTCCGGCCGCGGGGATGGCACCTCGTCGAGAGCCACATCCAGGTGGACGGCACGCCGATCTCGGCCTCGCTGTTCGATGCCGGGCTGTATCTGTTCCACAACGGTGCCGAGCGGGTCCGCCGTGGGTCAGCGCCATACCTCTATCTGCCGAAGCTCGAGTCGCACCACGAGGCTCGCCTCTGGAACGAGGTCTTCGTGTTCGCCCAGGAGCGCCTCGGGATCCCACGCGGCTCGATCCGCGCGACCGTCCTCATCGAGACGATCACCGCGGCATTCGAGATGGACGAGATCCTCTACGAGCTGCGCGAGCACGCTGCGGGGCTCAACGCCGGGCGCTGGGATTACCTGTTCAGCGTCATCAAGCGCTTCCGTGCCTCGCCGGCGCTGGAGTCGCCCGACCGCGCCCAGCTGACGATGACCATTCCCTTCATGCGGGCGTACACCAAGCTGCTGGTCGAGACCTGCCATCGACGCGGTGCACACGCGATCGGCGGGATGGCCGCGTTCATCCCGAACCGGCGCGACCCCGAGGTCACCGAGCGAGCGCTCGCCAAGGTCCGCGAGGACAAGGAACGCGAGTCGGGAGACGGGTTCGATGGGACGTGGGTCGCGCATCCCGACCTCGTGCCGATCGCGACAGAGATCTTCGACTCGGTGCTCGGCGATGCGCCCAACCAGAAGGCGCGACGACCGACGGTCCGTGTCGCGGCGGCTGACCTGGCGCGGTTCGGGGTCGAAGGCGGCCAGGTCACCGATGCCGGGATCCGGGCCAACGTCCGAGTCGCGCTCGCGTATCTCGACTCGTGGCTACGGGGCGTCGGCGCCGCCGCGATCGACAACCTGATGGAGGACGCGGCCACCGCCGAGATCGCCCGCTCACAGCTGTGGCTGTGGCGGACCCGCGGGATCCTGCCGATCGAGCGTTACGCGGCGATCCGTGACGAGGAACTGGAACGCCTCGGTGGTCCTCGCGAGGGGCGGCTGAAGGACGCCTGGGACCTGCTGGATCATCTGGTCCTGGACGACGACTTCGCCGATTTCCTCACGTTGCGGGCGTACGCGGTCCTCGAGTAGCACCGGTCGGCCGGCTGACCGGCGGCCTCTACCAGCCGGCGGTGCCGGGCCCTCCCTTGAACGGCCCGACCACGCGCGACGTCACCCAGCCCCCATAGAAATGGCCCGGCTGCGGCGTCGCCAGCTCGTCGCCGACCCACGCCTCATCGACCTTCCACGCGTAGAACGCGAGGTGGTCGCGGATCTCCTCGTAACCCGGGTTCGGGTCGGGATATGACCAGGCGATATCGGGGATCTCGCGCGACGGCAAGGTGAGGGAGTGATACGTGGCGGCGCCCTTCCACTCGCAAAACGTCTGGTACGTGGTCGTCCGCAGGAGGTCCATGCGTACGTCGCGCGGCGGGATGTAGTAGACGGGCGCGCCTGCGGTCTCGAGGACGCGCATCGCGCTGCGCGAGTCGGCGATCTCGACCCCATCCACGACGACGCGGATCCGTTCCCGCACGGGTTCGACCCGCGGCGGGCGCGGGTAATCCCAGACGGACTCCTGTCCTGGGCCGGGAGCGATCCGTTCGATCGGCGGTGTGGTCACAGCTCGATGATGAGGCAATCGCCGGGGACGCGCCCGACCGGCTGTTTTGATGCACATTTCCGGGCCCGCCGCGGACAACTCCTCGGTGATGCGCTTTGGCCGCATAGACGCCGTAAGTACGCGGCTGCAAAGAACGTGGTTTCCGGTAGATGTGCGGTCCACGCTAGCCTCGGTCGATGGCGTGGACGGTCGAAGCTCGTGAACGGCGGTTCCCCGAGGTCCAGCTCGGCTGGGAGATATTGGGCGCCGCAGTGCGGCGCCGTCGGATGACCTTGCGCTGGTCACAGCGTGACCTGGAGCGTGCGTCCGGGGTCGACCAGACCGTGATCTCGAGGCTCGAGAACGGCGTCCTCTCCGGCATCCGCTTCTCGCGGTTCGCACGTCTTGTCGCGGCGATGAATGGGCTGGAGGTCGATCGACCGCATCCGCCGCCACCCAGGCGGATGTGGTGGGACTGATCTCAGGCGCCGCCAGCGATGCAGCCGAAGCGCATCACCGCGGAACCTCCTCGTTGGCGCCCGAGATGTGCATCAGGTCGTGGCGAGCGCCGCGGCGGTGGTCTTCGGACGTCGGTGTCTGGCTATCCCGAGACGACCGACGCGAACCACTCCATCGAGCACACGCAAGGCGGCGATGGCCAGCAGCACCTGCCCGATGTCGATCCGGGCCATGACCGACCAGTCGGTCGCGAAGTAGGCCGGCACGAGAAGGACGATCGCGATGGGCACGACGACATCTACATAGCCGCGGTACGCATATCGAGCCGCACGGCGCCAGCGAGGTTCCGCCGATGTGGCGGGCGTGCCGGCCGACGAGGCGACAGCGATCGGTCGTCGGACCAACCGGCCGATCCCGAAGCCGATCAGCGCGATCACGATCGCCGCCAGCCCCGTGAAGGCGGGGTACAGCAGCTCGATCGTGCCGGGTGGATCCTGGCCGAGCAGGAGCGCAGTCGCTGCAAGGCCGATCGTGTCGGGCTTGTGGAGGGTTTCGTACAGCGTGCTCGTGCCGTTCATCAGGATGACGACGCCCAGATCGGATGACGGGACGAGCACGGCCATCGACGCCATGTCAGTCGTACTTCCCGTGTGACTCACGACGCGGGCCCCGCCCAGGGTCCCATCGAACCATCCGAACCCGTAGCGCTGGTCGGGGAGCCCGCTCGACGCGATGCCCGTATGCATCACCTCGAGCGCGTCGCTGCTGATGACCGCCGGCGAATGGCCGAGCTGCGCGAGCAGGTACACGCCCATGTCGGCTGCCGACGCTGCGACGAAGCCCGCGGGGACCATGTCGCCGCGGTAGATCGGCGTGCTCGATGGCGCCTGGCCGAACCACAGTCGATGCGCGCGCGTCAGTCCTTCTGTCTGCGCCGTCGACAGGTCGGTCGAAGTCGAGCGCATGCCCAGTGGATCGAACACGTGGGTCCGGACATAGGTCGCGAAATCCGATCCCGAAACAGCCTCGATGACACGTCCAAGGACCAGGTAGTTCGCGTTCGAGTAGTGGAAGGCGACGCCGGGCCCCGAGACCGGCGCGACCTGCCGCAGTTCGCCGACCCGTGCCGCGAGCGACGTTACGGGTGTCGACAACGGGCGGAGCCCGGCCGCGGTCGGCAGCCCGCTCGTCTGGTCGAGTAGCTGGCGGATCGTGATCGATCGAGTGGCATCGCTGTCGGCCACTGCGAAGTCGGGCAAGACGTCGACGACACGCGTATCGAGCGTCAGGCGCCCGGCCTCGACGAGCTGCATCACCGCCAGCGCCGTCATCGATTTGGTAAGCGATCCGATCATGAACGGCGTCGACGGCGTGATCGGCGAGCCGCTGTCGTCGGCGACGCCATAGCTGTGGACGTCGACGACCTGGCCGTCGCGAACCACGACCATCGCCGCCCCTGGGATGGCGGCATCGGCCATCTGGCGATCGAACCAGGCGTCGAGTTCGGCGGTCGAGGCCGGACCGGTCGGTCGGCTGCCGCCCGATGACGGCATCAGCGCCTGGAGTGCGACGAAGACAAGGACAGCGACGACCGCGACGGGTTTTGCCAGTCGTCGGATCGCGGGAGTCGGAGGAGGAGTTGGAGCGGCCATTTCAGCCATAGACTCGGCCCGTTCGAGGTCACCGGCTGCGGACGGGAGTCCGTGACCGGCATGGACGACCGTCGATGACCCTCCTGATGCAGCCGAAGCGCATCACGGCGAAACCTTCTCCGCGACGGCCGGGAATATGCATCAAGCCTCGAGGAGGAGGCGGCCGACCAGCGACTAGACGATCGAGACCCGCTCCACGAACTGCCCGAACCCGCGTCGGCCGACGAACGCTCCGTCGCGGATCACGTCCGTACCCCGGACGAGAACGTCGCGAACGGCGCCGCTCACTTCCAGCCCCTCGTACGGTGTGTAGTCACTGGTGTGGTGCAACGACGCAGCCGCTATGGTCCGCCGAGCCGAGGGGTCGAACACCACGATGTCCGCGTCGCGTCCGACCTCGAGCGCGCCTTTCTGCGCCAGCCCGAACCGAGCGGCAGGCGTCGTCGACAGCAGGTCGACCATGCGCTCAAGCGTGATCCGCCCTCGCGCGACGCCTTCGCTATACACGATGGTCAACAGCGTCTCGATGCCGGGGGCGCCGTTCGAGATCCGGTCGAACGAGACGCCGCTCCCAGCCTCGGCCTTTTCGACGCCTACACGATCCGGGACGTGGTCCGTGGCGACGAGGTCGAGCGAGCCGTCGGCGAGGCCCTCCCACAGAGCGTCCCGGTCGGTCGCCGCGCGCAGCGGTGGCGAGATGACGTAGCACGCGCACCGAACCGGATCCGGCTCGTCGTAGCGCTCCTCGGTGAGCACCAGGTAATGCGGGCACGTCTCGGCTGAGACCCGGACACCGGCCGCACGAGCGCGGCGAACTTCGTCGAGTGCCGCAGCCGACGATAGGTGGACGACATGGACGGGCGATTCGGTCGCTCGGGCGAACGCGAGCGCGCGCGCCGTCGCGACCGCCTCGACGTACGGTGGCCGTGAGGCAGCGTGGTGACGTGGCAGCGTGTCACCACGCTGCAGCGCTGCCGCGACCGCGTGGTCCAGCAGGACCGGGTCCTCGCAGTGGACCTGAAGCATCCCGCCGCGATCGGCCATGACCCGCATCGCATCGAACAGCGTCTTATCGGGCAGGCGGAAGTCGAAGACCATGAAGGCCTTCGACGTCGCGACCCCGCCATCGATCGTCGCGGGCAGTTCTGCGAGCGGATCGTCGGCGTGACCGGAGACGGCCAGCGATAGTCCGTAGTCGATCGCGCTGTCCCCGTCCGTGGCAGCGCGCCATTCCGCCAACCCCGTTCGAAGCGATCGCTCCGCGGCCGGCGATGACCCGGTTCCCGGGTTATTGAACGACAAGAAGGACGTCGTGCCGCCGTACGCGGCTGCCACGGAGTCCTGGAAGAAGCGGTCGGGCTCGGCATCCGTCGCGACTCGCGTGTGGGTATGGACGTCGACGACCCCGGGGAGGACCAGCATCCCGGTCGCATCGATCACCCGGTCCGCGCTTGCCGCCGGCCCCTCGAGCGATGGTTCGATCGCGCTGATGCGTCCACCGTCGACGGCGATGTCCGCAGGTCGTGAACCCCGAGCCGTGACGACCGTGCCGCCGCGTACGACGAGCTCGGTCAGGCCTCGACCTCGGCGATCCTGATCGGCTGCGCGCCATCCCACAGCGCGCGCCGGCCGACCTCACGAAGGCGATCTTGCCAGCCGTCGTCCGGCACGATCGACGCGAAATGGTTCGCGGCGAGCTGTCCGACCTTCGACGACGTCGTGCAGGCGCCGTACGGGAAGAAGATCTCGCACTCGCTGATGCCGCCGGGGTACATCGCCAGCATCCCGGGGGAGGGATGCGACGTGTGGTTCTCGTAATCGATGCCGGGCCGGAAGTCGCCGTATGGGATCCAGGTCGATTCGCCCGACCAGCGGCAGTGGATCAGCTTCGATTCGATCGGGAGCATCCGCCGGATCGCTTCGATGGTCTGGGGCGCCTCCGGCTCCCAGCGGGCGCTAAAGTGCAGGTCACCCACCTCGATCCGCAGCAAGCCCATGGCGGGAGGATAGCGTGGCCGCGGAGCCCGGACAGCAGCGCCCGACCATCAGCACCCACGTCCTCGACACGGAACGCGGGGTACCTGCGGCCGGGGTTCGCGTCACGTTGTCTCGACTCGGTGTCGGCGAGGGCGGGCCGATGCGGATGACCCAGGCCCTGACCGACGGGGACGGTCGTGTCCGCGATCTCCTCGAACGACCGATGCAGGCCGGGGACTACCGACTCGAATTCGACGTCGCCCACGAGGACGGCTCGTTCTTCACGAAGATCGCGGTCGATATCCGGGTCGAGGATCCCGAGCGCAGCTATCACGTGCCGCTGCTCTTGGCGCCGTTCTCGATGACGACGTACCGGGGGTCCTGAGGCCCTCGTCGTTCCGTGGCGGGTCCGCCCTAGCGAGCGATCGCGAACCCGTCGATGTCGACCCGCGGCCGACCGGCTGTCCCGAGGACGACGACCCGGATGGTGTGCGTCGCGACGGTCGACCACGACCGACTGAACAGGACGACGCGCGATTGCGAGGTCGCGTGGTAGAGGTCGATCGTCGAGACGAGGACGCCATCGACATAGACCTTGGCC
>Ga0207708_10002308_pt1 | contig 14027 bp, 12 predicted proteins | sample KBSK5101metaG_FD_184340 | JGI IMG/M metagenome (GOLD analysis project Ga0207708, IMG submission 184340) | Corn, switchgrass and miscanthus rhizosphere microbial communities from Kellogg Biological Station, Michigan, USA - KBS K5-10-1 metaG... | ecosystem: Host-associated > Plants > Roots >...
AAGCGCGTCTCTCCGGAAAACCGCGCGATCACCAGCCGGTTGCCGGCGGTGCCGCCGGAGGCGATCTCGAACGGATCTTCGGCGCCGCCCTGGAAGTTCGTGCCGGCGCTCAGCAGTTCGCCGCCGGCGCTGTCGAGCAAATAGAGATCGTAGTCGCTGGTCGCGCCGCCGAGCGGCTCGGCCCACGTCAGGGTGTTGAAGGCGCCGGCGCTGACGAGGGTGTCGAACAACTGCGGCGACGCCGCGGTGCCGAAGTTGTGCACCCGCCCGGCGTCGAGGGGCAGCGGCGGCGCCGCCGTGCCGCCGTCGACGAAATCTCCTTCCCAGGCGCCCGACGTGCCGGCGGACAGCCGGCCGGAGTTCCCCGCCGATGAGAAATACAGCGCGCCCGACGCCGCGACGTCCTTCACCGCCTGGATGATGATGCCACCGTTGGTATCCGATGTAGTCGTCTGGCCGTCCTGGAACGCCGATTCGACGAAATAGAAGACGTCGTCGACGATGATGTCGCAGCCGGCGGCGCGGAGATCGCGAATGCGCTGCGCGAAGGTCGCGGTGCCGCCGCTGGCGCTGGCGAAGAACAGCTGCGCGCCGGGCGCGAGGTCGGCGACGATCTCGAGCATCGCCGTGCCTTCGTCGCACGACTGCGTCACCGCGCACGGCGCGGGCGGCCCGAGCACGGTCACGGCGCCGATCTCGCCGCGAGCCTGACTGTCGGCGAGCGTCCTGACGCCGTCCGACAGCACCCCGATCCGGACGCCGGCGCCGGTCACGCCGAAGAACGCGCGGGCGTCCGCGGCGCGATGCGTCGCGTCACCCTGCGACAGCACGCCGCCGGTGTTGGTGAGGAGCGACGGCGCGGCCGTGGCGCGCGCGGTCCGCGACTGGAGCACCTCGCGCAGCGCCGCGGCCAGGCGCTGACGATCGGCGCCCGGGCGCGCGGCTGGCGGGTCGACGGCCAGCGGCCCGGCAATCGTCCGCAGCGACATGGCGACGCCGCGCGAGGTCATGAAGCCGTAGTCGGGCGCGACGCGGTCGATCTCGGGGAGCCCGGCGATCGCTTCGACCAGGTCCAGCGGCGCGCGGACGGCGAGGTGCCGATATCGCGAGCTCGTCGCCTGGACGTCGGCGCCGAGGCCGCGCAGCCGCGCGATCAACGCGTCGCTCACCGTGGCGCGGACGTCGAGCAGAGCCCGATTGTCGGCGGTCATCGGCAGCGTGACGCGCAGCGACGTCACGCCCGTGGCCACCGCGCGGCCGGCCGCGATGCGCGCGCCATAGAGCAGTTGCGAGTCGATCTTCCGTTGCGTGGGAGTTCGCGCACGCTTCTCGGCGGCGAGGGCGTCGATCTGCGCCGCCGCCCGCGCCGACATGCCGCGGGGCTGCGCCGCGGCGGCCTGCTGCGGCGCTCGCGCCGACAGCGGCACAGCCGGGATGCCTGCCAGCAGCAGCAACACCGCCGCCGCGACTGGACGCCAACCCCGCACCAGCCGGGAGGGATACCTTGCCACCGTGGACTTCATTGGGCCTCGACTCGGGAAACGGGGTCAGCGGATCGGCGGACGGACGGTGATCGACTGCGGCGCCGGATCGATCGACGACACGGTCGGCTCTTCGGCGAGCCGTTCCAGCTTCAGGAGCGGAACCCACGCGACGAGCGACCGGTAGTCGAGCGACGAGGACACGACGGTGCCCTTCAGCCGCTCGATCTTGCGCTGCAGTTGCGTCAGGATGCGGGCCCGGATCTCGACCAGGGCGCGCCCCTCCTCGTCGATCTCGACGACCGTCAATCCCGCGCTCAGCGGCCGCGGGCGATGGCCGCGCCTGCGCGCGATCTCGTCGCGCACATGCGAGTCGATCTTGCGCTCGGCCTCGGACAGCCGCTCCTTTCCGGTGCGCGGCTGCTCTTTCTGCTTCGGGTCCTGCGCCGTGGCGCCCTGTCCGCCCGTACTCTGCTGCGCCGCCGCGTCAGACGGCGGCAACATGCCGCCGGACGGGGGCGCCGGAACGGCCGCGCTCGCCGCGGCGGCCGCCGACAGAGTCAAGGCGAGTACAGAGACGCCGACGGTACGTCGCATACCGCCGGCGCGTTCAGTGTGCTTCGACGCCGAGCGGAGTGCGCGGCGCCTGGGACAGCCGCGCCAGATCGGCGTCGACCATCATCTGCACGAGACCCTTGAAGTTGACGGCGGGATGCCAGCCGAGCGCGGCGCGCGCCTTCGACGGATCGCCGATCAGGTGATCGACCTCGGCCGGCCGCAGGAACCGCGGATCGGTGCGGACGTGCTTCTGCCAGTCGAGGCCGACGTGGGCGAACGCCGTTTCGACCAGGTTGCGGACCGAGTGGCTCTCGCCGGTGGCGATGACGTAGTCGTCGGCGCGTTCCTGCTGCAGCATCATCCACATCGCGCGCACGTAATCGCCGGCGAATCCCCAGTCGCGCTGCGCGTCGAGATTGCCGAGACTGAGCGTGTCGGCGAGACCGAGCTTGATCCGCGCGACGCCGTCGGTCACCTTGCGGGTGACGAACTCGAGGCCGCGGCGCGGCGACTCGTGGTTGAAGAGGATGCCGGACACGGCGAACAGGTCGTAGCTCTCGCGATAGTTGACGGTGATGTAGTGGGCGAACACCTTGGAGACGCCGTAGGGGCTGCGCGGATAGAACGGCGTCAGCTCGGTCTGCGGAATCTCGCGCACCTTGCCGAACATCTCGCTCGACGACGCCTGGTAGAGGCGAATCGACGGGTCGACGTGCCGCACCGCCTCGAGGATGCGCGTCACTCCCTGGGCGTTGAACTCGCCGGTCAGCATCGGCTGGTCCCACGATGCCGGCACGAACGACATCGCGGCCAGGTTGTAGAACTCGTGCGGCCGCACCGTGTCGATGACCCGGATCAACGACAACTGATCGAGCAGGTCCGCCGGGTGCAGGAGGATGCGATCGAGCAGGTGCTCGATGCGCCAGAAGTTGGTGGTGCTGGCGCGGCGCACCAGGCCGTGGACCTCGTAGCCCTTCTCGAGGAGCAGTTCCGCGAGATACGAGCCGTCCTGGCCGGTAATCCCGGTAATCAATGCCCGTCTGTTCATAACTGCGCTCACACCGAAGCGACACGCGACCGGAAGGTCGCCGGCTCCGCGACGTTGCCGCGGACCAGGACGAAGACGCACGCCAGGAGGAATCCGCTGAGCGCGCCGATCAGGATGTTGCGCGGCACCTTGCGCGATTCCGGTTTGTCGGGCGGGAGCGCGCGGGTCAGGATCTGCAGGCCGGAACTGCGACCGGCCACGAGCAGCCGCGCCGATTCGTAGCTGTTGGCAACCTGCTCGTAGGACTTCTTGGCCAAATCGCGTTCCATCTCGAGCCGGCTGATCTGCGACTCCTTCGCGTACATCTCGCCGAGGCGCGCCAGCCGCGGATTGTCGAGGTTGCGCGCGGTCATCTGCGTCTTCTGCCGCTCGAGCGCCGCCAGGCGCGTCCGGCTCTCGGCGACCTGCTTGTCGAGCTCCTGATAGACCGGGTTAATCGCTTCATTTTTCATCTGCAGCGTCAGCAGATCCGGCGGTTTGCCCTGGGCGTTGCGCGCCGCTTCCATCATCGCCGGGTCGCCGTCGATCGAACGGGTGACGGTGTCGACGCGCGGCCGCGCCTTGAGCTCCTGTTCCGCCCGCGCCAGGCGCGCTTTCTCGGCTTCGACGTTGATCAGCAGGTCGAGCAGCGCGCCGCGCTGCTCGAGTTCCGCATCGACGTCCTTCTTCACCAGCTCCAGTTGCGCGCCCCTGCGCGCGTCATCGAGCTTGGCGGTCGCGCCGTCGAGGCGGGCCTTCGCTTCATCGAGCTGCAGCTTGATGTCGTTGCGCGCCTGCACCGCTTCCTGCTGACTGACGCGACGCGCCGTGTCCGCCCCCAGATCGGCGACGCGGTTGACAATGTCGGCGACCAGCGCCGGATTGTCGAGGCGACCGTGCACGAGCAGCACCGACGAGTTGCGCACTTCCTCGATCTCGATGACGTCGCCGAAGAACCGGCTCGGCGAAACCCAGTAGGGCGCCTCGTCGAGGCGCGTCTCCCTGACGACCTGCGACGCCACCGCGCGGCTCTCGATGAGCGGGCGGAAGTTCGCCGTGGACAGCGTGTCGGTCAGCATCTGTCCCTCGCCGATCTTGGAGCGGCTGATGACCAGCGCCGCATCCGCAGCATAGGTCCGGTGGATGACCAACGACACGCCGAGCGCGACCGCCGCGCCGACAACGGTGCAGGCGACAATCAGGTTCCGATGCCGATGCAGCAGCTGGAGCTGCCGGCGAAACTCCACCGTCTCGATGTCGGGGGTCATGGGTTCCGAGGTCTGCAGGAGGCCAGGAATCCAAGTATTCTACCAGACGCTCTCGCGGACAGCGACCGTGAAATCCTGTCCGCGCGACATAATACGGGGAGCTCGACAGAGGCGGAAATCGACCTGCCGCCGCCACGCGATGACACACGACCCGCATCCGCCCTGTCCCTTGTGTGCACTCCCGGCCCAGAGCTATCTGTTCACGCGGCACGGCGGGCGGGTGTCGCGGTGCATGCACTGCGGACTGACCCGGCTGGATGGAGGCGACTCGGCCGTTGCCGCCGAGCTGCCGCCCCCTTCGTCCTCGACCGAAGCACGAGCCGCCGACGCCTATCTCGCTGCGTTCCGCGATCGCGGCGGCGCGCACAGCCGGATCCTGCTCGTGGCCGACGAAGGTCATCCATTCGTGGCCGCCGCCGAGGCAGGCGGGTTCGCGATTGCCGCGCGCCAGTCGATGCCCGAGATCGAGGCGGCCGGCGTTCGCGGCGGCCCGTATCAAGGGGCCGTCGTCCTGTTTCAACTCGAGAAGGCGGCCGACCCGATTGACGTGCTGACCAGCCTGCATCGCGCGCTGGCACCGGGCGCGATCCTCCTGGTGGTGACGCCGTCGCTCGACAGCTGGCCGGCGCGGCTGCTGCGCGGGCAGTGGATGAACTGGCAACCGGGCAACCGCACCTACTTCTACACGCAGACGATCCAGTCCGTGCTGCTGCGTTCGGGGTTTGGCGAGCTCGAATGGTCGCTCTCGCAGCGGCATTACACGGTCGAACACGTGGAGGGACGCGCGGCCGGCTCGATGCCGACCGGGCTGACGCGAACGATTCGCCGCGCCGCGCGCGTGATTCCTCCCCCGTTTCGCCGGCACGCGCATCTGCCGCTGCCGGCGTCCGGCATCGTCGTCACCGGCCGGCGTCTCGAGCCGCCGGCGCGGCCGCTGCTGTCGATCGTGATGCCGGTTTTCAACGAGCGGGCCACGTTCGAGCGGACGCTGCAGGCGGTGCTCGCCAAGCCTCTCTCCGGTGTCGACAAGGAGATCCTGATCGTCGAGAGCGGCTCGACGGACGGAACACGCGAGAGGGTACGGCAGTACGAGACGCGTCCCGAGGTCACGGTCATCCTCGAGGATCGCCCGCGCGGCAAGGGAGCGGCGGTCAGGATCGGGCTGCAGCGCGCGCGCGGCACGCTGGTCCTGATCCAGGACGCCGACAGCGAATACGACGTGAACGACTACGACGCGCTGCTCGAGCCGCTGCTGACCTGGCAGCGCGCCTTCGTGCTCGGGTCGCGCCACGTCGGAAGCTGGAAGATGCGGCGGTTCGCCGATCAACCGGCGGCAGCCGCGTTCTTCAATGTCGGCCACGTGCTGTTCGGCACCGCGCTCAACGTCCTCTACGGCCAGTCGATCCGCGATCCGTTCACGATGTACAAGGTGTTCCGGCGCGACTGCCTCCACGGACTGCGCTTCGAGTGCAACCGCTTCGACTTCGACTTCGAGCTGGTGATCAAACTGGTCCGCAAGGGATACGTTCCGCTCGAAGTGCCGGTGAACTACGAGTCGCGATCGTTCAGCGAGGGCAAGAAGGTCTCGGCCTTCCGCGATCCGCTGACCTGGATGCGCGCGCTGGTGAAGTTCCGCTTCGCGTCGATCTACGGCGAGCGTCAGGGTCCGCCGGCGCAGCCGTCGCGCCTGACCCAGACCTGCGGCGCGCGCTCGGACAAACCGTTCGAGGATACGTAGCCGGCCAGCGCCGCCGGGAGCGGCCCCGATCCGAACACCACGTCCGGCCGCTTGATCGCCCAGTAGTCCGCTTCGCTCGTCGAGCCGAAGTAGAGCATCCCGTAATGCACTTCCGTCGGCCGTGCGCTGACGAAGTACGGATAGTCGGCGAAGTAGCGCACGTAGAGTCCGGCGTCGCCGGCGATCTTGCATCGCGGCTGCGCCACCGCGCGCACGCGCTCGGCGACGGCACGCGCCGCTGCATCGTCGGGCGGCTTGGCCGTCACCGCGCGCAGCAGCGGCCCGTCGTTCACCGCCGACAGCGCGGCGATGGCGATGGCGAACCCGACCAGCGACCCGCCGCGGAGGTGGGCGGTGGTGACGGGCGCGCGGCCGGTGAAGCCGTGACTGAAGAGCGGGCCGAGAGGCACCAACAGCGCCGGCGCCACGTGGATGAAATACAGCGGCGAGGCGTTGTTCAGCACCACCGCCGTCCCGGCAAACACCGCCGGCACGAGCAGCAGCACGACGCGATCGGCCGCGTTGCGGCGCACCAACGCGGCGATCATCGCCGCGCCGAACAACACGGCTTCCAGCACCGCCACGACGCTCGCCAGCAGATCGTAGCGCGCGCTCTCCTTCCCGATCAGGATCCGCGGATCGAGAAACGATCCGATCGGACTCGACGTCCCCGGTGAGTACCAGCTCGTCGCATCGACGCGCACGAGCATCGTCGTCCGGTAGAACGTCTCAGGATCGGGCAGCACGTTGCTCGCGACGAACGCGAGCAGGCCGAGCGACCAGCCCGCGAGAAACAGCAGCGGCTGCACCGGCGGCACGAAGCGCCGCGCGCGCAAGGCGTCGCCGATCCAGGAGACCAGCGACACGAACCCGCAGGCGAGCGCGGTCGCGGTGACGTCGGGATGCACCTGCAGACACGCGCCGAACGCGAGGCCGGCGAGAACATGACCGGCGCGCCGATCCCATCGCTCCATCGCCCAGGCGAACACGACCAGCGCCCACGCGACGCAGGCGAGCGTCCAGCCGTCCATGCGCACCGTGTTCGACAGCAGGAACAGGCTCGTCGACGCGGCGATCGCCGTGGCGATCCAGGCGGCCCCCGATCCGTACCAGATCTTGACGAGCCGCCAGACGCCTGCGAGCGCGAGAACGCTCGCGAGAAGCGACATGAGCCTGAGCGAGTAAATCGACGGACCCAGCAGACGCACGGCCAGCGCATAGACATACGCCACATAGCCGAGGCCGCCGGCGATCGGCATGGGGCCGTAGCCGAGGACGTACGGATACAGCCCGTGTCCCGCTGCGGCGGTGACCGCCGTACTGAGGTAATACGTTTCGTCCCAGTCGAGAACGTCTGGCGTGGCGAGCGCCTGGTGCGCGCGCAGCGCCAGCGCCAGCGCCAGCGGCACCAGGAAGATCGCGCGGCGCGCGGCTGCGCTCGCCGTCGATTGTCGCGAGAGCGCCACCTTGATCAGCAACCCCTCGACGGCGAGGAGGACGAAGAAGGTGGCGCGCCCTGCCGTGATCAGAGCGTGAATCCCGCCTGCGCCGCGTCGGTGTGGAACATCTTCACCGTGTCGAGGGAGTAGTCGTGCAGATCGCGGCCGACCAGCGACAGCTTCTTCAGGATGTCGTGCGTCACGGTGATGATGTGACAGCCGATCGCGTCCGCCTGGAAGATGTTCAGCAGCTCGCGCGGACTGGCCCAGATCAGTTCCGCATTGGGCGCCGCGCCGAGGATGCGCACCGCTTCGGCCATCATCGGCACCGGGTCGACACCGGTGTCGGCCATGCGGCCGGCGAAGACCGAGATGCAGGCCGGCGCGCCGCCGGCCACGCAGTCGACGATCTCGCGCACCTGCTCGAGCGGGAGCAGCGCCGTCACGTTCAGCTTGACGCCCTGGTGCGAGAGGCGGCGCACCAGCGGGCCCGCGCTCTCGCCGCGCGTGTTGGTCACCGGGATCTTGACGTAGACGTTGTCCCCCCAGCTGGCGATCTCGCGCGCCTGCCGCTCCATCTCGCCGAACTCGTCCGAGAAGACCTCGAACGAGATCGGCCGGTCGGCAATCGCGCCGAGCACCTCGCGCGCGAAGCCTCGGTAATCGGCGATTCCCGCCTTGCGCATCAGCGTCGGATTGGTGGTGAATCCCTTGATGTAGGGCTGGCGGTACAGCGCCAGCATGCCGGGCAGATCGGCGCCGTCGGCGAAGATCTTGACGGACAACTGGTCGACGGACTTCATCAACAGGTGCTCCCTGATCGGTTCAGAATCCAGTCCACGGCCTCGGGCAGCGAACCGACGATCGCGTCCGGCCGATCGGGACGCCGTTCATCGTAGCCCCGATCGATGAAAACCGCCGCGCAGCCGGCGCGGCGGCCGGCCTCGATATCGCGCCAGCGATCGCCGACCATGAAGCTGTCGGCCAGCGACAGCCCGGCGTCGCGCGCCGCCGCTTCGAGCATCCCGGGATTCGGCTTGCGGCAGCCGCAGCGATCGCCATCGTCGTGATCGCAGACCCGGAATTCGTCGATCGGCAGTTCGGCGGCGAGCCGCCGGTGCATGCGATCGATCACCTCGCGGCGCTGCGTCCCGCGCGCGACGTCGGGCTGATTGGTGACGACCACCAGCCGGAAGCCGGCGTCGCGCAGCCGCCCGAGCGCCTCAGGGACGCCGGGCAGCACGTCGAGCTCCGCTTCGCTCGCCGGCGGGTAGGGCCGGCCGTCGCGGACGACGGCGCGGTTGATTACGCCGTCCCGGTCGAGGAAGACGGCGCGGCGAACGCCGCGGTCGATTCCCATTTCGTCTGCGCCGCCTTGAGCGACGGGTGCGAGACCAGGAGGTGCCAGACCACCGCCTGGAACGCCTCCGCGTGCGGCGTCACGGTTTCGGGATTCACCGTCGGCACGATGACGCAGGCGTCGGCCACCTGCGCGGTGTAGCCGCCGTCGCGCCCGACGATGCCGACGACGGGCGTCCCGATCTGACGCGCGTACTGCAGCGCGCGCACCAGGTTCGGGCTGACGTTGCGTTCGAGGCTGCCGCCGCCGACCGACAACACGAACAGCATGTCGTCTGCCTGCAGCCGGCTGCCCTGCAGCCACGCGACGAAGACGCCCTCCCAGCCCTCGTCGTTGGTCCGCGCGGTCAGCTCCGACACGTTGTCGACCGGCGTGTAGGCCTCGATGCCGGCGATCTTGCGAAAGTCGTTGACCGCGTGCGAACAGTTCGCGGCGCTGCCGCCGACGCCGAGGAAGAACAGCCGGCCGCCCCTGGCGCGGAGGTCGGCGAGCAGCGCCGCCATGCGCTCGATGACCTCGGCGTCGAGCGCGGCGACGATGCGCGCCGCCTCGTCGAGGTGCTGGCGTGCGTAGCTCATAGCGATCCCGTTCCTTTGCCGGCGAGATGGGCGCGCGTTTCCTCGAGCCCCGCCGGCGATCCGATCTCGTAAAACCGTCCCGGCACGTCGAAGCCCGCGAGGTCCCCCCCGGCGAGCAGGCGCTGGTAGACGGCCACCAAGTCGAACGCGTCGCCGTCGGCGTGCGCCGCGAACGCCGACTTGCGGAACGCGCCGAGCCCGTAGTCGATGTGGCGCATCGCCGGCGTGCGTCCCTGCTTATCGTACGCCAGAATGCGGCCGTCTTCGAAGAGGACGTTGCTGCGATCCCAGCGATCGTCGTTGCGGCACACGGTCATCAGGCCTGAGGCGCCGCTCGCCAGGAAGGCGCGTTCGATCGCGGCGTAATCGCATTCGAGATACGAGTCGCCGTAGAGCACGAAGAACGGATCGGCCAGCGCCGGAAAGGCGCGGCGGATGGCGCCGCCGGTGCCGAGCTGGCGCGGCCCGTCGAAGACGTAGCGGATCGATACGCCCCACCGCGATCCGTCGCCGAGCGCCGCCTCCACCATCTCGCCGAGGTGGCCGACGAGGAACACGATGTCGTTGACGCCGTTGGCGCGCAGCAACTCGACTTGATGCTCCGCAAAGGGACGCCCCCCGACGTCGACGAGCGACTTCGGGATCTTTTCCGTGATCGGCCGGAGCCGCGTGGCGAGGCCGCCCGCCAGGATCGCGACCGGCAGCCTCATCCGAACAGGACCTTGGTCCCTTCGAAGTCGAACCGGAAGCGGACCTCTTCGAGGCCGGCACTGGCCATGGCCGTCCGCAGCCGCCGGTGCTCCTCGCTATAGAAGAGGAGGAACCCGCCGCCGCCCGCGCCGACCAGCTTGCCGCCAATCGCCCCGTTCTTGCGTCCGAGCTCGTACCACTCGTCGATGTGCGGGTTGGTCATGCCGCCCGAGCGGCGCTTCTTGTGTTCCCAGTGCTCGTGCAGCAGCTCGCCGAAGAGCGCGGTCTGCCCGCGCTCGAGCGCGTCGCGGCTGCGCAGGCCGAGCTCCTTGACGTAGTGGAGGTTGTTCAGCATCTCCTCGTCGGCATGCTCGGTGCGCACCTTCTGGTCGCTGAGAATCGAGCCGGCGCTGCGCGAGAAGCCGGTGAAGAACAACAGCAGGTTGTCTTCGAGGCTGAACAGCGATTCCATCGACAGTGTCACCGGGCGCGCGTCCACGGTCTCGTCGGGATGGAAGGTGAAGCAGGTGACGCCGCCGTAGGCGGCGATGTACTGGTCCTGCTTGCCGATCGGCTCGCGCAGCCGGGTGATCTCGATCTCGCACGCAAGCTCGGCGAGCTCGTCGGGATGCAGCAGACGCCGCCGGTGCGCGTAGAGCGCCTTGAGCAGCGCCGTCGAGAAGCTGCCCGACGATCCCAGCCCGGTCCCCGCGGGAATGTCGGCGAGCGTCGTGATTTCCACCTGCGGGGTCCGGAACTCGAGCATTCTGATCGCCTCGCGGATGATCGGATGCTGCACGTCGTCGATCTCCTCGACGTGCTCGAGCCTGGAGTACTTGAGGAAGATACCCTCCACGAAGGGGCGCATCACCGTGACGTAGACGTACTTGTCGATCGCCGCGGCAATCAGGAAGCCGCCGTACTGGCGGTAGTACGACGGCAGGTCGGTGCCGCCGCCGCCGAGCGTGATGCGCAGCGGGCTGCGCGTGATGATCATCGCCGCCCCCCGGACGTCGAGGCGAAGTCGTAGCCCGACTGCCGGTGGACGGCTTCGACGACGGCGAGCGCCGCGCGCGCGTCGGCGATGCCGGCGGCCGGCGTGCGATGCAACCGGATGTCGTCGAGGAACTCGGCGAACTCGAGCGCCCACGACTGATCGCCGCGGGGAAACTCCCATGCCGTCGTCTCGGGCGGGCCCATTTCCGGCAGCATCTTGTAGAGCGTGATGCGCTCGACGCCGTAACTGCCGCCCAGGCCGTCGATCTGGATCTTCGCGGTCTTGCCGTAGATCTCGAACGAGAACAGGTTCTTCCATTCCGTGCAGCTGACGTGCAGGAAGGCCGCGCGATCGGCCGCCGTGCGGAGCAGCAGGAACGCGTTGTCGTCCACCGGCATCTGCCAGAAATAGGTGTGCGCCGAGCCGGTGACGCTGGGAAAGTCGCCGAGGAACCAGCGCGCGAGATCGATCAGGTGCACCCCCTGGTCGATCAGCTCCCCCCCACCCGAGAGCGCCGGGTTGGCGCGCCACTCGCGGTCGTAGCCGACGCGGCCGCCGTGGCCGTATCGGCCGCGCACGAACATCAGCTCGCCGGCCACGCCGCCGTCGACCAGCTCGCGCGCCTTCTGCAGCGCGGGATGATAGCGGTGGTTGAAGCCGACGCGGACCAGGCGCTTGGCCGCGGCGGCCGCCGCGATCACCTCGTCGATCTCGGCGACCGTCCGTCCGGCGGGCTTCTCGACCAGGACGTGCCGGCCAGCCTCGGCCGCATACCGCGAGATCTCGGCGAGCGAATCGTTGATCGTCGCCACGATGACGATGCCGACGTCGTCGCGATCGATCGCTTCGCGCCAGTCGGCGGTGGCGATCGCTCCCGGACTCGTGGCCGCGACGCCCTCGGCGCGGCGCACGTCGAGGTCCGCGCAGGCCGCCAGCCGCGCGCCGGCGAGCGCCCTGGCGCGTTTCTGGCCGATCAGGCCGCAGCCGACGATCGCCACGCCCGGCGTCACTTGCGGTCCCACTGCAGCCCGCGATCCGACGGCACGATCCGTCGCAAGGTATAAACGTCGCTCTTCCGCAGCTCGTCGCGACGGGCCGGCAGATCGGCCCACGGATCCCACACCGCGCTCAGCAGCCGGCCGGTGATGCCGTCGCTCGCCGCGGAGGCGAGAAACACCGCGAGCGCCGCTCCCGTCTCGAGCGGCGTGGCCCCGTCGTCGGCGATCTTCTTCATCCGCTCGTAGAACCCCGCCCCCACCGCCTCCGGGCCGGCGGCGATCAGCTCCGCCATCATCCTCGTGTTGAGCGCGCCCGGCGCCACCGAATTGACGTCGATGCCGTCGTCCTGCACTTCCAGCGCGAGCGATTCAGCGAAGCGGACGATCGCCGCCTTGGATGCGGCGTAGGCGCTCAGCCGCGGCAGCGGATTGGTCGCGCCGCCGCCGGAGAGCTGAATGATCTTGCCGTAGCGGCGGCGGCGGAAATGCGGCACCAGCGCGCGGCACATCAGGATCGATCCGTAGACGTTGATCTCCATCGCCTGGACCCACTGATCCCAGTCCACGCTCTCGCTCGGTCCCATCGGACCATACACACCGGCGTTGTTCACCAGCACCTGCAGATCGGGGAACGCCTCGAGCGCCGCCGCCGCCAGCCGTTCCACGTCGTCACGCTTCGAGACGTCGGCGGCTTCGGCGACGACGCGTTCGCCGCCGGCGGCGAGCGCCGCGACCTCGGCGCGGGCCTGCTCGAGGAGCGCAGCGTCGCGCGCGCACATCACGACGCCGGCACCCGCCTCGACGAAGGCGCGGGCGATCGCCAGCCCGAGCCCCTGGTTGGCGCCGGTGACGAGCGCGGCGCGGCCTGCCAGCACCTTCATGCGGTCGCCTTGCCCACGGTGAGATAGCTGAGACCCGGTTCGCGGCCGACCGTGGCGGCGAGAAACCCGTTGGCGTCGAGCACGACGTTACCCTGCATGCGGTCGGCGAGCGCGCGGGCGTCGACGCTGCGGTACTCGGGCCACGGCGTCGCGACCACCAGCGCGGCCGCCTGATCGGCGGCGGCCAGCGGATCGCTGGCGAGCTGGATCGTCGCCGACACTTCGGGGGGCAGCTGGCGGACGGCTGGATCGTGCGCACGCACGCGTGCGCCGCGCGCGCCGAGCCACGTGCACAGCTCGATCGCGCTCGAGCGCCGCAACGTGTCGGTTCCCGGCTTGTAGGTGAGGCCCCAGACCGCGACGATCCGTCCTTCGACGCCGCCGAGCACCTGCGCGAGCCGCCGCTGCGCCCATTGGCGGTGCGCGTCGTTGCTGGTCTTCACCGACGACAGCAGGTGCGTGGCGACGTTCGTCTCACGCCCGAGATCCGAGAGGAACATGACGTCGCGCGCGAGCGTGCCCCCGGCGAACGCGCCGCCCGGGGAAAGATACGCCCGCGGGCCGATGCGCGCTTCGGACTTCAGGCCCCGCGCCACCTCGGACGCGTCGGCGCCGACCTGCTCGCAGAGCGCCGCGATTTCGTTGATGAACGTGACCGAGGTGGCGAGAAACGCGTTGAGCGCGTGCTTGGTCATCTCCGCAGACTCGACCGACATCCATTCGATCCGGTCGGTGAACGGCCGCAGCAGCTCGGCGATGCGCGCGCGGTCGGCGTCCGAGCGCACGCCGGCGACGACGCGGTCGGGCTGCATGAAGACCTCGATCGCCTTGCCAAGCCGCAGGTTCTCCGGCGAGTAGGCGAACCCGACGCGGCGGCCGCTGGCCGTCTCGGCGAACATCGCCTCGAGGCGCCCGGTCGTACCGACGGGCAGTTGTGACGACACCAGGACCAGCGCACCGTCGCGAAGATGCGGGAACAGCGCCGCGGCTCCGCGCACCACCGACTCGACGT
>Ga0207708_10002309_pt1 | contig 14020 bp, 10 predicted proteins | sample KBSK5101metaG_FD_184340 | JGI IMG/M metagenome (GOLD analysis project Ga0207708, IMG submission 184340) | Corn, switchgrass and miscanthus rhizosphere microbial communities from Kellogg Biological Station, Michigan, USA - KBS K5-10-1 metaG... | ecosystem: Host-associated > Plants > Roots >...
CGCGGGAGCGTCGTGCAGATGCTGCGCTATGCGCGCGATCCGCTGGGGTTCTACGCGGACTGCGCGCGCCGTTTCGGCGACGTCTTCACCATTCCGACCGTGCTGGGCCCGATCGTCGTGTGCGGCGCACCCGAGGGCGTGCGGTCGATCTTCGCGCTGCCTCCCGAGAGCTTCAGCCGCTGGTCGACCGAATCCGTATCGCCGCTGCTGGGAGAGGCGTCGCTGCTGCTGTCGGGCGGCGCGCGCCACGCGCGCGATCGCAAGTTGCTGACGCCGCCGTTTCACGGCGAGCGGATGCGGGCCTACGGCGCGGTCATGCGCGAGTCGACCCTGCGAGAGGCCGCGTCGTGGGCGTCCGGCACGCCCTTCTCGATGCAGGACGCCGGGTCGGCCATCTCGATCGACGTCATCCTGCGCGCGGTCTTCGGCGTCGACGAGGCGGCGGGCCTGGACGAACTGCGCGCCGCCCTTCTGGGCGCGCTGGCGTCGATGAGCCCGCTGCTGATGCTGTTCCCGGCGCTGCGCCGGCCGTTCGGCGGCATCGGGCCGTACGCGCGGATGATCCGCGTCCGCGACCGCCTGGACGCGCTGACGTACGCGGCGATCGCGCGGCGGCGGGCGCGCGGCGGTGGCGGCGACGACATCCTCGGCCTGATGCTGAGCGCGCGTTACGACGACGGCAGCGCGATGAGCGATCGCGAGGTGCGTGACCAGCTGCTGACGCTGGTGTTCGCGGGGCACGAGACGTCGGGCATCGCGCTGGCCTGGGCGATCAACTGGCTGGAGCGCACGCCGCCCGTGCGCGACCGGCTGCTCGCCGACCTGGCGGCGCTGGGCGACGATCCGGCGCCCGCGGCGCTGGCCGCCGCGCCTTACCTCGAGGCCGTCTGCCTCGAAACGCTGCGCCTCTACCCCGTCGTTGGCGAGGTCATCCGTCTGCTCCGCGCGCCGCTGACGCTCGCGTCGTGGACGATCCCGCCGGGCGTCCCGGTGTCGTCGTGCATCGCGCTGGTCCATGCGCGCGCCGATCTCTACCCCGATCCCGAGGCCTTTCGGCCCGAGCGCTTCCTCGACCGGAAGTTCGCGCCGCACGAGTACCTGCCGTTCGGCGGCGGCGCGCGCCGCTGTATCGGCGCCGCGTTCGCGCTCTACGAGATGAAGGTGGTGCTGGGGACATTGCTGGCGCGCTACCGCTTCACGCTCGCGCGCGAGCAGCCGGAGCGGCCGGTCATGCGCAACCTCGCGATGGGCCCGAAGGGGAAGGTGCGCTTGACGGCCTCACCGCGGCGCTAGCTTCGCGCCCTCACGACAATGGCGGTTCCGGAGGCGTCGGCGGGGCGCCGGACGGTGGAACAGGTGTCGGCGGCGGATCCTTCTTGTCGCCCGGTCCGATGAGCGCGGCGCCGTGGACGCGCAGGCCCCTCTCTTTTTCCTCACGCGCATGGGAGACCACGCCCTTGCCTTCCTCCTCGAACCAAAGGTTCGCGATCAGCCTGACCTGCGAATCTTCGTTGAGGTTCTGTAACAGGTTACGCGTAACGTCGGCCGGCTGCTCCAGTATGACGGAGAGCTTTGCGATCGTTGCCTCGGCACTGTCGATCACGAGCTTGTCGACCGGATCGTCGCGGGTCAGCTGGCGCAATCGTTCCGCCACCAGCGCCCCTTCGATCGCGCCGCGGACCCCCGTCGCCCGCACCCCCTGGAGCTTTTCACCGACGTACTGCGCGAGGATCGCCTGGTCGATGAGATCGAGGATGTGCCGCCAGGTGATGTTCGTCCGCAGATAAACCTGAAACGGATCGGCGTTGGCCAGCCCGGTCGGCGACGCCACGTCCGCTTCCTCGAGACGCTCGACCAGGTCGGGCGTCACGCCCTGGATGACCGACCAGTCTGGTCCCGCCCCTTCGTCCTCATCACCCATTCCCAGTTTCTCGCCAAAACGATGCCGCAACCACTTGAGCGTCGTCGTGACGGGGAAGGCGCCCACGGTGAACGCCAACACCAGTTTGAAGTCCGCCTCGAACGGCATCACGGATGCCATTCCGCCGCCCACCAGAATTCTGACCCAGAGGCCGTGAATGAACCCGGGGGTCCAGTTGACGACACGGTACCGCTGGATGCACGACCACAACCCCCAGACGTACGCGCCTGCGAATCCAGCGAGCACAACGGGCGGCATCTGCTTGAGGCAGTCGAGTATCGATTTCGGTAGACCGAGCGGGAACTCCGCGCGGGCCACCGCCGTCACCGCAACAGGAAGGATGATGACGGAACAGAGGACGAGCGGCAGCACGTGCTCGTACCAGCGCGGAAGGAACTTGTCCGCGATCTTGTTCGCGTTCGAGTCATTGATACCGAACGCTTTCTTGTAGAAGTCCTTGATGCGCTCGTTGGCGAACAGCCGCGCGACGAGATCGCGCCGCGTTCGCCCGCGAAAGAAGTAGCTGAGCGCGAAGATCAGGTAGATCGCGCACGGCAGGACGACCAAGAACCAACCAGCCCAGAGATCGTCCATGCGAGCGAGTGTTCCGGGATCCGGGATGGCGCGTCAACCAGCCGCATGTTTACGCGTTCTCGCGGTTCCTAAAACGCGACCACCGCGGCGCGATCCCAAGGACTTTGCGACGTTGCGAGATCGAGGACGACTTCTGGATCAAGGGCGCGCTGTCGTGCATTAATACCCCCTTCGTGACGAAGCTTTTGACGAGCTTGCGCCGCGGTCTGCTGCTGACCGCATTCGCCGCAGTACTGCCCGGCGCCTGTGTGAAGGCCGACGCTGTCGGGGACGGCGGCGTGTCGTCCCCGGAAACCGGCCAGATCGTCGACGAGCCGCCCTGGCCCGACGACCTGCTCAGCGACTTCGAGGATTCCACCGCCGCCATCGTCGTGCGGCTCGGGTGGCCGCCGCGGAACGGCCTCTGGTACACGTACAACGACGCGAGCCGCACCTGCATGCAGACGCCCAAGCCCGCGTCGCAGGTGGCGTCCGGTACCAAGCCCCCGACTTACGTCGGCGCGACGCCGCCGTCCGCGGCCTCCGGACCCAGCGGCGCGCGCGCCCTCCACGCGCAGTGGAAAGGCTGCACCGGCTGGGGCGCGGGCATCGGCGCCGATATCAACGCCGCCATGAACCTGGATGGGACCGTCTACATGGGTCCGAAGGTCCCGTACGACCTGCAGTCGTGGGCCGGCGTCACGTTCTGGGCGATGGCGCTGCCGAACACCGACGTCAACCTGCGCGTCGTTGTGCCGATGCGCGCCACGTTGAAGATCGCGGACGGCGGCGCATGCGACGAGGCCGACGCCGGCGCCGGCCGATGCGGCGACAACTGGGGCGAGACCGTCACGCTGCCGGCCAACGGAAACTGGGCGCGCATCACCGTGCGGTTCTCCGACCCCGGCTTCCGCCAGCTCGGGACGGGCGCCGCGATTCCCTTCAACCCCTCCGACGTGACCGGCTTCCAGATCCAGTCCACCGACGCCAACCAGACCTACGACTTCTGGATCGACGACGTCTATCTGGTTCGCTAGGCGCGACCGCGCGCGGGCCTTTGAGCCCGCGGCTGAGCTTGTCAACGCGGCGCAACGGGTCGCGACGAATCGGCAAGATACTGCGGATTGACCGGTGGTGACGAGGAGTCACCTTCTGGGAGTGTCACGGATCGTCCACGTCGCGCAGAGCTCACTGCGCGCGACATGTTTCGCGGCACTCGTCGTCTGCCAGACGGTCGCCTGCGGTTCCTCGGGCGCGCCGGATGGCGGTCAGGGACTGCTATCCGATGCGGCCCCGGAACCCATCGTCGACGGGGCGACGGCCGCGGACAGCTCGCCCAGCGCCGACGCCACCTCAAGCCCGAAGTCGACGCCGCTTTTCGACGAAGGGACCGTCGTCGATTTCTACGTGACCTTTTCGGACGACGCATGGAACAACCTGCTCACGCTCACCGGGCCGAACGACACGCGCTGGGTTCCTTGCACCTTCACGGCGCTGGGCGACCCGGTCGTCAATGCCGATTGCCGGCGCAAGGGCGACATGACGGACTGGCCTTTCGAGAAGAAGCCGCAGTTCATCGTGCGCTTCAATCTCACCAACAAGGACGGGCGCTTCCGTGGCCTGCGGCGGTTCAACCTCGAGTCCTTCGACGGCGCCGCAGCGCCCATCCGCGATCGGATCGGAATGTGGGTCATGCGCGAAGCGGCCATCGACGCCCCCCGCGTGAATCACGTTCGTGTGTTCAAGAATGGCGAGGTTCTGGGGCTCTACATGAACATCGAAGCCGAGGACAAGGAGTTCCTCGAGGACCATTTTGGACCGACGGACGACGACGGGAACCTCTGGGAGAGCGGCTACGAGCTCAAGACGAATGAGGCCGCGAACGATTCCTCCCGCCTCGATGCCCTGAGCAACTTGATCGACGCCGAGCCGCTCACTGGCGATCACACCGAATTCTTCAACCAGCTGGCGACGCGGATGGACGTCAGACAGGTCCTGCGCGAGATGGCCGCCGAAACGGCGCTCATCACCAACGACAACTTCTCGCAGGGGAGCACGAACTTCGCTTACTACGAGCACCCGACCCGCGGTTTCATCGTGCTCCCCTGGGATCTGGACTCCATCATCACGGTGGCGCCGGTCGACGCGGACCTTTACGACTACAAGGGGGGCTCGAACGGCAGCAAGCTGCGCGAGCTCATGAACCAGAACCCGACCTGGCTGGCGCAGTTCACCGACGATCTGGTCGACATTCGCGACAACGTCATGACCCGCGTACCGGAGCTGGTCGACGAGATCTGCACCCAGATTCAAGAAGCGGTCGGGGAAGATCCGAACCGCACATCGTCGACGGAGGCCTTCCAGGCTGATTGCGCGGCGGTCAGACAGGCGGTCATCGACCGCATCGCCGCGATGACGACCATCCTTGGACGATAGGCGGCGCGAGCTACGTGGTGTCGAGGCCTCATGCAACCGAAGCGAACGCGACCGTTCGCGGGCGCGGCGTGGGGCGGCGCGCGCCGTTGCAGCCGACGCGGTCTTCGTTTACGCTCGGAATGCATTTGACCTGTTGCACGGCCCCTCACTAACGATGTCGACGAACTCATCGCCCAGGGCCGCGTTGCGTGTCGCTCTGGTTCTGTTGCTGGCAGGTCTGGGATGCACCAAGGCGGCCTTTCACGACCAGGAAGGAACTGGTGAGGGCGGCGCCGGCGGAAGCAGGGGCGGAGGCCCTGGCGGCACCGGCGCGACCGGCGGAAGTGGCGGCGACACGGGCGGCATCACCGGTACCGCCGGAACAGGCGGCGGTGGGCGCGGAGGCGCCGGCGGAAGCGGCGGCACGGCAGGCACCAGCGGCACGCTGGGAACCGGCGGCGGTGGCACCGCGGGGACCGGCGCGGCGGGGACCAGCGGCGCGGCGGGGACCGGCGGCACGGCGGGCACCGGAGGTGGCATCGCGGGAACGGGTGGCACGGCGGGGACCGGCGGACGCGGCGGCGCCGGCGGAACCGGCGGCACGGCGGGCACGTTGGGAACCGGAGGCGGTGGCACCGGTGGGGGCGTCGCGGGAACCGGCGGAGGCAGAGGCGGAACGGCTGGCACGGCTGTCACGCCGACGGTCGCCGGCCAGCTCGTCATCACGGAGGTCATGCACAATCCGGTCGCGATCGACGACACGCTGGGCGAATGGTTCGAGGTCTACAACCCCAGCGCCACCGTGACCTACGACCTCAGGACCTGCCAGATCGACGACATCGCGCCCGGGGGATTCGCGACGATCACCTCGCAGGTCCTCGTCCCGCCTGGCGCCTACGTCGCGCTGGCGATCTCGACCGCGCCCGGATTCACGCCCGCGTTTGCATACGGGACGGTCCGGTTCGACAACGACCTCGCGGAGGAGGTCAACATCGCCTGCGGCGGCGTCCTCATCGACAGATTCCCGTACGACACCGTTGCGGCGACCGATCCGGCGGGTGCGGGCAAGTCCTTCCAGCTCGATCCCGACCATCTCACCGCGACGGATAACGACGTGCGCGCGAACTGGTGCTACGGGTCGACGGTCTACGTGACGGTGGGCATCGTCAGCGACGTGGGCACGCCCGGTGCGCCCAACGTGCAGTGCCCCTGACGCATAGGCCGGCGCGAACCAGTCGAGGGTCCATTCGATGAGATTGCCGACGAGATCGGCGTGGACGACGCGCAGGTCTTCACGTTGAAGTAACCGGCAACGCCGGAGAAGATGACAAGTTCGAGTCCCTCGACGCAGTAGGTGAACGTGGGGAGATGAGTCGGTACCGGGTCGAAATCGTCGCGTTGCTGGCGGCCGGGTTGCTCGCGGCCTGCTCGCGGCATCCGGTGCAGCGATCCACAGGGACGGCTGGATCCGCGGTCGGGGGAGCGGGCGCGCGAGGCGGTGGCGGAGCCGGCGGGGTCGTCGGGAGCGGCGGCGCGGGGGCAATCGGCGCGACGGGGAGCGGCGGCGCCGGCACGCTCGGCAGCGGCGGCGCGGCGGGAGCCGGGATCGCGGGCACGAGCGGAGGCGGCGCCCTCGGCACCGCCGGCAATGGCGGCGGCGGCGGCACGGGCGGGTCGACGGTCGCGTGCGCGCCGCTCTCCCCGATCACGCGCCGGCTCTGGCCGCTCCTGCCCGCTCAGTACGGAAACGCCACCCGCGACTTGCTGTCGCTGGCGACGGTGCCTCCGCTCCCGGTCACGCCGACCTCTACCCTGCCGCCGCTCGCGGCGTCCACCCTCCCGATCGACGCCACGTATCTCTTCGGGCTCTATCAAACGGCGGGCGCGATCGCGACCGTGGTCGCGCCGCGCGCGAACGCGCTGGCGGCGTGCGGCGCGAGCGAGACGGACGTGGCCTGCGCGACCCGCTTCGCGCGGAGCTTCGGGCGAAGGGCGTTCCGGCGCGCGCTCGACGACGGCGAGATCTCCGCGGCCATGAACGTGTTCACGACGGTTTGCCCGGGACCGTCGGCGAGCTGCGCGACCGCGGCTGACTTTGCGACGGCGATCAACCTCATGATCAAGGCGTTCATCCTCGCGCCTTCGTTTCTCTATCGGACCGAGCTCGGGCCACGAACGCTGACCGCGAACGCCGCCGGTGTCTACCCCGACACCACGCTGACAGCCGACGAGGTCGCGACGCAGCTCGCGTTCCTGCTCCTCGGCTCGACGCCCGACGCCGGGCTGATGGCCGCGGCGGACAGCGGCGCGCTCGACACGCCGGCCGGACGACTGTCGGAGCTCAATCGGTTGCTCGCGCTGCCCGCCGCGCAAGCCAACGTCACCGCCATGGTGACGCAGTGGCTCGGGGTCGACCGCGCTGCTGACAACGTCAAGGCCCCGGCCCTGCTCTCCCCGCTCGCCGCTCCCGACCAGGACCCGGCGGTCATCGCCGCCGATCTGCGCGTGTCGTGGGATCGAACGCTCACCGCGACGCTGTGGTCGAGCCCGCCCGGCAAGGTGACCGATCTGCTGACGGCGCAGACGGTGTTCGCGAACCGGAGGCTGGCGACGCTTTATGGATTGCCCGGAGGCACGATGTCGAATGTGACGTTCGACCCGATCGCCTGGCCCGCCGCGCAGCCGCGCGCCGGGATCCTGACCCACCCGGCGCTTCTGTGGGCCGTCTCCGACCCCGTGAACGCAAACATCGTCGAGCGCGGCAAGCTGGTTCACGACGCGATCGTCTGCGCGGATCCTGTTGGACCCGAGCCCGATCTGACGGCCTTGCCCGAAGCGCGCGCGGTGATCCAGATGGGCGACAGCGAGGCGACCCGCTCCGACGCACGCCTCGCCTCCGGGAACCTGTGCGCCACGAACTGCCACGGCGAGCTCGATCCGTACGGCCGCTTGCTGCACGCATTCGACGCCGCCGGCAACTACCGCACGGTCGACGAGGCGGGCCGTCCCATCGACGCCTCGGCGATGCTGACGGCCCACTCGCCGCTCGGGCCGATGACGTCTTCTGGACCCGTCGCTTTCGCGAGCGCGCTCGTCTCCACCAAGGTGTTCGCGGGCTGCGCCGTGCAGCGCCTGTTCGAAGCGACCGTCGCCGTCCGCGCGCCGAACCGCGACACCTGCCCGGTCAACGACCTGCGCGCCGGATTCAACCAGTCGGACGGGACGATGGCGTCGCTGATCCGCCAGATCACGCTGTCGGACTACGCGCGCGCCCGCGCGGGAGGCACGCGGTGACCTCGTACAAGCTGGCCCGGCGATCGTTCCTGCGCGCCTGCGGTGGCTCCGCGGCGCTGATGCTGCCGCTCCTGCGATCGATGGAGGCGCGCGCGCAAGGCATACCCGCCCCGAAGCGGCTCTTGATCCTTCATCACAGTCAGGGGTCGCCGATCGATCTGTGGCGCCCCGCCGCGACGGCGACGACAACGACGTTCACGCTGCCCGCCAACAGCGCGCCGTTCGCTCCGCTGCAATCGAAGATGGTGATGATCGACGGCCTCAACATCGTGACGGACTCGCTCCAGACCACCGGCATCAGCGGCGGCCAGAACACCAGCGAAGGCGGCATGGTCGCCCTGATGACGGGCGTCCCGACGCTCGGCAGGATCGGCCAGCAGGATCACTGCGCGGGTGGGCCGTCCATCGATCAGATCCTGCTCGATCGGTCTCCGCTGCTGGGCGGTGCGCTGTCGTCTTCGCCCACCAAGACGCCGTTCGGATCGCTGCAGCTCGCCGCCGACATCCGCTCGTCGCGCGACGAGGTCGCGCCGCGCGTGATGTCTTATCGGTCTCCGACGGGAAACGCGGACATCTCCCGCGCACGCCAGCCGCTGTACCCGGAGACGGCGCCTCTCGACACGTTCAAGCGGGTGTTCGCAGGGCCGCTGCCTCCGGGTACCGACCCGAGCGTCGCGCTGGCGCGGGAGCTCAGCGTCGTCGACTTCATGCGGGGCGACCTGGCGCGCCTCCGGAACCTCGCTCCGTCGTCCGAGAGGAACCGCATCGACGCTCACGCGGACGCGATCCGTCAGCTCGAGTCGACGATCCGCATGGCGCTCGCCGCCATTCCAAGCGTCTGCACCAGCCCGGCTGCGCCCCCGACGTTTCCGACCACCACCGGTAGGCAGAGTTTCGCCGGCGAGTCCACCAACCTGTCCGGCGTCGATTATTTCGATCCGGCGGACCCGAACAACCATCCGCACCAGGTCCTCGGGCAGACGTACCTCGCGTTGATCAAGACGGCGTTCCTGTGCGACCTGGCCCGCGTCGTGACGTTCAGCTGGTCCTCGGGGACGAGCTGGGTGTCGTTTCCGACGACCTTCGACGGCGCAACCCTGAGCCCCGGCATCGCGTCGCTCTCGTCGCCCCACTACCCGCCGCTCAGCTCGATGAGCGCGGACGCGCAGGGCTGGTGGGCGGCCATCGATCGCTTCTACGCCCAGCAATCGTCGCTCGCGATCCAGAACATGGCCGCGGCGACCGACGTCGACGGCAACAGCCTCCTCGACAACACTGTCGTCGTCTACGTCACCGAGGTCTCGCGCCGCTGGGACCACGATCAGCGGAACATGCCCCTCCTGGTGTTCGGCGGAAAGAACACCGGCCTCAAGGGCGGCACCTTCCTGAAGATCGCCGACGGCCCATTGCCGACGCAGACTGGCCTAACCGGCAATCGCCCGTTCAACGATTTCTGGTTGGCGCTCGCGCCGGCCTTCGGCGTCACCCTGAGCGCGCTCGGCTCCGCCAAGCAGTTCACCGGACCGCTGTCCGGCCTGCTCGGGTGAGGGTGGTTATCCAAAACCACCTTCCGCAGCGAGCATCACCCCGGAAAAGAAAAAGCCCGGCAAAAGCCGGGCTTTAGGAGAGCGGGAGAAGGGACTTGAACCCTCGACGTCCACCTTGGCAAGGTGGCACTCTACCACTGAGTTACTCCCGCGAAATTGCTGGCCCTTGACCTATCGGACCGCGCGCGGGTTGTCAAGGTGCCGCGGGCCGAAGATCTGGACCTCGACCTCGCGCGCGTAGTGGACCAGCGGGGGCCCGTGCGTGTCCTCCCGGCAAATCCAGCGCGACAGCGACGCCACGTACGTCAGCGTCTGGTAGACGCCGGTGGCCGCCGCCGGCTGAAGCGGGTATGGCGCGTGGTGGACGCGCGCTGTGCGCAGCCCGCGGCCGGACCGCGAATACAGCAGGTAACGCTCGGCCAGGAAGAACTCCAGCGACCCCGGCGCCGCCTCGGCCACCGGGCCAGTCGGTTGGTAGCGCGCCGCGAACTCTGCACGCGTCACGTCCCGCCGTCGCGAGCTGTAGTCGATCCAGCCGACCGTCTCGTTCAGCGCGATGTCGGCGAGGAAGTATGGCAATCCGTACCCGAGGCGCGCGCCCCTGACGGCCAGCCGGCTGGTCGCGTCCAGGCTGAAGAACCAGACGCCGGGGTCGCGCCCGCCGCGGTGCACGTAGGTGCGGAGGTTGATCTCGTGGAACGCGGGCGCCATCGGTGCGCCCAGGGGAATCGTCCGCGTCAGCGGGATCGTGAACGGGACGATGCCGACGTAGGCGGCGCCGTCGAACAGATCGACGTCCAGCTCACGCGGCACCAGGCCCCTGAGATCGTCGATCGTGACCCGCCAGTGCAGGAACGCCAGATGCCGCCAGATCTGGCGCATCACGGGGCGGCCGGCGGGCGGCTCGCGCATCCGCATCCGCTCCGCCTCGCCAACATCCGTCATTTCGCGCCCGCGCGGTCGAACGTCGCGACGACCTCGACATGGAACGTCTGCGGCATCAGGTCCAGGGCGACGGCCGCCGTCAGCTCGAAACCCGCCGCGCGCAGCGCGCGCGCGTCGCGCGCCAGAGTCTGCGGATCGCATGACACGTACACCACGCGCCGGCGCGCTCGCGCCGCCACCGCCAGGTGCGCCTTGTCCGCACCCTCGCGCGGCGGATCCAGCACGACCGTGTCGACCTCGCCCGCCGGAGGCCGCAGCGACCACGTCGCCTCGGGGACGTTCTTCCCGCCGCGCGCGATCGCCGCCGGATCGCCGTCGCTGGCCGCCACGGATGTCGCGCCCGCGCGAACCAGGTGACGCGTCAGGTTCCCGCTGCCCGCGTAGAGCTCGATCACCGCGCCCGGCGACGGCCCGACCGCCTCGCGCACCGCCGCGACGAGCGCCGCGTTGCCCGGCCGCCCCACCTGCGCGAAGCCGTCCGCCGAGACGCGCAGCGGCGGCGATCCCGGCTCGGCGACGTCCACGTCCGGGCTCGCGAGCGTCGGCTTCCCCGCCAGCGACAGCCCGACGACGCCCGCCGCCCCGAGCCGATCGATCTCTCGCCGCGCGTGCGCCGCGCTGGTGGGATCGGCGTGCGCGACGTTGATGTGGACGCCGTCGTTGCCGGCCTGCGCGTCGATCTCGACGCCGGGCGCCAGACCGCGCGCGGTCCCGCGCAGCGCCGGCAACGCGCGCGCCAGCTCCGCGCCGAACAGCGGGCAGGCGGGCACGTCGATGAGGTCGTGCGACCGCCGCATGCGAAACCCCAGCGTCCCGCCCGGGCCGACCGCCAGCTTCGCGCGATCGCGGTACCCGTAGGGCGGGCTGGCGGCGACGAAGGCGGTCAGCGGCGCGCCCAGCGCGCGTTCGACGATCGCCCGCTTGGCGGCGTGCTGCGCCTCGATCGTCACGTGCTGCCACTGGCAGCCGCCGCACGCGCCGAACAGCGGACACGGCGGCGGTACCCGGTCCGGGCCGGGCCGTTCGATCGCCAGCAACTCGCCCCACGCCACCTTCCCCTTCTCGCGCTCGACGCGGATGCGCACGCGCTCGCCCGGCGCCGCCAGCGGCACGAACGTCACACGGCCGTCGTCGGCCGCGCGCGCGCCCTCCCCGCCCTGCTGCCGCCCGACAGCGTCACCGCCGAACGCGAGCGATTCGACCTCGACGCTGACCTGATCGTTCGCCACGGTCGGCGACCGGCTACGGGAAGGTCTGCGCCGAACGCCCGCGCTTGAAGTCGAAGTCGAACCGGCCGTCGAGGAGGCCGCCGATCTGCGGGGTGGTCGGCGGCTGCACCCTGTCCCGCATCGCCGCCGGCACCCGCTCGTCGCCCATGTCGATGTGGAAGCTTGCGATCAGCGCCTCGTCGTAGTTCACCCTGAACCCGTCCGGGTACTGGACGTCGATCGACTCCCGATCGTCCGACGGGATCGTCGCCTGATTCATCTGGATGGCGCCGCCGAAGGCCTCGAAATCGATCCAGCCGTCGCGCGCCACGCCCGTGACGTTGACGAACGCGGGCGGGCGTGTCGTCGGAGGAGGTCGGCACGTGCCCAGCGGCGCAAACGATACGGCGACCGGACCGAAGGGAACGAGGTGGATCCGCGCCACGCCGGGTACCGTCCCGGGCGGCTCGCACCAGGGTGGCTGATCGGCCGGCGGCACGCCGTTGAGGTCGTTCACGACCGCGCCCGACGTGGGGTCCCAGGTTGGAAGGCCGCCGTCCGTCTTTCCGCGCAGGCACCGCGCGATCTGGATCGAGTCGCGGACGTCGAAGATGAGGGCATCGGTGATGTCCAGCGCGTTGCCGTTCCTCTGCATGCGGATGATCAGGCGGTTTGTCGGCGAGTTGCTGTCGACGATGTCCTCGATCGGCTCGGCGGCGAAGAACGTCGGCGACAGACGGTACAGCTTGGGCTCGACCGGTGTTCCGTAGTCGTTGCCCTCGTCGCAGCCGAGGATCCAGAGGTCGCCGTCCGCGCGCCCGCTGCCGCTACCGACGTCGCAGCCGCCGGCCGACGCCGCGACGACGAAGGCCGCCAAGATCGAGAAGCTCCTGCGCATGCGCTGTCCACAACTGTCCCATACCTGGGAACGGACGGCTACTTCGCGCTAGCCGCCCCCGCGCGAAGCGCGGGATCGCGGCTACCAGAAAAAACAGTAGTCGCACACCGCGCCTACGGCGCGGAGCGACTAGGTCGTGGTAACGGTCACGCGCACCGCCGTGCCCCGCCCCGCGCCGACCCGGGCCGCGGCGGAGCCGTCGCGCCGCGCGATCTCCAGGTGATCGCCGGAGCCGATGTACGCGATCAGGGCACCCGACAGGACATCCGAGAACGTTCGCCCGAAGACAGGCCGGAAACGGCCCTCGGTTCCCTCGACCTCGATCTGCACGTCCGTGCCGGCGCCGGCCGCGAGCAACTCCGCAGGCAACGAGGTGATCAGGTTGCCGAAGCTGTCGACGTGAATGACTTGCCCCTCGACGACGCCGCCCTGCTTGTGCAGCGGCGGCGCACCCAGCTCGACGATCGCGTCGATGCTCGGGCCGGCGTCGGCCGCGGTGGCGCCCGCCGCCAGCCGGCCCGCGGTCGGCGCGAACACGTCGCGGCCGTGGAAGGTGGGGCTGACCGGATCGCGCCGGAACATCGACGACTGGATCCGGTAGATGCGGCGGGGCGGCCGCGCCGCAAGCGACAGAACGCCGTTGTCGGGACCGATGAACAGGCTGCCGCCGGATTCGATCAGGATGTCGGCGCGCTCGCCGCCCACGCCGGGGTCGACGACGGCGACGTGGATCGTCCCCGGCGGAAACAGCGAGGCCGCCTGAGCCAGCGCGACGGCGCCCGCGGCGACGTCCATCGGGGGAACCCCGTGCGTGATGTCGACCAGCTGAGCCGCCGGCGCGAGCGAAAGCACCACGCCCTTCATCGCGCCGGCGTACCCGTCGCCAGCGCCGAAGTCGGTCGTGAACGTCACGATGGGCATCAGCCTGATCCTTCCCTTCGCGAGTATCGCACGCGAGGACCCAGGGTTATCATTCATGCCTCATGGACAAGACCGTTGCCAGCGCCGACGAGGCGATCGCCGACCTCTTCGACGGCGCGACCCTGATGGCCGGCGGATTCGGCCTGTGCGGCATCCCCGAGAACCTGATCGCGGCCATCCGGCGCAAGGGCACGAAGGACCTGACCATCATCTCGAACAACTGCGGCATCGACGACAAGGGCCTGGGGATCCTGCTCGCGAACGGCCAGGTGAAGAAGATGATCTCCAGCTACGTGGG
>Ga0207708_10002310_pt1 | contig 14019 bp, 12 predicted proteins | sample KBSK5101metaG_FD_184340 | JGI IMG/M metagenome (GOLD analysis project Ga0207708, IMG submission 184340) | Corn, switchgrass and miscanthus rhizosphere microbial communities from Kellogg Biological Station, Michigan, USA - KBS K5-10-1 metaG... | ecosystem: Host-associated > Plants > Roots >...
GAGGCGTACCGCGAGCGCTTCCCGGAGCTCGTGGTCGGGCTCTCCGACCATCAGAGCGGGATCGCGATGTCGATCGTCGGCTACATGCTCGGCGCGCGTGTCATCGAGAAGCACTTCACGCTCAACCACGCGTGGAAGGGGTCTGACCACGCGTTCTCGCTCATGCCCGAGGGGATGCGTCGGCTCGTGCGCGACCTCCACCGCGTTCCCGACGCGCTCGGCGACGGTGTGAAGCGGCCGCTCGCGAGCGAGGAGCGTCCCCTCGAGAAGATGGGGAAGCAGCTCGTCGCCACCCGCGACCTGTCTGCGGGGCACAGGCTCGAGCCCGGCGACCTCGTCGCGAAGTCGCCCGCGGACGGCGGCCTGCCACCGTACGAGCTCGACGACCTGCTCGGGAGAAAGCTCGCGCGTCCGCTCGTGTTCGAGCAGGCCGTCGCGCAGGACGACGTCGAGCCGGTCGAGCAGCCCGTCGCCGCCCGCGAAGCGTGACGTCGCTCGCCGAGATCGAGCTCGTCGTCTTCGACTTCGACGGGGTCTTCACCGACAACCGCGTGTGGACGAACGAGCACGGCGAGGAGAGCGTCGCGTGCTGGCGAGGCGACGCACTGGGGCTCCGCCGCCTCGAGGACGTCGGAGTCGACCATTTCGTCCTCTCGATGGAGGTGAACGCCGCAGTCGGAGCGCGAGCGCGGAAGATCAGCGCAGCGTGCATCCAGGGCGTGGACGACAAGCCGCCGGTCCTCCGCGAAGAGGTCGCGAAGCGCGGCCTCTCCCTCGAGCGGACCGCCTACGTCGGGAACGACGTGAACGACGTCGGCTGTCTCGAGATCGTGGGTGTGCCGGTCGTTCCGGCGGACGCGTGGCCCGACCTCGTCCCGCTGGCGGGGATCGTGCTCGAGCGCCGGGGCGGCTACGGCTGCGTTCGCGAGTTCTGCGACGCGGTCTGGAACGCGAAGCGGGCCGTCGCCGCGTGAGCCCGGAGGGCGACGTGCGGATCGTCGGCTCGGTGCTCGTGCGGAACGAGGACGTCCACATCGAGCGTGCGATCCGCAACGCGGCCGACGCCTGCGACCGCATCCATGTCCTCGACCACCTCTCGACCGACCGGACGCCAGAGATCCTCGCTGCGCTCTCGGCCGAGCTCGAGCACGTCGCGGTCCGGAGGTCGGCGGACGCCGGCGACTCGCACCGGGACCTCGAGCAGTACGTCGGGACACCCACCTGGGTGCTCGTCATCGACGGCGACTGTCTCTTCGACCCGGCCGGGCTCCGGCGCCTGCGTAACGACCTGCTCGACGGAGCGCACAGCGAGGCGTTCCGGGTGCGTGGCCACGTCCTCCACTGCGACCGGCTGGATGCAGGCTCGCGGACGGCCTCGGGCTTCATGGCGCCACCGTCACGGTGGATCGTGCAGCTCTTCAACTTCGCCGCGCTCGAGTCGTGGACCGGATGCCCGGAGCGCGTCCATGGGGGGACGCCGGTGTTTCGGGTCGGCTACGACTGGCAGCGGGTGGACGACCTGACGGAGACGACGACGTGGGACGACGATCCCCTGCGGCTGCTCCATGTCTGCTTCCTCCGCCGCAGCTCGCGCGACGGGAGCGAGTGGGGTGCGGGGCGCCCGAATCTCAACGAGGAAGGCGCCTACCGCCGGGGCCTGAGCGGGCGGCTCCGGCGGATCGTGGGGAGGCCGTCGCTCGATCCCCGCGTGAGCGCGGCTCGCCGTGAGGGACGCAACTGGAAGCAGGACAAGTACCGTCGCGGGCCCCGTGTCGACGTCGACGCGACGCCGTTCGCGCCGCTCGAGGTGTCCGCGTGAGCGATGCGCTCTTCGATCTCGAGGGGCGTGTCGCGATCGTCACGGGCGGGATGGGACAGCTGGGACAGACGTACGTCGACGGTCTCGCCGAACGCGGGGCCCGCGTCGTGAGCTTCGACGTCGAGGACGGGCCGGTGCCGGACGGCGCCAAGGCCCTGAGGGTCGACGTGACCGACCGGTCGTCGATCCAGCACGCTCTCGACGAGGTCGTCGGCGAGTGGGGCGTACCGCACGTCCTCGTGAACAACGCGGCACTCGATTCGCCCCCGGACGCGCCTGCCGAGGAGGTTGGTCCCTTCGAGAACTACCCGGAGGCCTCCTTCGACGCGGTCATGGACGTGAACGTGAAGGGGACGTTCCTCTGCTGCCAGGTCGTCGGCGCGGCGATGGCGCAAGAGGGGCGAGGGTCGATCGTCAACGTGTCGTCGGTCTACGGGCTCCTCTCGCCGGTCCAGGGGCTGTACGAGTTCCGGCGCGCGCGGGGGGAGACGTTCGTCAAGCCCGTCGCCTACTCGGTCTCGAAGTCGGCCGTTCTCAACCTCACGCGCTACCTCGCCACGTACTGGGCAGGATCGGGAGTGCGCGTGAACACGCTCACGCTCGCGGGTGTCTGGAACGACCAGGAGCAGGAGTTCCTCGACGCGTGGACGGAGCGGTCTCCGCTCGGTCGCATGATGTACGCGCACGAGGCGCTCGGCGCCGTCGTGTACCTCGCCTCCGACGCGTCGTCCTACGTCACCGGGTCGAACGTCGTCGTCGACGGCGGCTGGTCCGCTTGGTAGCGCTCTCGGACGTCACCAACCTCGTCGCCGGGAGTGCCGCTCCGCCGCGCTCGGGTCGGTGGCTGGAGAAGCGGCGCCCGGCCGACGAGACGGTGCTCGTCCGGGTTGCGCGGTCCGACTCCGACGACGTCGACGACGCGGTCGCCGCGGCGCGGGAGTCCCAGCCGGCCTGGGCCGAGCGGACGGCCGTCGCTCGCGGTGATGTCGTCCGCGAGCTCGCCCTGCTCCTTCGGGAACGTCGCGACGAGGCGTCGGCCCTCGTGATGGAGGAGACCGGGAAGCCGGAGGAGCTCGCGTTCGGCGAGACGGATGCCGCGGTCGAGATGGGTCTCTTCATCGCCGGCGAGGGTCGCCGCTCGTACGGACGCACGACGACGGCGTCGATGGCGAACCGCACCGTTCTCACGGTTCGGCAGCCTCTCGGCGTCGCGGCACTCGTCATGAGCTTCAACACGCCGCTCCCCAACGTGGCGTGGAAGGCGTTTCCGGCCGTGTTCTGCGGCAACGCAGCCGTCGTCAAGCCGTCCGAGCACACGCCGGCGTCGGCGTCGCTCTTCGCGGAGCTCGCACTGGAGGCCGGTGTCCCGGCGGGCGTCCTGAACGTCGTGCACGGGCTCGGCGGCGAAGCGGGAGCGCCGCTCGTGGCACATCCGGACGTCGACCTCGTGAGCTTCACGGGCTCCGCCACGACCGGACGGGCGATCAACGAGGTGGCCGCGCGGCGGCTGGCGAAGACGTGCCTCGAGCTCGGCGGAAAGAACGCGCTCGTGGTGTGCGACGACGCCGATCTCGAGAACGCGGTCCGCTGGGCGATCGCATCGGCCTTCTCGAACGCCGGCCAGCGCTGCGCCTCGGCGAGCCGGATCGTCGTCTTCGACGACGTCTACGACGCGTTCCGCGCCAGGCTCGCGGCCGCGGCGGAGCAGATCGAGCCGCAGCCCGTGATCAGCATCGAGTCGCTGGAGCGGATGCTCGCACGCGTCGACGAGGCTCGCGGAGCAGGCGCGACCGTGCTCACCGGCGGGACGCGGCTCGAGCGGCCGGGGTGGTACCTCGCGCCGACCGTCCTCGAAGGCGTCGCGCCCGCTGCCCCCCTGTCGCACGTCGAGCTCTTCGGGCCCGTGACCGTCCTCTACCGCGTCTCCGACCTCGACGAGGCGATCGTCCTCGTCAACGACTCCCCGTACGGTCTGACGGCCGCCGTCCACACCGCCAGCGTCCACCGTGCGCTGCGGTTCGCGGAACGCGTGCAGGCGGGCGTGGTCGTGGTGAACGCGGGCACCCACGGATCGGAGCCGCACATGGGGTTCGGCGGCGTCAAGGACTCGGGCACGGGCTGGCGTGAGGCAGGGATCGAGTCCCTCGACGTGTACTCCGATCAGAAGGTCGTGAACCTCGTGGTCGATCCGGCGAAGGCATGAACACTGCGGCTGTCCTCGGCCCCGGCGCCGTCGGCGGAACCCTCGCCGTCCGGCTCGCGAACGCCGGCGTGCAGGTCGTCTGCGTCGCGCATCCCGAAGCCGTCGGGCTGATCGCGCTCGCCGGTCTCGTCGTCGAGTCGCCCGAGGGGACGCTCACCGCGCGCGTCGAGGTCGTCGAGCAGCTCGCGAAGCCCGTCGACCTCCTCCTCGTGACCGTCAAGGCGCCCGTGCTGGACGACGCGGTGGGTCGGGTCGATCCGAGCGCCGTCGAGCGCGGCGTCGTGGTGCCGCTGCTGAACGGCCTCGAGCACATGGACGTGCTCAAGGCGCGCTTCGACGGGCGCGTTGCCGCAGGCAGCATCTCCCACTTCCAGGCCTACCGCGCGGGGCGCGTCCAGATCATCGAGGCGACGGTCGCCCCGGTCATCACGATCGCCTCCGAGAGCCTCGCTCGTGGAGAGGTCGAGGCGGCCGCCGACCTCCTTCGGCGGGGGCGGATCGACGTGCGGGTAGGACAGAGCGAGAAGCGCGTCCTGTGGCACAAGCTCGCTCGGATTGCCCCGCTCGCCGCGGTCACGTCTGTCTCCGGTCGCACCGTCGGCGAGCTCCGCACCGATCCCGGGTGGCGCCAGAAGCTCGACTCCGCGATCGTCGAAGCGTGCGCCGTGGCGGAGGCGGACGGCGTCTCGCTGCGCCCGGCCGCCCAGTGGGCGATCATCGAGGAGATGGCCGACGAGACCACCACCTCCGCTGCGCGGGACGTCGCGGCCGGACGGCGCTCCGAGCTCGACGCGCTTCTCGGAAGCGTGCTGCGGGCTGGCGAGCGCCTCGACGTGCCGTGCCCGACGCTGACCGAGCTCGCCGTCGCAGCCGGCCTGCGGTGAGCGCCCCCTCCGCGGTCGCCTTCGTTCCGGCGCGGTCCGGCTCCGAGCGGGTCCCGCACAAGAACGTCCGCCCGCTCGCCGGCCATCCGCTCCTCGCCTACGCCATCGCCACCGCCGTGGAGAGCGGTCGCTTCGAGCGGGTCGTCGTCTCGACCGATTCCGAGGAGATCGCCGACGTCGCGCGCTGGTACGGGGCCGACGTTCCGTTCCTCCGCCCCGCCGAGTTCGCGACCGCGACGTCCCCCGACATCGAGTGGCTCGCGTACACGCTCGAGCGCCTCGACGAGCGCTACGAGCTGTTCGCACTCATCAGGGCGACGAACCCGTTCCGCGGTCCCGACGTCGTGCGGCGCGGGCTCGAGCAGCTGCTCGCCACGCCGGAGGCCGATTCGCTTCGCGCGGTCGAGCTCGTGAAGCAGCACCCCGGGAAGATGTGGCTCCTCTCCGGCGACGGCCGGACGATGAGCCCGCTCCTCGACCAGTCCGAGCTCGACGTCGCGTGGCACGCCGGGCAGTACCAGGCGCTCCCCCCTGTCTACTCGCAGAACAGCGCGCTCGAGATCGCCTGGACGCGGGTCGTGACCGAGACCGGCACGCGCGAGGGGAGCGTGCTCGCGCCGTTCCTGACACAGGGTCTCGAGGGGTTCAACGTCGACGACGAGGACGACTGGGAGCAAGCCGCGCGACTCGTCGCTTCCGGTGAGGCGACGCTCCCCGAGGTCGGGCGGCCTCCCTATCCTCCGCCCTCGTGAAACTCGCTTCGCTCGAGACGCTCACCTGCGACGCCGGGTGGCGCCCCTGGATCTTCCTCAAGGCGACGACCGACGACGGGCTCGTCGGCTGGGCCGAGATAACCGACTCGCACGGCTCGCCTCGAGGACTCGCGGGGATCGTCGACGATCTCGCACCGCTCGTCGTCGGCCGCGACCCGCGACCGACCGAGGCGATCTACTGGGACCTCTACCGCGCGACGCGGCAGAGCCCGGGCTCGGTGATCGCGAAGGCGCTCGCCGGGATCGAGAACGCGCTGCTCGACCTCAAGTCGAAGGCGCTCGGCGTGCCCGTGTACGAGCTGTTCGGCGGGCCGACGCGCGAGACGATCCCGATGTACTGGTCGCACTGCGGCACCACGCGCGCCCGCGCGTTCGAGGTCACGGGAACGCCGAAACTCGCGTCCTACGAGGCCGTGGCGGCTCTCGGGCGGGAAGTCGTCGACGCCGGCTACGGCGCCTTCAAGACGAACGTCGTGGTTCCCGGCGACGAGCCGCAGGTCCTCATGCCGGGGTTCAACGAGGGCGGCGGGACGTTGCGTACGGACGAGATCACGGATGCGCTCGTGCGGTTGCTCGAGGCGTTCGCCGCGGGAACGGGCGGCGCGGCGCGGCCGATCGTCGATCTCAACTTCAATCTCGAGCCCGAGGGCTGCGTCCGGGTCGCCAAGGCGCTCGAGCCCTTCGACCTGCTGTGGCTCGAGGTCGACCTCTTCGATCCCGGAGCGCTCGCGCACGTCCGCCACGTCGCGCCGATGCCGATCTGCTCGGGTGAGAACCTCTACGGCAGCCGCGATTTCCGACCGCACCTCGAGGCAGGCGGAATGGACGTCGCGTCGGTGGACGTCATCTGGAACGGGTTCCACCAGGCGAAGAAGATCGCCGATCTCGCCGAGACGTTCGAGGTCAACTGCGCGCCGCACAACTACTACTCGCACCTCGCGACGTTCATCGCCGCGCAGTGGTGCGCGGTGATCCCGAATGCGCGCATCCTCGAGTACGACGTGGACGACGTGCCGTGGCGTGACGAGCTCGTCAGTGCGCTTCCCGACATCTCGGCGGGTGAGCTGAGGATTCCCGGCGGCCCTGGCTGGGGTGTCGAGTTGAACGAGGCGGTGCTCGCAGACCATCCGTGGCCGGGCGTCTGAGGTGCGAGGGCTATTGAGGCGAGCGGCCTGGTCGGCCGCCGTGCGGATGGGACTGCAGGTCTACGAGCCGAATCCCGAGAGCCTTCCGCGGCTCGCCGAGCTGACGGAGTACGTCGAGGACGCGCGTCCGATCGGCGACGAGCGACCCACGACCGGGACCGACGACCTGCCCGATCTCACTCTCGTCCCGGACTCGCTCGAACGCGTCGTCGACGTCGAGCGGTTCCGTGGAGTGAGGGTGCTCGAGGTGGGGCCGAAATACGGCGTTCATTCACGGTGGATCGACCGTGAGCTCCGGCCGAGCGAGCTCGTGTTCTCCGACTTCGAGTCCGATACGCACCTGCACGCGGAGTGGGTCGACTCGCTCTCGACCCCACACCGATTCGTGTACGGCGACCTCCGCAACGCGACCGAGCTGATCGAGCTGGAGCCGTTCGATCTCGTCTTCTTCCTCGGAGTCCTCTATCACTCGATCCACCACCTGCCGCTTCTCGGGATGCTCAACCGGGTGACCCGACCCGGCGGGACGATGCTCTTCGAGACGAGCGTCGACCCGCGGCCGGACGCGCTGGTGCGGCTCCGGTGGCCCGAGAACGGAAAGGCGAAAGGCGTGCCGACGATCCAGGCGGTCAGGCTGGAGCTCGCGTGGACGGGCTGGCGAAAGGTCACGCGCTTCACCGACTATCGCCCGGGATCGAGCGAGGCGCTCTTCCTCTGCGAGAAGACCGACGAGCTGCGCGACGACGCCGACCTCTCGGACGTCGTGACGCCGCACCGCCCCCGGTAGCGTCGGCGGATGCCCGCCCTCAGCATCGTCCCGAAGACGGAGCTCGACCGCGTCCGCGGCGCCGACGTCGCCGCCGACCACCGCCTCGGGATCCTCGCCGACGCGTGTCGGCTCAACGCTCTCGTCGCCGTCAAGCGTGCAGGCTCCGGACACCTCGGCTCGACGTTCAGCGCGATGGACATCGTCGCGTTCCTCCTGTTCGAGGAGCTGAACACCGCGGCGGTGGGCTGGGACTCGTCAGATCGCGACGTGTACTTCTCGTCGAAGGGGCACGATGTCCCCGGGCTGTACGCGGCGCTCCACGCGCTCGGCGTGGTGCCACCCGAACGTCTTGCCCGCCTCCGCCGGCTCGGAGGGCTCGACGGCCATCCCGACGTGGGCGTTCCCGGGATCGAGGCGAACTCGGGCTCGCTGGGGATGGGCGTCTCGAAGGGACGCGGGATCGCGTGGGCGAAGCGGCACCTCGGTCGCGGCGGCCGGGTCGTGGTGATGGTCGGCGACGGCGAGCTCCAGGAGGGCCAGAACTACGAGGGACTGCAGGCGGCGGCCCACGAGAGGCTCTCTGGCCTCACCGTCGTCGTCGACCGTAACGAGCTGCAGTCGGACAAGCCGACCGAGGAGATCGCCTCTGTCGGCGAGCTCGAGGAGCGGTTCCGCGCGTTCGGCTGGCACTCGACGTCCTGTGACGGGCACTCGTTCGCCGACCTGCGCGCGACGTTCGGGGCCATACGCGAGGTGGACGACCGTCCGCAGGCCGTCGTTGCACGCACGATCAAGGGCAAGGGCGTCTCCTTCATGGAGCATCCGGCCGCCCTGCGCACGGGCGGCGGAACGTACCGGTGGCACGCCGGTGCGCCCGACGACGAGAACTTCGAGCGCGCGTTCGCGGAGATCGCGGGCCGGCTCGACGAGCGAGTGCAGGCAGCGGGGCTCGAGCCACTGTCGCGCGAGCCGCTCGAGATCGAGCAGGACGCTGCAGCCGGGTCGCTGGTGGGCGAGCCCGAGTCGGGAGCCGGGACTCCCATGAGCCGCGTGACCGACGACTACGTCGTGGACGCCTACGGCGACGAGCTCGTGCGCCTCGGGGCCGAACGCGAGGATCTCGTCGTCCTCGACGCCGACCTCGCTTCGGACTGCCGCGTGCGCGCGTTCGAGCTGGCATACCCGGACCGGTTCGTCGAATGCGGGATCGCCGAGCAGGACATGGTCTCGACGGCGGCGGGGCTCGCGAGGAACGGTCTGCTTCCCGTCGTGAACTCCTTCGCGTCGTTCCTCGCTTCCCGTGCGAACGAGCAGATCTACAACCAGGCGAGCGAGCGCACGCGGGTGATCTACGCCCTCCACTACGCCGGCCTCATCCCCGCGGGGCCGGGCAAGTCGCACCAGTCGATTCGTGACGTCTCGCTGCTCGCGGCGCTTCCGGACGTCACGATCGTGCAGCCTGGGGCCGCCGAGGAGACCCGCCAGGCGCTGCGCTGGGCGGTCGAGCAGGCCGAGGAGAGCGTCGCCATCCGCCTCGCCATCGGCCCGTCGCCTCGCAGGATCGAGCTCGAGGGAGAGCTCCACGTCGGGCGGGGCCGTGTGGTGCGGCCGGGATCCGACGGCGCCCTGCTCGCCTACGGGCCGGTCCTGCTGCACGAGGCGCTCCTCGCATCCGAGCGCCTCGCAGCGAAGAGCGTCAGCCTGGCGGTCGTGAACATGCCCTGGCTCAACCGCTTCGACCCGGCCTGGCTCGAGGAGATCGCGGCCTACGCGCACGTCCTCGTCGTCGAGGATCACGCTCCGGTGGGGGCGCTCGGCGATGCGCTGCGCCGCGAGCTCGGACGGGAGCTCACGGTGTTCGGCGTCGAAGGCTGGCCGGCCTGCGGGACACCCGCTGAGGCGCTCGCTGCCCACGGGCTCGACGGCTCCTCGCTGGCTGTGCGCATCGAGAGCGTGCTCGGGCGCTGATGGCCTGGCTTCGCCGGCAGCTCGCCCGGCTCGCGGCCTTCACCGAGACCCGCGGCGGCACGATCGCCGTCTTCGTCGCCGCGCTGGCCGTCTGGTGGGTCCAGGCGATCGCGATGCCGCTCGCCGGTGGTCGGGACTTCGGGACCTACGTCGGGGCATTCATCGAGCTCTTCCAGTCCAACCCGATCGACCTCGGCTACGTGCTCGGCCGCACGCCGATCGCGCCGCTCGTCACGGGCGGACTCCTCGTGCCCTTCGGGGGCGCGCTGGCCGAGCCCGGGATGTCGCTTCTGTACGCGGGGTCGATCCTCGCCTGGTTCCTCGCAGCGCGCCGGTTCGGCGGCGCTGCTGCGCTCCTGACCGTCGTCGTGCTGCTCGCGTACCCGAGCTACGGGATCCTCTTCCACGAGATCGCGTCCGATTCCGTGTTCGCGATGGCGTTCGCCGCCTGGTCGTTCCTCGCAGTGCGCGTCGTCGAGCGGCCGACGACGGCCGGGTTCGTGGTGCTCGGCGCCGGCGTCGCGGCGCTCACGCTCGTCCGGCCGCTCAACGAGGTGCTCCTCGTGCTCGTGGTGCTCGCGTTCGTCCTCGGCGCGACGTGGCGTTCGCGAATCGTGTGGGCGGCCGCCTACGTCCTCCCGGTCGTCGCGATCGTCGGCCTGTGGACCGTCCACAACGGCGTGCGCTTCGGCGACTACACGGTGTCGCGCGCCGGGAACACGAACTGGCCGATCTACCGCGTGTACCTGTTCGACAAGCTCGTGCGGCCGGACAACGGCCCAGCGTCCCGGGAGATGGCCGACGCCGTGCGCGAGGACCTGCTCCCGTACGAGCCGTACCGCTCGTACGGGATCACGCTCGACCGCTTCTTCGAGGAGCCCTCGGCGCGCTTCCTCGAGGACATGGGCGCGCTCGCGAACCGCCGCTGGGGCTGGCACTCGGACCAGAAGATCCTCCGCGACATCGCGTTCGAGGCGATCCGCACCCATCCCGGCCCGTATGCGCGAAACGTGGCGGGCACGGTGGGGGAGCTGCTGACGAAGTCGGTCTTTCGCTCTCTCGAGTCGGCTGGAGGCGGCGCAACCGACAGCGCCGGCGGCGGTTCGGACAGCGGTGGTGGCGGGGGAGAGACGATCGTCGTCAACGGCAAGGTGCTGCCGAAGCCGTCGGAGGGGGAGGCGATCCCCGGCGCGCGGGAAGGAGGGCCGACGACGCCGGACAACAGCATCCGCACCGTGTGGACGTCGCCGTACGAGCGGCATCTCGTGTTCGACCGGCCAGAGGACAAGGCGCGGTACGACCAACTGCACGCGGACATCGACGACATCGCAAGCGGTCTCCCGGACCGCAGTGGCAACCACGCACTCGCCCTCACGCTCAACCGCGCCTCGCGCTGGTATCCGCCTCCGCTCCTCTGGCTGGTCATCGGCGCGGCCGCGCTCCTCTGGCGGAGACCAAGGAGGGCGCTGGCGCTGAGCACGCCCTCTGTCGCCGCGCTCGTGGTCGTCGTCATGGTGGCGCTCGGTGCGCCGGCCATCACGCACTTCTCCGTCCCGGTACTCCCCGCCTTCGCGCTGCTCATGGGCGGAGCGCTCTTCGGCCCGCGCTCGTGAACGACGTCTGGCTCTTCCTTCCGGACGGCCTCACGATCCGGATGTTCTTCGAGTCGGGGATCGTCGAAGGGCTCCACGAGCGGCTCGGCGACCGGCTCGTCGTCGTCCTGCCGAATACCGACGAAGGTGCCGACTGGGCGCCGCGTGTGCGCGGGCGCGTTCTGTACCGGACGGATCTCGTTCCGGTCGAGGTGGGCACCCGCGAGCGCGTCGTCAGGCGGGTCGACCGGCTGCTCGATCGGCAGCTGGGCTACTACCCGCTCGCCATGCGCTTCAACCGGCGGCACGACTTCCATGCCGAGCGCATGGCACCGGGACATCCGAACTGGATGCTCGACTCGAACCGCGACAGCTTCCTGCCCCACTGGGACTCGCTGGAGCACGCGATGGAGCGGTGGCATTTCGGCACGCACCGGTATGTCCCGCACGAGCTCTATCGACGCATGCAGGCCGAGTGCCGCGCACTCGTGCTCTCCAATGTGCAGCCGCATGCAGCAGTGCCGTTTCTCGTCGGCGCTCGCCGGCTCGGAATCCCGACGGTCGGCCACGTCGCGAGCTGGGACCACACCGTCGGCAAGGGCGTGATCGCGCCCTTCTGCGACGTGTACGTCGTCCAGAACGAGGCAATGCGCGAGGATCTCGCGCGCTTCCACGGGATCGACTCGGAGCGGGTCGTCGTCACGGGCTGGCCGCAGACGGATCTCTACGCGCGGAAGCGTCCGCGCGCGGCCTACGAGACCCTCCTCGGCACGTTCGGGCTCGATCCGGCGCGTCCGCTCGTGGCGGTCATGGGGAACACGCCCTCCAACACGCCGTTCGAGGATCGTTTCGTCGAGCGCATGGTCGACTGGTGGAAGTCCTCTGGGGAGGGCCGGCCGTCGCTCCTCTTCCGTCCGCATCCGCGCGACCGGGAGTGGCAAGAACGGTTCCGGGCCGCACTCGACACCGACGGCATCGCCGTCCAGGAGGCGAGCTTCACGGACTTCGAGGAGCTCGCAACCCTGCTCCAGCACTGCGACTGCGTCGTCGCCAACGCGGGCACGATTCTGCTCGACGCGCTCGTCAACGACCGTCCGGCGGTGTGCGTCCTCTACGACGAGGGGGCGCCTACGGGCGAGAGCTACGCGATGAAGAACGTCATCGGGGAGCACTACCGCGAGCTTGCAGCGTCGAGCGCCTTCTACCGTGCCGAGTCGTTCGAGGGGGTCGTGGAGGGGATCGGCCGCGCACTCGCGAATCCCCACGAGCTCGGCGAGGAACGGAGTCGCGTCGCTCGCACCGTCGTCGGTGACGTCGACGGTCGCGCGGGCTCCCGCGTCGTCGACGCGATCGCGACGTGCGTGCTGAAGGCGCCGACGTGAGCAGCGTCAAGGCTTTGGTCAAGGGCGCGCTCGCTCGGCTCGGCTACGCGGTCCATCGTCTCCCGCCGCGCGCCGGCGATTCCGCGTACGCGGTCGAGTTCGACTTCGAGTACGTGCTCGCACACTTCCTTGCGCAGCGAACGGCCTCGACGCCGCCTTTCTTCCTCCAGGTCGGGGCCTATGACGGAGTGACCCACGACCCGTACAGCGCGCACATCCGCGCCGAGGGGTGGCACGGAATTCTCGTCGAGCCCCAGCCCGCCGCCTTCGAGCGCCTCGTGGCCAACAACGCGGGCGTCAACGGCCTCGCGTTCGTGAACGCCGCCGTCGCCCCTGAACCAGGGACGCGAGCGCTGTACGTGATGGAGGACGAGGACGGATCTCCCATCGGCTCGCTCGGCCACGTCGCGTCGTTCGACCGCGGGCACCTCGAGCACTTCCTGGAGGCGGACGGGCAACGGTTCGCCGGCGCTCGCATCGGCTCTCTCCAGGTCCGGTGCATGACGTTCGAGCAGATTCTCTCCGCGTCGCCGGCGCTCGATCTCCTGCTGATCGACACCGAGGGTTACGACCTCGAGCTGCTCAAGCTCTTCGATTTCGCGCGATTCCAGCCGGCGATCGTGCGCTTCGAGCATGTCCATCTGTCGAGGCCCGACTGGGACGAAGCCGTCGAGTTACTGGCTCGACACGGCTACCGCACTCTTCGAGAGGAGCACGACACGACGGCCTATCGCGCCTCGCGACCCCCCGATTGAGTCGGAGTCTCAGGCTGACGTCTTGCGGAGCGCGAGCTGCGTTCCCTTCGAGACGACCTCGTACTTTCCGTCGACGAGCTCGAGGAACGCGTCGATCGCGGGGCCGGGCCTGAGGAGCGGATCCGGCCCCACCGCGGACCAGCCGTAGTCGTCGAAGACGAGGAACCCCTCGACGGTCAGAAGGCTCCACGAGAGCGCTGCGTCGATGAGCACGTCGAGGGCGAGGTGGGATCCGTCCACGTAGACGAAGTCGAACCGAGCGTGTTCCGCGTGGAGGTCGAGCACGACGCGTTTCGAGTCGCCGACGAGCTTTCGAGCCCGGGTTCCGTCGACGCGCGCGACGTTCGCGTCGAAGACGTGCTCGAGAGACCCGTTCGGCAGAAGGTCGCGCGCGACCTGTTCGGCGCTGCCGGCGAACGTGTCGACGGCCGTGACCGTTGCGTCCGGGAGACGCCAGAGCACGAAGCAGGTGGAGAGGCCCTCGAATGCACCGATCTCGAGCACCCGTGCCGTTCGGCCCTCGAGCGCCCGCATCATCGGCTCCCAGGACGGTATGTGCCCCGTGAACCAGTCGTGGGAGAAGGTGCCGTGCCCGATGACCTCCCGGCGAAAGCGGCCAACGAGGTCGGAGGGAACGGGTGGAGGCACCGTCTGCTCACGAGGGAGCATCGACGGCGCCACCGGGGGCAGCTCGCGCGGGCCGCGGAGCGCAGTCAGCAGCCGCTCCGC
>Ga0207708_10002314_pt1 | contig 14007 bp, 12 predicted proteins | sample KBSK5101metaG_FD_184340 | JGI IMG/M metagenome (GOLD analysis project Ga0207708, IMG submission 184340) | Corn, switchgrass and miscanthus rhizosphere microbial communities from Kellogg Biological Station, Michigan, USA - KBS K5-10-1 metaG... | ecosystem: Host-associated > Plants > Roots >...
AGCCCAAACCCCGTCGGCCCAGCGTTGCGCGCGGACGCCGTCCCGAGCGTCGAGGCCGAGCGCCTGCGTGACTTGGTGCGTGCTCGCGAAGTGGTTCACGCGCGGCCGGCGAGGGCCCGAAAAAGCGAACGAACCCCCGCCCTGGCAGGAATTCGTCAGATGCGCCCGAGAGGATTCGAACCTCCACGGACCATACGGTCCACAAGGCCCTCAACCATGGCGCCCCCGCATCGGTGGGTTGCAATACCGCTTGCTAGAGCGGTTTCGGCCCTGCACGTTGCGCGCAGCTTCGCTCAATTGGGCCCCCGGATCGGGGCGGGGCTTGCGGGCCAGTTCCGCGACGCCCGCGGCGCTCCGGTGGCCGGGACGGCCGGCGATAAGCGTGCGGCGATCTCTGAAAACGACTTGGGCCTACGCCATCGCGAGACCTGCAAGCCCATCGAAGCCTCGAAGCCGCTCAACGCCTACCGGGCGGCCGTCAAGCGGACGTTCGGGCGGTCCCGACGCAGCCGAGGGCTACCGACCGGCGGGAGGTTAGGCGGGCGCTCCCCGACCGGCCACGCTGGGAGGTGGGGCCGGCCGGGGAGCAAACGGCGAGTTCAGTTGACAGCGTCGACGGTGAGTCCGGCTTCGGTTGCCGCCTCGATGAGCTTCACGACGTCGGCCGGGTGGGAGACCATCGCCAGATGCCCTGAGGAGACCTCGGCGATCGTCGCACCCATGCGGTTGGCGAACATGCGCTGAGCGTCGGGTGGGAGCGCCTGATCGGCTTGGGCGACCAGGTACCAAGAGGGCACCGATTTCCAGGCTGGAACAGTCATCACGTCGCTGAAGGCGGTCACGGACAGCGGTTGCTGCACGGCGTACAACACCTTTGATTTGACCGGATCGATGTCAGCTGGGAAGTAGTTGACGAAGTCGTCCTCTGGCAGCCAGGCGAATCCTTCCTCGTCGACGACCTGGTGGGCCAGTGCCGGAGTCGGCGGTCCCTGCCCCAGCAGCCCCGCGAGCGACTCACCCTCGTCAAGTGCGAAGGCCGCGACGTAGACCAGACCGACGACGTTCGGTGCGTCGGTGCCAAGCGCTGTCATGACCTGCCCGCCATAGGAATGGCCGGCGATGACTGTCGGTCCGTCCTGGAGTGCCAACACCTGGCGAAGCCTGGCGACATCATCTGCCAGCGACGTGAGGGGAAACTGGGGCGCCGTGACGTGGTAGCCGTCGGCCTGCAGGCGCTCGATGACCGAGCTCCAACTGGAACCGTCCGCCCAGGCACCGTGAACGAGAACGACGTTCGGCCGAGGGCGCATGTCATTTTGATCGATTGACATCAGGTGCTCCTTTCTAGGGGCGTTTGCTTTTGGATCGCGCCAGTGCGGGCCGTGCCGGGTCGATGCGGACGTCGGCGTGGACCTCGTACTCGGGGACCTCGATCACCGGCTCATGCCTGGCGTGCGCGCGGCCGTTTCACGCCCTGGGCCGAGATCCACAGTGCGTCCGGGTTGATGCGGTCGGGATAGAGCGCGATGACCTGGTCGTAAACGATGAGCTCCGGCGAAGATCTGGTCGTCAGCGGGCTCGCGCACCGCGAAGACCAGGGCGACCGACTCCGCCATGAGCCTCCGTGCGACGAACGCGAGCGTCCGCGCGGAAGCCTGATCGAGCCACTGAGCGTCGTCGACGACGCACACGAGCGGCTCTTGCTCGGCAACCTCAGCCAACAGTCCGAGGATCGCCAGCCCCACCTCGAACCGGTCCGGCGTCGGGCCGGAGCGAAGACCGAACGCGACCTCGACGGCCTCGCGCTGCGGACCCGGGAGGCGATCGAGCGAGCCGAGCATCGACCCGAACAGCTGCTGCAGTCCGGCGAAGGGGAGCTCCATGTCGGCCTGCACGCCCGTCGCCCGCGCCACCATGGATCCGGCCGCCTGCTCGACGAGCTGCTCGAGCAAGGCTGTCTTGCCGATCCCCGCCTCGCCGCGGACGACCAGGACCCCGCTGCGTCCCGACCGCATGCCGGTCAGAAGCCGGCCGAGTCGCTCCCGCTCGCGGCTGCGACCGCGGAGGCGCCCGCGTGGGTGGTCCTCGGGCGCCGCCCAAACCTCGTCACGCTGAACGTCCGGTCGAGCTGCCACTGCTTGAGCCATGGCGATGAGACCTCAAGGTATCGTTGAGCGAGACCGCAAGGTATCATAAGTCGCCAATGTCTGGAACAAGAGACGCACGCCAGCGCATCCTCGAGGCCACCGCAGAGCTCGTGACCGTCGGCGGGCTTGCCGCCGCCACTCCCGCCGCGATCGCCGAGCGGGCCGGCGCCGGGAAGATGTCGCTGTATCGCCACTTCTCGGGCAAGGATGAGCTCGTCGCCGAGGCCTTGGCAGAACGTGACCTCGATTACCGCGCGTGGCTGATCGGTGACCCTGCGGACGGGACACCTCGCGAGCGACTGCTGGCGCTCTTCGAGCGCGCCGCGGGTCGTGCCGATCACGGCGGGAGTAGCTTCATCGGCTGCCCGTACGTGAGCGCCAGACTCGACCTGCCCGACGACGATCACCCGGCGGCACCGGTGGTTGTCGCGCACAAGGACGGAATGCTCCGCGAGCTGGCTGCGCTGCTCACCGAAATTGGCGCGCCCGATCCCGAGCAAAGCGCGCACGTGGTGCTCATGCTCTTGGACGGCGCGATCGTCCACTCGGTGATCCGCGGCAACGGCGACCCCTTGCGTGAAGCGCGCGCCGCGCTGCCCGGACTCATCTCCGCTCCGTAGCCCCGAGCGGTCGCCCGTCCGGCGCTCATCGGAGAGCGAAGAGCACCTTGCCGTTACGGTCGTTCCGGGCGGCGTGGGCGATCGCTTCGCGGTAGTCCGAGAGCGCGTGGTTGCCTCGATGGGGGCGGCGAGGATGCAGTCGGCGACCAGGGTGGCGAGCTCGTGGTAGGTCTTCGCGACCGTGTCCCGCGGCGTCCTCCGCAGCCAGAGATTCAGCCAGTAGCCGTGGACGCTCAGGCCCCGGTAGATGAGATCCACGACCGGGATGCTCAGGGGCTGTCGGGCGCGGGCGGTGTAGCTGACAATCTGGCCGTCGATCTTCAAGAGGGACGCGAGCTGCGCCACGGGCTCCCCGGCGACCGCGTCGAGAATCAACTCGAGCGACGCGTCGCCGACCGCGTCGGAGGCCTGCTCGGTGAGATCGGCGCCCTCGACGAGGACGACATCTGCGCCGGCGTCCAGCAGCGGCTTGACAGACTCCGCCCGTCGCACCACGTTGAGCGTGCGGAGGCCGGCGTGCTTGGCCAGAGCCAGGACATACGAGGCGTCGTCGTACAAGGCCGACGAGGATCTCGTGTTCCGCCATCCCCAGCGCGGAACGGTGCGCGACCACTCCGAGCTGGTGCGTCGCTTCAAGCGCGCCCTGCGAGCCGGGGGCGTGCGGCAGGTGCGCTTTCACGACCTGCGCCACACATTCGGGACTCGGATGGCTGCGGCTGGCGTCCCGATGCGCACCCTGCAGGACCGGATGGGTCACCGCGACTTCAAGACGACCCTCATCTACGCCGACTACGCGCCGTCCGGCCACGAAGTAGGACTGGTCGAGCGCGCGTTCAGCAAGAATGGGCCCCAATTGGGCCCCCCGTCGGCCGAGGCCGAGCAGCCCACCGACCCCCACTAAACGCGAAAACCCCGCCTTGCGGGGGACTTCGTCAGATGCGCCCGAGAGGATTCGAACCTCCACGGACCATACGGTCCACAAGGCCCTCAACCTTGCGCGTCTACCAGTTCCGCCACAGGCGCGTGGGGCCGCCAGCATAGCGGCCCTTGAGTCCGTCGGAACGGCCCGCTAAGGTACGAACAAGTGTTCGCTTGTGCCTTCGCTAACGGACTTCGTCCCCGGCTCTAGGAGCGTCGTCGATGGACCTCACGAAGCGCCAGCAGGAGATCTTCGACTTCATCAAGCGGTACTCGGCCAAGTACGGGTACCCGCCGACCGTGCGCGACATCGGCAAGGCGGTCGGGCTGGCGTCCTCGTCCACCGTGCACGCCCACCTGGCCAACCTGGAGAAGGTGGGCCTGCTGCGGCGCGACCCATCCAAGCCGCGCGCGATCGAGCTGCTCGACCGCGCCGTCGAGGGGGTCAAGTCGGTGGTGCGCCCGAGCGGGCTGCCGCTCGTCGGCCAGGTCGCGGCGGGCTCGCCGGTGCTGGCGGAGGAGAACATCGAGGAGTACATCGAGGTCCCGGAGCTGGCGGGCGGCGACGCCGGCGAGTACCTCCTGCGCGTCCGTGGTGACTCCATGAAGGACGCTGGGATCATCGAGGACGACGTGGTCGTGGTGCGCCCGGAGAACTCGGCGCGCGACGGCCAGATCGTCGTCGCCCTCGTGGGCGAAGAGGCGACGGTCAAGCGCTTCTTCAAGGAGTCCGACCACATTCGCCTGCAGCCCGAGAACGACGCCCTCGAGCCCATCCGCTCCAAGGACGTGCGCGTGCTCGGGCGTGTCGTCGGCGTGATGCGGAGAGTGACATGACGACGGCCACGCTCCCCGAGCCCCTCTTCGCGCCCACCGGCGGCGACGACGTCTCGCTCGACGAGCGCGTCGTGGCCGTGCTCGAGGACCTCGCCCTGCGCGGCCGCGCCCGCTGCCTCGTGTGCGGCAGCGAGACGGAGTCGAGCGGGCACTGCCTTAGCTGCGGCTCCTCACTGTCCTAGGCCATTCCCGCGGCCCCTGGCGGTGTCCTCGGGGTTCGCCGTGCCTAGCACGGCTTCACCCCTGCGTCCTTGCCAGGAACCATGGGTGATGGCCTAGGCCGTTCCCGCGGCCCTGGCGGTGTCCTCGGGGTTCGCCGTGCCGACGCGCTCCCGCCGGGCGCGGGGCTATCTTCCCGCCCCGATGGTGAAGGGAGCGTCCGTTTTCCTCGTGCTCACCGGCGCGCTGGCGTTTGCCGGCTGTAGCCACACGATCGACGCGAGCAAAGCCGAGCGCTCGATCAAGGCGGGCCTCGAGAGCAGGGCGCGCCGCGGCGTGAGCATCGCCTCGGTCAGCTGCCCGACCGACGTGTCGGCCAAGAAGGGCAACAACTTCGCCTGCACGGTCAAGGCGACGAACGGGAAGACCGCCAGGGTCACCGTCGTGCAGACCGACGACAAGGGCCACGTCACCTATTCCGGCAACCTGGCGCCGCTCGCGGAGCGCTAGGCCATTCCTGCGGCCCCTGGCGGTGTCCTCGGGCTTCGCCGTGCCGAGCACGGCTTCAGCCCTGCCTCCTTGCCAGGAACCACGGGCGATGTCCTAGCGGTGGACCGGAACTAGCGAGGGCCCCGCGGATGCGGGGCCCTTGCCGTAGCAGGCCGATAAGCCGGATTCTGTCGTGGGCAGTCATCCATCTGTGCGGCCTACCTGGACCTCGGCGGGCAGCGTCGACGGTCCTGCTTGGCCTTGCACCGGGTGGGGTTTGCCTGGCCGCCGCGTCACCGCGACGCCGGTGCGCTCTTACCGCACCATTTCACCCTTGCCGGCCCGCGACTCACGTGCGGCCGCGGACGTAGGCGGTGTCTTTTCTGTGGCACTTTCCCGCGGGTTTCCCCGGGTCGGCGTTACCGACCACCCATGCCCTTCGGTGTCCGGACTTTCCTCGAAGGCTTCACCTCCGCGACTGCCTGGCCTGCACCTCCCAGGATACGGCCTGGGGTCAATGGCCTAGGCTCCGACGTCCATGCGGTTCGGCGTCTTCTACGAACACCAGCTCCCGCGGCCGTGGGACGGGGACGCCGAGGAACGGCTCCTGCAGGACGCTCTCGACCAGGTCGAGCTCGCCGACCAGCTCGGCTACGACGCCGTGTGGGAGGTCGAGCACCACTTCCTCGAGGAGTACTCGCACTCGTCCGCCTCCGAGGTGTTCCTGGCCGCCTGCTCGCAGCGCACGCAGAACATCCGGCTCGGCTTCGGCATCGTCGCGACTCCGCCGGGCTACCAGCACCCCGCGCGCGTGGCCGAGAAGGTGTCGACGCTCGACCTGGTCTCGCGCGGGCGCGTGGAGTTCGGTTCGGGGGAGACCTCGAGCGGCGCCGAGCTCGGCGGCTTCGGCGTCGACCGTGAGACCAAGCGCCAGCAGTGGGACGAGGCCCTCGACGTCGTCACCCGCATGTTCGTGGAGGAGCCGTTCGCCGGCTACGACGGGCGCTTCCTGACCATGCCCAGCCGCAACGTCATCCCCAAGCCCAAGCAGAAGCCTCACCCGCCCCTGTGGGTGGCGTGCTCGCGCCGCGAGACCATCCGCCTCGCGGCCGAGAAGGGCGTCGGCGCGCTGTCGTTCTCGTTCGTCGAGCCCGAGGAGGCCAAGGAGTGGGTCGACGAGTACTACGAGATCATCGCCTCGGACCGCTGCGTGCCCGCCGGGTTCGCGGTCAATCCGAACGTCGCCATCGTGCTGCCGATGATGTGCGCGACCGACGAGGCGGAGGCAATCGAGCGCGGCATCGACGGCGCCCACTTCTTCGGCTACTCGCTCGCCCATTACTACGTCTTCGGCGACCACCACCCCGGGCGCACGAACGTGTGGGAGGAGTTCCAGCAACGTCGCGACGAGGTGGGCTTCGCGCGGGAAATCGTCACGCCTGACCAAGCCCCGCTCGGGCTGAGGATCATGCAGCAGGGCATGGGCTCGCTGCGCGGCGCCATCGGCACGCCGGAGCAGATCGGCGACCTCGTGCGCCGCTACGAGGCGGCCGGGGTCGACCAGGTCATCTTCGTCTCCCAGGCCGGCCGCAACCGCCACGAGCACATCTGCGAGTCGCTCGAGCTCGTGGCCCGCGAGGTCATGCCGGAGTTCGTGGACCGGCGCGACGAGCGCGAGGCGGCCAAGGCGCAACGCCTGGCCCCGGCCGTGTCGGCCGCGCTGGCGCGGCGCGAGCCGGCCCGCGAGGCCGACCCCGCCTACGCCATCGCGCCCCTGGACTCCGGCCCTCCGCCGGCGCGCGTGGGTGCCGGCGCCTCCGACTCCACCGCGACCGCGGTGGACGACGGCGCGGCGCCGAGCCTCGGCCAGCGCCTGCGCGAGACCGGCGAGCAGGCCTTCGCCGCCTTCGTGCGCAACTCCGACGATCGGCGCCTGGAGCGCACGGTGGGCTCCGACATCGGCCTGCGCGTGCTCTTCGGCGGCATGACGCAGCGCTTCCGGCCCGACAAGGCCCAGGGCTTCACCGGCGACATCCAGTACGCCCTGCGCGCCAACGGCGAGGTCAAGCCGTGGGTGATCACCGTCGACGGCCGCACGGCAAGCGCTCGCCCGGGCCGGTCCGACGATCCCAAGCTGACCATCACCACCGGCGTGGCCGACTTCCTCCGCATCGCCGCGCGCCAGCTCGACCCGGGCAAGGCGCTGATCAACGGCTCGATGGTGCTCGAGGGCGACTTCACCGTCGCCACGCGGCTCGGGGAGATGTTCGGGGAGGCACCCTCGACATAAGGCGTTGCGGCCCTTGCGCGGGGCCGCGGACGATGCGAACATACGTTCGATGATCGTCGCCGTTCTCCTCCCCCGCTTCTCCCTCCTGGTGGCCCTCGCGGGGGAGCGGCAGGAGCTCCTGGGCAAGCCGGTGGCGCTGGCGCCCGAGCTCGGCCGGGCGCAGTACATCGGCGAGACCTCGCCGGCGGCGGAGGTCCACGGCGTGCGGGCGGGGATGCGGCTGGGGGAGGCGATGGCCCGCTGCCCCAAGCTCGCGCTCGTGCCGCCCGACCCCGCCGGCGCGGCCGAGGCATGGGAACGCGTGCTGGCCGCGCTGGAGTCGATCGGCGCGGCGGTCGAGCCCGGCGCGCCCGGCGCCGTGTGCTTCGACGCCTCCGGCTTGCTCGGGCTGCACGGCGGGATCGAGGGCGTGCTGAGCGCGGTCCGGCGCGCCCTCGAGCGGCCGGCGCGGCTGGCGGCCGCGCCCTCGCGCTTCGCCGCGCTGGCGGCGGCCGCGCGCACGCGGGCGCGCAAGCCGATCGTCGTGCAGGGCCCGCTGGGTGCCCGCGCCGACCGCGAGCGCGGCCGTTCCGCCGCGGTCGCGCGGCACTTCCTCGCCCCGCTGCCCGTGGACCTGCTCGGGCTGGACGAGCGCGTGGCGGCGCTGGCCGAGCCGCTCGAGCGGCTGGGGATCCGCACGCTGGACGAGCTCGCGAAGCTGCCGCGGGCCAAGGTCGCGGACCGGTTCGGCGCCACCGGGATCACCGCGTGGGAGCTGGCGCGCGGCGAGGGCGACGCGCCCCTGCCGCGCCAGCCGATGCAGCGGCTGCGCGAACGGCTGGACCTCCCGGAGTCCTCCATGGGCCCGGCGCTCGAGCGCGCGCTGGCCCTGCTCGTCGATCGCCTGCTGGCCCGGCGCGAGCGGCGCGGGCGCACGATTCGGGCCGCCGTCCTCGAGGCGACGCTGGTCGAGGGCGGCACCTGGCGCGAGCGGGTGGTGTTCCGCGAGGCGCTGGCCGACCCCGCCCGGATGCGGCTCGTGCTCATCCCGCGCCTGGCCGGCCTGCCCGCGCCGGCCGAGGCGCTGGCCCTCGTCGTCGAGCGCTTCGGCCCCGCTGCGGCCGATCAGCCCTCGCTGCTCGAAGACTCCGTCGCCGTCCGTCGCGCGCGCCTGCGCGAGGCGGTCCGCCAGGCCCGCGTCGCCGCCGGGCCAGAGGCCGCTCTGCGCGTGCTAGCGGTTGAGCCCGGGTCGCGCGTGCCCGAGCGGCGAGCGGTGCTCACGCCGTTTTCGTGAGCCCGCCCTCCCGCAGGCTCAACCTCCCGCGCCCGGCGCCGGTGCGCATGGGCGACGGGGGCCGCCCGCTGACCGTCGCCGGCCAGGACGTCGACGCGGTGCGCGAGTCGTGGCTGGTCGAGGACCGCTGGTGGACCGGCCGCCCCCTTCGCCGCCGCTACTGGGAGGTGGTGACGGCGACCGGCCGCAACGTGGTCGTCTTCCACGATTTGGTCACAGGCGCCTGGTTCGAGCAGCGCTGACGGCGTCTCGACGCGGCTGACTAGGTCCTCAGGGTTCGCCGTGCCCAGCACGGCTTCACCCCTGCGTCCCGAGTCAGCCACGCCGAGCCGCTCGTCAGTGCCTGTCAGCGGGCCGAGACCGGCTCGCGCCCGCGGCGCCGCGACCGTTCGCTGCGCAGGCCCTGCACCTGGCTGCGCGGCGCCTGCGCGAGCTCGTCGGCGCGGGCGCGGCTGATCGGCTTCTTGCCCCAGCGCGCCGCCTCGGCGAAGTCGATCATCGCGTCGAAGTGCGTGGTCATCGACACCGGGCGGATCCCCTCGCGGTCCAGCAGCGCGCGGGCGCGGGCGTCGTCGAAGCGCACGCCGAGCGAGAAGTACGGGAAGTAGACCTCGCTGCGCCGCAGGGCCTGGCGGGCGCGCGGGCTCGCCCGCCGCTTGACCAGCGGGTGCACGAACCGGCTGTACAGGCCCATCGGGATCAGCCGCGGCATCGGCTGGTCGAAGCGCTCGGCCGCAAGCTCGCCGAGCTCGCCCAGGGTCGGCGCCTCGTCGCCGGAGACGACGTGGTACGTGCCGCCCTCGGCCTCCGGCGCTGCGGCCAGGGCGAGGATCGCGTCGGCCACGTAGTCGACGGTGACGACGTCGATGAGCGCGGTGCGGCGGCCCGGCAGCACCGGGTAGGCGCCGGACGCGAACGCGCGCAGCGGCCCGTAGATGACGTTGAACGAGGACGTCCAGCCCGTGTCGCGCTCGCCCACGACGATGCTCGGCCGCGCGATCGTGATCGGCAGCTTGGCCTGGTGCGCGCGCACCATCGTCTCGGCCTCGTTCTTGGACTGCTCGTAGGCGTTGCGGAAGTCCTGGCCGGCGTCGAGCTCGGCCTCGCACACGTCGCCGGTGCGCGTGCCCGACACGTAGGCGGTGGACACGTAGGTCATGCGCCGCAGGCCGCCGCGCTCGGCGCACGCCTCGGCCAGCCCGAGCACCCGCGCCGTGCCGGCCACGTTGATCGCGCGCGACTCGCGCAGCGAGAGCTCGAACGACACCGAGGCGCCGCAGTGGACGATCTCGTCGACGTCGGTCGCGAGCTGCTCGCGCGTTGCGTCGTTCAGCCCGAGCGCGGGGGCGACGAGGTCGCCGGGGACGGCGTGGACGCGATCGGCGTAGCGGTCCACGTCGTCGTAGAGCGCGGCGAGCACGCCGCGCATCCGCGCGTCCGCGTTCTCCTGGTTCTCGGCGCGAACGAGGGCGTGGACATGGCGATCGGTGCGCTCCAGCAGCCGAGCGAGAACGGCCTGCCCGACGAAGCCGGTGGCGCCGGTGAGAAAGGTCGTGGTCATGCTCGTGAGGCTGGCAGCGCTGTGCCGAACCGCGTATGGACAAGCGGTGAAGATCGGGTTGGGATGTTTTCGACCATCGGTACCGGCTACCCGGCGTACAACGAGGCAACCGGCTCACCAGCCCGCCCACTCGACCGGCCGCCCGTGGTACCCGGCCGCGGCGACCTGCGCGTGGCGCCCGAGCGGCCACAGGTCGAGCCAGACGCCGGTGCGGTCCATCGTGTCGGGCTCCATGCGCAGCCACGCGAGCGGCGCCGAGGGCGTCGCCCGCGCGCCCGCCTCGTGCAGGAGCTCCTCCACCCGCGCGCGCTCGGCCTCGGGCAAGTACTGCATGACGATCGAATGGAAGACCACGGTGGCGCGGCCCTCGGCGGGCTCGGCCAGCCGCTCGGCCAGCCAGTCGCCCGCGAACGCGCGGTCCACGACCACGGGCACCGACGCCGCCGCGTCCAGCGCGGCCTGCAGCAGCGCCAGGCGCCAGCGCTGGTCGGGCCAGACGTAGGAGAGCAGCGTCAGGCGCGTGTCCTCGTCGGTCGGGTCGAGCGGGTTGAGGTCGCAGCCGCGCCGCTCGGCCACGGTGGCGGCGACGTCAAGCGGCGGCGGGAAGTCCAGCCGCACCGGCGAGGCGGGATCGCCGAAGGCGCGGCCGGGGCCCTCGTAGCGATAGGCGTCCCAGCGCAGCACAAGCCCGGCGCTGCTGCCGAGCTCGAGCACGCGCAGCGGCAGCCCGGTGGCCTCGGCGACGAGCAGGAAGCCGCCGAGCAGGGCGGCGCAGCGGCTGACCTCGTTGGTCTGGACGCCGCGGGTGACCGCCGTGCGCAGGACGTCTGAGTGCTCGACCACCGTGGCCTGGAACGGCGACCACGCGTCGGACCCGTAGTCGCCGGCGTAGGCGCGGGCGAGCTCGGGCGCGCGGCCCTCGAGCACGAGCCGGTGCACGCCGCCCATGAAGCGCAGCGGCAGCATCGCCCGCGGGTCGTCGTCCTCGTGGCCGGCGAGCACGTCCAGGCACGGGCCGCCGGCCTCGACGTCGAGGGCGGCGTGCTCGAGCAGGCCGACGTAGAGGGGCGAGCCCACGTGCCGGCAGGCCTCCGACTGCCAGCGCAGCATCTTCGCGAGCTTGGCTTGGGCCGTCATGCCCGGGGGAGTATCGTGCATCGAACGTATGTTCGATGACTACGTCGAGCTCCACTGCCACTCCGCCTACTCGTTCCTCGACGGCGCTTCGATGCCCGACGAGCTCGTGCCACGGGCGCTCGAGCTCGGCCACACCGCCCTCGCCCTGACCGACCACAACGGCGTCTACGGGTCGATGGAGCACGCGCAGACCGCGCGTTCGCTGGGGCTGAAGGCCATCCACGGCGCCGAGGTCGACCTCGACGACGGGCGCCACCTCACCCTCCTGGTGGAGAGCGCGCGGGGCTGGACCAGCTTGTGCCGGCTGCTGACCCTCGCGCACGCCGAGACGCGTGCGCCCGAGGGCGGCCCGATCCGGGAGGCGGCGCGGGTCGCGCTCGAGCAGGTGCTCGACCACGCCGACGGGCTCGTCTGCCTGTCCGGCTGCGCGACCCGCGGCGTGCACGACCTGCGCAGCCTGCGCCGCCTGCGCGAGGCCTTCGGCGCCGACCGCCTGCGAATCGAGCTGCAGCGCCCCTACCTGCGCAACGACCGCGGACGCAACCGCGCGCTGGAGGCGCTCGCGCAGCGGCTGGGCGTGCCCACCGTGGCCACCGGCGACGTCCACGCCCACGACCGCAACCGCGCCCTGCTCCAGGACGCCTTCGTGGCCATCCGCGAGCACACGACGCTCGACGCCTCCGAGCCGCTGCGCCGCGGCAACCACGCCCACGTGCTCGCCACCCCGCAGGCCATGGCCGCGCGCTTCGGCGACCACCCCGACGCGGTGGCCGAGACCGCACGCCTGGCCGAGCGCCTCAATTTCGATCTCCTCATGGACCTCGGCTACCGCTACCCCGGATCGGAGGACCCCACGGCGCCGCGTCGCCTGGCCGAGCTGTGCGCCGCCCGGCTGGAGGACCGCTACCCGGATGGCCACTGCCACCACGCCGCCGCGCTGCGGCGCACCGACGAGGAGCTCGACCTCATCAACCGCCTCGACCTCGCCGGCTTCTTCCTCCTGCACCACGACCTGCTCGAGCTGGCGCGCGAGGTCGCCGTCGAGGTGCGCGGCCCCGACACCGCCCGCGCGTTGCTGCCCCCGGGCCGCGGGCGCGGGTCGAGCGTGTCCAGCATCGTCTGCTACCTCACCGGCCTCTCGCACGTCGACCCGATCGAGAACGAGCTCCTGCTCGGGCGCTTCCTCAACGACGAGATCACGGCGCTGCCCGACATCGACCTCGACTTCCCCCGCGACGTGCGCGAGGTCCTTTTGCCGCGCGTGCACGAGCGCTACGGGCGCGAGCGCTCGGCCCTCGTCGCCGCCTACCCGACCTACCGCTCGCGCGGCGCCATCCGCGAGCTGGGCAAGGCGCTGGGGCTGCCGCCCGGGGAAATCGAAAGAGTCGCACGAGGGTCGGAGGGCCTGGCCAAGGACGTCGAGGGCGACATCGCCGCCGCCTACGGACCGGGGAAAACGACCGGGGGGCGCTGGGGCTGGCTCTCGTGGCTGGCCGCCCAGGCCATGGGCCTGCCGCGCCACCTCTCGCAGCACCCGGGGGGGATGGTGGTGGCCACGCAGCCGCTGATCGACTGCTGCCCGGCCGTGCCCGCGGCGATGGCCGGCCGCCAGATGATCCAGTGGGACAAGGACTCCTCCGGCGACGCCGGCTTCCTGAAGATCGACCTGCTCGGCCTGGGGATGCTCTCGGCGGTCGAGCGCTGCGTCGAGGAGATCGCGCGCACGCGCAACGAGCGCATCGACCTCTCGAGGATCCCCTACGACGACCCGGCCACCTACGCGGCCATCCAGGAGGCCGACACCGTCGGCGTCTTCCAGATCGAGAGCCGGGCGCAGATGGCCTCGCTACGCCGAACGCGCCCGGCGAATCTTGACGATCTGACCATCCAGGTCGCGATCGTGCGCCCGGGCCCGATCCAGGGCGGCGCCGTCAACCCCTACATCGCGCGCCTGCAGCGCCTGCGCGTCGACCCCGGCTTCCAGGTCCCGTACGACCACCCCAGCCTCGAGTCGGTGCTGGAGGACACGCTGGGCACGATCATCTTCCAGGACCAGGTCATCGAGGTCGCGATGGCCTTCGCCGGCTTCGGCGCGGGCGAGGCCGAGGGCCTGCGGCGGGTGATGTCCAAGCGCCGCTCGGACGCGGCGATGGAGGAGTACCACCGGCGCTTCGTGGCCGGGGCCCAGGACAAGCACGCCGACGTCGAGGCCGCCCTGGCCGAGCGCGTGTGGGACATGGTCAAGGGCTTCTCCGGCTTCGGCTTCCCCAAGGCCCACGGCGCCGCCTTCGGCCTGCTCGCGTACCAGTCGACGTGGCTGCGGGTCCACTACGGCCCCGAGTTCCTGGCCGCCCTGCTCAACGAGCAGCCGATGGGCTTCTACCCGCCCGACTCGCTGGCCCACGAGGCCAAGCGCCGCGGCCTGGCCATGCTCCCGGTCGACGTCAACCGCAGCCGGGTCGACTGTTACGTCGAGGACGGCGCCGTGCGGCTGGGGCTGCGCTACGTGACCGGCCTGCGGCGCGAGGACGCCGATGCGGTGGCCGCCCACGCGCCCTACGCCTCCCCGGGCGACT
>Ga0207708_10002317_pt1 | contig 14002 bp, 10 predicted proteins | sample KBSK5101metaG_FD_184340 | JGI IMG/M metagenome (GOLD analysis project Ga0207708, IMG submission 184340) | Corn, switchgrass and miscanthus rhizosphere microbial communities from Kellogg Biological Station, Michigan, USA - KBS K5-10-1 metaG... | ecosystem: Host-associated > Plants > Roots >...
CCGACCGCATCGGCCGCAAGCCGCCGATGGTCGGCGGCCTGATGGCGCTGGCGGCGGCGTCGGCCTTGTTCGCGTTCGCCGACAGCCTGCCGTGGCTGTTCGCGGCGCGGCTGGTGCAGGGCGCCTCGGACGCGGTGACCTGGGTGGTCGGCTTCGCGCTGATTGCCGATCTCTATCGGCCCGAGGAACGCGGCCGGGTGATGGGGCTGGTGATGTCGGGGACCAACCTCGCGTTCATGGGCGGGCCGACCATCGGCGGCTGGCTGTACGAGACCGGCGGCATCCGCCTGCCGTTCCTGTTCGTCGCCGCCCTCGCCGTCGCCGGCGCGCTCGCGTTTGCGTGGCTCGAGGTGCCCGGCCGGCAGAGCGAGCGCGAGGAGGTTCCGATCGGCGTGGTGCTGCGCGTCCCCGCCGTCGCCATCTGCGTCGCCGCTGTCGTCGCCGCGTCGGCGACGGTGTCGATGCTCGAGCCGGTGCTGCCGCTGTACCTGACGGCGACGCTGGGCATCGGCCCGGCGCGCATCGGCTATCTTTTCGGCGTCGGCGCCGTGGCGTCGACGGTGCTGCATCCGGTTTACGGCGCGATGGTCAACCGGTTCGGCGGCCGGCAGCTGACGGCGGCGGGGCTGGTGCTCGTCGCCGTCCTGCTGCCGACGCTGAGCCTCGCGACGAGCTATCGATCGGCGATCGGCTACTACGTCGTCTGCGCGGCGGCGGTCTCGCTGATCATCACGCCGTCGCTCGCCTACATGGCCGAAGCGACGTCGAGCGCGGGCGCGGGATCGTTCGGGGTCGGCTACGGGCTGTACAACATGGCGTGGGGCGCGGGACTGCTCAGCGGCCCCGCGCTCAGCGGGTTTCTCTTCGAACGCATGGGCTTCGGCTGGTTGATGCTCATCTGGGCGCCGCCGCTCGTCAGCGTGGCGTGGCTGTTGGGAAGAGTACAATCGCCGCTTCCCCCAGTTGAGGAGCATGCATGAAACCGATTCGCGCCATCGCGATCTTCACCTTTTGCACTCTCGTTCTGTCCTCGTCCGACCTCCGCGCCGACGTTCGCGCCGATGAGAAGTCCCGTGTCGAGTTCGCCGGCATGCTCGGCCGGATGGTCAACCTGTTCGGCGGCAAGGCGGCGCGCGAGGGCGTCACCTCGACCGTGGCGGTCAAGGGCGATCGCAAGGCGACGCTGAACGACGCGACCGGCCAGATCATCGACCTGAACGAAGAGAAGATTTACGACCTCGACCTGAAGAAGAAGACCTACAAGGTCACCACGTTTGCGGAGCTGCGCCAGCAGATGGAAGAGGCGCGGAAGAAGGCCGAGGAAGAAGCGCGCAAGGCGCCGGAGGCCGAGACGCCCGCTCCCGCCGAACCCGACCCGAACCAGAAGGAAGTCGAAGTCGACTTCGACGTCAAGGACACCGGCGAGAAGAAAGCGATCAACGGGTTCGACACCCACCAGGTGATCATGACCGTCACCGTGCGCGAGAAGGGGAAGACGCTCGAGCAGGGCGGCGGCCTGGTGCTCACGTCCGATATGTGGCTCGCGCCGAAGATCGCCGCGATGCAGGAAGTCGCCGCGTTCGACCTGAAGTACGCCCAGAAGCTGTACGGGCCGATGATGACTGGCATCTCGGCGTCGCAGATGGCGATGGTGATGGCGAGCTACCCGATGATCAAGGACGCGATGGCGAAGATGCGCACGGAGGGCGGCAAGCTGGATGGCACCGCGATCCAGACCACGGTGACGACCGACGCGGTGAAATCGGCCGAGCAGCTCGCGCAGGAGTCGAAGTCCAGCGCCGAGAGCAAGCCGTCCGGCGGCGGCCTCAGCGGGCGCCTGGGCGGCATGATTGCCCGGAAGATCGGGCCGAAGAGCGACGACACGGCGAAGCCGCGCACGACCTTCATGACGATGAATACCGAGGTGCTGAAGGTCGCGACCTCCGTGGCCGCTGAAGATGTCGCGCTGCCGGCTGGATTCAAGGAGGCCAAGTAAGTCGCGTGGGCTTGCCCGCCGAAGCTCGCATGAGATCCCGGCGAGCGAAGGTGGGTCGGGTGGGTTGGTTGGGTGGGTAGAGGGTTTTTGGGTTGGCAACAATGCTGAACCGATACGTGGTGGCCTTGGTCGTCCTGTTCCCGCTGGTCGCGCTCGCCGCGCAGGCACCGGCAGGCAAACCGGCGGGCGAGGCGGTCGACCAGCGCGCGGCGCGCATCCACAAGCAGGCGATCGTCGTCGACACCCACATCGACACGACGATGATGCTGGGGAAGCCGGGGTGGGATTTCATGGTCCGCCACCAGCCGGAGCCGGGCGAGAACCACGTCGATCTGCCGCGGATTCGCGAGGGCGGGCTCGATGCCGCGTTCTTCTCGATCTACATGGCCGGCACGGTCACCGGACCGGAGGCGGTGAAACGCGCGCTGGTCCTCATCGACCACGTCCGATCGCTGGTCGAACAGCATCCCAACGAGATGGTGCTGGCGACCACCGCCGCGGAGGTGAGGGCGGCGCACCGCGCCGGCAAGTTCGCGGCGCTGATGGGCATGGAAGGCGGCCACATGATCGACGACAGCCTGGCCGTCCTGCGCGAATATCACCGGCTCGGCGTGCGCTACCTGACGCTGTCGCACAGCGTCAACACCAACTGGGCCGACTCGTCGGGCGACACGCCGAAGCACAACGGCCTCACCGATTTCGGCAAGGACGTCGTCCGCGAGCTGAACCGGCTCGGGGTGATGGTCGACATCTCGCACGTCGCCGACAAGACGTTCTGGGACGCGCTCGAGACGAGCAAGGCGCCGCTGGTCGCCTCGCACTCGTCGATGCGCGCGATCTCGGGCCACGCGCGCAACATGACCGACGACATGGTCCGCGCGCTCGGCGCCAAGGGCGGTGTGGTGATGATCAACTACTCGGTCGGCTTCCTGTCGAACGAGCGCTACGAGGCGCAGCGCCGCAACGTCCCCGAGGCGGAGCTGCCGCGGGTGTCGTGGGAGAAGATCGTCGAGCACATCGACCACGCGGTGAAGCTGGTGGGCGCCGATCACGTCGGCCTCGGCTCGGATTTCGACGGCACGACGGTGCCCGACGGGATGGAGGACGTGTCGAAGCTGCCGAAGATTACCGCCGCGCTGCTCGCGAAGGGCTACTCGGAGCAGGACGTGAAGAACATCCTGGGGGAAAACATCCTGCGTCTGCTGGACCGCGTGGACGCGGTGGGAAAAGAACTGCGCGCGACACGCGGGGCGTCGCAGTAGGCGACAGCGCGCTTATTTCAGGCGCGCGTCTTGTCCGCGAGCGCCTCGATGCGCGTCCACTCGGCGTCGGTCACGGGCATCACCGAGAGGCGCGAGATGCGAACCAGCGCGAAATCCTTGAACGCGCTGTCCGCCTTGATCTCGGCGAGCGCCACCGGCCGCGCGAGCTTCTTCACCGGCCCGACGTCGACCACCGCCGCCTTGCCGGCTTTGTCGCCGGGATCGGTGTAGGCATCGCCCAGCGCCTTCGCGACCCCGACCACCGACTTCTCGTCGCCGGTGTGGTAATAGAAGATGCGATCGCCTTTCTTCACCGAACGGAGATGCTTCTGCGCGAGCGGGTTCTTGACGCCGCTCCACATCGTCTTCTTGTCCTTGACCAGCTCGTCGTAGCTGTAATGCGACGGCTCCTCTTTGAATAGCCAGTTCATGGCCGTCATTCTACCGCCGCTGCGCGACTGCATCCGGCCGCCGCTGCGCGCGCTGTTTGTCGGCATCAACCCCGGCATCCGCTCGTCGCAGACCGGACATCATTTCGCCGGCGCCTCGAACCGGTTCTGGAAGCTGCTGCACGGCTCGGGGCTGGTGCCCGAGCCGATCGGCTATCTCGACGATCGCCGGCTGCCGGAGTGGGGATTTGGCATCACCAACCTGGTGCCGCGGCCGACGCCCGGAATCGACACGCTGCGGCCGGCGGAGTTCGCCGCGGGCGACCGCGCGCTGCGAAGGAAGATCCGCCGCGCGCGGCCCGGGGTCGTGGTGCTGGTCGGCGTGACGCTGTTCCGCGCGCTGTTCAAGCCGCGGCCGGGCGAGCGCGTCGCGCTCGGGCTGCAGCGCGAGCGGCTCGAAGGCGCGCGCGTGTTCGTGCTGCCCAACCCGAGCGGCCGGAACGCGAACTACTCGTACGACGAGATGCTCGCCGCCTTCGTCAGCCTGCGGCGATGGCTGAACCGGTCGTAGTGCGGCTCTCGTAGCGCAGGCCTTCAGGCCTGCCCACCAGCGGCGTGGGGCAGCCCTGAAGGGCTGCGCTACGGGTAGCTTCGGACCTGCTCGCTCAGAAGTTCAACTGCAGCCCGAAGCGCACGTAGCGGCCGTCCATGATCACGGTCGGCGTCTTCCAGGCGTTGGTGGCCGGGATCGATCCGAACGTCTCGTTGACCCTCATCACCGTGCCCGCGTTCATCACGTTGAAGATGTCGGCGAAGCCCTGGATGCGCGTCCGGTTGAACCGGAACGTGCGCCCGATGCGCATGTCGAGCCGGTTCTGATAGTCCAGGAACACGCTGTTCGGATCGATGAGGTTGACCACGATCGTCGTCGCGTTCGCCGTCGAGCCGACGATCGGCCGGCCGGCGAGCGCCGCGGTCACCGTGTAGTTGGCGTTGATCGCCGGGCCGGGAATCGAGGTGAACGAGCCGCTCACCTGGAAGTCGTAGGGCAGGCTGTACGCCGCCGATGCCTTGAGCGTCGTCCGGAACGGCGGCATGCTGTCGCAGAAGCGCAGCGCGTTCGGGTTGTCGCGCGCCGAGGTTCCGGCCGTCGCGTTCGGCACGCTGTTCGTGTTGGTCGAGCCGTCGCACGTGGTCGTCACCCGGCGGTCGGTGGTGACGCCGCCGAAGATCAGCGCCTTGTTGAATCGCGCGTTCGCGCTCACCTCGATGCCGTTATAGGTGGTGTGGTTCGAGGTCGAGAAGGTATAGAGGCCGTCGGTCGCGACCCCGTTCTTGTTCTGGTTGAGCGTGAACAGCGGCAGCGGCTGACCGGAGGTCGGCAGCCGGCTGTCGGTCGGCACCGCGATGGCGAACTGCGTCCAATCGCCCGCGGCGACGTTCTGGTTGTCGATCACCTGCAGGTTATAGAACTGGCGCCGGTAGTAGCCGGCGGTGATCGACACCCGCGGCACCAGCTCGTGCTGGACCGCGGCGGTGTACTCCCAGTTGTAGCCGCGCTCGAGGTTCGGGTCGGGCCGGTTGACGATCTGGCCGAAGTTCGAGGTGCCGCCGATCACCTCGCTGAACTGGATGTTGCCGTTCGCGTCGAGGATCGATCGGTTGCGGTCGGCATCGTTCCAGCCGCGCGTCTGCGTCGAGTAGGTCATGCCGTTGAAGTTGGCGGCGTAGCCGGCCGCCTGCGACGCGACGTACTTGCCCGCGCTCAGCTTCAGCGCCGTCTTGCCGGTGCCGAACAGGTCGTAGGCGCCGGCGAGCCGCACCGACCAGTCGTTCCAGTTGGGCACGTCCTTGATCGCCGGGAAGTTGCGCGCCTGAATCCATGGACCGGCGGCCGCCGCTTGCGCCGGCACTTCGGCGTTGAAGTGGTCGAAGCGGGCGCCGTAGTTGAGGGTGAGGCGCTTCCTCGTCCAGGCGTCCTGGACGTAGAGCCCGAGGTCGCTGTTCACCTTCTGTTCGGCCGCTGCCGGGGTGTTGGCGACGGCGACGGCAATCGGAGCGCCGCCGGCGAAGACCAGCGTGTTGATCTCGGCGTGCGAGGTGAACGCGCGCGAGTTGGTGCCCCACACGTCGGTCATGCCGAACTTGATCGCATGCGAGCCGGTGACGTAGCTGGCCGCGGCCATCATGCTGTAGTCGCTCGTCTTGCTCTTGTAGGGCGGAATCGTGTTGCCGGCGGCGACGGTGAGCGTGTTGGTGGTCGTCTCGAGGCGCGGGAGATCGAGCGGCCCGACGGTCGGGCGGTAGTTCTGCTCGTACGGCTGGTTGTAATAGGAGAGGCCGGCCTCGAGCAGCAGCTTGTTCGACTGCGCCCGCGTCCACTTCACCTGCGGCACCCAGCCGTTGCCGAAGGCATCGGTCGACGCCTCGGGCGTGGTCGTCGCCAGCGTGTTGAAGCCGTTGTAGAACTCGCCGTTGAACTGCTTTTCGACGTAGAGGCGGATCTTGTCGCGGCTGGAGGCCGCCCAGGTGAGCCGGCCGACGGCGCTGTAATTGCCCATCAGGTTCCGGAACGCCGGGCTGCCGTCGGCGAACTTCGAGCTCGGGACGTAAACCTTCGCGTTCTGGTACTTGTAGGTGAAATAGAACCAGAGCTTGTCCTTCTTCAGCGGCCCGCCGAACGACGGGTTGAATTGATAGTCGTACGCCGTCTTGGCGGTGGTGATGAACGGCTTCACCGCCTCCGAGCGGTTGTCGGCCTGCAGCGAGCTGCCCTGGCCGTAGGCGAAGAAGCTGCCGGAGAAGGTGTTGCCGCCGTCTTTCGGCACGCTGTTGATGCGCAGGCCGCCGGCCTGCATCTCCGCCGACTCGGCGCCGGTGGTGTAGGTGACTTCCTGGACGCTGGCGTCGTTCATGTAGAAGCCGCTGAACTGGCCGCTGCCGCACAGGTTGTTGACGCGCATGCCGTCGATCGCGATCACCATGTCGCTGGTGTCCGAGCCGTGCACCCGCATGTTGTACTGGCCGAGCACGAACGGCGTCACCGTCGTGCCGGGGATGAGGAGCGCGCGCGCCGGGGTGTTGCGCGTCGTCACCGGAATCGAATCGAGCACCTCGCGGTTGGCGACGAACGCCGTCTGGTTGTTGACGACGTCGACGACCGGCGCCTCGGCGGTGATGGTCAGCGTCTCCTCGAGCAGGCCGACCTGCATCTCCGCGTTCACCGACGGCGTGAAGTTGCCCTCGAGCACGATGTTGCCGCGGCGCACCGACTTGAAGCCGGCGAGCGAGAAGGTCACCTCGTAGGTGCCGGGCGACAGATCGACGATGCGGTATTGACCGGCGCTGTCGGTGACCACCGAGCGCGTTTTTTCAATCAACGCCGGGCTGGACGCTTCCACCAGCACGCCGGGCATCACCGCGCCCGAGGTGTCGCGGACGACCCCGGTGATCGCAGCCTGGGCGCTGCTGGTCGCCGGCACCAGGAACACCGCCGCCACCAGCGTGGCGAGACACAGCACAACTCGACGCATATGCTTCCCCTTTTGAGAGCCGATGCCGCGCGCGGCGATCGGTTCGGATGGTCGTGCAGAGTGGGACATTACGGTCGCCTTCCGCGCCTGTCAAGGCGGAACCGGCAACCGACCGGCCGGTCGGTAACGCACGATCCACGGATTTGGCGGCGGACGCGAAAATCGCGCGATCGCGGCAGACCAATGATCCGCGCGCGCGAGAACAAAGTCTCCCGGACGTGCGGCAACAAGCCTCGCAAGCCACGAGGCCCACGAAGGTCACGAAGCCCACGAAGACGAAACTGTTATCTCTAGGCGAAGGCAGCGGTGTGGGCGAACAGGGCGGGGACGCCGCCGGTGTGCAGGAAGACGACGGTTTCGTCCGCGCCGATCGCGCCGGCGCGCACGTCGGCGATGAGCGCCGCCATCGCCTTGGCGGTGTAGGTCGGATCGAGCAGCACGCCGTCGCGCGTGGCCAGCAGGCGGATCGCTTCCAGCCCGCCGCGTGTGGGGATGCCGTATCCGTCGCCGATGTGATCCTGGTTGGTCGTCAGCTCGCCCGGCGTGACGGTGATGGCCACGCCAAGAACCGCCGCGGCCTCGGTCGCGACGCGGGCGGCGCGCACGCGCTTCTCGTCTTCGCCGCCGCTGACGGCGATCCCGGCCAGCTGGTACGACGGCGAGAACAGGCGCGACCCGAGCTCCAGCCCCGCCTGTGTGCCGCGCGAGCCGCTGGCGTAGTAGAGGCGCGTCGGCGCCATCGACGCGGCGGCGAGCTGCTCGACCAGCTCGCGCGTGCCGGCGGCGTAGCCGAGCGCGCCGACGCCGCTCGATCCGCCGACCGGGATCAGGTACGGCCGCTCTCCTTTGGCGCGCAGGTTCGCCATCACCTCCGCGACCCGTGCCTCTTCGTCGGGAGCGACGGCCAGCTTCGGATCGGGCCCCGCGGGAATCAGGTGAATGTCCGCGCCGAACAAGCGATCGAGGAGATAGTTGCCCTGCACCTCCGGCGCCGCCTCCTGCGTCGTCAAGACGAGCGAGACGCCGAGGCCGGCCACGCGCGCCGCTGCCGCGGTCATGCGGGCATGGTTCGACTGCACGGCGCCGGTGGTGACGACCGACGTCGCGCGCTGCTGCAGCGCGTCGCCGATCAGGAACTCGAGCTTGCGCGCCTTGTTGCCGCCGAGCGCGAGGCCGGTGAGGTCGTCGCGCTTGAGCAGGATGCGCGGGCAGCGCGCCGATCCGCCGAGCGCCTCGCGCAACCCGCGCGCCTCGGTGAGCGGCGTCGGCAGCGTCGCGAGCGCGACGCGCGGCAGGCGGGCGAAATCAATCATCACGCGCGTGTGCAGGGGCCAGGGGCTGGTTGCCGGGGCAGCGTAGCCAGTCCCTAGTCCCCAGTCCCCAGTCCCTTGACAAGCGTCATCTGCTTTTCGAACCAGTGGTGCGCGTATGGTTCGGAGTTGAACGGCGCGACCTCGACGTAGCCCGTGCGCCGGTAGAGGGCAATCGCTTCGGTCAGCGCGCGATTGGTTTCGAGCCGCACCGCCGTCGCACCCGCCTCGCGCGCGTGCCCTTCGAGCACCTCGAGCAGCCGGCGTCCGAGGCCGAGGCTGCGCGCGTCGGGCGCGATCCACATGCGCTTCAGCTCGGCCGGTGCGCCGCCGTGCAGCTTCAGCGCGCCGCAGCCGACCGGTTGGCCGCGCAGCCGGGCGATGAACAGCGCGCCGGCCGGCGGCGTCAGCTCGGGCGCGGCGGCAGAGATGCTGAGCGCCGGGTCGAACCCCGACTCGAAGCGCGAGGCGAGCTCGGTGAAGTACTGCTGAAAGCACCAGCGCGCGTCGGCGGTGGCCGGATCCTCGATCGCGAAGCGCACCATCGACGCGCGCAGCAGCCGCTCGACCTCGGTGACGGCCGACACGAAGGCGTCGCGCTGCGGCGGGCTCAGCGGATCGAGCAGGCGCAGCGCGACCGCGTCGGACCGGCGATCGAGCTCGGCGCGCTCGGCGAGGCCCGCCCTCGTCAGCGAGATCCGGCCGGCGCTGCGAAGCGTCGGCCGCCGCGGGCGGGACTGCCGAGTGCGGATCCGTCCACGCGTAGGGCGCCGGGTTGGATGAATGCGAACCAGCCGCTGCCGCTGCAGCGATTGGAGAATGCGATCGAGGCACGCGGCCTCGACGCCGAGCCGGGCGCCGAGCGCCACGAACTCGGCGCCGTCGGCGCCGATCTCCCACAGGACCCGAGCCTCGCTCATCGGCCGCCCGCGCCCGAGAAAGCGATCCTCGAGCGCGCCGATGCGTTCGGCGACGATGCGGTTGAAGCGGCGGATCCGATCGATGACTACCGGGTCCATGGTCGCATCGACGCGCGCTACCAGGGTTCCGTCCGCTTGGTGAACGCGCGCCCCTTGTCGGCGGCCGGCGTGTCGCCGCCGGTGCAGATCATCACGCCGTCCTTGAGCTGATCGATGACGTTGTTTTCGTTGCAGGCGTTGAGGAACTTGACCCCCGCCGCCTTGGTGGCGTTGAGCACGCGTCGCCGCACCGCGGCCATCGACGGCGCCGCTTCGCCGCCGCCCTGATAGGTGCCGGGGCGGCCCATCAGGTAGAAGCCGTGATCGCCGGGACCCCATTCGGCGAACGCGATGCCCGGCACGCGCACCGAGGTCTCGACGTTCGCGTCGGCGCGCGGGTTCTCGATTTTCAGGCCGAACAGCAGCTCGCCGTCGGGATTGAGCGGCCACGGCTCGGCGATGCGCATGTATTCCTCCGCGGTGACGCCCCACATGCGCGACGCGTAGCCCTGCGAGCCGTTGCCTCGCGTCCCCTGCGCGAGCCCGTCGACGCGCGGCGCGAACGGATAGCGCGACGCCTCGATCATCATCCGCGCCGCTTCGGGGCTCTCCGCGTTGCAGAGCAGGATGCCGTGCGCGCCGGTCGCCAGCGCCTGCTGAATCATCCACGCGTTGGCGCGCACCGCATCGGTGGTGCCGGCAATCGGCAGGGTGACGATCACCGCCGGCGTCTTGTGGCCGGTGCGGGTGGGGCCCGATTCGAGCAGGCCGCGCATGAACTCGCGCAGTTCCTTGAAGTCGAGCGGGCCGTGCTCCATCTCGTAGGTGATGTAGTCGGCCTTGGTCCCCGCCATCTGCTTGCCCTGCTCGTAGCCGCCGCCGCTGATCTGCGCGTAGTAGACCGGCTGGTTCTGGAGCCAGAGGTCGATGACGCGGTTGACGTGCTTGCCGGTGCGGGTGGTGTGCTTCGGCATCTCCTGCAGCGTCGCGTTCGCGGGCGACGTCGCCTGCTGCGCGCTGAGCGACATCGCCGTCAGCATGCCGGCGGCCAGGCCGGTCAGCAAAACCGCATTCGTCCTCATGGGAGCTCTCCTCGTGAAGTGAGTGTGACGGCCGGGTTCCTTCCCGCGCCCGATTATTGTTCGCGCGGACCGGTTGTCAAGCGCGAAGCGCAGGAGCGACGCGCGTGCCCCGAGCGAAGCCGGGCCGGCCGGCGCGAAGTCGAAGAGCTCCCGCCGCGCCGCCGCGGGGCCGGTGTCGACGCTACGTCGCCGTACCGCGCGACCTGACAGGGGTGAAGACGATCCGTCGCGCATCCAGGTAGGCAGTCAACGCGTTCGCCTCCTGCCGCTCCGACACGAACGCCAGGTACCCGTCCGGGCGCACCAGATACAACCCGTCTCGCAGAAAACCTGCCTGGCGCACGCGTTCGCTCCATTCGAAGACTTCGAGCGGCAGCTGCCGCGCGGCGCACAGCGATCGCGTCTCCGGCGTCGCGTCGCCGTAGATGTGAAGCTGCCACGCGAGCGACGACAACGGGAGGAAGTTGTCGCGCCGGCCATCGCCGTCGAGCGGAACCCACGGCAGGCGATCGCCGCCCTGCAGCGAGCCGGCAGATCCTTCGCTGAGCGAGCTGCGGCGATATTCGATCGCCGTTTGCGAGACCGTCCGGAACGCCAGCCGCCGTACTATCGTCGACGCGAACAGCGCCGGGAACAGCTGCGGCACCACGTACAGCCGCAGCGTCCGTGCAAGCGCGGTCGCGCTGGTCACGGCCGTGAACACGCGATCGGTGGTCCCGACCAGGCGCTGCGCGAAGGCGATCCGCTCGACTTGATACGTGTCGAGCATGGCCGGATCGGCGGCGCCGCGGAGAACGGCGTCGAGCTTCCACGCCAGGTTGACCGCGTCGCCGATGCCGGTGTTCATCCCCTGCCCGCCGACCGGGCTGTGGATGTGCGCGGCGTCGCCGGCGAGAAACGCGCGGCCGCTGCGGAATCGTTCTGCCACACGATGGTGGACGCGGTAGGTGGAGAACCAGTTGACGCGATGGACGTCGATCTTCATCCATCCGAGCACGCGCGTGCTGACGTCGTCCCACGTCAACGTCTTGCCCGCGTCGGTGCCGTTCGCCCGCACCGTGCCGACCAGCCGCGCGCGGCCGGCGTCCTTCAGCGGGAACACCGCGAGAAAATCGGCTGAGTCGAGCGCGACGTGGAGCTCGCCGTTCATCGCCGGCCCGGCGCCGTCGACGTCGGCGACGTAGAACAGGTGCTCGTAGGTGCCGCCCTGGAAGCCGATGGCGAGCTGCTCGCGCACGGCTGAATGCGCGCCGTCGCACCCGGCGATGAAGGACGCTCCGCACGAGGCGGTCGATCCGTCGGCGCGCACCAGCCGGGCGCGCACGCCATCCGCTGTTTCCTCGAAGCCTTTCAGCTCCGTCTCACGCTCGACGCTGACGCCCAAATGTTCGAGCGCGGCGATCAGCAGGCGCTCGTGCTCATCCTGCGGATAAATCAGCAGGTAGGGAAACGGGCTGATGCCGGCGCCCATGTCGCCGAGGACGGCGCGCGCGACGTGCCTGCCGGCCACCCACATGTTCGCCGCGATCACCCGCCGTCCCCGCTCGACCACCCGGTCGGCGAGGCCAAGCTGGCGATACAGTTCGAGCGTGCGCGCCTGCACCCCGAGCGCGCGCGACGTCGTCCCCGGCGCCGCAAGCTTGTCGACGATGCGAACGCGGCGGCCGGCGCGGGTGAGCCAGAGCGCGAGGACGAGGCCGGTGGGTCCGGCGCCGGCGACGAGCACATCGCTTCGGTCCATGCGAATTGCCGGGATCAGCATAAACTCTCGGGTCATGCCCCGCATCCGCGGCGGTGGTCTGGTGGCGCTGGCGGTAGGCGCGACGGTGTTCTTGCTCGTCGCTGCCGACCTGTTGCTGCCCCCCGTGACCGCCCGCGTGCAGGCGACCGATTCGATCACCATCCGCGGCAAGGCTCAGCTGCTCAGGCTGTACGGACAGCGCGGCAACCCGCCGGTCGTGGTCTCCAGCGGCGATGGCGGCTGGGTGCACCTCGGGCCGCACGTCGCCGACCTCCTTGCCAGGCGCGGCTTCTTCGTCGTCGGCGTCGACGCCAAGGCGTACCTCGAGAGCTTCACGTCGCGATCGACCACGCTGCGGCCGGAAGACGAGCCGCGCGACTACGCGGCGCTGGCGGGCTATGCCGCGAGGGGCAGCTCGCGGCGGCCGATTCTCATCGGCGTCTCCGAGGGCGCGGGCCTCTCGGTGCTGGCGGCGACCGATCCGTCGACGAGAGCGGCGATCGCCGGCGTGATTGCCCTGGGGCTGCCCAACCTCAACGAGCTGGGATGGCGGTGGAAGGACTCGCTGATCTACCTGACGCACGGCGTTCCCAACGAACCGAACTTCAGCACGCAGGCGATCGTCGATCGCATGGCGCCGGCGCCGCTCGCCGCCATCCACTCGACGCGGGATGAGTTCGTGCCGCTCGCCGAAGTGCAGCGGATCTTCGACCGCGCGAAGGAGCCGAAGCGGCTGTGGGTGGTGGACGCGTCGGATCACCGCTTCAGCGACAACCTCGCCGAGCTCGAACGGCGCCTGCTCGAGGCGATCGCCTGGATTCGGAGCATCGCGAAGGAGTGACGACCGGGCACAGCCGGCTGCGTCAGGCCGCGCCCTTCGTCGCCGGCCTCGTGCTGTTCGTCGCGGCGCTCGAAGTGCTCCGCATCGAGCTGCGCGCGGTCACCTGGCGCGAGCTGTCGGCCGACGTGTGGAGCACGCCGGCGGCGCGCCTGCTCCTGGCGCTGGCGCTCACCGCGCTGAACTATGCGGTGCTCACCGCCTACGATCTCCTTGCGTTCGCCTACATCGGCAAGCGTTTGCCGGTCTCACGCATCGCCGCCGCGTCCTTTCTCGCCTACGCGATTTCGAACAACGTCGGGTTTGCGATGCTGTCGGGCGCGTCGGTGCGCTATCGCTTCTACACGCGGTGGGGTGTCACTGCCGACGAGCTCTCGCGCATCGTCTTTTCGTATTCGGTGACGTTCTGGCTCGGCCTGCTGGCGCTTGGCGGGCTCAGCCTGGCGGTGGCGCCGATACCGGAGGTCGCGGGGCTACCGGCGCGCGGCCTGCTCGTGGCGGCTGGATGGCTGTTGCTGCTGGTGGCGCCGGCGTATCTGGCGGCCACGGCGATGCGGCGCGCGCCGCTGCGGCTGCGACAGCTCGAGCTGCCGCTGCCGACGCCAGCCATCGCGGCAGGGCAGATCATCATCTCGGCGATCGATTGGGCGCTCGCCGGCGCGGTGCTCTACGTGCTGCTGCCGCCGCAAGCGCCGCCGTTCCTGACCTTTCTCGGCACGTTCCTGATCGCAATCCTGTTCGGGATGATCAGCCACGTCCCCGGCGGCGTCGGCGTGTTCGAGGGACTGATGGTGCTCCTGCTCAGCCCGTACCTGACGTCGGGCGAGCTGCTCCCATCGCTCGTGGTGTTCAGGGCCGTCTATTACCTGCTCCCGCTCGTCGTCGCCCTGGT
>Ga0207708_10002331_pt1 | contig 13941 bp, 18 predicted proteins | sample KBSK5101metaG_FD_184340 | JGI IMG/M metagenome (GOLD analysis project Ga0207708, IMG submission 184340) | Corn, switchgrass and miscanthus rhizosphere microbial communities from Kellogg Biological Station, Michigan, USA - KBS K5-10-1 metaG... | ecosystem: Host-associated > Plants > Roots >...
CGAGGAGGTGCATCGTGGAGAACGTCGACAGGATCGTGATGATCCAAAGGCCTACGCTCGAGACGACCACGACCGCCGGAAAGAGATAGGCGCGCCACGCGCGGCGGCGGAACACCTCGGGACCGACGATCGCCTCTGCGATGAGGAGGAGACCGAGCAGGAGCGCGACCGCCGCAGCGATCCAGTGAGCCGTCTCAGCCTTCGGTACCACGTAGCTCCTCCGCCTCGAGGTCCTCGACGAGACCCGGAGCGACGCAGAACGTGAACGCGAGCCCGACGAGCACGACGAGCAGCGGCGCCTGGAAGAGGTAGTCGTAGATGCCCTGGCCCGCCCGGTCGAGCAGAACGATGCGGTAGGGCTGCGCGACCGCCCACACGATCCCAGCGACGATCGTCAGCGGGCCCAGGAGCTGGATCGCGAGCGTTCGCCAGGAACGCCGGACGGCCGGTTCCTGCGCCTCTTCCCTCGGGATGCTGGTTGCGTATTCGGAGTTCACCCGTATCTCCCGTGCCGGAAGTCTGGCGAGTTGACAACACGCTGCGCAAATGGAGGCATCATGCTCGCGTGCGGGTGCGCATCCTCGGCATTGTCGCGGCGATCGCGACCGCCGCAGCCGTCGCCGTCGCCGCGCTCGCGAGCACGTCGGCGAACGGCCTCCCGTCCTACACGGACGGATACGCCAAATGGCCGAAGGTCAACCGCAAGCCCTTCACGAAGTGCGGCCCACCCTGCGCGCACTCGGGTGTCAAGAACGTCTACACCAGCGAGCAGAAGGTCGGCCTCAAGTACCCGAACGGCACCGTCGTCGTGAAGACGGTCGCGCAGCCGAGCGACAGGACGGCGCTCCCGAACCAGGTCGCGGTCATGCGTAAGGTCGCCGGGAAGTGGCGCTACGTGGAGTACGTGCTCTCCGGCTCGCGCTACACGGTGCTCGGCCAGGGCTCCTTCTGCGCGAGCTGCCATGCCCGGGCACGCGCGAACGACTACGTCTTCACGAAGCGGTAGTCGTTCGCGCGAGCCCCGGCTGCGAAGCAGCCGGCTCCAGGGATTTCGTGCGGCTGAGATCCGCGCTCGCGGATCTCAGCCTTGCACCGAAACAGCTCTAGGCGGTGGCGCGGCGCTTGCGCTGCCACGTCATGAACAGGGCACCGACTCCGCCGATCAGGCAGATCGCCCCGAGGATCCAGAGGACGACCCCGCCGATGATCAGGAAGATGATCCCCGCGACGAGCAGACCGAGTCCGATGATGTTGGGTGCCATGGCAGGGTGATTCGACGGCCTGTCGCCGAGTCCTCGCGCCGGGTGACGACCGGTTACTGAGCGGCGAGCTTCTTCCGCCGGTACGTCATGAACAAGGCGACGATCCCGCCGAGGACCATCGGCAAGCCGATGACGAAGCCGACGAAGTTGAGGAAGTACATGAAGAGGACCCCGGCGATTATCAGGCCGAGGCCGACGATGTTCACGGGCCAGTTATCCATGAGCCGCATCTTCGGCGCATAGCGGCCCGGTCCTCGTCCCCTATTCGGGTCTCACTCGTTCGAACGCCGCGATGGCGCGGTCGAGGTGCTCCTGCTCGAGCGCAGCGGACATCTGCACGCGGACGCGTGCCGTTCCCTCCGGCACGACCGGGAACCCGAACCCGGTCACGAACACGCCCTCGTCGAGCAGCCGGGCCGATAGCGCCATGGCATCGGCGGTGTCCCCGATGATGATCGGGACGATCGCGGCCTCGCCGTCGAGCGGCGCGTAGCCCGCGTCCTTCAGGAGCTCGCGGAAGACCCGCGTGTTCTCGCGGAGTCGCGCGAGGAGCCCTGGCTGCTCGAGCATCAGCTCGATCGAGCGCAGCGCGCTGCAGGCGACCGTCGGAGGCAGGGCGTTCGAGAAGAGCTGCGGGCGCGAGCGTTGCGCGAGGATGTCGCAGACCTCCTCCGACGCCGCGACGTAGCCGCCGGCGGCGCCACCGAGCGCCTTGCCCAGCGTCCCCGTGATGACGTCGACCTCGCCGAGCAGCCCGAAGTGCTCGACCGTTCCTCGCCCCGTCTCGCCGAGGACGCCGACGCCGTGCGAGTCGTCGACGATCACGACCGCGCCGTGCTCGCGCGCGAGCTCGACGATCTCAGGGAGCTTCGCGAGGTCACCCTCCATCGAGAAGACGCCGTCGGTGACGATCAGCTTGCGTGCGTCGCGCGGCGCCGCGGCGAGGCCGTCGCGAAGCGCGTCCATGTCCGAATGCGGATAGATGACCTTCGACGCCGGCCGCGAGAGCCGGATCGCGTCGATGAGGCTCGCGTGGTTGAGCGCGTCGGTGAGGATGACCGTCGTCTCGTCGGTGAGGCTCGGGATGCAGGCCTCGTTCGCGTTCCAGCAGGAGACGTAGGTGAGGGCCGCCTCCGTTCCCGAGAGGTCGGCGAGCGCGCGCTCGAGTGCGAGATGCGGCTCGAACGTGCCGCAGATGAAGCGCACCGACGCCGTCCCGGCGCCGTAGCGCTCCAGCCCCTCGATACCCGCCCGAACGACCTCCGGATGACCTGCGAGGCCGAGGTAATTGTTCGACGAGAGGATGATGACGTCGCCGTGGCCCTCCATGTGCACGACCGGGCCTTGCGGCGACTGGAGGGTGAGGAAGCGCTTGTACGTGCGCGCGTCGCGGAGCCCGTCGAGCTCCGTGCCGAGCTGCTGGTCCAACATCGAGGTCACGGCGTCGCTCCGTTCGGTCGCAGGACGATCTTGCACGCCTCCCCCGACTCGAGGAGGGCGAACGCCTCCTCGTATCGCTCGAGCGGCAGCTCGGCGGTGATGAGCGGACGGAGGTCGACGACGCCGTGCTCGAGGAGCCAGCGCGTCGTGTACCACGTCTCCCAGATCTCGCGGCCGTTGACCGCGGTGACGGTGAGGTTCTTGAAGATGAGCGACTCCGCGATGTCGATCGTCGCGGGCCGGGCGGGGATCCCGAAGAGCACGATGTTGCCGCCGTGGCGCACGATGTCGAACGCATCCTCGATCGCCTTGAGCGCGCCGGACATCTCGAAGACGACTCCGACGCCCTGGCCCTCGTTCTGCTCGGCGAACCACGCCGGGACGTCGTCGACCTCGTCGACGTTCACGACCGCCTCGGCGCCGAGCGTCCGGGCGAGCTCGATCCGGTACGGGACGTGGTCCGAGGCGAAGAGCCGCCCGGACCCGAACGCCTTCGCGATCGCGATCGTGAAGAGCCCGACCGGCCCGCAGCCGAGCACGGCGACGGCGCGCCCTGCGAGGTCCTGCGTCGACGTCGCGAACACCGCATTGCCGAACGGCTCCTGGAGACACGCGATCTCCGGCGGCAGCTTCGTCCGGTCGTTGCGCCAGACGACGGACGCCGGCACCGCGACGTAGTCCGCGAACCCGCCGTCGCGGTCGACGCCGAGGATCCTCGTCTGCTCGCACATGTGCGCCCTGCCGGTGCGACAGTGGAAGCACACGCCGCACGTGACGTGGCTCTCGGCGGACACGTAGTCGCCCTCCTCGACGTCCCGCACGGCGTTTCCCCGCGCCACGACCGTGCCGCAGAGCTCGTGCCCGAGCGTCAACGGCGGCTGCACACGCTCCGACGACCACTGGTCCCACCGGCTGATGTGGAGGTCCGTGCCGCAGATCGACGCAGCCTCGATCCGGACGAGCACCTCGTCCGGTCCGGGCGTCGGGACGGGCACCTCCTCGAGCGTGAGGCCCGGCGCCGACTCGCGCTTGCGGATGGCGCGCATCGTCTCCACGGCTGGAATCGATCTTGCCACGCACGACGCCTGCACCGACGCCGGTGCGCGTCGGGGTTGCTTGCCTCACGCTGAGGCGGGACACTCCGTGCACGCACGCACGAGGAGGTGCTCATGCAGCAGATCCGACAAGGCGACGTCCTGCTCGTTCGACTCGAGCAAACGCCGGAAGCGTTCCTCAAGGAGTCCGGAAGGCGCCTCGACCATGTCCAACGGGAACACGGTCGGCTCGTCCTGGCAGAGGGCGAGGCGACCGGGCACGCGCACGTCATCGAGAGCCCGGATGCGGAGCTCGTTCGAGAGGACGAGGAGCTTCTCGGCCCCGGCGAGGCCGCGGAGCTGTTCCTCCTGGTCCACGGCGTCGAGGCCCTTCCACTCGTGCACGAGGAGCACGAAAGTCTGACCGTTCCACCGGGCGTGTACCGGGTCGTCCGCCAGCGGGAGTACCGCGATCCCCAGGAGTGGGACGACACGGACTGGGACCTCGTCTCAGACTGAACCGTTGCCACGCTGGCCCGCGTGGTTCGCAGCGCTCGTCGTCGTCCGGGTGCTCTGGGAGGGCGTGTCGGCGCCGCTCGCCGGCGCGGTTGCCTTGGTTGCACTGGTCGCCTACTGGAGCTATCGGGTGGGAAGCGCGGCGTACGAGGTCCCCGCCAACCGTAGGCACGCGGCCTGGCGCGAGCTCCTCCGGATCGGACGCGAGGTGGGCGAGGCGCTCCTCGGCTGGGCGCTCATCGTCCTGGCCATCCTCGGCATCGTCGGGATCATCGTCACGTGGCCGCCCAACTGGGGGCTCGTGCTCGCCGTCTGCGGTCTCGCGATCGCCGGGGTCGTTGCTCTTGCCGCGTCGATCTACGGAGTCGGGAGGATCGCCCAGCGGCTTCGCGAGCGCACATGGCGCAAGATCGCCGACGAGTTCGAGGTCATCGAAACTGCATGGCAGGCGGAGCTGCTCTCGATCCGGCCGACGGACCGGGCCGCTGTCGAGCGGATCGTCGCCGCCGTGTACGTGCGGACGCGCCGCGCGGGCGCGCCCGCCGTGCAGTGGGCGAGCTCGCCACCCGAGTTCTCACGCCTGCTCGCGGGCGCCGCCGGGTCTCGGCGGCTCCACCCGCCCCCGCCCTGGTGGATCTCCTTCCGCTGGTATGCGGGGCCCTGGTGGGCCGTCTGGGACGAGGACTACGAGACGGTCCGGAACGAGGTCGCCGCGGCCGCCGCGGCGGGAGTCGGGATCGGCGTCGGCGAAGCGGAGGAGCTCGTCTCTCAGACGAGCTGGTTCTCGTTCCGGAGGGACGGCGCGATCGCCCTCGAGCACCCGATCGAGATCCACGTCAGCTCGAATCTCGAGCTTCACAACGTCGACGGGCCTGCCGTCCGTTTCGCAGACGGCTGGGCGGCGTATGCCATCGAAGGTGTCGTCGTCCCCGCCCAGGCGATCGAGGATCCCGACGGATTCGACCCGCTCGTCGCGCTGACGCACGAGAACCTCGAAGTCCGACGCGTGCTTCTCCACCACCTGGGCTGGGACCGGCTCGTACGGCGCGCGGGGCTGGCTCCGCAGGCCGAGGACGATTACGGCAGGCTCTGGCAGGTTCCGGCGCCCGACGTGGATCCGCTGCTCCTGCTCGAGGTCGAGAACGCAACCCCGGAGCCCGACGGCAGCCATCGGCGCTACTTCGTCCGCGTACCTCCGGATATGCGCACGCCGCGCGAGGCGACCGCGTGGACGTTCGGCATGTCGGAGCACGAATACGCTCCCGACGCCGAATCCTGAGCCGAGAGCCGGTTACGATCGCGGCCGTGCAGGATCCCGCCGCGCCGTCGGAGCAGGAGCTCGACGAGCTCTACGACAACCCGCTCGAGCGGCTCCAGCTGCTCGGGGAAGACGACGCGGCGATCGCCGCGTTCCTCGACGAGATCGACGTCCGCGGTCCACGCGACCGCGAGATGCTGCGCGAGCTCGCGCGGACGTCGGCGCTGGCGCGTCCCGAGCAGTTCGAGGACGACCACCGACGCGTCCTCGTCGGGCTCGAGAGCCTGCGCCGGCACGGCTACCACGGCTCGACCGCCGGTTCCGGCGTTCCCGTGCTGGGCACGCCGATCCGCTTCCTGGTCGAGCTCGTCGCGCGTTACGTCGTCGTGTCGCACGTGAAGAACGTCGCCATGAACCTGCGCAACCTGTACTGGCTCCGCGAGATGCAGTCCCAGCCCCGCTCGCGGGAGCTCGCGTCGCTGTTCAAGGCCCGCACCGACGCGCAGGCGCTCGTCGACATCACGAAGAGCCGCGAGATCGGCGTGCCGGCGTTCGTCATCGGTGGGCTCCTCATCCCCGCCGCGATCTCGATCTCCCGTCTCGCGAGCGGGACGACGCGCGAGTGGTGGGTCGCACTTCTCGTGGGTGCGGCCGGCGTCGCAATCGGCTTCCTGATCTCGTGGTTCGTGCTGCGCGGCGCCGCCCTCGCGAGCCGGCGCATCCGGCTGTCGGTCGCCCTCCCGCTCGACGAGCTGTGGCGCACGATCGGCAGCTGCGGTTCTGCCCCGAAGGATCAGTCGCGCCGGTTCGCCGCCGTCGCCATCGCCCTCACGCTCGGGGTGTGGATCGTCCTGCCGCTACTCGTGACGCTCTCGCTCGCCACCTAACGCGAAACGGCGCTCTCAGCGCACCGACACGGGCGTCCCGACGTCCACGAAGCCGTACACGCGCTGGGCCTCTCCTTCCGGGAGCCGCACACAACCGTGCGACGCCGGGTAGGACGGAACGTCCGGGGACTGATGCGTGGCGATCCCGCCGTGGAAGTACGCCGCGTACGGCATCCACACGTGGAACGGCACGGACCAGGAGTAGATCGACTTCACATACACGTGGAACTCGCCTGCCGGTGTACGGCCGAAGGAGCCTGTCGACGTGTGCACGGCGCGAACGACCTCGCCGCTCTCGACCATGAGCAGGACGCCGCGGTCACGGTAGATCTCGAGTCGCTTCCCCGGCCGCCGCGCCGCCGGCTTGGGTCGGGTGGCGGTGAACAGCGCGACCTGGGTCTGGCCGGTGACGGTGCCGGTGCGATCGAGATCTTCCCAGCCCTGGAAGGCGAGGAGCGCCTGGTCGGTGAGGTAGTCGTCCGAGCCGGTCACGTCGGCAGGGTCGAGATAGCCGAGTGCCGCGAGCCGGAGCTGCACACCCCGCACGGCGTACCCGTAGTTCTTCTCACCCGTCTCGGAATGCCACTGCCCAGGACGTACGCCCAGCCTGGTCGTCGTGAGATAGCGGCCCTCGGCGGCGACTGCGACCTCCTGCTGCTCGCCGAGCGGCGCGAGAGTCGCGGCGATCTGCCACAGGCGCGCGCGCTTCGTCGCGGCCGTACCGGCGCCGAAGGTGGACCGCGAGAAGCTCGCGAACCAGGCATCCGGGGTCGCGCGGAGCGAACGGACCCGTGCGGCCTCGGGTAGTGCGGTGCGAATGCCTCGCCGGCGCTCGAGCTTCGTCGGCCCCTGCGTGAGCTCGCGGAGCGCGTACTCCTGCGGTGTCGTGCCCTTCGGCTCCACCCTTCCCACGCGGACGATCCAACCGTTCTTCACGAACGCAACCTGGACGGTCTGCGGCGGCCGGACGACGCTCGCGAGGGCACGGGCCGGTGTCGCGACGGCTGCGCGTGGCGCCGAGGACGACTGCAGATCGACGGCGAGCAGCCCTGCGAACGCGAAGACGAGGACGACGAGCAAGACGCGCATCGGGGCTGTCCGGGTTCGCCGTCTCGCGCAAGATGCCTGCATGCGGATGCTCACACTGCGCGAGCTGAACCGCGCGCTGCTCGCGCGCCAGCTTCTCCTGCGGCGCCACCAGCTTTCCGTCACACGGGCGATCCAACGCGTCGCCGGACTCCAGGCCCAGTGGCCGCCTTCGCCGTACCTCGGGTTGTGGGCGCGGCTCGACGGCTTCACGCCGGATCAGCTCGCGCGCGCCGTGGCACGGCGAACGGTCGTGAAGGCCACGCTGATGCGGACGACGCTGCACATCGTCAGCACGACCGACTACCTCGGGTACGCAGGGATCTACCGTCGCAGCCGCATCCGGCACCTCGAGCGGCAGCTCGCAGCGCTCGGCGAGCAGGCCGACTTCGCGGAGGAGGGCGAACGGCTCGCCGCGTTCGCCGCCGAGCGGCCGCGGACGAGGCCGGAGCTCCTCGCGCTCCTCGAGCGCCCCAAGCTGCGCATCGAGGAACGCAGCCCCTGGCTCACCTGGCACGGCCTCGCGGCGTACGCGGGGCTCGTGAACGGGCCAGAGTCCTCCGTCTGGCGTCCGCACACCGCCGGAGGGACGTTCGTGCCCGCACGGACGTGGCTCGGCGCCGACGGGTCCTCGGGGGACGCTGCCGCCGCCCACCTGGTCCGCAGCTACCTCAACGCCTTCGGCCCCGCGTCGCGGGCCGACATCGCCCAGTGGACGGGCATGGCACGGAGCGTCGTCGACCGGGGCCTGTCGGGGCTCGACACGAGACGGTTCCGCGACGAGCTCGACCGTGAGCTCTACGACATGCCGCGCGCGCCGCTCCCCTCGGGCGACACGCCCGCGCCTGCCCGCTTCCTCCCGCGCTGGGACAGCATCCTGCTCGCCCACGACGTGCGGACGCGCGCGTTCGCGGACGAGCACCGGAAGGCGATCATCGCCCGCAACGGTGACGTCGCCGAGACGTTCCTCGTGGACGGGTTCGTGGCAGGGCAATGGTCGGTCGAGGGCGGACGGGTGCGCGTCCAGCCGTTCGCGCCGCTTCCGCGCGAGGCTCGGCGCGAGCTGGAGGACGAGGCCCGGCGGCTCGAGGCGTTTCTCGGCGCATACGGCCCCTCGCGATGAGCTGGCTCGGCCCCGACGAGCTCCGCGTCGGGCTCGGGTGCATGCGGCTGTCCAACGACGAGGACGTCGCGCTCTCGACGCTCGCTGCCGCCGCCGAGGCCGGCGTCACCGTGTTCGACACCGCGCGGGGCTACGGCAACGAGTCGCTCGTCGCGGAGGCGATCCGACACGTCCAAGGAGCGCGCCTCGTGACGAAGGGCGGCATGTCACGAACCGGGGGCGCCTGGATTCCCGACGGTCGTGCGCGGGCGATCCGCGCCGACTGCGAGGCGAGCCTCGCCGCGCTGGACGGCCAGCCGATCGACCTCTACCTCCTGCACGCGCCCGACCAGCGCGTGCCCTGGACTACCTCGCTACGTGCGCTCGCGGCGCTGGTCGACGAAGGGCTCGTCGCCCGAGTCGGCATCTGCAACGTCAACCGCACCCAGCTGGACGTCGCGGTCGAACACGCCCCGATCGCCGCGGTGCAGGTCGCGCTGAGCAGGTTCGACGACACGGCGGTGCGCGGTGGGCTCGTCGAGCGCTGCGCAGAGCTGCGGATCGCGCTCGTTGCCCACTCGCCGCTCGGCGGGCCACGGCGCGCGAGCCGGGTCTCGAAGGACGACGACCTGTCCGAGGTTGCCCGGGCGCACGACGCGACTGCGGCCGAGGTCGCGCTCGCATGGGTGCTCGACGTGGGCCCGAACGTCGTCGCGATCCCGGGCGCGCGGAGTCCCGAGGCGGCGCGGTCGGCCGCACGCGCCGCCGCGCTCCAGCTCGACGCGGCCGACCGCGAGCGCCTCGGCATCCGCCCGGCAACGTCGCGGCGGCGACGCCGAGCCGGAGACGTCGTGCTCGTGATGGGCGTCCAAGGCGCGGGCAAGTCCCGCGTTGCGCACACGTACGTGGAACGGGGATATCTGCGTCTCAACCGCGACGAGCGCGGGGGCACACTCCGCGGCCTCGTCGGTGCCCTCGACGAGGCGCTCGCCTCCGGCGCGCGCCAGGTCGTCCTCGACAACACGTACCTCGCACGAGCGTGGCGGAACGACGTCGTCGAGACTGCGGCGCGCCATGGACTCCCGGTTCGCTGCGTGTGGCTCGACACACCGCTCGCGCAGGCGCAGGTCAACCTCGTCGAGCGGTTACTCGATCGCTTCGAGCGCCTGCCGTCACCCGAGGAGCTGAAGGCCGCGAGCCGCAAGGAGCCCGGCGTGCTGACGCCGACCCAGCAGATGCGGGCGTTCCGCGAGCTCGAGCCGCCGGGCGACAACGAGGGCTTCGCGAGCGTGGAGCACGTCCCGTTCGCACGCGCGGCTGGGGACGGGCGATCGGGCGCATTCGTCGCGGCTGCCGCGGTCGAGCGGCTCCGTGAGGATCTGGTCGACCCGGATCGGCCGCACCTCGTCTTCGACTGGCGGCCCGACGGCCTCACCGCCGACCTCCGGACACTCGCGGCGCGGCTATCCGCGACGCTCGTCGAGACCGCCGCGTGCACGCATGGCGGTGGGCCGCCCACCTGCTGGTGCCGACCGCCGCTTCCCGGGCTCCCCCTCGAGTTCGCGCGGCGACACGGCGTCGATCCAGCCCGCGCCGTGCTCGTCGGAACGAGCGCGGCGCACCGCACGCTCGCGAGCGCATTGGGATCGAGCTACATCCATGTCGGCTGAGTCGCTAGGGCAGCCAGCCGCCGTACGTCGCCCAGTCCTCCGGCCCGAAGCGAGCGTACGCCTCGTCCGGATTCGACGTCTCCTCGAGCACGCTCGCGTCGTACTTCGCGGCGACCTCGTCGACGGCGTACAGGATCTCGGATCCTCCCGCACGACTGCCGACCATCACGATGACGCACGGGCCCTCGCCAGCGCCGACGAAGATGTGCTTCGTCCACGGCGGGCAGTGGACGAAGTCCCACGCCTTCAGTCGGCGCTCCTCGCCCTCGACGACGAGGACGCACTCGCCCGAGACGACGAGGAAGTCCTCCTGCCCGCGCTCGCCGTGATAGAGGCCGTTCCGCTGACCGGGCATGAGGACCTGGATGCGGAAGCCGAGCTCGGTCCACTCCTGGCGCCCTTCGAGATAGGTGTCGAGCCCGCGCTCCTCGCTCCGAATCCACAACGCGTCTCGCGCGTTGAGCACGAACCAGCCCTCCCCCTCGGGGATGAGCGCCCCCTCCTCGGTCTTGCTCAGCCCTGCTTCAGGAACGGCGTCCGGCACGCGTCAGGACGAGCAGCCGAGGTCTCTGTCGGTGAAGTTGCGCCAGCTGATCTGGAAACCGTCTTCGTTACCGGCGAGCTCCTTGTGGCCGACCGGCGTGCGCCCGGCGAAGAGGCCCCAGCCGCGGAACGTCGTGACGCGCGTTCCCGTCCGCTCGAAGAGCCGGAGCGTCGAGGCGCACGTCGGGTCGGAGGCGGCGAACTGCTCGGTCGCCTGCTCCTCGGTCGTGAACCACGCCTCGCAGAACAGCGTGTCGGTGTCGCGGTTGTAGCTGCAGTCGCCCTTCGCGTAGCGGGATCCCGCCCAGCCGCCGGCGGTCGCCGTGCCGGTGATCGCGAGCAGACCGACCACGGCTGCAAGTGCGACGAGTGTTCTCCTCCACATGGTGACCTCCCCAGGTCGCTCCGTACGATCGTAGGCGATCTCTTCGTTGCCTCGTGTTCGACGAGCCGAGGCCCTCTCCCCCGAACCGTCGCTCCGCACCGTACTACGGGATGTGCCCGGGTCGCGACAGCAGGCCCGGGTTTGACGGACCGACGGCCAGGGGACCATCGCATGACGAGTTCGGGGGAGGGGTTCACTTCCTGCGGCGCATGGGGGCTCCGATGGGATTGACGGCAGCCCCTTCCCCGACGAATGTGCGACTGGGGAAACAGGGAGGAAGAGGGTTGAGTACGCAGCAACAGCTCTATGACGAGCGCTCGCTCGCGCCGGGACGGCATGGGCCGGCTTTCGGTGCCGCGTCACCACGGCCCGAAGAGGACGTCCCGGAGTCGCGCGGGCCCCTCGACGGGCGCACGGAGGCGGCCCTCGGCTTCGCGATCGTGGCTCCGACCGCACTCGGCTACGTGGCTCTCGTCTACGGCCTCTACCTCGCCCTGACGGCAGTCCTCTAGCCGCACGATCCGACCCGGCCTCGACGAGCCAGGGTGTCGAGTCGTGCCCAAGCGGGTAACCGAACTGGATCGACCCGAAGGAGGAAGAAGATGGGTGGACCCAAGGTTCGCGAGGTCATGACCGACCGCCCGCGCTGCGTCACCCCCGAGACGCCGATCTCCGAGGCCGCGCGCCTCATGAAGAGCGATGACGTCGGCTCCCTGCCGATCCTCGAAGGCGAGAGGTTGGCAGGCATCGTCACCGATCGGGACATCGTGCTCCAGGCGGTCGCAGAGGAGAAGGACCCGCGTGGCATGCCCGTGCGCGAGGTCGCGAGCCGCGAGCTCGTGACGATCGGCCCCGAGGAGGATCTTTCGGAGGCCCTCAGGCTGATGGCCAGTCACCAGGTCCGCAGGATCCCGGTCGTCGACGAGGACAGCAGGCTCGTCGGGATCGTCGCGCAGGCGGACATCGCGCGAGAGGTGAAGGACAAGGACTCAGGCCAGATGCTGCAGGGCATCTCGCAGATGCCGACCGGCCCCAAGGTCTGAGCCCCGCACTCTGAGTCCGACTGCGAAGGGCGGCGAGAGCCGCCCTTCGCTTCCGACATGTATCTCGGCAGCTCCAGCATGCCCGCCACAGGCAAGAGCATCGACGTCCAGCTGATCGACATCATCCGGCTCGGCGACGACAGCTTCGCCCTGGAGCCCGCGCCAGCCGTCGCGGTCTGCGGCTCTCCGACCCAATGCCGTCTTACCGCGGACGGAGAGCTGCGGGATTCTGCTAGGCAGTGACCGTGATCGTCGCCCTCCACGTTGCGACAGGCGCTGCGGCTGGCGCCGCCAGCGGCTCGCGGCTCGCAGCGGTCGTTCTGGGTCCGCTTCTCCACATCGCCGGCGACCGCATTCCGCACCGAGACTTTCACTCCCGTCGGTTCGAGATCGGCAGTGGCCTCGGGAGCATCCTCCTCCTGGCTGCGCGACGCGGCCTGCTTGACCCGGCGACCCTTGGCGCTGCAGCGAGCGCCGCGCCTGACCTCGAACACGTCCTTTCCTTCTTGCGCCCGCGTGGCAAGAAGGTCTTCCACGACCACGGTTGGCACCGCTCCGGTCCATTCCCGGCGAGGCTGCAACTCCTGCTCGCCGTCGCGATTCTCACGGCACTCACTGCACGCGAGCACGCACTGTCATCGAAAAGCTCGCCTCGCGTCTGACGCGCCTACCAGGGTGCGAGCGTCCGTCATCCGGCGGGCCTTGAATCCGCGCTGCATCCCATTCGGGCGCGGGCCGCTAGGACGACACAAGAAGTCCGTCCGCCGCGCAGACGCCGAGCGCTTCATCGAAGAGGTCCTAGGCGACGAGGCCGAGATCGTGGCGATGCCGCCCATCGAGGAGAAACGGCGACAGGCGGTTGGGCGGAACTCGCCGCCGGGCGTGACCGCGCCCGTCATCTTCTCTTTCCGATGTCTCGCCCTGCGGCGTCGTAGACTCGCGAAGCCCAACCATCGATCGAAGGAGTCAGATGCACGCCGTAGTCTTGAGGGTCACCGTCGGCGATGCGGCGATCGCTGAGAAGGGATTTCGCGAGAAGGTGGTGCCTGAGGTCTCGAGCGCCCCCGGCTTCGTCGCTGGCTACTGGACTCGATCCGATGATGGAAGCAATGGGCTGTCGATGCTCGTGTTCGAATCTGAGGACGCTGCTCGGGCGGCTGCCGACCGGTTCCGCGGGGGCACCATCATTCCCGAAACGGTCACCGTCTCGCGCATCGAGGTTCGCGAGGTCATCGCGAACGCCTAGAGCCGTCATCTCTTGCGCAGCGGCGTTGCCGGTCGTTACACCCCTCGCTTCAGAACCGCCCGCCGGCTCATGAGCTACCTGCGGATCGAGGAGCCGGAGCTCGACGCCGAGCGAGAAGTCGGGCGAGAGGGCGTCGTGAACGACGGCGTAGACGATCACGGCACTAGACGTTGATGGCGGACTCTCGGCCGTACCGTTCGAACCCGGTAGAGACGACAAGGCTGCGCCGCGGAAACCGCCGGAGGTCGAGACGAACCCCCTGGGGCGGTTCGAAGCCGTGCTCGACGTGGAGAGTGAAGTCACTGGCGTCGAACTCGTCGAAGAAGACAGGAACGTTCGGTGGTCTGAGCGACGCCCGCGATCCGACGAGAGGGGCCCCTGGGGGCTCCAGCCAGAGGAAGACGCGACCTCCACCTGCCCGGATGAAGCTGCGGACGTCGCAAGACGCGTTCAGGGCGATGCTCACTCC